>Ga0154089_103_pt1 | contig 336027 bp, 324 predicted proteins | sample DehspFTH1_FD_150125 | JGI IMG/M metagenome (GOLD analysis project Ga0154089, IMG submission 150125) | reverse complement strand
CAATTTAAAAACCTCTCCGTCAAAGAACCTATATATCTAGGAGGGGCCTCAGGCTATTCCGGTTATCTGGATGAAAAACAAACCAATAACTACATTGACAGGGTGACCGGCTCCACCGTATCGTCTCATGCTGTAGCGGAGGCAGTCAACAAAGGAACTGCGTATATCGCATCCAAATTCTTCAACACGCGCTGGAGCAATCCCTATGATAGTTATCAATTCAACCGGCAGGATTTGGCGATGATGGTGATCTATATCATCGCGCTCGCTGCAGCCCTCATCAAGAAACTTGTGCGGCTGCGAATTTGGATACTCTTAACAAGCTTTGGAGTTATGGGATTTTTTGTAAAAGAATTCATAGCAGCCAGCAATTTATTCTCCTTAATAACAATGCAAATACCGGGTTTGACCAATGTGGGATGGTACGTACTAATAATTGGGACTTTAGGCTTTATTGTACTCCTAGGGAAGAACATTTACTGCGCGTGGATTTGTCCTTTCGGAGCAGCCCAGGAGGTTATTAACAAAGCAGCAGGTTTTAAATCCTTGGGGATTTCCCCGCAAGTCACTAGGAAACTAAAGCTCGCTGCGCCGACCATCCTATGGGCAGCTATCCTGCTAGGAACCTTCTTAGGGGACTATGGGACATTGGATTACCAGCCGTTTAGTGCATTTTTTCTGTTTAAAGCCGTATGGGTCATGTGGTTAATGCTGCCGGTATTTATTTTTATCAGTCTGTTTATCAGCCGGTTTTATTGTCAATTCTTCTGTCCAGTTGGCTTTATACTCAACTTACTCAATCGCTGGCGGAATAACGGGGTGAACGTATGGAAACAAATGTGGAACAGAATAGGGAATCAAAAATGGAACCGAATAGGGAACCAAAGGTAGAACTAAGGATAGAACCAAAGAAAAAGCAACCAAGCCTGAAAATAAGGGATCTGTTATTTATTGCTTTAATACTGATACTGGGAGCAGCTCACATCATCGTAATGCTTCAATCAGTCGGCATTATCCGGGCAGACCGTTAAAAATTACCGGAAGGGGAGGAGGGTTCAAGTGGCAGTCAATATAGACCTTAGAGACGAGATGAAACAATTCGAACTTGGAAAATACAAAGGATTAAACGTCGATCCTTTTGATGTCTCCGTCAAAGAAGAAGAACTTAACGAAGCGCTCAATTATGTTAAGAAATCTTTGGACGAAATCCAGATCGAAAAAAATGAACCGATTGAAACCGGAGATTATGTCATCGTAAATTTTGAAGGGACGGAAAATGGCAAGACAGTCCCGAAATTCAGGGAGAGAGGCTTTAAGTTCAGATTGGGCGACGAAAACGTCTTACAGGAATTCTCAGCCAACCTGCTTAATAAGAAAATGGGCGAAACAGTGATATTTGAAACCACGATACAACCTGTCTTACTGGAATACCAAGCTTTATGGGGGCAGCTTATCACCTTCTCCGTCGAGATTGTAAAAGTATATTGTATAAAAGAGCCGGAATTGACAGACGATATGATCCGGAAAATTGAACCGCGAGTAAAAACGCTGCAGGAATTAAAACAATTCCTGGCAGCAGAGATCAATCAAGAGAAAAAGGCAATAGCACGCGCAGCCAACATCGAAAAAGTATTTCAGGCTCTGGCCGATCAAAGCAGATATGAATTTGACGAGGAGACCTTAAAGCAAGCGGCAGAGAATTTGTACCGGAAATTTGCCGAGGAGCTTAAGTCCGTCCATGACATGGAACTTATTCATTACTTAATGCAAAGAAAGATAACGGCTGATGAACTGCTGGCTGAGTGTAAAGAAGAGGCTGCGAAAATAATCCTTGGCGAAAAAATCTTGGATGCAGTGATTCAAGCAGAAGGGATTCAGCTGACTAGTGAAGAAATGAAGCAGGCAAAAGAACAGTTGAAGAAAAGGAAAAGTCAGCGAGACGATCAAGCAGCCGGTCTGCCCGGAGAGTTAAAGATGTTGGAGACTCAACAGCTGCGAAGAACTGCCATGGATTTCTTGCTGGAGGCGAATTTGGCAAGAGGATAGTGTCAATGAGGTATTCTTCCATCTTACTATGTATAGAACATTAGGAGAAGCAGCTTAAAGCTGCTTTTTGCCTTTTTAATCGTATTCAACATTTTCTACATTTGTATGCTGGATAACATACAGAATTCTTATTTTATGTTAATATTGATTTTGGAAGATAAGATCTTCGTCCAAATTGTATAACAGTTAATAGTTTAATCATTTATAAAAGAGTATAATAATCTAAATTTATTGTCTAAATTTAAGGATGTCATATTTGCGGGAGAATAAAAGCATGGAAAAAATAGCAAATAATTATGGGGACTTACCGAATCATTTTTATCCGATTAAGAAGCTGCAAAATTATATTCACCTGGGCGTTGTCCGTGATTATTGTAAAGGGGATTCCATTGTATTGCCCGGAGAGCTAATAGATAGAATCGTCTATGTGCTTTCCGGGAAACTAAGTATAAGTTTTCTTAATGAAGATGGACGGAAAAAAATAATGTTCTATGCGGCCCCTTATACCTTTTCCGACAGATTATTCTCGGTGGATCCCTGTTTTGTTCATGTTGTTTCGGTAGAAAATAGTACAGTATGTTTTTTCTCCAAAGAACAACTTTCAGAAATCTTCCAGATGGATAAAGAAATGATTTTTGAATTCATTACATCCTATTCGTCGAAATGTAGTTATTTTATGCGGGAAACCCATGAGATGGCCGTTTATAGCCCATCAGCCCGGGTCTTGCGCTTGCTTTATGATCTTTGCATTAATCAGGGGAAATTGGCTGATGGTGTTTATCAAATTGACGTAAAATTATCTCAAAAGTCTATCTCGGAAATGACAGGTATTCACTATGTGACTGTCTGCAAACTATTCGGATATCTAAGAAAAGCAAATATTCTGCATAAAACGACAAATAAAATCACAGTCTTTGACTTGCAAGGACTTAAAAGCTTAATGAACGATTGGATGAAAATAAAATGATGCCATAATAGTTGAAATAATAGCGATATAGCCAGGGCTAAAAAAACAACGGTAAAATAGCCATGGCTATTTTTTTAGGCCAATTATTCAATTATAATTAATGATGATAATGAGAATAATAATTTAGTCTTGCCTAAGGCGTACCATCAAATCTCGCAGTATGGAGGATAAAAAAATGGATCAACTTCTTAAAAGTTATATTCTGCCAGATACATTTTATCCTATCAGTAAACTTTTAGATTATTGCCATTTAGGATCCATACGCAACTATGGAAAGGGAGAAATCATCGTATTTCCTGATGAAATACTCGATAAAGTAATATTTGTAATGTCTGGGAGATTTGATGTTTATACGATCGCGGATGAGGGTAGGGAAATATTAATGTACACTGCCGGGCGGCATTGTCTTATGGATAGATTGTTTAAATTTGAAGAAGACGGAGTTGAGATTGTTGCGATGGAGGATAGTAAAGTATGTTTTTTCTCTAAAGAGCAACTGCTTCTGATTTTTAAGCAAGATGAACAAATAATTTTTGATTTCTTTAGAAATTATCATGCCAAGGGACTTTATTTTTTTAAACATTTTACTGAAACGAAACGATATGCCCCTTCTATAAGGGTCTTACGATTGTTTCATGAACTTTACAAATCTAACGGAGAATTTAATATTGATCATTGGGAAATAAAAATAGCTTTATCCAATAAAATGATTTCTGAAATCACCGGGATTCATTATGTTACAGTTAGTAAGATACTTGCAAGTTTAAGAAAAGAAAAAATTTTAAGAAAGAAAACTAAGGCAATTATTATTTATGATTTAGAAAAATTGAAAGAGATGATTGATGTGGGAATATCTTACTAATTAGCTATTAAAAACTGCTTTTCTCAGTAATATGTTGAAAGCAGTTTTTTTATTTTATCCGGTTTTATCATTTTTCAATGAAGGACCTTAATTCTATGCAGAATTTGCAAAATAAAACAAAGCTAAAATATTGTTTAAAAAAGCGATAGCTAAATACGCCGGGAGGTAGGGCTATATACAATATTAGTATAGTAGCTCGGAGAAACGGATAACTGAGTTTGATAAGGCTGAGTTGAGGGTTTCCGAGAATCTACTGTCAGTCAATAAAAAGGAGGTGAAAAAAGCCATGAGTATTTTTTTGATTTTCTTGTTTGGAATGATATTTCTAGCTGGGATCTTATTGATTAAGCCACGTGCCACAAAAGAGGTCATGTGGAAGACCGTGCTTGTTTGGGCTTTATATGTTGTCGGAAGCGTAGCCTTATGGATGGGAATCTCATTTATTTACATTAATGCCAGCGTCGGCCACGCCAAGGCAACAAGTACCGCCATCTTCCTATTTGGAGGAATTGCAATAGTCGTTGCTTTGATTTTAGCACGTCTGTTGGGATTCATCGGTGTCAAAAAAGTGAATGACAACAAGTCTGTACAGGCGTGAAAGGAGTAAAAGGATGCTAGATTCCATTGAAAGCAAAAAAGAGTCTGAGAAAAAATTTCAGGTGGGTCGCCGGGGTTTTCTGAAAGCAGGTGCGGCTGCTGCTGCCATGGGTGTCCTTGGAGCGATAAAAGCCCCCGCTAAGATTGCTGAAGCGGCAACTGTAAACAAATTCGACTATACCTCGCCGAGTAAAGGTCAATGGTCAAAATTGAGACCTGAAGTAAATTACGGGGGCGCCTCTGTAAAGTATGCAGAGTATAATGACCAGTGGCTTGGGACATCGAAAATCGTTGGTACTGTGAAAAATGTCAGTGAAAAAGATATGGGATTTTCGCTATCAGCTCAAGGGCTTTTAGGGGAAAAGTCACAGAAAGGGCTTTTTCAACCAAGATATCCGCTGGGTAAAGCTCTTTCCTTTACGATGAAGTTCATTGGTGGTGATATAGCGGTTGCCGGTGCACCCGCTCCAGAAAAACTTCCAATACCTGACCCTGAGCAAATGAGTAAGCATATTAAGGATTTGGCGTATTATCTGAGAGCCGATGAAGTCGGAATCGGAAAAATGCCTGAATTCGCTTATTATTCTCATCAAATGGATCCCCAACTTTTTGGCAGTGCATTTAAGCTTCCCATCGGAGAGATACCGGTCACCGAGAGGATGCCTTATGTGATTGTTGTTGCGGTCGAGCAGCATTTGGAAACTTATTTGGCGTCAACCGGATATGATGGAATCGCCAATAGCCAATCTTCCCGGTGTTACCACGCTACGGCGAATATTTCTGTTATTATTGCGCAATACATTCGAAACTTGGGATACAACGCCAGAGCATCTCATTTTGCCAATTATTTAGTAGTTGTGCCGCCTGCTGCGATAGCTGCAGGGATGGGTGAGCTTGCCAAGGTAGGAGACTGTGCAGCCCATCCTCGCATGGGATTCCGCAACAAAATGGCGGTCATTACTACGGATTTGCCTCTAGTACCTGATCAACCGATTGACTTCGGAATGCAGGATTTTTGCAGAGTATGCAATAAATGTGCGGATAATTGCCCGGCCGGCGCAATTACGCATGATCGTGACTATGTCGAGCATAACGGTTATTTGCGTTGGGACAGCGATTTCAAAAAATGTTCAATATTTAGAACAGCAAATGAAGAAGGATATTTCTGCGGGCGCTGTGTTAAAGTATGCCCGTGGAGTTCCAAGGAGGATTCGTGGTTCCATGAGGCCGGCGTTTGGATCGGCAGCCATGGAGAGTCTTCTGCAAGCTTCTTAAAGAGTATTGATGATATATTTGGTTATGGGACTGAAGAGATCGAAAAATATAAATGGTGGCTGGAATGGCCGGAATTGTATAAAATTAAAATGTAAAATTATTAATCCAAATGCGTTTAAGAATAGTTTCAGCGGTGCCTGTAGAAGGCACCGCTGAAAATTTTATTCTAGAAGCGGGCGGTATATTTATCTTAAAAAATGATTTACTTGAGTATTGATTAAGTGACTATAATAAAATAAATCTTTACTTTACGAAAATAAAAAACGCATTAATATAGCATGAAGAAACGCCAGAATCTTGGCGTTTCTTCATGCTATATTTGACTCAAAATAAAATATGTGTTTGCATTCTTGCGTTATTGGGAGCTTCCACGGTGTAATTCATGTGAATAATAACACAGAAGATCTCGATATTATGTTTTATATTGTTAGCAAATGGCGTATGAGATGAAAAAACCATATGCCAAGTAAAAATAAAGGGGGATATATAATGAAACTTAACTATCTGTCTAATATGACAACAAAGCAAGTTAGGAATTTAGAAGAAAAGACGAACATTGCTCTATTTCCCATGGGTCCGTGCGAAGTTCATGGGACACATCTGCCAATGATGGTTGATGTAGTTAGCGCTAACGAAATGACTGAACGAGCCGCCCAAAAATTGAAAGACAAAGGCATTGAAACATTAATAGCTCCCACACTTCATTATACTTTAGCTGATATTGCGAACTCATTTGATGGCAATATCACGCTGAAATTTGAAACCGTTGCTAATATTGTAGAAGACGTTTGTCTAGGTTTAGCGAAATGGGGCTTTAACAAAATAGTCATTGTATGCGCTCATGGCGAACCCAAAAATAACGAAGCGATCAAAGAAGGAATCAAAAGAGCTTCACTGAAAAAAGATGGATTAAATGTTAAGGTATCCGCGTGGTTTCATCATGGACTGCCTAGAATGAGTTCAGCATGCAAGGGAGAAAATCCAGAATGGGATTTTCATGCTGGAGAATGGGAAACAGGTTTAATTTTACTTAGACATCCCGAATTAGTGGATCAGGAAGAATTAATTAAGCTAAAGCCTAATTATGAGGCAGAACATCTCTTTGAGAGAATTTCTGCTGGTAAAAACGACTGGAAAGATGTAGGTGCCCCTTTGGCATATTTAGGCGATCCACAAATCGCTACGAAAGAAACCGGTGACAAGGTATACGATATTTTCTCCGACATTGTAGTTGAAGAGGTACTTGAGCTAATTAAATAAACAGAGACCAGAAAAAAAGCTATTTGATATCAGCCTTGACATGCATTTATTGTACATTCAAGGCTTTTTTGTTCTTTTACGACCGCAACATCAAAGTGAGTCGTAAGCGTCAAAGTGTGTCTTGGGGCCTGACCCAAAACCAATATAAATAATTAAGTAGCCTCTGCTAAACTTCAAAGCTTTATCTTAATATAAAATTAATATAATAAGCTAAACATATTTTGTATAAATTATTAAAAAAAAGTGGGGGATAAAAAATGGAGAGAATTGCTAAAAGCTATATTCTGCCGGACACATTTTGTTGTGTTCCTAAACTTTTAAATTATGTCCATTTAGGATCTCTACGTAATTATGGTAAGGGGGAAATGATATCACAGCCTGGTGAAGTAATCGGTAAAGTAATATTTGTACTATCAGGGAAACTCGCAACTTCTAGGATAACGGATGATGGTAGAGAAGTATTTGTCTGCTCAGGCAGACAGCATAGCGTTATAAACAGATTGTTTGAATTTGAAGGAGACAATGTTCAGATTGTTGCGATTGAGGCTAGCAAGATATGTTTTTTTTCTGAAGAACAAATGCTTATGATATTCAAACATGACGAAAAAATTATTTCTGATTTCCTTTATAATGAATCTATTAAATTAAATTATTTTATTAAGCTTAGCTGCGAACTAAAGCTATATACCCCTTCAGTAAGGGTTTTACGGTTATTTTATGGACTTTATAATTTGAACGGGCAATCAAAGGATACTTATTGGGAAATACAAATTGCATTGCCAAACAAAGTTATTGCTGAGATAACCGGGCTTCATCATGTTACGGTTAGTAAAATACTTGGAAGTTTAAAAAAAGAAAAAATTTTAAGCAAGAAAAAAAATGCAATTATAATATATAATTTAGAGAAGTTAAAAGATCTGGTTGATAAAGGAATAGCTTACTAATTTGATTACTTTAACTGCTTTCTCAGTAATACGATGAGAGCAGTTTTTTTTATTATCTTAGGGTATTGGGGTATTTGTAAAAAAGGTTTTTCAAGGATATTTTGCTATAAAACGTTTCTGTAGACAAGTCCATATAGGATTGGAGAAAAAATAAAAAATTTTTGCAAAGTAGTCGTGGCAAATCCACCCAAAAGCAGCGCTATGTACAATATCAGTGTAGTAACTCGGAGACGCAGATAACTGAATATGGTATTAAGAAAAAATGATTTTCAAGTAATTACAAAACCCAAAAGAACTAAAAGACTGAAGGATGTAGCTAGTATTTAATATAGGTTCTTTTTAGATGGAGATGAGGCCTATGTCATAACCAATAGAAACCTTGTCAGCAAGGGAAGTAAAAAGAGATAAATTGTTGTGCACTGTGTTGAGAGTTTCCGGGAAAACTACTTTTAGTCAGTGAAAAGAGGGGTGAAAAAGCATGAGTATCGTATTGATTTTCTTGTTTGGGATTCTATTTTTAGCCGGAATCTTATGTATTAAACCACGTGCCACAAAAGATGTTATGTGGAAGACCGTGCTTGTTTGGGCTTTATATGGTATTGGCAACGCAGTCTTGTGGATGGGAGTCTCTTTTGTTTACATCAATGCCAGTGTTGGCCACGCTAAGGCAACAAGCACAGCTATCTTCTTATTCGGAGGAATTGCGGTAGTAGTTGCTGTGATCCTAGCGCGTCTGTTGGGATTCATCGGCAACAAAAAAGTGAATGACAACAAGTCTGTACAGGCATGAAAGGAGTAAAAGGGATGGAAGGTTTCATTAGAAGTAAAAATAATCCTGAAAAAAAATTCCAGATGGGCCGCCGTGGTTTCCTCAAAACAGGTTCGGCTGCGGCTGCTATGGGTGTCCTTGGAGCGATAAAAGCCCCCTCTAAGATTGCTGAAGCTGCAACTGCAACCAACTACGGTTATATCCCGGGGAATAAAGGTCAATGGTCCAAATTGAGGCCTGAAGTTAATTACGGGGGAGCTTCTGTCAGTTATGCAGAGTATAATGACCAGTGGCTTGGGACATCAAAAATCGTTGGTACTGTAAAAAGTACCAGTGAAATAGATATGGGATTCTCACAGGTTGTTCGAGGGCTTTTGGGACAAAAGCCAAAAGACGGGTTCTTAAAACCCGGAAGATACCCGCTGGCTACAGCCTTTGGTTTAGCTATAGGAAGGGTTTCCGATGACAGTGTAGTTGGTGGTGTACCTACCCAAAATAAACTTCCTATACCTGATCCTGAACAAATGAGCATGCATATTAAGGATATGGCTTATTATCTGAGAGCCGATGAAGTAGGGATTGGGAAAATGCCTGAGTTCGCTTATTACTCTTATCAAATGGATCCCTCACTTATGGGCGTTGTTGCTCGTCGCGGTGAAAAAAACATAGAAATAAAAGAAAAACCGTTTAACGAAAAGATGCCTTATGTAATTGTTGTGGCGGTTGAGCAGCATTTGGAAACATGGTTGGCCTCAACCGGATATGATGGAATCGCTATTGGCCAATCTTACCGGTGTTATCACGCAGTTGCCAACATTGCCATATTAATGGCTAAATACATCAGAGAGCTGGGTTATAACGCTAGAGCACACCATTTTGGTAACTACGGAGCGGTTATGGCACCTTGTTTGATTTCTGCGGGGATGGGGGAACTGACCCGGACAGGAGACTGTGTAGCCCATCCTCGCATGGGATTTCGCAATAAGGTTGGGGCTATTACTACGGATTTGCCTTTGGTACCGGATAAACCGATTGACTTTGGAATGATGGATTTTTGCAGAGTATGCAATAAATGTGCGGAGAATTGCCCGGCCGGAGCGATTACACATGATCGTGACATGGTCGAGCATAACGGCTATTTACGTTGGAAAAGCGATTTCAAAAAATGTACAGTGTTTAGAGTATCTCAAGAAGATGGATTCAGCTGTGGGCGTTGTGTTAAAGTATGCCCATGGAGCTCCAAAGAGGATTCATGGTTTCATGAGGCCGGCATTTGGATTGGCAGTACTGGAGAAACTTCAGCGCGTCTCTTAAAAGGTATCGACGATATGTTTGGTTATGGCACTGAAATTGTCGATAAATATAAATGGTGGCTGGAATGGCCGGAATTGTATAAAATTTATTAATCTGAATGCATTTAAGATCACGCAGTGGCATATTGTCTGTCCTTGGGAATCAAAACTAAACAAAAGAGGCTGTTATCAACGAGTAAAATAAGTCGTAGGCAATAGCCTCTTTTTTGTATCACAAAATAGCAGATAAGGACTCCGTGGGGTTGCAAATACTGTATATAAGAACGAAAAGGGCATTAAACTTAAAATACTGCTGCATATAACCAGAAACCGGCTATGAACTGTATGTGTATAGCAACACAGAACATTACAAGATTATGCTTTATATTATTAGCGGATGGCGCATGGGACAAAAACAGTTCTTTTATAAGGGAGGTGAAAAGCTATGGGTACTGTATTAATTTTTTTGGCTGGGATATTATTTTTAGCTGGAATTTTGTTTATTAAACCACGTGCAAAAAAGGATGTCATGTGGAAGACCGTGCTTGTTTGGGCTTTATACGTTATTGGGAGCATTGTCTTATGGATGGGAATCTCCTTTGTTTACATTAACGCCGCTGTTGGTCACGCCAAGGCAACAAGTACAGCCATCTTCTTATTTGGAGGAATCGCAGTTGTTATTGCCGTGATTCTAGCGCGCCTGCTAGGATTCATCGGTACAAAAAAAGTAAAAGACAATGAATCAGCATCAGCATGAAAGGAGGAAAAAAGATGGCAGATTCTTTAAAAAGTAAAAATGCTCCAGAAGAAAAATTTCAGGTAAGCCGCCGAGGTTTCTTGAAAACTGGAGCGGCTGCAGCAGCAATGGGCGTTTTTGGTGCGATCAAAGCACCTTCAAAAATAGCTGAAGCTGCGGTAAGTAACTACGAATACATTACCCCTAAAAAAGGACAATGGTCCAAGTTGAAACCCGAACCGAATTATGGAGGCGCTTCTGTCAGTTACGCAGAGTACAATGATCAATGGCTTGGCACATCCAAAATTGTAGGGACGGTAAAGAAGTTTAAAGAAAAAGAAATGGGATTTGCGTTAGTTGCCCAAGGTCTTTTAGGACCCAAGGCACAGGCGGGGTTCTACACGATCGGTATTAGGCATCCGCTAAGTGATGCGCTTGGTTGGGCTATTTCCCCCATATTTGGAGAAAACATTGTTGATGGTCAGCCCAAAAAGGAAAAACTTCCGATACCTGATCCTGAGCAAATGTCCATGCATATTAAAGATGTTGCTTATTATCTGAGAGCTGATGAAGTCGGGATCGGAAAAATGCCTGAATACGGTTATTACTCCGATAAAATGAACCCACCAATGATGGGAATTATCGGCGGTATGGTGCCAAGGGGGACTCCCCTTCAAGACGTACCCTTTACGGAGAAGATGCCTTATGTCATCGTCGTTGCGGTTGAGCAACATTTAGAGACTTACTTGGCCTCAACCGGATATGACGGAATTTCAGATTCTCAATCTTTCCGGTGTTATCATTCGACCGCCAACATTTCTATCATAATGGCTAAATACATCAGAGAGCTTGGATACCATGCCAGAGCACACCATTTCGGCAACTATGGGGCCGTAATGGCGCCCTGCTTAATCGCTGCAGGGATGGGGGAACTTACCCGGACCGGAGACTGTGTTGCTCACCCGCGCATGGGATTTCGCAACAAAGTGGCAGCCATCACCACGGATCTGCCTTTGGTCCCGGATAAACCGATTGATTTCGGAATGGCGGATTTCTGCCGTGTGTGCAATAAGTGCTCCGATAATTGTCCTTCCCAAGCTATCACGCGTGACAAGGACATGGTTGAATATAACGGCTATTTGCGTTGGAACAGCGATTTCAAGAAGTGTGCACAATTTAGGGCAAGCAATGATCAAGGAGTTAGCTGTGGCGTTTGTATTAAGGTATGTCCATGGAGCTCCAAGGAAAGTTCATGGTTTCATGAGGCCGGCATCTGGATCGGAAGCAAAGGAGAAACTGCCTCAAGCCTCTTAAAAGGTATCGACGATATGTTTGGTTATGGCACAGAGATTGTCGATAAATATAAATGGTGGTTGGAATGGCCGGAAATGTATAAATTCAAATATTAATCCAACAAGTATAGGTAAAGAATTTCCAGCGTCACCTTTGTAAGGGTTGCTGGAAATTTTTTGCGTCTTTAACTTTTTCATGGGCTGTTGCAGACTTTAAGCTAAAGCAGTTTTTTATTCTGTTTTCGTAATGAATTTAGACTGATAAACAAAAAATAAATATTTAAAATATGCGTAGTATTTACTAATGAAAATATATATAAATGTATATACAATACAACTTAAAAGAAGATAACGTTATCAATTTTTCGGCAATAATTTTTTAAAATTAATAGGTTAACATTATATTAATAATTTCTAAATATTGGAGGTAAATTCAAATGGATTTGTCGCTATTAACACAGAAAATTGGAGAACTTGATGAAGAAAAAGTATTTGAAATGCTGAATGACTTTGTTAACACAAATCCCAGTCCAGATGAAGTCAAAAAGGTGGTAGCTGCTTGTCAGAGCGGGATGTCAGTGGTTGGAGATTTTTTTGAAAAGGGGGAATACTTTGTCGGTGATTTGATCTTCGCCGGGGAGCTGTTAACCGGTGCAATTGATATTTTAAAACCGGTTATGGACACCCAAAATGCTGGAACTGTCGGTTCAATGGTGCTTGGAACAGTTGCAGGCGACTTGCATGACATTGGAAAAAACATTTTTAAGAGCATGGTTGAAGCAGCAGGTTTCAAAGTATACGACCTGGGTATTGATCAATCCGCTGATGAATTTGTAAAAAAAGTAAAAGAGGTAAACCCAGCAATTATTGGTTTAAGCGGTGTTTTGACTTTGGCATTGGAATCGATGAAAAAAATCGTTGAGGCTTTAGAAGAAGCGGGATTACGCAACAAGGTTAAAGTTATTATCGGTGGAAACCCTGTAACGAAGGAAGCTTGCGAAACAATCGGTGCTGATGCATTTACCACGAATGCAGCAGAGGGTGTAAAAATATGTCAGAAGTGGGTAGGTTAATCGTAAGGGTTATGCGATAACCGCCAAATCAATATCGGAGGAAAACCCGCAACGAAGAAAACTTTGTGAAATAAATAGCACAGGAGGATCTAGTATGCGCGATAAAATGAAATTGTATGATGAGCGTGTCAAAAGGCTCAAAGATGCCATCGAATTAAGAGAACCGGACAGGGTTCCTATTTACGGTCTGGTAGACAATTGGGCTCTTTCCTATTATGGAATAACCTTAGAAGAGGGATTAAAAGACGTAGAACTTGAATACAAAGCTTATTCTAAAGCTTTAACGGATTTTCCCTTCGATGGTGCGCTTACCTCACGCATATCCTTTCCCCTTAATTTTGTGTATTCCTTAGGCGGCGGAATTTTTAACAATGCGACGGAAACCATTCAAATAGCCACGGGACACTCAGAACTGATGGCTGTCGAAGAGTATGATGAGCTGATTGCCGATCCGATGAAATTTTTCCGTGACAAAATTCTTCCTAGAAAACACAAGAATTTCCAAGACGGGACAGTGGAAGAAAAGTTCGCTAAATATGCCAATTCGCTTTCAATCTTTTTCAAGTTTGGTCAAGAAACAAGGATGTTGGCGGAGAGGTTTAAAACTGAACATGGACTTCCGATAACCAACGCTGGTGTAAATCATTTTATGCCCGGTGATGTCATCATGGACTATTTAAGGGATTTCAAAGGAATCATGAGAGATATCAAAAAATGTCCTGATAAAGTGGCTGAAGCCTGTATGGTTATCTGCGCCCTTCAGATAAAAGACACATTTGGAAAAATGCGTACTGTTTCTGATGACAAGTATGTTCATTTATATCTGCATTTACCGCAATTTATCAGAGCGAAAGAGTTTGAAAAGGTTTATTGGCCATCCTTTAAAAAATATGTTGATACGGTTGCAGCAAGAGGTATTAAACTTCTCATTCTATTTGAAAAGAACTGGGAGCATTTGTATGAGTACATCCAGGAGCTTCCAAAGGGATCGATTCTTGGATTATTTGAAGAAGACGATCTCAGAAAAGCGAAGAAAGCCTTAGGAAAAACGATGTGTATTGGCGGTGGTTTAAAAACAAACGACCTGTACTACGGAACAAAGGAAAAATGCATCGATGTTGCCAAGGGCTTAATTGATGATTTAGCTCCGGGTGGCGGATTTGTCTTTGCACCGGACAAAGTTTTGGCAACCAAAAATGATGCCAAGGCAGAAAATTTAAAAGCCGTTACCGAATTTATTGTGGAATATAGCTCTAAGTAATAGAAACTTCCATCTGTTATCTGAAAATAAATATGTAACCCTAAAGAATAGGAGGGTGTTCTTAAGATGAGTGACATGGAAATGATCTTTAAAATGGCAAGGGAAAGAATTTTATCACAGTTTCTTCATTCAGATCAGGAAAAAGATGGGGTTGAATTGGCTTTAACGCTGCTCATGCTCTATTCATAGGTCTGACGTTACCAAGAAGTAAAAATGTTATATCACTGGGGGGCTGTATCACAACTTAGCCCCAATGAAGGACGTCAATAATGAAGTGTACCCCAAATGTTGGACAAAAAAATCTAGCATTTGGAGGTGCACTTTTCTTTTGGGAGTGTGCAGTCTCACTAACATGCCAAAACCCCGCTGCTTACTGCAAGTCGTCGCCCTGCCTGACGAAGGCCAAGGCAGTGATTCCATATGGGGAGTGGGGAAAGTGGCTTGCCAAATTCGGATTCGAATCCGAATTTTAGTTTTTTCCAAGCGGTCATCCCCCTGGCGATTATGAAATTTTAATTAAAAAACGCTTAAAAAATGCTAAGCGTTTTTTTTATAACAAATGCTATATTTAATTGGGAATTGCGGTTTTTGGAATTAGGGTAATTGCGGAAGCCGCTAATAAAAAATAAAGGAGGAGAAATATGGGTACATTTTTGGTGTTTCTAGCGGGTGTTCTCTTTTTAGCCGGCCTACTATTTATTAAACCTAGAGCAAATACGGACAAAAAATGGAAAACTATTCTTAATTGGGTTTTGTACGTTGCATGGTATGCGATTACTTGGATGGGGATTTCTTTCATTTATATTAATGCGAGCGTAGGGCATGTCAAAGCAACGAGTACAGCAATCTTTTTGTTTTTAGGTATTTCAGTTGTACTAGCAGTAGTCTTAGCAAGACTCTTGGGATTTCTTGGTAAACAACAGAAAAAAGCAAATACAAGCTTAGAAGCTTAAAGAGGTGAAAAAGGATGTCTATTGAAAAACAAGAAGGGAAGCAGAAACAGGAACAGCATCAAAAGATAAACCGACGTAATTTCCTAAAGGCAGGAGCAGCCTCAGCTATTTCCATGGGTATTCTTGGTATGGCAAATGCTTTGCCGGTGCAAGCCGCCGAGACTGTGTCAAACTCTGTGGGATCGGTTAATGGAGCAAGGTCGAAACTTCGTCCGACGAGTTACGGCAGCGCCTCAGTTAAAATGGTAGATTTTAACGACCAATGGTTGGGCACAACCAAGATCGTTGGCCCTATAAAAAAATTCCATGAGGCAGATCAGGCATTCAGCTTAGTTTTCCGCCATAAGGTTTCCGAGGCGGCTTTTAAGGCGAACTACTATTACCATGCTTCTTCAAAATATCCTTTGGGAGATGCTTTAGGCAAGTTTACTTTAAGCTTAGCTCCGATGGTCTCTGGAAAACCCGCCCCTGAAAAATTGGCTATTCCCGACCCTGAACAGATGTCCCAGCATATCAAAGACTGCGCCTATTTCTTAAGGGCTGACGAGGTCGGTATCGGGAAAATGCCCCCGTTTGCATACTATGAGTTCAAGTCGCCTCCTATTGCAGATTTGATGAAAGATGACTTGTCTAAATCAGAACCTGTTACAGAGAGCCTGCCATATGTCATCGTTATCATGGTTGATCAGAACCTGAAGACCTTGATGGCATCTACCGGCTATGACGGCATCAGCGGTTCCCAATCATTCCTTGGTTACCATGGATCCGCCGTTATTTCGGTAATTTTGGCAAACTATATCCGTAATCTTGGTTATAATGCCAGAGCGCATCATTTTTCCAATTATGCCTTGATCCTGGCTCCATGTATGGTATCCGCAGGACTGGGAGAGATGACAAGGACAGGTGACTGTATAGCTCACCCAACAATTGGATTCCGCAACAAAGCTGCCGCTGTGACCACGGACTTGCCGCTACTTCCGGATAGGCCAATTGATTTCGGCGCTCAGGATTTCTGTAGGGTGTGCAAAAAATGTGCCGATAATTGTCCTTCGGGAGCGATTACCCAAGACGAGGATTATATTGAAAAGAATGGTATTTTGCGTTGGCAGAGTGACATTAAGAAATGCGTTGAATTCCGTGTAACCAATAAAGAAGGATCCATGTGCGGACGCTGCATGAAAGTATGCCCATGGAATTCCAAAGAAGACTCCTGGTTCCATCAGGCCGGTACATTTATTGGTAGTCACGGTGAAACTGCTTCTAGTTTGCTCAAACAGATTGACGATATATTTGGCTATGGTACTGAACAGATTGAGAAGTACAAATGGTGGTTAGAGTGGCCTGAACGTTATTAACTCATTGAGTATGTAAGATTCAAAGAAGAATTTAATAGGAAAATGCATATGTCTCTGGTAGCCCTTCGGATATAATAGTGGAAGGAATAGTCCTAAGTTGTTATATCCGAATGTTATCAGAGACAAATTGCTATGTAAAAAAATGAACGATATATTCATAATTTATGTAACCAATACACAATATAAAAGATATAATCTTTGATATTAATTTCGTCTTCTAATAATTGACAAACTCTTTATAAAAAGATAATTCCTGGTAAACTAAGTTTAGACCCAATTCTTCATTTGTTTTAGCAGGTGAAGGCATAATATCTAATCTTTTTGTATTATCTAAAACTAATTTTATACACTTTTATCAACCTCCTGCTAAATCTAATCTTAGCATAAGAATCGATAAAGGATATTAGTATATGCAAAAGGAGGAATTAGATAATGGATGATATTAATAAGAAGCAAATTCCCCGACCTTATATGCTTGAGAATTTTGAGCAAACTGAAAGACTAGAGAAGTACCTGCATCTGGCACATAAACGTATATTTCCTAAAGGAGCAATTGTTCAAGCTCAGGGTAAAAATGCTAATTCTATTCTTTATGTCAAGTCTGGATGCCTGGGTGTAAGCATTGGTTCAGATGATGGCTGTACCAAATTTCTTTTTCATATTAATGAAAAAACGATCGGGGCAGCAATCAATTCAAATGAAGACAATAGCGAAGTTCAGGTTTATGCGATCAGAAAAAGTACGGTTTATTTTTTTGCGCTTGAAGATATTCTGGAAATATTTGATGAGGATAAACAGGTATTTCTAGGAGTTATTCAGAATATTCTTGATAAGTCTTATTGTCTTATGGCTAAAACAAGGGATTTAAGTTATTACCGGCCGTCAAGCAGAATATTACGGTTTATATATAATCTCTGTATCTCTGAAGGGAAGTTTGTTGACAATTATTACATTATAAACACCAAACTAACGCAAAAAACCATCGGAGACATTACTGGAACTCATTATGTTTCAGTGAGTAAACTGTTTAAGATGCTAGAAGAGCAGAGAATACTCAAAAAAACAAAAGATAGAATTTACATTTACAATCTTTCAAAATTAGCTTCTATGATTGATGAAGTTTTAAAGTACTGACTTTTGTTAATGGTAAAAAATATATACCAAGGCCGACTCAGAATTAAACTTTTGGGTCGGCCTCTTGTTATGTTATGTGTATCGTAACACAGAAAATTCAAACATTATGCTTTATATTATTAAGCGGATGACGTATGAAGTTTAAAAAAGTATTCACAAGGAGGGGATATGGCGTGAAAAATACATGAAAAGTTCCCATTAATGATTGTGTTTATTAGGTTCAGGTAAAAAATGGTAAAAAAGCAAAAATTACAAAGAGAAGGAAAAGTAGAAAAGAAGGGAGACGTGGTCGATAGTATGGGTGGAATTATCGCATATATTTTGGGTCTTGCTACTGTATTGCTTATTCAATTATACAAAAAGACTGTGGAGAAGAAGAATCGCAAGTTTGGCATCTGGAACTGGGTATTATCAATATTTGTTACACTCTATGTAGATTTTTTAGTATATTGGCTCTACATGGGAGTATGGGAGGGGCAACCCAAAGCCGGAATAGTCGGATTATTCCTGATGGGTATTATTGGGGTCGTTATTGTTGCTGTTGCTCAATTATTGGTCAGCAAATCTTTTGTAAAAAATACGATTGCCAAATTAATGAAAGGAGAAAAAGCATAAATGTCTAAGAAACTTAGCAGAAGGTCCTTTCTAAAAAGCACTGCACTGACTGGAGCTCTGACCAGTATATTGACACTTACGCCCGGAACAAGAGAGAAATTACTCGGAGACGGTGCCGCGAGTGCGCTGGAATACCCCAGAGTGGATAAACCGCCTTATGAGGTTGAAGGTGAAGTTGGGCGGTTTGATAATAGAAATAACGCCCATTCCCGCGGGTATTGGGACGAAAGCCAGTCGTTCTATATGTTTGGCCCGCAAGGGATGACAGCGCTTCATGATACTGTAAAAAACATCGCTTCCGGTACACCAAAACCGGGATTTGATCATCGTGATCTGTCATTATTTATGAGTTCCGCGCTGATGTTTAAAGTTGGTAGCTTTGCTGCTTCGCATCTATGGGAGCCGGAGCTTCCTCCGGGATTAACACAACCATACAAGTGTAGTCCGGAAGAAGCAGCCCAGACCGTGAAAATGGCCGCTAAGCATTATGGCGCAAGCGTTGTCGGGACATGTAAGCTTAATAGAGATTGGCTTTATAGTCACCGGTATCACGCCGAGAATTGGAAGACGGATGCTAAACGTCTTTTTGAAAAAGTATTCGGTCTTCAAAATGGTCTGTTGGGACCGGTGATGACACCCGAAGAAAGAAAGAAATTACAACTGCCGAATGTAGATGATGAATTGCCTCAAGAGATGAATAACGTTATCGTCTGTGGTATTGAAATGGACTACGAGGCTTACCAGCGTACCCTTTCCTGTGTTGAAGTAGCTGAAACGTATCGGGCGTACAGCTTTGATAAATTCTTGATTATGCACTTGGCTCTCTTTATTAATTATATGGGTTACCGTGCTTGGCCATTTGGCAGTTATGGACCAGGATTGGGAATTCCGATGGCTGTTGATGCAGGGCTAGGGGAAATGGGACGGAATGGTCTGCTTATCAACCCAGACTTTGGACCTCGCCTGCGTATTTGCGGTGTGATCACCGACATGCCTATCCAGCCGGATAAACCTATAGATATGGGAGTGACCAAATTCTGCGAGACCTGTGCGGTTTGCGCTGATAACTGTCCTTCCGGGTCTATTCCCAAGGATAATCATCGTACTGCCGAAGCCGTATATTCCACTACAAATTCTGGTGTCAAAAAATGGCCGATCGATGCTTGTAAATGCAAAGCGTATTGGGATGATCACAATATAAGTGCTTGTGGTAACTGTGTTCATTATTGTCCATATAATAAACCCAAAACTGAAATGCATAAGTTAGCAGCGCATTTGGCACCGACGCTAGGGTCCACGCTTGTTAAGATGGAAAAAATGTTAGGTTATTCAGAACCCAAAGATGTGGCAAGCTGGTGGGCGCAGGATCCTAATAAATTCTTTCCAAGGAAGTAAGTAGAACGATAAAAGATATGCCGGCCCTCAAGCGGGAGCCGGCATATCATTATTAGGTTTTTATGTACTTCATTTGTCAACCCAGTTATTAGTCATACTTCTGGAGGAAGCAATAATGTTGAAACGCATAATGATAGTTGTTGCGGTTGCCATGTTGATCGGGGTTTTGGCATATTCCAATATGGCAGCAGAGAAGGACGAGCTCCTTTACATGAAACAAATTTTGCCGCAAACAAGCTTCGAAGAAATAAATAACAACCCTCCAACATTTAAAGCTGATCAAAGCAACGGTAAGGATCATTATTATGTCGTTTTTGGAGAGGCCAATGGTTATGGCGGGCCATTGAAGATAGCTACAGTAATCGATCCGCTGGGGGAGATCCAACAAGTTGTGGTGGTGGAGAGTAGAGAGACCTCCAGTTTTTTGAACAAAGTCTTAAAGGCAAAATTCCTGGATCAGTTCAAGAACATAAAAGCAAATGATCCGATTGAACTGGGTGCTGACATTGATTCCGTCACCGGGGCTACAGTAAGTTCCAGGGCTATCGCCAATGCTGTACAACAGGGAAGTCATGAAGTGGCCGTCAATCAACTTGGTCTAAGTATATCGGAAAAGCCGGAATCCTGGAAGTTTGGGTTAGCGGAAGCAAGCGCAATCATTCTGTTTTTAGCCGTATTGGTCCTAAGCTTAGTGTTGAAGAAGTCCAAGATACGGTATATTACCTTACTTGCTGCAGTTGTTATCTTTGGGTTCTGGCTTAAGATCCAGATCTCCTTATCTTCTATCTCGGCATTATTGATGGGGTATTGGCCCCCTATACACAGTAATATGATTTGGTATGTAATCGTACTAGGTGGTTTAGGGATCGCTCTCTTTTCAGGACGCAACCTATACTGTTACTGGCTGTGTCCTTTCGGGGGGGTACAAGAATTAACAAGTATGGTAAGAGGTCGCAGCAAGTGCCGAAGAGTATCTAATCAGGCCCTGAAATTATTGCCTAAGATACTGTTGTGGTCAGGTTTACTTTTAACTTTTCTGTACCGGAACCCGGCGATTGGCAGTTATGAACCATTTGGTACGTTGTTTGGGCTTACAGGGACTGTTCTTAATTGGCTATTATTGCTTGTGATTATAACAGTGTCTATCTTTATCTATCGGTTCTGGTGCGATTGCTTCTGTCCAGTAGGTGCTTTTTTGGATATTTGCGCCAAAATCAGGCGTAGACTCGGAAAACTGGTACACTCACCTGAGAAGGTTACCCGGCACCAAATGCCGATGAATAAAAACGAGTAGGTGTAATTAAATCAACGAGAGGGAGAAAATGAATAATAAATACAATATTGGTAATATCCTAAACCATGCTTTATGTGTCGTTACCCTTGTATTAATCGGTCTGATCTTTTGGCAGAACATAGATTCTAATTCTGTTGCAGACTTAAATGCTCAGAAAATTAATATGGAATCCCAAACTCTTCAGGAGCCTGAAATTCCAGAAAATATTGATATGCATAACTTTTCAGTAGAATAAAAAGTTATAATTGCGATTCAACCCATGATTTGAAGTCTTTAGGGAAATAGATATTCCGATCGATGACTTTGATCATGCCTTTGTTTTTTAAATCAGAAAATTGTTTCGTAACAAATTCACGCGTAGCACCAATAGATTCGGCGATTTCCTGATGAGTAAGGACGTAAGGGGCTTTATACCAATGATCATATTCTAAATGATTAAGCGAATAAAGATTACGTAAGAAGAGTAAAAACCGCTGTCTTGGATTAAAAAACCAAAGAGATTCGAAATTTTCTACAAGCGCAATGGCGTAATTACTCAAGTAGTTCATAAAAGCAAATGCCAGAACCGGGTTGTCATTAATTTTTTCAAAAGCTTGGTCTTTAGTGATATAACAAATTGTGCTGTCTTCCCAAGCTCTTATCTCAAGGGGAGACGATTCTACTCCCAAAAGTACGGGAACGAAACCGTAAATTCCTCCAGCTTGAATGATGCTCACTGTTCTTTGTCTTCCGTCTTTACTTAACATCATAGCCTTTAATGTTCCTTTTTCGACACACTGGATATATTTTATTTTTTCACCAGTGTTTATGACTTTTTCTCCTTTGCTTACAGTAAAACGTTGACCATTCTTCTTCATAAAATCAAATAATTCTTCAGATGAAGGTTCCCACGGAAAATGCGAATAATCAAACACTGTAATCACCTCGATAATATAAATTCCCCTGAATTTATCATATCATGTCTGTTTCTGGAAATATGTGAATCGATACACAGTTTGCATTTTTTAAAAGTAATATAATCTACAGAAAAGCAAAGGGATTGTCGGAAGACCAAAATAATTTATATTACGTTAAAGTACAGTTCTCTAAGTAATATAACCTAGCGCTTGTGAATTATTATAAATTAAATTTGATCCAAAAAATGATAACTGAAAATTTAGAAGAATATAAAAAAATCTAAGCGCGAACTAAAGCATACATTGTTAGCATGTGATATATTTACTTGTATACACAATAAAATGGAATGAAAATCATTCCAGGCTAAAAGCTGCAGACACAACCGGTAAAATGAAAAATTCAAGGAGGATGATTTGAAGTGGTGGATCTGAAAGTTCTGACCCAAGCAATGTCCGATTTGGACGAAGACGTGCTAAACAAGGCGATCGATGAAGTGCTAAGCAAAGACAACAATGCCGCAGAAGTTCAAGAAGTTGTTAAAGCCTGTCAGCAAGGTATGACGCTCGTAGGTGAACGTTATGATTCGGGCGAGTACTTTATCGGAGACCTGGTCTTCGCCGGGGAAATGTTGCAAAGCGTAATGGACAAGCTCAAACCGGCTTTAAGTGCAGGTTCCTCAGCAAAAGGCGGAAAAATTGTCCTGGCCACAGTTTTCGGAGACCTTCATGATATCGGCAAAAATATATTCAGATCCATGGTTGAAGCCGCAAATTTTGAGGTGATCGACTTAGGGATCAATGTTCCGGTTAACCAGATTGTGGACAAGGTAAAAGAAGTAAACCCAGATATTGTCGGATTAAGCGGTGTACTGACTTTGGCGCTGGACAGTATGAAAGAAACAGTTGATGCGCTTACTGAAGCAGGCTTTAGAAATTCAGTCAAGGTGATTATCGGCGGAGTACCCGTTAATGAGAATGTATGTAAAAGCATAGGGGCCGATGCCTTTTCAACAAACGCGGCTGAAGGCGTAAAAATATGCCAAAGATGGGTGGGTTGATTAATGAGTGAAGTTATGAACCTCTATCAAGAACGTTTGGATCGTGTTTTTAAAACCTTAAGGTTGGAACAAGCAGACCGTGTTCCGGTACTGGGTACTTATGGTACTTGGAGTTCTTACTTTGCAGGGTATACCGATGCAGAAACTAATTGGGATACGGATAAATGCGGTAAAGCCCTAATGAAAGTGGCAGATGAGCTTTCAGTGGATATGATCCATATGATTTATAACAGGCCGGGTGGCGTGTATCAGGCGTTGGGGAGCAAGGCATTCCACTATTTAAGTGACAGTAATATCGTCCAGTATTCTGACGAGTCTGCCAAAATGATGAATGATGATGAATATCCAGAATTTATTAAAGATCCATTCAGGTTTTTAGTAGAAAAGATCTTGCCGCGAAAATATGCCGAACTGGCTAAGGATTCCCCGATGAGGGATTTAGCATTTGCCAAAGGTGCCATGAAGTTTGGAATGTATGGCGGCCAAAAGGGAGCTATAGAGGGCTCGCTTGCCGCACAATACGGAATGCCTTTGCTATTTGACGGCATTATTTTACACCCATTGGATTGGATTGCAGATTTCTTCCGGGGAATTAAAAACGCATTCATGGATATTCGCCGTCGTCCGGCGGAATTCGCTGAGGCTATCCAAGCATTTACACCGTTGGTCATCAGGCTTGGCATGGGCCAGGTTCACATGGGTCCGCCGAAACCAAATCCAAAGGTCCTTCTTTTCCCGCTGCATTTACCTCCGATGCTTAAAACAGCGGACTTTGACAAGTTTTACTGGCCGTCATTTAAAATGATCATGGAGTTTTTTGCTGCCCATAATGTCTATGTCATACCGTTCTACGAAGGCGATTGGTCGCGTTATTACAATCATCTTCAAGAATTGCCGGCCAAGAAAACAGGGGGCTGGTTCGAACATGGTGATCCCAAGGAGCTTAAACAAAAACTGACAGACACCTTGTGTGTCATCGGGCTTTTCCCTGCTACCTTGCTGCAATATGGCACGAAGGAGGAATGTATCGCCAAAGCAAAAGAATTAATCGACGGTATGGAAGGCGGCGGTTACATTTTTGGTACCGATAAAGAACTTCTTGCACCAGCTGATGGCAAGGCGGAAAATATCATCGCCGTAAATAAATTTGTCATGGAATATGGCATTTATAAATAGGAGGTGCTTCACGATGGAAGAACAATTGTTGATCTCTTGGAGTGATATAGTTAAACAGCATCCGGAGCTCGCAGATAAAGATCCTGCGATGGGTATGAATTGGGATATTGGGCAGGAAATGATCTTTGCATATGTAACTTTTCTTTCACTCTTTTAAAAGACAATAAGGAAAACATTGGTACAAAAAGATATATCACAAATTGCAGATTACTTACACAGCCTAAAGCCAGGAAGAAATCCTGGCTTTTTCTGTCCCTTCCGGGAGGGTTGATATGCTCCTCTTAAAGTATAAAGGTCTATATCAGAGCATCAATTTTTGCCGGGGTGAAAATGAGCTGTTTATCCTTGATCTCAGCTGTCCCAGCGAGACGATAGCCTTTAGGTCCGCTGTTCATTGTGGCTGCAACAACCCATGTATTTTTGTTAGCTGCTAAATTCTGCTGTGTTACTTCCATTTTGTAAATGCCGAAAACTACTGTGTCGTCTACAACTTCGCCTTTGCCTGCAATGATTGGGTGAGGAATGCCATCTGTACCTAGCGTAACAAGGGAGAGGAAGGCCGAACCCTCAATGACTGCTTTGATCTCTTCATTAATAACCATCTCGTCATCTCCTTAATATTTTTTGATCGTCTTTACTTTAGTTTTACTACCTAGTACAATATTACTATCTGGATTTTATTTTTCAAGTACGCAGAAAATGATGAGTAGGTAAGGAAGAACTGACTATGAAAAGCGATCAAAACAGCAGCGCATGCAGAAATAACTGCCCATGTATGGAGGACTGTCCATTAGGAAGCGCACTAAGGTTAATAGGCGGAAAATGGAAAGTGCCTATTTTATGCGCGCTTAATCAAGACGGTATAACAAGGTATAATGAACTGAAACGCAAGATTAGAGGCATAACAAATACGATGTTGGCAAGTTCATTGAAGGAATTGGAAGAAGACGGTCTTATCTACCGTAAACAATATATAGAGATGCCGGTGAGGGTTGAATATGCATTGACGGACCTTTGCAGTGACTTGATGCCGATTCTAAAACAACTTGCACATTGGGGGATTCAGGTTCAGGAGTCCGAATAATACTAAACAAAAACTAAGAAACTCTGTGCGTAAACTCCGAAACTATGTAAAATAAGGCAAATATTTTTGGGGAGCATTAGTCTGAAATAGTCTATTGCTCCTTTGTTTACATTCGACTTTTCTGAATATTCAGAAAAGTATTTGTTTAACATACACAAAAAGTTGACTGCTATAAACTGAATACGAGCGCTCATGTTTAAGATATGATCTGTATTTTAAGTAAAGGAGGAGAGGTATAGACTCACGAGTCTAAAAAACCAGGACTTCATTGCGCAAATGTTTAGCTCTAAGGGACTTTTAACATTATCTTTTTTATTTTCACAAATTGGAATGGAGTGAACAGGATGGAAAATAACCAGTTAGAAAATGGCTCGGTAGTAGACAAGATTAAATCCGTTCAAATCAGCAGACGCTCTTTATTTAAATTTGCCGGGCTTGCTGGAGGTGTAGCGGCACTCGGGGGAATTGCCGCCAGCAGCTTTGGTGATGCAAAGTCCATTGATACGATGATGGGATGGGAATCAGAACAAGGGGAAGTATATTTTAATCGTGAGCCGTTTAGAGTAGATAAGCCTGGTTATGAGATTAAAGGACCGGTCAATCGTGTGGATCAAGACGTTGATTCACCAACCTTTCGTCGTCTGTACTATCAGGAAGATGCTTTATTAAGCAAAAAAGGCGAAGAAAATTTAATGCCCAGATTGAAAGAATATTACGCAAAGCATCCTGATAAACTGGAAAGCGATAGAGCATGGTTCACCAAACTTCTTCCGAACCTCGCTGAAGAAGAGAAAAAAATGAATAAGGATATGTGGGGAATTGCAACCGCATGGAACAAGGCTTGGACCAGCATGCTTGCTCCCTTAGTAGGGGACCCAAAAGAGTGGGACTTTAAGGGTGTAATCAAAGAACCATTAAAAGTTAAGGATCCAAAAGAAACAAGCAAACTTATTAAAAAAATGGCAGGCCTCTTTGGTGGGACTTTAGTAGGTATTACGAAAGTCAATCCGAGGTGGATCTTAGGCTGGGGTGGTGGCGTGGACCCCAGGATGCTTCCAATTTTAGCTGCGGTAGGGATCGATCCAATAACGCCAAGAGGGGTAAGAGGTGGTCCCATAGACATCCCGGATTGGTGGCAATATGCAATTGTTATTGCTGTACCCCATGAACCCAATTTGATAGAAGCAACACCGCTTTTTTACAGCCCATTTGAGGCATATACGCGGTCAGGCCTTGCTGCTGCAAGACTGACGGGTTTTATCAAAGCTTTGGGGTATCCTGCCAGATATAACGGAAACCCAATTATAGGGTGGGATGAACTTTTACCCACGCCGTTAGCAATTGATGCCGGATTAGGTGAGATGGGAAGGCCCGGCATATTGGTTACACCTGAATTTGGACCCTCGGTAAAATTGGCTGTTGTACTGACCAATCTTCCGATGGAGCCGGATCGGCCAATCAACATGGGCTTAAAGGATTTCTGCGACAAGTGCGGGATTTGCGCGGAAAAATGTCCTGGTGGCTCTATTCCAAGCGGACAACCCGAACTGCAGGACGATGGCGTAGTACGTTGGATGTCAGACAGAGAAAAATGTCAGAACTATTATGCCTCTGTTCCCATCAGACATATGTGTGGTGTTTGTTATTCTGTGTGTCCGTGGCGCAGATTTGACAATGCGTTGCATAAGTATAGCCGTGAATTGGCTGTAAGAGATCGAACCGGAATAGCACATCAAATCATGCTATGGGGGCAAAAGAGCTTTTATCCGAGTCCGTCAAAGGACGATTATAATGCTCCGACGTGGGCGACTTATAAAGACGTGCCTTGGTGGATGAGAACGGATATGTTCTTTGACGGAATACCGGAAGGCATCTTTAAGAAATAGGAGGGATGGCGGATGAGCCTTTATTCGTTCATTGCAGGAATGGGAACAGCAGTAGCTGTGTATTGGTTGTATTCATGGTCGAAGCAACGTGGTCAAAGCTTAAATTGGTGGAAATGGTTAGTCTTTTGTGCGTGGGTTTTATTACTCTTTTTAACGGATATATTTATTTTCACTAGTCTCGGTGAAAATGAATCTCGTGCGGCTTTAATGGGTGGAGTCTTTTTGACTGCAATCACTGTAATTTCAGGAGTCGGGATCTGGCGTTGGTTTTTTACTGTACCGAAAGCAAAAATAACTGATAATGCATCTAAAATGTAATTATTTTTGTTCTCAGTTTTAAGGTAAGGCTGAATGGTTTGCTGCCCAGAGAGAAAACAAAAATATAATCGCTGGGCAGTCAAACCGTTTGTCGTAAAAGCGTGGTTGGCAGTTTGAGAAAATTTGAGGGACACTCTTGTAGCCGGATCTAACAAGACTTGGAACTACATGCACTATGTTTCAATTGAGGCGGGAAGTGCTGAGAAAAATGCGTAGTGCGGATATCATAAACGATGTTATACCGGGAGATGTGTATTTTGTCTAAATTTCATTTAAAAAAGCTGTTCTTATTTATGTTTATTGGATCTTTGTTAATCGCATTATTGTTTAGTTTTAAGGGCAGACAGATGGATGTCCAGCAATTCTTACCCTCAATGCTGAGTAGTACTCAGGAGTTTAAAGCGATTGAAACTCACCCTCTGACCTATGCAGGCTATAAGAATATCAACGGTCAGGATACGCTGCAGGGATACGTAGTTTTTGGGCAAGGAAACGGCTATGGCGGTCCTGTATCTGTTTTAACGGCTACAGATCCTAAAGGTAACATTTTAAAAGTCCGGGTCGTAGGGTATGCGACGGAAACACCGTCTTATATTCATTCAGTTTTAAGTGGGGATTTTCTAAAACAATTTATAGGTAAATCTGTAGATGAACCGCTGGAAATTGGCCGGGATATTGACAGGGTGACCGGCGCTACGCTTTCATCAAGAGGGGTTACCAATGCAGTCCACCAGGCTAGTCATGGGTTGGGTAGAAACCAATTTTCCTTGAATATCTCCGAGCCCTCGGAAAATATTCATTTAGGGACGAAAGAAATAGGTTTGGCTTTGTTAATACTTGCAACGATTATTGGGGTGCGTTTAAAAATCACTAAGCTGCGGTGGCTAGTTCTTATATGCAGTATATTTTTTACAGGTTTCTGGTTTAATTGTTCAATTTCGCTTGCTAACATTGCCAGTGGATTAATGGGGTTCTTCCCGGCTTTTAAACAAAATCTTTTTTGGTATATTTTGATCGTTGGGATTCCATTAATTATTTTCTTAGGCGGGAAGAATCTATACTGTTATTGGTTATGTCCTTTTGGAGGAATTCAAGAGATACTGGCAAAAATCGGAGGCGGAAAACTAAAATGTAATCATCATGTAGCGACATGGCTGCAAAAGATTAGATACATGTTAGTTTGGATTGTACTGATTTTATGCTTTTGCTTGAAATCACCGAGTGTAGGGGGCAGTTATGAGCCCTTTGGAGTCCTGTTCGGATTTCAGGGGGTGAGTGTGCAATGGATACTGCTCAGCATTATCCTGGTTGTATCGCTGTTTATTAGAAGATTTTGGTGTTTATATTTTTGTCCGGTTGGGGTGATCAATGAAATCATCATGAAAGCAAGACGGTTCGTAAATTCCCTTTTCCCCAAAAAACGGGAACAGGATATTCTAACGAATAAAGGAAGGTCACTATGAGACACCTTGGCTCTAAGGAAATATTTTTCTGTACTTTGACAGCAATTATCTTATTTTTAGTTATGATCTTAGTATTTAGCAACATAAAACAACTTTTATAACCATTCACGAGCGTGAATTAAATTGACGCTCGTCGTTAGATGTCCATTATCTGCATACTATATCCACAAAGAAGAAAAATAATATATAATCAAGATAGGGTAGTTCTGTCTGTCCGTGTCTCTAATTACCAAGAGACTTAGGTAGGACAACGAAACATAATTACATTTTCACACATTAATTAGTCTAAATACAAGGCTAAGTACAAGGGAGTGTAATCATGAGTGATAATGATCTACCATGGCTGAAACACACAAAATTATTCCGGTCGCCAATAGATGGATGGAAGAAAGTTTTTGCGGATAGAGAAAGATTGCTATATCCCAAAGGAAGCATTATTATTAAACAAGGCATTACTATTGAGAAGCTATTATATATTTTTACAGGGACGGTTGAATATTCAAAAGTTGACGAAGAAGGCAATGAGGTTCTCATTGATGTCTTGGGTGCAAATAATTTATTTATGATTGCTCCATTGTTTACCGGTATTCCCCCTCTCGGTTCATTTACGGCTGTTGAAGACACAGTAGCAGCTGCAATTTCAATTCAGGAAATGAAAAGTTTGATGAAGTCTGATTTTACGCTTACTGAAGAGTTGCTCTACGACCTTTCAATGAAAAGTAATAACCACATAAGTCGGCTGCAAAAACATTACACTTATAAGGTAGACCATAGAATTATCGAAACTTTGTGTGCACTTGCTGATCAACAAGGGATGCAGCTGCTTATCAATCAACAAGATTTGGCTGAACTTGCAGATACAACAAGGGTAACGGTGTCAAAATTATTTCGCGACTTAAAATCTGAGAACATTATACGGCCAATCTATGGAGGGATCATTATACAGGATTATAGCCGCCTAAAAAACTGGCAGAAACATATTTGAAGATCTACAATTAAGACCAGCTAGTACCTTGTCAACCTTAAAACTGTAATATAATGGGGAGCAGATTTCTTTTAAGACAAGGCGGAGGATTGAGGCATACCGAGCGTATGGTGATTGACGACAACGCAGTATTAACAGAAATCTGCCGCCAGGATATATAGATTTAGGGTTGACATGGTACTAGTATTTTCTCCTGATGTCATACGGATATAATGTTGGGGATTCAATGAATTTATTATTGATTTGATAAAGAAAAGATTTTTTAGGAGGTTATTAAATGCCAACTTATGACTTTATCTGCGAAAAGTGTGGTCACAAGTTTTCTGTTTTTTGTAGTGTTAGTTCAAGAGACAAACAAATATGTCCGCAGTGTGCTGATGATAAAATAAGTCAGCGGTTTACAACGGTTAATACCTATGGAGTTAAAGGTGGTAAAGCCTGTTCATCTGGGAAATGTAGTCCTGGCTGCAAATGTTAAAATCTGCACCATCTTTTCTCTTGACTTTTCTCCAATTTCATTTAGAATAATACGTAATAATCATATATTCTTTTTGGTGTCTCTTATGGAGAAGAATAGGGAATCAGGTGCAAATCCTGGACGGACCCACCGCTGTAAATAGTTGTGATGACTGTACAATGCCACTGAGAAATTGGGAAGGCACAGAAGTCGGTTAAAACTATGAGTCAGAAGACCTGCCAATAAAGATATCGTAATGAAGCGACGGTAAAGTTTCAGTTTGAGAGTTAGTATCTCTCAAAACTGGAACTTTTTTATTTTGCATGCATGTAGTTTACCTGTATAATAGTTTACATTTTTATATGGAGGCTTTCATCCGATGGAACCTGCGGTACAGCTTAAAATAGAATCTCTTGCTTTTCCGCCTGAAACAAAAAAAGTATTAAAAGATATTGACTTAACCATTAATCAAGGAGATTTCATTGCTATTACAGGGGAAGCTGCATCGGGCAAATCGATGTTGCTTCATAGCATCACCGGAGCAGCGCCTCAATTTTTCAATGGGCAGTTAAACGGTACCATTAAGGTGATGGGGCAAAACATCCATGAAATCCCCTTAGCAAAAATGTGCGATTACATCGGTTATATGATGCAGGAGCCGCAAAATCAGATTGTCAATATCACGGCGGCGGAAGAGGTTGCTTTCGGCATTGCCAATATGGAACTTCCTTGGGAGGAAATTAAGAATAGAGTCAAAAAAACTTTACAATTCGTTGGACTGGAGGGTTTTGAACAAAGAAATACGGATGGGCTGTCCGGCGGCCAAGCTCAAAGAGTGGTATTGGCAAGTGTTCTAGCGATGGAAACTCCTATTCTTGTTTTAGATCAGCCCACCGCAGAATTAGACGGAAAGGGAAAACAAGACCTCTATTCTCATATCGCTTATTTAAATAGAGAAAAGGGAGTTACCGTGATTATGGTAATGGACCGGGCCTGCGATATTCTCCCCTATACCAATCGTATTCTTATCATGGCTGAAGGAGCCATTAAAGAAGAATGCAGCCCTGATGACTATCTAGAACGGTTAAATAAAAAAACTAGCCCAGCAAAAAATATTACAGCAACAGATAAAAAAATAATTGAAGTGAAGGATCTAACCTTTACCTATAAAGGGGATTTTAAGGGATGTGAGAAAATTGATTTGGCGATTAATCACGGCGATTTTATTGGGTTGATTGGACTCAATGGTTCAGGCAAAACGACGCTCTTAAAGTTAATGGAAGGTCTGCTTGTCCCGGATGCTGGTGCAATTCAGATATTTGGCAAACCCCTAACCAAAAGAAATTTTGCAACCATACGCAGTCAAATAGGTTTTCTGTTTCAAAACCCTGATCTTCAAATTTTTTCGAATACAGTAAAAGACGAGGTAGCATTTATTTTAAGAACAAGGAAACTGCCGAGAGGGGAATTTGAAGAGAAAGTGAATGGAATTTTGACTGAAGTCGGGCTGTTGGCATACGCCGATATCCATCCGCATAGGCTCAGCCGTTGCCAGCGTCAGAAACTGGCAATTGCCTCTGTTTTAGTAGGAGATCCTGAGATTATCATGGCTGATGAACCGACCTCAGGCTTAGATGAAGAACAAAGTGTCGTGATCATGGAGCTGCTCTCAGCATTTCAGCAGCAAGGTAAAACAGTTATTCTCGTTACCCATGATCTGGGTTTGGCCAAACAATATGCCAATCGTATTGTGGCAATGCACAAGCACCGTCTGGCATTGGATATTCCGGCCCAAGAGATTGGTTCTTATGAAAAGACCCTTAAAGACATCGGGTTAGATTTCCAGAAGGAAGGCGTTGATTATGGATTTCATTGAAAAAATTGATCCACGTACGAAGTTGGTATGGTGTTTAACACTGATCCTTACGGCTTTGTTTTCGCAGAATCTGATTCTGGAAATTGGGATGATTGCATTGGTAATGATTACGGACTGTATTTTTTCTAACCATTTAAAAAAATATAAAATACTGCTGCCAATAATGCTTTTAGTAGCCTCGCAGATTGTTGTCATACAGCTATTGTTCTGCCGGGATGGAGATCTTCTCTGGAAATGGGGTATTCTGTCTGTTTATACAGGCGCTATTCCGGTTGCTGCTTTGGGTATTTCCCGCACGGCAGCCGTGACTTTGGCTGCTGTTCAGTTTATGACCTGGACTTCTGCCATAGATGCGGCTTTAATGCTTATAGCGTGGGGTGTTCCTTATCGTTATGCTATGTTGGTCGTTATGACAAAACGTTTTTTTCCTCTGATGCAAAAGGAGTATCTGGCAATTTCAGAGAGTCAATCGGTTCGGGGTTATCCCTCGGAAGGGATTAAAAATAGAATCAAAAATCTTCCGTTAACGTTTATGCCATTGCTCTATCGCACAGTCCGGCATACTTCAGATATCGCTCTTGCAATGGAGTTAAAAGGCTATGGTCGAAGCAAGCAGCGGACGTTTGGCAAACATTTGCATTTAAAAAGCTGGGAAATGATCAGCATGACGGCTCTTGTCCTATTTTTCATTACTGTTAACTTAGTACCTTGATAACTCCAAAATGCATGTAAACAATTTAACGAGAGGGAAATATACAAAATATTTTTAGGAGGACATTATGAATAAAAATTTTTTCAGAACCGACACAAAAGCGCTCGTGGGGTCTATTCTCTTAGGTATTGTCTTTGTCATAGCCTGTCAAGCTACAGGATTTATTGACAATCTTCTTCCCACAGGCAAAGCAGGTATGTACTTAATTAACGGTACGGTCTGGGCTTCATTTACGGCACTCATCGTCCTGCTTTATAAACAGCCTGCCGGAATGATTGCAGGGGAAGTCGAAGCATTAATTTCCATGTGGTACAGCCCGCTATGGATTGCTTTTATTTTTGCGAATGCCATTGGGTCTCTTGCCGTATCATTCGTGGCAGCCAAGTATTCCATGGAAAAATGGTGGCACCATATTCTCGCGCTATTTCTTTGTAACGTCTTAGGGAATGTCGTTGTCTGTATCGGGTTAATGGGAATTTACCAATTACCTGTGAAGGTTGCCGTTATTGAAGCATTAATTACAATTGCTGTCTGTTGGCCATTATCCACAATTATTACAAAATTGACATATGACAGCCTGAAAAAATCAAATCTAATTCAATAGAGAAAAGAGGCTTCTACATGAGTCAGGACTTAAGAGATTTTTTGAAACAGCTTGATCAAGATGGTGAAGTGAAACACGTCACCGAAGAAGTCAAAAGAGAATATGAGATCAGTACGTTAATCATGGAGTTGGAAAAAGAGCACCGCTATCCCGTCATGGTTTTCGATCAAGTAGAAAATAGCGCGTTCCCTGTGGTTACCAGTATTCTCAGTACGAGAGAACGGTTTGGAAAAGGCCTGGGGGTCGATGCGTCTAAAGTTGCTGAAACGTATGCGAAACGCATCAAAAACCGTATTGAAGAGGTAAAAGTCATTGATAACCCTCCTTTTGCCGACCACTGCCTCACCGGAGATGACATCGATCTCTATAAGCTTCCCATTACTGTGCACTTTCCGATTGACGCAGGTCCTTATGTAACCTCAGGCCTGTGTGTTGCTAAAGACCCTGAAAGCGGTGTCGAAACCTTAGGCTTTCACCGTATGCAGTTGAAAAGTAAGGATACATTAGGGATTTCGCTTCATTCCCGCCAAAGACTCTGGGAATACTTCCGCAGAAGCGAAGAAAAAGGGGAGAGTCTGGAAGCAGCTATCGTGATCGGTGTCCATCCGAATATCGCCTTAGGATCCATGGCCCTCGTCCCTTATGATCAGGGGAAATATGGGGCGATCGCCGGACTTTTTGGTGAACCTCTAGAAGTTGCGCTATGCGCTACTGTGAATTTACAGGTTCCGGCCTATGCGGAAATTGTCTTGGAAGGCGAAATACTGGCTGATGTGCGGGAAAAGGAAGGTCCTTTCGCTGAATTTACCAATTACGCCTGCTATCGAAGTACGGAGAATGTCTTTAAAGTCAAAGCCATCCGCTACCGCCAAAATGCTTTTTACCATGATTTAACACCGGGGATGAGCAGTGAGCATATTACCGTTGTAGCTTTACAGCGGGAAGGCGATGTCTTAAATGCCCTGCATCAGACTTTACCGAATATTAAAGCAGTCCATGCACCTTTTTCGGCCTGCGGATTGTTCCATTGTTATATTTCAATGAAAAAAATTGCCGAAGGGCAGCCTATGCAGGCCATTTACGCCGCTTTTGCCGTCGACCACAACATCAAAATGGTCGTTGTGGTGGATGAAGATGTTGATGTCTTTAACGAAGAGGAAGTCCTATGGGCACTTGCCACAAGATTGCAGGCGGACAAAGGGGTTTCCATTTTACCGCAGCACCTGGGAATGGGTGTGACCCTTGATCCCTCAACGGATGAATTAAGCCGTACGTCCAAAATGGGGATTGATGCCACAAAGCCCTTAAGCGGTTTTGCCCCTAAAATCCAATTGGACGATGAAGTAAGAGAAGCAGTGCAACGGCTTCTTAAATATGCCAAATAAGAATTGTGTGTTCTAAATATACCGATTAAGGGATGAGCGTATGATTAAAATTGCCATTGATACAGGAGGTACTTTCACCGACTACACCGCGGTAGGGACGTTTCAAAACGGTAAAAACAAAATGATCTTTGTAAAAAATCCAACTGATCATAAAAATCCTGCGCGGGGGATTATCGCCGGATTAAAAAAATTGGCAGCTGCCTGGCATACGGATTTAGAACCACTCCTTGCGGAAACGGAACAAATCATTCACGGTACCACCTTAGCTTTGAACGCCCTTTTAGAGAAAAAAGGTGCCGTTACCGCGCTTTTCACCACGGAGGGATTCCGTGACGCCCTGGAAATACGCCGTTCTCAATTGGAAAATCAATGGGATCTCCAAGCGGAAATGCCGGAAGTTTTGGTTCCCCGCAGACTGCGGTTAGGAATAACACAGAGAATGGACTATAAAGGCGATATCATCAAAGAATTGGATGAAAACGCTGTAAGATTTGCTTGCCGGAAATGTAAAGAATACGGCGTGCAAAGTATTGCTGTCTGCTACCTTTTTTCATTTTTGAATCCGGAACATGAAAAAAGAACGGCTGAAATCATTCAGGAAGAACTTCCTGGAGTTTTTGTATCGCTGTCGTCGGAAGTAGCGCCGAAAATCAGGGAATATGAAAGAACATCCACTACCGTCCTCAATGCTTATCTGACACCGGTTCTGGCAGATTATCTCAATATCATTAAAAGAGAACTAGCGCAATTTGGTTGGGATAAGCCCATTAATATGATGATGAACAGCGGTGGTTTAAGTGATACGGATGCCATGGCAAGATTCGCTGTCAAAACCCTTCTTTCAGGACCGGCCGGCGGTGCCTGCGGCAACGAAGCCATGGGAAAAATGATGAAAAATTCCTATACTGTTTTGGCGGACATGGGGGGGACTAGTTTTGATGTGCATGTGGCGGATACTGAAAATCGGTTGATTCCCCAATCTGAAATTGCTGGGTATCCCTTAGCGATTCCGACCATTGATATCACTTCGATTGGCGCGGGCGGCGGCAGTATTGCTCATGTAGATGAAAGTGGAAGAATCCTGGTGGGTCCGGACTCTGCCGGATCAGTTCCAGGCCCTGCTTGCTACGGTTTTGGCGGAACCGAACCCACCGTTACAGATGCTTTGGCTGTTCTCGGTCTGATTGATGAAAAAAACTTTCTGGGCGGCAGCATGCGCTTAAATAAAAAACTGGCTGAAAAAGCGATTGATGATAAAATTGCGAAAGCGTTAAATGTTGCGGCGAAGGAAGGTGCCAATATCATTTACCAAATTGCGGTAGAGATGATGGCCGATGCGGTACGTCTTGTCACGGTCCAGAAAGGCAATGACCCCAGAAAATACAGGTTAATAGGTGCAGGGGGAGCCTTTTCTCTGTTTGCAGCAAATATGATGGATGCTCTCCATATGAATGAAGTTTTATTTCCCGTTACCGGACCGGTCTTTTGTGCCTGGGGCATGTTAGGTGCATCGCGTCGCAGTGATTTCACCAGAAGTTTCTTTATGGAAAGGGGGCAATGGAATCCCAAAAAAATCAATACTGTGATCAAGGATATGAAAGAAGAAGGAAAAGCTGAACTCATCCGTTTGGGTGTACCGGAAAAACAACAGGATTTCTGCCTTACCCTTGAAATGCGCTATATCGGACAGCATCATGAAATATCGGTGCCCTGGCAAGGGACTTTTACGCGTGAGAGCAGGGATGCTCTAGACATAGCCTTTAATAACACCCATGAAAGTATCTATGAATATGCCGAAAGGGACAAGGAATGGGAAATCATTGATATCCATCTTGCTTGTATGGAAACAGAAAAGGAAAACATACTCTTCCCATTTGCTGAAAACAAACTTCCCTTAACGGAAAGAATAGTGGCAGGAGAACCGTTCGGGCAAGCAGGTGAAATTTCTGTCCCCGTTTATCATGCCGGTGATTTTCTCGATGATGGTACGAAAAATATCACCGGTCCCGCTTTGATCAATTTTGACTACACCACCGTTTTGATTCCCGCTGGATTTGTTGGTAAAACGATTAGAAATGGTATTCTAACATTAACCAAAGTTGGACATTAACAAAAGAAGGTGCGCAAGTATGCCAAGGACAAATACGGAAGAACTTATTAATCGCACGGTCATCGCGAATCGTCTCGACAGTATCACCAAAGAAATGGGACTCGCTTTGGAGCATTCCGCCCATTCTCCGATTTTTGCCGAAGCCTGCGACTTTGCCTGCTGTATCTGTGATAAAGACGGAGAGTTGGTTTCTCAGTTAAGCGGTATTCCGATTTTAGCAACGGCAGGTTCTTTCAGCGTCAAAGCTGTTTTAAGAAAATATCAGGATAATATTAAAAATGGGGATGTTTTTATCATCAACGACCCCTATGACGGGGGGAATCATCTGCCGGACATCGGGATTATTACGCCTGTTTTTTTTAAGGAAAGCTTGATGTTCTTCTGTGTCAGCCGCGCTCACCACGGGGATATCGGTGGTTCTACTGCCGGGAGCTATAATCCCAAAGCGACCGAGATATTCCAGGAAGGAATCCGCATTCCCCCAACAAGATTGATGTGCAACAATGAATTTATTGTTGAAGTCTTAGACATGATCCTCATCAATACCCGGAATCCGAACATGCTGAAAAGCGACCTTCTCGCTCAAATCGGCGCCAATAAAGTTGCCGTTAAGCGCATCCTGGAGATGGTGGAAGTGTATACACCCGCGGTCGTAAACAAAGCAATTGATGAAACCATGGAACAAACCGAAATGCTGACGAGAAAGCGGATCAGAGAGGTACCCGATGGCATTTACCGGGCGATCGAATATATCGATGATGATGGTTATCAAGAAGAACCCGTCAAAATTGAAATTGCCGTGAAGGTAGAAGGAGACCGTCTTCTGGTCGATTTTGAAGGTACAGATAAACAGGTTAAAGGTTTTATCAATACCTCTGTTGTCACAGCAACGACTGCTTCGGGCATCGCGGTTCTTTGGTTTTTAGGCTCTGATATTCCAAGAAACGGCGGCGCATTTCGCTGCATCGATGTCCATTTGCCCAAAGGTTCTTTGGTGAATCCCTATGAACCGGCGCCTGTAACGCTTTGTACCTTAACTCCCGCCAGCGAAATTATCGGCACTATTTTTCAAGCCTTGGGTCAAGCAGTCCCCGGTAAGGTTCCTGCAGGATATGCACGTTATGCGGGACCTTCCTATTACGGTACGGATCCTAGAAATAACCGCTATTATGTGGGATTTTCTTTCTGCTCGACCGGGAGCGGCGGCGCCATGAAAGGAAGTGACGGAAAATCCTACATGTCGGCCATGTCCAATTTCGGAGGGGTTAGAACGCCTAATATTGAATCCAACGAAATCCAATATCCCCACATCACATGCTATCATGAAATGGAAACGGATACTGCAGGTGCCGGCGAATACCGGGGCGGCGCGGGAATGCGGTACGCGTTTGAACTGTACGATGAAGGCAGCCATATCGTGAATTTTGGTGATGGGATGAAATTTGCACCGTATGGTTTAAACGGAGGACATCAAGGGAGCTTAAACAAAGGCATTTTTCTTCATAGGGGAAAACCGGTTATCATGGAGAGTAAAGAAGCTCCTAGATGTGTTTCCAAAGGCGATCAGGTCATTCTGAACTCCAGCGGTGGCGGCGGGTGGGGTGATCCCTTAGACCGCCCTGCCAAAAAAGTATACGATGATGTCTTGGATGAGATTATTACAATCAAAACGGCCGCAGATCTTTATGGCGTTGTTATCACAAAAGAAGGAATTGATCATGATAAAACGAAACAATTGAGAAACGGTAAAAAATTGTGTAAGAATTAATGTGTAATCAAAATACGGTAATAGAGAACTAGGTAATGCAGAATACGATAATAAAGAATGACGAATGAAATAAGGAATGAAAAAAAATGAAAATTCTTTTAGCCATGACAGGGGCAACCGGGGTGATCTACGGTGTACGTTTATTGGAGGTTCTGAAAGAAACAGAACATCGTGTTTCTCTGATCATGAGCGAGTGGGCCAAAGAGACACTCTCCCTTGAAACAGATTATACGTTGAATTACGTCCAGGCTTTAGCAGATACGGTGTACGACCATAACGACTTAGCTGCAGCTGTTGCCAGCGGTTCTTACGGGATTGACGCAACCATTATCGCACCTTGCAGCATGAAGACGCTGTCGGCAATTGCCAATGGCTATAGCGACAACCTCATTGTGCGTGCTTCTGATGTTGCCTTAAAAGAACGCCATCCCCTTTTGTTAATGGTAAGAGAAACGCCGCTCTCTTCAATTCATCTCAAAAATATGATGTCTGTAACGGAAGCAGGCGGAATACTCGTCCCCCCTATGCCGGCCTTCTACCATCGCCCTGAAACCATTGACGATATCGTGAATCAAAGCGTCGGTAAGGTGTTGGATTTGTTGAAAATTCCACATGATCTCTATGAAAGATGGAGAAGCGACTCATGAAAATAAATATCGGCCAAGAAAAGCTCGCCCTATCTTACGAACTATCCATCATCGGCAAGGACATTCTGATTACCATTACCGGAGGAAAACCGCATATCGGCAGCGCAGCGGTCGGAAACTGCGGTACGGTTACAACCTATACGGCAGAAGGTCATTGTGATGACGCCCTGGCCGAGCCGCTGGCACAGGAAGTTTCCAAGCTTTTTAACTGCATTTGCTTAGTATCTGCAGGATTTCATCAAGACAATCTTGCTAAAGAAGAAATTGAAATCGTGCTGCAAAATCATCGACAAGGGATCCAAAAAGTCGTTGCGTATTTGAAAGAGAACTATGCAAAGAGAACTGATAGCAAAACAAATTAAAGGATGAGACCGGCATGAACAAAATTGATTATCAAAACAATGACTATGATTTTATATTGCAGGTTAAAGCGAAACAGCAAACAGCAGCGATTCTTCAGAAGGCGATGGCATGCGATATTTTTACCGCAATTGAAGAAGGAAAATCTTTCAGTGATCTGACCAATTGTCTCCATCTCGATGAGAAAGGAACGTTTCTTTTCCTCGACGTTTTAGACAAAATGGGTTTAATCATTAGGAAAGAAGGCTATCTGTGCAATGCCCCCGTCAGTGCTAAATACCTTACGTCAACAAGCCCTTTTTTTAGCCTGGACGCTTTAAAAAACGGTGAAATCAGCGGCATCTTTATCGCTGAAAGACTTACGTCCATGTTAGAATATTTTAGGGGGAATGTCTTCCTTGATAGCTTTACTCCTGATGTTTTTTCTCTGCCAATTCAAAAGTTTATGATGAAACAATGTATCGAGATTTCTTTTAATGATCAATTGCCCTATGATCTGATTATCACAGGCGCAAATTATGAAAAACACGCGGAAACCATCAACGATGACACAGTGATTGCTGTCATGGGCCGGTATTCTGAAGAATATTCTTTATATACTGCTATTAACCTATATGAAAATTACCTTCTTCAAAAAGACAGTTCCATGCTTTCGGCGAACATCCTTTCGGCTAAAGATATCTCTGATTTTTTGGAGAAGAAGCAGATGCATCAAACGCCTTTATTACCCCTCACCGGTGATATTTCGGTGATTTTTGCATCCAAGAATAGGCACAAATTAAATGAACTGGCCATAACAAAAGAAGCGCAAATTTACGCAAGATTAAAAAGACTGCCTATTCAGTCCATCACGATGATCAATCCTCAGGATGTGGTTACGGCCCACTGGGCAAAAGATCATTGCCGCTACGGATGCTCCAGCTATGGGGAAAAATGCTGTCCGCCAAATAGCCCTTCCCACGAGGAAACAAGGGTGAAATTAGACGGCTATACTAAAGCTTTTCTGATTGAAGGCCAACCGCCGACAAGGGATTTTCAAAAACTAATGCTGAATGCAGAGAAATTAGCTTTTAAACATGGATTCTATAAAGCATTCTCTTTTTGGGCAGGGCCCTGCCATATTTGCAGCGAGTGCAAGCCACCAGAATTACCCAAGAAGTGTACAGCTACGCGCCCCTCAATGGAGAGCGCTGGCATGGATGTCTTCGCTACCGTTTCTAAGCAAGGCTTTACAATGCGAACCTTGAAAGATAAACGGGAATTTGTCAAATACTTTGGACTGTTGCTTCTGGAGTAATGAATACACAAACAGTTTATCGTTGCTATAATCATTGTTCTCTCCAAACAGAATGGTTTTGTGATTTTGAGAAATAATAATGGAAACCACAAACCTGAATGGAGAATACAATGAATGAAGAAAAAGCATAAGGGATTATCTGTCTGGCAGCTTACCATGATGGCTTTGGGAACAGTCATCGGGGGTTCTTTTTTTCTGGGCTCATCAGTAGCTATCAATGCTGCAGGACCTTCAATTATCATTTCCTTTATTCTTGGCGGAGTACTTGTTTATTTTGTCCTTTTTGCCTTGTCCGAAATGACGGTTGCGAATCCGGATGTAGGTTCCTTTCGTACCTTTGCAGCTCAAGCCTTCGGCAACGGAACCGGTTTTGTTGTGGGTTGGGTATACTGGGCCGGGATGGTTTTAGCGATGTCCAGTGAGGCCACTGCTGTATCCATTTTGGTGCGGGAATGGGTCCCCAATATCTCCATAGCCGGATTGGGAAGCTTCATCATTGTGAGTATCACGCTGTTAAATTTACTGGGAGCTGATAAATTAAGCAAGCTGGAGAGCGGTCTGGCTGCTGTAAAATTGCTAGCCCTGGCTTCGTTTATCATCATCGCCTTACTTTTGATTCTGGGATTATTTCCGACTGTCTCCCAAATAGGTGCCGGAGAATTAGTCAGGGAACCTTTGATGCCGGCGGGAATTAAAGGGATAGCAGGGAGTATGCTTATTGTCATATTTTCCTATGCAGGTTTTGAAATCATCGGACTAGCTGCTTCGGAAGCCGACAATCCAGCAAAAACAATTCCCAAAGCAATTTCCCACACAGTATTAATTCTGGTAGGCTTTTATATTGTCTCTATTGCTGTGCTGCTTCCGTTAATCCCCACCTCCAGTCTGAGTGAAAAATTTAGTCCCATGGTAGCTGCGCTTGATAGATGGGGAATCGGCTGGGCGGGCAACGTCATTAATTTTGTACTTATAACAGCGATACTATCTACAATGTTGGCAGCGATGTTTGGTCTGGGCAGAATGATGCGGTCTCTTGCCGAAGAAGGCCAGGCACCCAGGTGGTTAAAGGATCGGGGAAATGTCCCGCATCGGGGAATACTGATTTCTGGGTTAGCGATGCTTGCAGGATTAGGCATTGGTCTTTTGCTCCCAAGTGTGTACTTATTTTTGATAAGCTCCGGTGGGTTTGCTTTGCTATTTACGTATACGGCAATTATGGCGACTCATCTGCGTTTTCGAAAAAAATATGGGTGTCCGCCATCAGGCAAGTGTCAGATGCCTCTATACCCCTATTCTACCTGGATTGTTTTTCTGAGTCTGATCATGATTATCCTAAGTATGCCATTTATCTCCGGGCAGAGAACAGGTCTTATTGCAGGGATCATCATGATTGCTGTGTTCTATATCCTCTATATGTTTCTAACCCGGATCAATAAATTACAAACAAATAGCGCTAATACAGCTAATAATAAACGATTAAACAATAATACTTGTAAAACGAAATTGTCCGTAGAACTCTCCAGAGAGTTAATAGAAAAAGTGGATTCTCAGGCAGACAGAAAGCCAGAATGATCCTAGTGAATCCTGTCTAAAAAAATTTAACGGCAAGCCTCTAATTCCTGAACTTTATTTGAAAACCAGGCCGTGTGCAGATCTTCATCAATTAGATTGGCCCACAGGACAGAAAACAACGCATGATCTTTTCCGACTTTTAAGATCAAGTCTTTATAATCACTCATTGCTTTTTTCTCCAGAAGAATATCGGCTTTTAGCAGGGGGACTATTCCAAACGCAGCAGTAATATTCCCGGCAGTCTTTCCCAGGAGCGGGGAAACAATATCCCCAAAAATGGTCGGTTCGCTGCCGTATTTTCGTATTTGGGCAGCAATATTATCGACATGCTGCTGTTCAATATAAGATGATCGTTCTAATACTTTGCTGATATAGATATCATTGACCATTTTACTTTGGGCCATATAAAGATCAACTTGGTTCAATTCAAGGCTGTAAAACCAGTTAAGCTTTGCAATGATTCCGTCAGTATCCAGATTTCATTCCACCACCTGACTGCCTCAATGTCTTGATGCTTGTACTTAAAGAAGTCTTTCATAAGTCTATTCTATTATTGATAAAATGTCATGCAAATATACGACCAGAGTTATCTCTTATTGAACTACAGATAAATGCTCCATTAATTTCAGTAAATCTTATTTTAGTGGTAAAATAGGGTGGGGTTTCCAGCCAGGAAATCACTGCAGATCAAACTAACTCTGATACTGCTGGAAGATACAAATACAATATTGCTGCTTGGAGGGTAAAAAATGAATGCTGCTGACGAAGGAATCGTCTACGAAGAATTTGATGTAGTAGAGATCCAAAGAGAAAATGATGTCATTGTGATGAAAGAAGCGGTGAGAAAGGTCATCGCCGAAGTGTCTCTTAAAATGATAGTCAATGGACAGGAGCTTGTTTCAGTTCTCTGTCTAAACCGGCACCACGAGGAGTTGGCCCTGGGTTTTTTGTATAATGAGGGTGTCATTGGTTCTTATGAAGATATCAAAAGCATCGAATACAATGAGAAAATGCTGGCAGTGCTGATTGAACTTAGAGAAGGGATGGTCATTGACAGACGTGAAAGCTTGAGAAGTATCACTTCCGGCTGCGGCAAGTGTTATACCTACATTAATCCGCTGAAAAAGACGCAGTATGCCGTCAACATGAATAAATCCACCTTTTCCGCAGAAAATATCCTGACGATCATGGATAAGTTCATCGAACAGTCTGAAATCCATCATACGATTGGAGGTGTCCACAGTGTCTTTTTTCACACTGAGGGATTTGAAGTCCTGAATGAAGACATTGGCAGGCACAACTGTCTTGATAAAATTACGGGAATTTTGATGAAGGCAAACAAGATGGAACTTGCCGCAAATGGCGTGGTTTTTATCAGCGGCAGGCTTACTTCGGAAATGCTTATGAAAATGATCAGACTTGGAGCACCCGTGGTAGTTTCCAAATCGACACCCACTACAGCGACCATCAGACTTGCCCGGGAATATAACATTACACTTCTCGGCTATGTCAGAGGAGGCAAAGGCACTGTTTATGCCTGTCCGGAAAGGCTGACTGACACCTCCGACAGCCAAATCTAATGCCCGCATATTTTGAAAAAATTTGTCGAATAGTAGGAATTTCTTAACTTATGTAGAAATAGTATACAAATCTTTTGAAATGACAGAATGTTTAAATTATTGAAATTTTCTGATAAGGTAAAAATAGTTGAATTGTTCTAATTTGAGAAACTCTTTTTGAAAATAAATATAGGGCAGGTGGTACGGATGTCTGAAAAGATGGAACTAAGGAAATTTGTCACACCTGAAATCATTACCGGCCTTGATGCAAGACGATTAGTTGGCCGGTATATCTCTCATTTTGGAACGAAAAAACCGATGATTGTTACGGACAATAGGATTTGTAATCAGAATTGGTATACGGAAACCCTTGAGGCCATCAAAGTCCCCTATGTTGTTTTTGATGACGTTACTGAAAATCCCAAAGACTATGAAGCGATGTTGGGGAGCAAAACCTTTTTGGATCAGGATTGTGATCTCATTATTGCTATCGGCGGCGGTAGCGTCATGGATTGTGCGAAGTGCATCAGCATACTGGTAGCCAACGGCGGAAATATTCTAGATTATGAAGGTGTCGATGAAGTCAATTTGCCGGGACCGCCGCTGATTTGTATCCCGAGTACGGCTGGAACGGCAGCAGATGTATCTCAGTTCGCCATTATTTGTGACACGCTGTATATGGTCAAGAAAGCTATTATCAGCAAGAAAATTGTACCGGATCTGGCCTTAATTGATCCGGTACCACTGATGACCATGGATCCTTATTTGACTGCCTGTACGGGAATGGATGCGCTGACGCATGCTATCGAAGCTTATGTGTCCAATGCGCAGTCACCGCTGACCGATGTTCACGCTCTGGAAGCGATCAAATTATTAAATGAGAATATTGAAGCCGCAGTCCAAAAAGGCCGGACGATTGATACAATGTATCAGATGATGCTGGGCTCTCTTCAGGCCGGGCTGGCATTTTCCAATGCTAGTCTGGGTGCTGTACATGCCATGGCCCACAGTCTCGGAGGATTTTTCAATTTACCGCATGGTAAGTGCAACAGTATCTTGCTCGAGCATGTTATTGACATTAATTTTGATGCTGTACCTGACCGTTTCCGAAGGATTGCGGAGCAGTTGAATATTTTAGCTGATTTTAGTTCTGATCTGAATGTCAAAGAAAAAATTCTTAAACGGGTCAGATCCCTGCGTGAAAACTTAATGATTAATGCGACGGTAGAAATCGAACAAATTGACGAAAATCAGATGAACAGACTGGTTGAAAATGCAATGATTGATCCCTGCATGGTTACAAACCCAAAAAAACTCACGAAGCAAGAGGTTAAAGCAATTTATGAAAGAATATTACAATGCTTTAAATGAGAAAGAAATAACAAGGCAAGCCATCATTGGTCTCGGGGAAAATTCGATTCGCAAAAATTACTATCCCGAGCTGCAGGAAAAGTTATTGGATCTTGAGCATATTAATATTCGGAACAAAGCTTTGATGGCCGCGATTCAGGACATTATGCTGGTTAGCGATTCAGATGGGCATATTTCGCCGTTTGCCGTCTCCAATAAAAAGGACGATCCTCTAACACTAGAGATCTTAAGGAATAACGAAATTGTTTGGAGATTACAGGAGGCAATTTATCAGGTTGTTCAGAAACGGGGGATGGTCACCTGTGATTTTAGGCTAAAGTACCAGGGACGGGACTACTATTTTGAATCGCGAATTCACATCTCAGAGATTAATGAAATCTTAATACTGGTTCGGGATATGACTGAAAGAACCCTAATGGAAATGCAGTTAAGAGAGATGGTGGAAAAAGAAAGCCTGACAAAGCTATATAAACGGCACTGTTTAATCAACAAACTGGCTGAATTCCATGGAAAGAGCTTTGAAAAGCTTACTGTTTTGCTCTTTGATATTGATGGGTTAAAAATCATTAATGATACGTTCGGTCACCAAAAAGGGGATGAAGTGATTGTATCTGCAGCGCGGATGATTACTGACCATTTCAGATTGATCGGGTACATCGCCCGTATTGGCGGAGACGAATTTTGCGTAATTGTCGAGGGCCTCTCCAGCCGGGAGATTGAGCAGCAGGTTGAACAGATGAATAAAATGCTGCATAAATACAATGAGCAAACAGATATATTGAAGATCTCACTGTCTTCGGGCTATTCTTTCCATAAGGCAGGTATTGTCAATACGGATTGGATGTTTCAGGAAGCAAATAACAACATGTATCAAAACAAATTATTAAAGGAATCTAGCAACCGGAACGATTTGGTTAAGACCTTGATGAGAGCATTGGAAGCGAAGGATTATTTTACCGAGGGTCATGCAGAACGGATGGGTGAGCTTGCAACTCAAATGGGTACAGCGCTGGGGCTTCCTCAAAGCAAACTTGATCGAATCAAGCTGCTTGCTAAATTTCATGATATTGGTAAAGTCGGAATTCCAGACAGGATCCTGTGTAAACCTTCCAAGTTGAACGAAGAGGAATGGAAGGTCATGAAAACGCATTGCGGGATTGGGGAAAGAATTGCGTCTGAATCCTCAGAATTAAAGGGCATCGCACACTTGATCTTGAAGCACCATGAAAGATGGGACGGCAAGGGTTATCCTTTAGGATTGAAAGCAGGGGAGATACCGATCGAATGCAGAATTTTAAGTATCGTAGATACCTTTGATGCGATGACGAATGACCGGCCGTATCGTGAGGCACTGTCTCCCGCCGAAGCAATCAAGGAAATCGTTTCTTGTTCTAGGACGCAGTTTGATCCGGTTTTGGTTCTCTTGTTCAAAGAGATATTTGAAAAGCATATCGGCTGACCATATAAGGTCTTTTTTGAAAATAATTCACAATATTCACACAATTATCCACAATTAATAGCTCCATCCTTACAATGAGGCGTTGGAATAATACCAAATCTAGATTTTTGTAACCTTGGTTACCGATTCCTGGCAATCTTTTACGTATGATTAGAAAGACAATAAGACCATGGTTCAATACAAAAATATGGGGAGGTAAATTCTTATGTCTCAGATGTTCTGTTTTCAATGTGAACAAACTGCCGGTGGAAAAGGATGCACGAACGCAGGGGTCTGCGGAAAGAAACCGGAGGTAGCTAATAAGCATGATGAACTCACTTGTGCCCTGATTGGATTGGCAAGAGCGGCATCCGGTCAGAAAACTGCACCGGAGACAGATGCTTTGGTGATGCAGAGCCTGTTTGCCACGGTGACCAATGTTAATTTTGATCCTCAAGATTTTGATGCCTTCATACAAAAGGTAACTGAAGAGAAAAACAAACTTGGCGGGGCGGAAGATTTTGCACCTGAAGCTTTGTTCCATGGCGATCCGGACATCGTCTCGCTGCGTTCGACTTTGCTGTTAGGCATACGCGGAATGGCGGCATATGCCTGGCATGCGTATGTTCTAGGCAAGCAGGATCCTCAAGTCACCGCCTGCTTTTATAAAGGATTGAAAGCTGTCGGCGAAGATCATTCTGTCGATGAATGGCTGGAGTTGCTGATGGAATTCGGCAAAACCAATCTTGCCTGCATGGCGCTGCTCGATGAAGCGAATACTTCGGCTTATGGTCATCCGGTGCCAACCAAAGTTACAACAACCATAGAAAAAGGACCATTCATTGTGATCACCGGCCATGACCTGCTCGATCTGAAACAATTGCTGGAGCAGACAGAAGAAAAAGGAATCAATATTTATACCCATGGTGAAATGCTCCCAGCCCACGCCTATCCTGAATTCAAAAAATATACACATCTGAAGGGCAATTTCGGAACGGCCTGGCAGAATCAGCAAAAGGAATTTGACAATATTCCGGCTCCGATCTTCTTTACGACGAACTGTCTGATGCCGCCCAAAGCCAGTTACGCTGACAGGGTTTATACGACATCCGTCGTCGGTTATCCCGAAATGAAGCATATCCCAGATGCCAAAGTCAAGGACTTCTCGCCCTTGATTAAGCAGGCGCTTGAACTTGGCGGCTACAGCGAAGATCAATACAGGACAGGAATCAACGGTGGAAATGAGCTGATGACAGGTTTTGCCCGGAATACTGTTCTCGGAGTCGCGGATAAAGTGATCGATGCCGTCAAGGCCGGAGCAATCAAGCATTTCTTCCTGGTTGGTGGCTGCGATGGCGCAAAGCCCGGCAGAAATTACTATACCGAGTTTGTGAAGCAGACGCCTATGGATACGGTCGTACTGACACTTGCCTGTGGCAAATACCGCTTTAATGACCTGAATATCGGAGAAATCGGGGGACTGCCGCGGCTGATGGATATGGGACAATGCAACGATGCCTATTCCGCGATTCAGGTTGCTGTCGCGCTGGCCCAGGCCTTTGAATGCGGCATAAACGATCTGCCGTTAACACTGGTACTCTCCTGGTATGAACAAAAAGCGGTCTGCATTCTGCTGACCCTTCTGGCTCTGGGCATAAAGAATATTTATATCGGACCATCCGTTCCCGCTTTTTTCTCTTCCAATGTACTTAACGTTTTGGTCGAGAAATTCAATATTACACCGATCTCCACACCAGAGAATGATTTAGCAGCTATTCTGGCTAAATAAAAGGGTTCTCTGTCAATCCGAATGCTGCCGGCACTATGTTGGCAGCATTTCATTTTGGGTGTTAATAGCCCCTTTTTTGCACATTTAGCATGACCTAGCTGCTTTTCACTACCATGTTTGCTTGGACTGCCAGATCACGTTGCGTTACGTGAATTATTCCACAAAATTATGCTATAATGTCTTTGTGCGTTGATTTTTCACATAAAGGCTGGAAAAAGAGTATGCAGGTATTTTTACGGATCGATATTAATCTTGCTGCCCTGGTGTTGTTAGGGGTAGTATTTTTGATTGCTTACCAGAGTCTTGACCGGCAGGATAGTATCAATAAAAAATTTCTGACCACGTCTTTAGTCATTATGCTGGAGCTTGTTTTTGAAACGCTGACCTGTATGATCAACAGACGCCCGGAGTTATGGTTGATCCCGGTGTCGGAGCTGATGCATATATGTTTGTTTATTACGGCGCCGCTGTTAACCTATTCGTGGTACAAATTTAATTACAGCTGGGTTGAACCCGACAGTACAATTTTTAAGACCAGGCAAACCCTGTATTTCATTCCGATTGTCATCAATGCAGTACTGACCGTTTTATCGCCTATTTACGGTTTTATCTTCACTATAGACAGTGCGAATGTCTACCACCGGGGATCACTTTTTCTCGTTTCAGCCGTAATTACCTATTTCTATCTGATAATCAGTCTGATACAGATCCTTAAAAGAAAAGGGAAAATCATTAAACAGGAATGGATTCCTTTAATAGCATTTGGAATACTGCCGATTATCGGAGGGATCCTCCAGTCGATGTTTTATGGTGTGCTTCTGATGTGGAGTTGTACGGCATTTTCCCTTGTGATCGTCTATTATTTCCTGCAGCAAAGAATGGTTCATCTAGATAACCTAACTGGCGTATGGACGAGAGGATCTTTTGATTATTACATTTCCCAAAGGATCCACCATAAGGCTGATGACAAATTCGGGCTTATTTATGCCGACCTCGACGGACTGAAACAAATTAATGACCAATATGGACATTCCGAAGGGGACAAAGCAATCCAGGATGCTGTCGAGCTGATAAGAAGTGTCTTAAGAAAAACAGATATCATTGCGAGGATGGGTGGCGATGAATTCGCGGTAATTATGGAATGTGACAGCAAAGAAGCTCTGGAGAAAACAATTGAGAGAATCAATGTGTCTTTTGAAGCGTATAATAAAACTTCCGGAAAGCGTTACAGGCTGGAAGGAAGTTTCGGGACTGACATCTTCGATAGGAAATATGCCAGCATCGAGCAATTTCTGAACCATGTCGACAATCTGATGTACAGCCAAAAAAGGATAAAAAAAGCGGATATAGGATGATCCGCGGGGCTTGATTCCTTTTAGCGAGTAATTCTTTATGAACTAAAGAGAAACCGTCCTAATAGACTGAAAATTCGTAAAATTTTATTAATTTTAGCCTAAACCACGATATTTGCAGGTTGACCGAAAGCCTGTATTTTATGTATGATGATAACAAGCTCCAAGGAATTCCTAAGATGGAATACCAGCAAAGCCTGAAAATAGAAACAAAACGTTACCATTGGACGGTTAGGTCGGTGAACGAAAAGGTTCACTATATCTGGAGAGTTTCGAAGAAAAAAGTCTGCAACGGGATTGATAGAAATGAAGGTTTGGTTCTAAAGAATCTGTAAAAAGGATTTTTAAGAGGCAATTCTGAAATGAAATCAAACTGAAGTGGGTAATGAGTAAACGGAAGATCTGTAGACGAAGATCTTTTAAGGACGGTGGATAACGGGAAACGAAGTTGAGGGTAATGCTGGGGATACATTGATAAAGGTTCGTTGGAGCTCATTTTTTTTACTTTTCACGTTTGTAGGCTGCGATATACGGAAGGTTTCGGTACTTTTCCTGGTAATCGAGGCCATATCCGACTACAAATTGGTCCGGCATAAGAAAACAGCAATAATCGATGTTAATGGTGAGGAGTCTCTCCGAGGGATTGTCCAGCAGGGAGCATATTTTTAAACTGGCCGGCTTCGCAGCTTCGAGGTGCTGGCAGATATAAGCAAGCGTAAGTCCGGTTCCGACCACATCTTCTACCAAAAGAACATGTTTACCGGTGATCGAAAGGTCAAGATCTTTCACAAATTTTACAACGCCAGTTTTATTCGTTTCATCAGGGAATGCTTTGATCGACAGAAAATCAATGCTTAAGGGTATCGTCAGGTGCCGGGTCAGGTCAGCTAAAAAGTAAAACGATCCTTTTAGGACACTGATCACAACCAGCTCTCTGCCCTGATAGTCGGCATCGATGATTTGCCCGGTTTCGGCGACTTTCTGTTGAATTTCCTCTGCAGTGAAAATAATCTTTCCAACAGCATTAGCATTCATTGCGCAGGTCCTTTCTTATGCCGAATCTCTCCAAGAGGGAATAAAAATCATTTTTAAAGACAATGTTGATGTTGGTACCGGGATAGAGTTGTTTGAGCAGCTCAACCTTTTTCTTTTTTTCGGAAGTATATTTTTGGTTCATCGTGGTCAGTTCTATGAACGTATTAAATCTGGGCAGGTAAAAATCAGGCGAAAACGCCATCGTAACATTACCCTCTTCGTCCCATCGAATCGGGAACGTACGAGGCTCGTACTCCCAGTCAAGGTGGTACATATCTAGGATTCCGGCAAATTCCTCTTCGGATGGATGCTTGAAAATGATCGGCTTCTTACCGTCCTGAGAAGGAGATTCAGCCGCAGGAGAGTAGAACTGCTTGTTTCTGGCATAGTACGCCAGAAGTGCAGCGCCTTCTTCGATGCCAATAAAATCTGTGTTCAGCGTAATACCGTAAAGAGAAGGATCAGACCAGTCTCTATGATAAATAGTGGAAATATACCGTTTGTGTTTGCGGTCGGTCAGCTCCAGGAATCTTTCGGCATTGGAGCGGTCCAGACGGAGATCATGCATGATTCGACCGGTTCGGACTTCATCTGAAGCTATGATTCTGACGTGGATTGCTTCAGGATGGCGAGAGAAAATAATCTGAGCGCCGAGACCAAAGACGATGGCAGGTTGTTCGGAAATATAACTTTTTAGTTTGTCTTCAATATGCTTGGCAAAGGTGAGGCCTTGAGAGGACAGATTCAGATAAAAGCCGGGGCTTTCTTTCAGCATATGCGTCTCATGTTTATCGGCAATCTCCGGCAGCCATTGGTTCACAACAACATCGTGCGTAATCAGAGGCAGATCTAATTTCTTGGCGAGGAGTCCGGCTATTTCTTTCCCCAGGCTTCCTGTTTGTCTGGAAATTGTAAGAAATACCAAATCAGTCACCCCCACAGCAGTAATGATATCGGTTCAGTCCTCAGATTATTATACCATACCAGGCCAATTAGAATCGGAACGCTGGAAATGACTAAACTGGTTTCTTTTTCCTAAGTTTTACAAAGAGAAGAACGGCCGAAAGCAAAATTGCTGCAATACTGATGACTTGGGCTATTTTAAATGGACCAAGCATCAGACTGTCGGTTCTGAGACTCTCAATAATAAAACGGCCTGCCGAGTACAGTAATAAATAAAGCAAGAAAATGATGCCGTCAGGTGTTGATTTCTTCCTGATCAGCCAGAACAAGAACAAAAAGATCAAAGTATCCCATAAAGACTCATATAAAAAAGTGGGATGGTAATATTGGCCGTCAATATACATGCCTTGCTGAATAAAATGCGGGAATTCACTGATAAAGGATTCACTAACCGGGCCGCCATGTGCTTCCTGATTAAGAAAGTTGCCCCATCTGCCAATCGCCTGGCCGATAACCAGACTTGGCGCGATAACATCGGCCACAGACCAGAATTTTAAATCCGGATCTCTGCGGGTAACCCCTAAGACCGCCAGGAAACCGCCGATGATTCCGCCGTGAATGGCTAATCCGCCATGCCAGACAGCCACGATTTCTGCCGGATAAGCGATGTAATAATGCAAATTGAACAGGACGTAATATAGTCTGGCGCCGATCAGAGCAGCAGGAATCATAACAATTAGAAGGTTAAAAAATTTGTCAGGGTCCAGCTTGCGATAGTTCGTGTGATGGTTCGCGAGAATGAGTCCGGCACAAAACGCCAGCGCGATTAGTATACCGTACCAATGAACAGAAAAAGGACCAATCTCAAATGCAATAGGGTTCAAGAAAATCAACTCCCGTATTAATGAATACACTATCTTTCCGGAATTGTCCAGCAAAAATGCCCGATTGAACTCTTCCGGGAATCGTGTAGAAGCATTACTGGATATTTGCGAAAAGACCGATACCGTAGTATTGTGGTGTTATCAGGTAAGTTTAAGGTTATTCTATGATTCTTTGCGATGAATTGTTTTCAGGGGGTAGACAATGCAAATATTATTAATCTATAATCCGCTTGCCGGAAACGGCAGCTTTAATAATCACTTGGACAGCATTATTGAAGCTGTCCAAAACAAAGGCTATTATTTGGTCCCTTACAGGATCAGCACCACGGAAGCCCTCGAAAAAATGGTCTCCTTAGTGGATATCAACAGTTTCAACAGGATCTGGATTGCCGGGGGCGACGGGACGATCCACCAGGTCGTTAATGTTCTTTTTCGTTATGATTGCCAGATCCCGGTTGGAATATATCCGGTAGGAACTGCCAATGATTTTGCTCGTTATTTTCATTTTCCAGAGCGGATCCCAGAAATGACGGAGATCCTGCTTCAGGACTATTTTACTGTTTGTGATATCGGGGTTGCCAATGGCCGCTATTTTTTAAATGTGGCCAGCTTGGGTTTTCTAATCGATGTCAGCCAAAAAACTCCCAAGAGAATTAAACAAAGTTTTGGGACTCTCGCCTATTATTTAAAGGGTGTCGAAGAATTCGCTAACATGAAACCGGTGAAAGTCAGTATTCGGAGTCGGGAAGCCAACCGTGACGATGAAGTGTATTTTATCTTGATTATGAATGGCAAATCGGCAGGCGGCTTTAAGAGGATAGCGCCGCTGGCTTCTATAAGCGATGGACTGCTTGATGTATATATTTTTAAACAATGCCCTGTTCTCGAACTGATCCCACTGGTTATCAAAGTGGCAAACGGCGAACATGCGGAGAGTCCATATGTAGATTATTTCCAGACGGCAGAGCTAACAATCAACTGTCAGGAAACGATTGGCACTGATTTAGACGGAGAAAAAGGATTTAATTTTCCGTTAAGAGTCACCGTTGAACCCGCCAAACTTAAAGTCATTACCAGAGAGAATTAAGAGGATGGCTATCTGGATAAAAACGGTTTTGGCTTCTTAATTTAGACGTAAAAATTTTCAATGCAAACGTTAATAAAAATATTCATATTGAAGACAGGTCCGGGTAAATATTTTTATTTTGGGCAGATTAATGATGAAAACAAATTGCTTTAAAATATTTGATGCAAAGGAGGAATTGTCTTGAGTGTTATCGGCTGGATTATTTTGGGCGGCCTTGCGGGGTGGATTGCCAGCATGATTACAGGTCGTGATGCCAAAATGGGCGTTGGAATGAATATTGTTGTCGGGATCGTCGGGGCGTTCATCGGCGGATGGATCGTCAACATTTTCGGGGGAATAGGGATCAACGGATTTAATGTCTGGAGTTTCTTGGTTGCTCTCCTCGGTGCGGTGATCCTGTTGTCCATCGTCAATGCCTTAACGGGCAGAAAACACCACAATCAGTATCAGTCGTAAATGTTATCCCAGATTTTGATGGATGTTAGAAACGGCGGAGTAGATCTCTAGCCGTTTCCATTTTTTATTTAGCGTTAAATCAAACCAGCAAAACTGACTTAGCACAGTTCTGTCGGACCGGAATCATGGCAGGAAGCCCGTGTCCGGTAAAGGTAATGCAGGATGTCGTTGAGAAGATGAATATGAATGAAATCACCATTGTATTTGGGCAGACAGAGTCTTCACCCGGCTGCACCCAGAGCCGCGTCGACGATTCCGTAGAACTGCGGGTTGCTACTGTGGGCCGTGCTTTGCCTGGTGTTGAATGCAAGATCGTCGATCCAAAGACCGGCGAAGACCTGCCAGATAATGAGGACGGCGAGTTTGTTGCCCGGGGCTACAATATCATGAAAGGCTATTATAAGATGCCTGAAGCGACGGCAGCGGCGATTGATGAAAATGGCTGGTTGCACACCGGTGACCTGGCAAGACGCGATGAGAACGGATATTATAAAATTACCGGACGCATCAAGGATATGATTATTCGCGGCGGGGAAAACATCTATCCGAAAGAAATTGAAGATTTTATTTATACTCATCCAAAAGTCAAAGACGTTCAGGTTATTGGTGTCCCTGACAAACAGTATGGAGAAGAGATCATGGCCTGTGTCATATTAAAAGACGATGCCGAGCTGACCACAGATGAGCTGAAGGATTTTGTCCGCACCCACATGGCCAAGCACAAAACACCGCGTTATATTGACTTTGTGGCAGAATTCCCGATGAATGCCGCAGGCAAAATTATGAAATATAAAATGCGCGAAAGCGCGGTCGAAAAGTTAAACCTTCAGGCCGACAACAGTATTGAAACTGCCTAAGGTAATATAGAAAGAATATGACGAAATTTTAACAAGTGGTGAGAATTTTCTTTAGATAAATAGAAAATTATGGTATACTATTTGCGTAATTTGCAAAATGTGGTGAAACAGTTGGTCAGAAAGTTTGATTTGATCAAATATAAACCGCTAGAACGAAAATTCCTGCTCTTTAGGTGGGGACTGCTTATTGTCGCCCTGGCTGAGCTGATCCATTTTCAGGGCTCTTTCACGGGCGTGTTTTTTGTTGGTTTCTTTATCGCCCTTCTATATGATGCATTTATTTCCGTTTGTGTCTTCAGCAAGGACACCAGGGCCGAGAAACTGATCCGACTCAGCTTAGTGCTTGATATTCCTGTTTGTACCTTGTTGATGGCAGGAAATGTTGAATTACTGAATATGCTCTTTTTTTCCTATTTCTTCTTTGTTTCTTTTCACGGCATGCGTTATGGGATTCCGGGTTTGATCATTGCGGCGACCGAAAGTGTAGCCTCTTTATTCATTACGTCATTTAAGATCTCGGATCTGTTTGTATCCGTGAATATCTATCTGTTCAGTCTTGTGCTCCTGGCCTTCGGTTTCATCATTGTGTTTGAAGTCAACAGTTTGCTGAATATCAGCCAATATCAGTTCAGAAAGGCCAAAAATCAGGCGGCCAGAGATCCGCTGACGGGGCTTCCGAACCGTCTGCTGTTGGAAAAGAGTTTTCAGAAGGCTGTATCCAATTATCAGAGGACAGGGCAGCCTTTTTGCATTGCCATTTTTGATATTGATAATTTTAAAAAGATAAATGATCAGAAGGGGCATGTCTTTGGCGATAAGGTCTTGCTGGTTTTAGCCCGTGTTTTAAAAACAAATGCCAGGGCAACTGATTTTATCTGCCGTTACGGCGGTGAGGAGTTTCTGATTATTCTTTATGGTTGCGTCCTGGAGGACGCCTGCCTGAAAGCGGATAAAATCAGGGAAGAATTTGCACTTAACAGTTATTTTGATAAGCCACTGACCGTGAGTGCCGGTGTCTGTCTCTATCAAAAAGGTTGCTCGCTGACTGAAAATATTGAGATTGCGGATAAAGCACTTTACGCTGCCAAAACAGCAGGGAAGAACAGGGTCATCTCAGGCAGCCGTTTTGGCGTTGATCCTTTCCATAAAGAAGCTTAAAGATCAAAATCCTCCACCTAAGTTTTCTAAATTATTTTAATATTTCCTCAGTCCGGCGGAATACTTTTCGGAAATGAAAACCGTATATGGACAGGGTTACTGCCAGCGGAAATATATTACGGCGTTTCCGCAGAGACCAAATGATCAGTTTCCAGTAGTAGCGTCTTTCCTGGCCGATAATTCCCAAACGGAATACCGATCTGATAAACGCGAGTACCTGGCAACGGTCGATTCGCTGAGCCGTAAATCCAGCAGGCTCGTACTGTTCTAAAAATGTCAGGACCCGCTCATAATATTTTCTTGGAGAGTAGATCGTATCGACAATTCGTTGATAGCCTTTGACCAGCAGGCGGCTTTCCATTTTTGGTATGAAGTTCATTGAAAAGTCGGTGTTGTCGCCGCTGATGCTTTTTAACAGTCGGCCTTCCGCAGCCAGACGCTGATATAGTTTGGTTCCTTTCGGCGCATTCAGCAGCCCGACCATCGCGGTAACGATCCCGCTTTCCTGAATAAAGGTTACCAGTTTGTCAAAAATAGAGGCATTGTCGTTGTCAAACCCGACAATAAAGCCGCCTTGAACTTGAAGGCCGAATTTCTGGATTTTTTTAACACAAGCAATTAGATTGCGGTTTTTATTCTGAAGCTTATTGCACTCAACCAGGCTGTCTTCATCCGTGGTTTCAATTCCGATAAATACAGTCATAAACCCCGCCTTGACCATCAGATTCATAAGGATGTCATCATCAGCCAGATTGATCGAGGCCTCTGTGATAAACGAAAACGGATAATTTCTTTGTTTCATCCAGCTGATCAGCGCAGGCAAGATCTCATCCTTTAATTTCTTTTTGTTACCAATAAAATTGTCATCGACCAGGAAGATGCCTCCCCGCCATCCGGCCTGATAAAGGGAGTCCAATTCTGACAGGAACTGCGGAGCGGTCTTGGTGCGGGGCTGGTGGCCGTATAAAGATGTAATGTTGCAGAAATCGCAGTGGAATGGACATCCGCGTGAATATTGAATATTCATCGTTGCGTAGTGTTTCATATCGATAAGGTCCCACAAAGGCGCAGGAGTATTTCTGATATCCGCCCATTCCTCCGTTGTATAAATGTGCGCTGCCGATCCGTTCACAAGGTCACGTATAAAGGCAGGTACAGTGGTCTCCCCTTCATTCAGCACGAGATGATCTACATCATCGTACTCCTCGGGCTCGGAAGTAAAGAGGGGACCGCCTGCAGTGATTTTGACTCCAAGGGCATGACAGCGGTTGATGATTTCCCTGACGGATTCCTTCTGGACGACCATGGCACTGATCCAGACATAATCGGCCCACAAAATATCCCGATCCTTGAGTTTCGTTACATTCATATCGACAAGACGCTTTTCATAGTGTTCTGGCAGCATAGCAGCTATTGTCAGTAGTCCAAGCGGCGGAAACCCAGCTTTCTTGGACACGAACTTCAGCGCATACTGGAAACTCCAATAGGTTAGCGGTATTTGCGGGTAAACAAGTAAAATTTTCATAGATTCGCCCTTTCTGTTCTATTGACTGGCATAGCCATTTATAGCATATCCACTTTTTACTTGCTCAAATCGTTTCTGGTTTATTCGCTAATTGATCCGAACGACACCAGACATTGCAATTTATCATCTAGTAAATTAAAATAGATATAGAATCAAGAAAGGGAGAGAATAAGATATGGGGGAAAATGCTGAAGATATACCAAGTAGCATCATTTCAAATGACTCTTTATTAGGATTTTGTGAAAGGCTTTGACAATCCTGTACCAGGAATGATTCTGCCTTTTTATTATTATCAGGAGGAACAATCATTGATTACCGGGATTTTGTTTTTAGTCGTGCTGATTGCGCTCAATGCCTTTTTCGCTGCCTCGGAGATTGCTTTGATCTCCCTGAATGACAATAAAATCAGAATGATGGCTGAAGATGGCGACAAAAAGGCCAAAATTTTAACCAATTTGCTGGGCGAGCCGAGCAGGTTTCTTGCGACGATCCAGATTGGGATAACGCTGGCGGGCTTTCTGGCCAGTGCATTTGCTTCGGAGAATTTTTCCGATCCGCTAGTTTCGTTGCTGATAAAGCTTGGAGTTCCCGTTTCAGCATCCTTGCTGAAGACTATAGCCGTTATTCTAATTACCATCATTTTATCTTATTTCACGCTGGTACTCGGAGAGCTTGTGCCGAAAAGAATTGCGATGAATAAAGCTGAAAAGATCGCCTGGTTTGCTGCAAGTCCGCTGTATATCCTGTCTAAAATTGCCTCACCATTTGTAAAAATGCTTACGGCGTCGATGAATGTGTTTGTCAGGCTTCTCGGGGTAGATCCGAATGCGGAAAACGAGCAGGTCACTGAAGAAGAAATCCGCATGATGGTTGATGTCGGCGAGGAAAAAGGCGCTATCCATGAAACAGAAAAACTGATGATTAACAATATTTTCGAATTTAACAATAAAACAGTTTCCGAAGTCATGACCCATCGCACGGATATTGCAGCGCTGCCGATTGAAGCATCTTTGAGTGAAGTCATTGCCTTTATCAATCATGAGAAGTATTCCAGGATACCCGTCTATGAGGAGAATATTGACAATATTGTCGGGGTGCTGCAATCCAAATACCTTTTCCAGTATTTAACGAACAACAGCAATCCGGAGACATTTCATCTGCGGGACGTTGTCCGGGAACCCTATTATGTACCGGATTCGAAACGCACCGATGAATTATTCAAAGAACTTCAGCTGAACAAGACACATCTGGCTGTGATCATTGATGAATACGGCGGGACGGCCGGTATTGTGACGCTGGAGGATCTTATTGAAGAAATTGTCGGCAACATTTTTGACGAGGATGATGAAGTCGAACTGGAATTTGAAAAGATCGATGAAAATACCTATATGATCAACGGGGCGACGAGCCTCGATGCGGTTCAAGATTATCTCGGCGTGGAGCTGCCGATTGAAGAATACGAGACCCTAAGCGGTTTTCTGGTTGGACAGCTCGGAAGAATCCCCGGAAGAGATGATAAGCCTTCCTTAGAATTCAACAGTTTGATGTTTAAGGTTGAGGAAGTCGATGAAAAAAGGATTGCCAAAGTGAAGGTCTGCAGGCTATAACACTTAGGTTTCTAGTCCGTGGCCGTCAAAAGGCCGCGCTTCGCCATCCAGGCTCCGCTTGTCGCGGAACTGTGGCACGCAGACTAATAAAACATTCTTGAAATAAATACCCAAATATATGCTTGCCTTAGACTCCCTGGTTGGTCTGTGTGCCACAATTCCGCTTTCGGCCGTTGCGTCCTCCTTGACGCAAACAGCCGCGCTTCGCCTCCATGCTCCGCTTAACGCTGGAATTGTGGCCCCCAGACCTAATTGGGGGCAATCAACTTTGCATGAATTATTTGAGCAGAGAATTTAAGAACGCTATTATACGAATCATATGCTTGTTAGGAATTGGCTTCTTTTATTCTGCCAAACCTTTTGGAGGTGTTATATTTGGGAGAAATAAGTTTTGATCCGAATCAGAATAATCGAAATGCTAATAACAAGGCAGAGCTTAAGATATTTGACCCGCAGCCATGCTGCTGCGGGGATGACAGTTTAGCAGGGTCTGTGACCGTTTATGACAAGGAATGCGGCTGGATTACAGGTGAAATAAAAACACCGGCGGGGCTGGTGCCTCAGGTTTCGACGAACTTAACAGCTTTGGATATCCTGGGGGGATGGAAAGCCCGCTGGGGCATCAACCGGATGAATTATAAAATCAATCCCGGGCTTTATGCTGTCGGCAATCCGGATGAACATTCTGAGGTTCTGGTAACGGCCAATTACAAAATGACCTTCGATGCCCTTCGCAAGGAGCTGGCCGGACTTCAGGCCTGGATCCTGGTGCTTGACACCAAAGGTATTAATGTCTGGTGTGCGGCAGGCAAGGGGACATTTGGCACGGTGGAACTCAGCAGTCGGATCGAGAAAACCAGGCTTGCTCGGATTGTGTCACACAGGACATTGCTTCTGCCGCAGCTCGGCGCTCCCGGGGTAAGTGCGCATCAAGTCCACAAACAAACCGGTTTCAACGTCGTGTATGGTCCGGTCAGAGCTTGGGATATCCGTGAATTTATCGCTTCCGGAAGGAAAGCGACAGCCGAAATGCGGACTGTGAAGTTTACGGCGTATGACCGGTTGGTACTTACGCCGATGGAACTTACCGGTACATTTAAGATATCCTTGATGATTTTAGGCATTTTATTTATCTTTAATCTGATCCGTCCAGGAGCTTTTGGGATTACTGACTTTTATGCCTATGCCGGGGCGCTGATTGTAGGCTGTGTTCTGACCCCGGTTTTGTTGCCGTGGATTCCCGGAAAAGCATTTGCCTGGAAGGGATGGCTTCTGGGCTTACTTTGGGCGGCAGCAGTGAATGTGCTGAACGGCTGGCCGGAGGAGCTTTCCTACAGCTGGTTCAGGGCTCTGGGGTATTTGCTGGTTCTGCCGTCAATTTCTGCGTTTTATGCGATGAACTTCACCGGATCTTCGACATATACTTCGTTTTCCGGCGTTATGAAGGAAATGAAAACCGCTGTTCCGGCTATTGCGGTTACCATATGTATCGGTTGTATTCTCATTCTGCTGAGCAGTTTATTCGGGTTGTAAGGGGGAAGCCTATATGAAGCACCGCTATCTAAAAAATGTTTCAACGCTTACGCTTAAATACGAGAAATGCACCGGCTGCGGAAGATGTCTCGAGGTCTGTCCGCATCAGGTCCTGGGTTTAAAATGCAAAAAAGCAGAGATACTGGATATAGATCTCTGCATGGAATGCGGCGCCTGCGCCCGTAATTGTCCGTTTGAGGCGATCGATGTCAAGTCCGGCGTGGGCTGCGCCTCGGCGGTCATCACGGGGTGGCTTACAGGGACAGAACCAAGCTGCGACTGCTCAGGGGGCAGCAGCGGGGGATGTTGCTGACCATGGGATAGACAATTATTTTTTCTTCAGTCTTTTGAAAAAAATTTTCGCCATTAGCCATCCTGCCATCAGAAGTGCGATCAGATAGCCGATCAGGCTGATGACCGGAATCCCAAGCAGCCGGGGCGTGATGCTCGTCATACAGACCAGACTGGCCCCGATTAGGAAGGCCGCACTGAGAATGCTCAAGACGAGCTTGTCCATAATCATGTCGGCCTGACGTACGGGTTCATCGGCACTGGACAGATCAATATTGATCTTGGCCTGTCCTCTCATCGCCATTTTGAGGATGTTGGCGAACTGAACCGGCAATTCCAGACTGTTTTTGGTGAAACCGTACAAAGAAAGCCCTGCAGAAACCAATTCCTGTCTTGCATCCAACTCACTTAGGAATTTTCCGGAAACGTGATTGGCCATGATTTGAATGAAATTGACTTTCGGACAACATACGGCGAGTACTCCCTCGATCGTAATGACCCCGCGCCCAAGTATCGTGAAGCCTGTCGGTAGGGATATCTGATGGAAATTAAGAACTTCCTTGACTTCTTCCATGATCTGGCCAAAATGCAGCTCAGACAGATCCAAATCACCATAGCGCTCCAACAAGCTTTCGATATCTTCATAGAGCCTGGTGTGGTTTACCCTGCCTTTGATCGTATCGAGTAATAGAAATACTTCTTTTAATCCTTCAATATCATGCTGGACGATAGCCAGGATGATTTTTTTCAACAGCAGCCGGTCATGATTATTGATTTTTCCAACCATCCCTAAATCGAGCCAGACGATTTTTCCGTCTCGGATAAAGATATTTCCCGGATGCGGATCCGCATGAAACAAGCCGTCATCGACAATTTGTTTGACATAATTTTCGGCGAGTTTTATTCCGATCTCATTTAGATCGTAGCCAAGTGCATGAAGCTTATCAAGATCATCGATTTGAACGCCATCGATGTATTCCATAACAAGTACTCTCGGGGTGCACAGCTGACGTTCGATCAGTGGAAAGGCAATATACTTCACACCTGTATTCAGGTCGGTAAATTCTTTGATATAGTTTGCTTCGGCAATAAAGTTCATTTCCTGCTGGGCAGTCGCCCACATTTCATCGATAAACATTCTAAAGTCGATATCTCCGACATTGATGTTTAAGACTTTGATCAGCGAGATTGCTTTTTTCAGCAGTTGGATATCCCGTTCCATCGTTTGATAAATTCCGGGGCGTTGCACCTTCAGCACGACGACTTTGCCGTTTTTCAGCACGGCTTTGTGCACCTGCGCAATCGATGCCGAGCCGATGCACACAGGGTCGATTTCCTGAAAAGCTTCCTCTGGGGCGAAACCGTATTCTGAGGCGATGACCTGAAGCACTTCTTCATAAATCATCGGCTTCACATCGGTCCGCAGCTCGGCCAGTTCATTGCAGTAACTCTTCGGGAGCATATCTGTGCGCATAGACATAATCTGACCGAGCTTGACATACGTCGGGCCGAGGTCTTCCAGGATGAATTTTAGCTTGGCTGGAGAAACGCCGTGGATGATTCCATGGCGTTTCAGCACAGTGACCATTTCCTTTAAGCGGGCTGCGGATGATAGTTTGACCTCAGTTTGGGTCATTCTTTTTCTCCATCTCTGCGAGCTTTTCTTTGAGTACAGAGAGCTCTTCTTCATTGAGCGTGTTAACCTTTTGCAGAAGATCCTCCATGTGACGGGCGGAAGAATGATGATGTAGATTTTCAGAAAGGTTGCGTTTTAATTCCTCGTTGATGACTTTGCCTTGTTCGACGGTAAGCTCACCTTTTTCAATTAATGAATCAATGACTTCCTTAGCTTTTTCGGCCGTCGTCGCTATTGCCCCAATTCCCGCCAGAAAGAATTTTTTCATTTCATCGCTTGCATTCATACTTTAACAACCCCCTTTATGCTTTTAGTATATCTAAAAATAGGTCTAAAATATATAGAAAATGTAAAATGTTTACTTATGCCTAATCTTTGGATTGATCGATTTTTCAGATATTCATTGCTCTGGGATTTTGTGTTAAGATATGACTAAAGCTATATTTTAACCCTCACAACCGCAAGCTACTCGAGAATAACGACAAGGAGGAAAATACGCGATGAAAGTGATCAGGAATCTCTTCGTTACATTCATGTTTTTGGCTTTAGTGAGCCTGGCAGGGTGTCAGTCGCAGACAGGACCAACTCCGGAGCCTTCTCCTGAGCCTGAACCCTCTGCTGTTGGAACGATGAAAGCAGCGGTCTATTATCTAAAGGATAGTAATAATGAAACATACCTGGTCAGAGAGGTGCATGAGATCCCGAAAAGCGCAGGTGTTGCCCGGGCAGCTCTTGAGGAGCTAATTAACGGTACCCCTGTAACGGCAGGCGCATTTAAGGTACTTCCCGCCGACACGAAAATTTTAGAAGTTAATATTGAAAACGGCTTGGCAACCATTGATTTTTCCGAAGAGGTGCTGCATGCGAACGTTGGTGCCAGCGGCGAAACGCTTGGAATTGCCAGCATTGTCAATACACTGACGGAGTTCCCGACGATCAAAAAAGTTCAGTTTATCGTAAACGGCAAGGCTGAAAACGGCATGGACTGGTGGGGCCACGTCGGTCTTTATGAGCAACCCTTTGCCAGGGATCTCAGCTCGGTCTATGAACCGGCGATCTGGGTTACGGCTCCTGTCGACGGCCAAACCATAACGAGCCCACTGAAGATCACCGGAAATGCCCAAATCTTCGAAGCTGTCGTAAGCTACCGCTTAAGGGATGCACAAGGTAATATTCTGGCAGAAGGCAACACAATGGCGGCAGCAGGGGCACCAGGCCGAGGCGATTTCGAAGCCTCGCTGACATTTACGCCGTCGGCAGCAGGAAGCGGTCAGCTCGAAGTATTCGAGTCCAGCATGAAGGACGGAAGCGATCTGAATAAGGTCATTATTCCTGTTAAATGGTGATCGGATTAAGTTTTCTTATTAAAATACAAAACCGATTAAGCAGGGATTAGTCACACCGTAAGATAAAGCTTACGCCAGTGCAGCAAGACAGCCAGCAGGACCCAGAGCCCGGTATAAATCGCAATAAAGCCAAGCTGAGGGTTGGTACTCCAGGATTTCACCCAGTTATAAGAAAATTCAAAAACCGAGAGGGTATTCCCATTCATTTTCAGGATCATATGATGCATAACCGAGAATACCATCGAAGAACCAAAATACAGCAGGATCGCATTGCGGCCGATCGCCTCAAACACCCAGTAGACAGGTGCCCGGAGCTTGCTGATAACCGGGATCTGCGGGTCCCAGATCAAGTGGGCAAAGGCCAAAACAAGAATGGTGGCACCGGATGACAGCGTCACAAAGGACGGTGTCCAGAGTCGTTTGCCGATTGGGATAAAGTTGGACAGCAGCGGGGTAAGCAGCAGAAGAACACCAGCCAGAGCCAGGATTTTCAAGAAATTTCGGCTAATGTTTTTATTGTTCAAAAACAAACCTGCCGTATAACCGAAAAGCGTGCTGGTAATTGCGGAAAAAAGCGTACATATTCCTTCCGGATCATATCCGGCATCGCCGTGAACATAAAGATGGCTCTTTGTGAAAATAAACGGATCAATCATTCCGGATAAATTATGGTCCGGCGAAGGTAAACTGTCCGGAAAAGACTGGCTTGTATATAAGAGAATGCCAAGATAGGCAGCCAGAATAAGTAGTCCGGCGGTGAATGGCCAGAACCATTTCCCGGATACTCTGGCGATCAGAGCTGTCATAATTCCGGTAAAAGCCAGAACCTGAAGAACTCCGGTTAAGCGCAGCTCGGAAAGATGAAATTCCCAGGATACCAGGGAATTAAAAATCAGGCCAATGATAATTAGCACAAAAAACCTTCTAATTAGTCGTCCCCATGGCACATGTTTGCGGTAGGCAATCGCCATACTGGTTCCGGAAAGTGTCACAAAGGCTGGAAAAGCAAAGTCGATGGCGGTATAACCAAACCACGGAGCATGCGTAATATAGGCCCCGTAGAGAGGCCCTTCCGGAACAAAGGTGAGGAACAAAAGCAGTACGGACAGAGCCCGCGCAAAATCAAGGGCTTTAATCCGGTTCGTTATTCTTTTCATAGCGTTATCCTTTAATCGAAGTTTGTAATAATTTTTAATACATTTCTATTATATATTTACATGTCAATGATATTACTGGCTACCAAGTCCAGTGGGCTTCTAAAATTTTTTGGGCTAGGCCGAAATTGTAGCTCGTTGATAGGATACCGGTACTGTAGCGTCCAGCATCCGGGTTCCAGACGTAATAAGCATTCAGGGCGTTCTGATATTGGATCATGTTTTCCTGGGAGACGGATCTCGTTATATTTGCCGCCGGATAGAGATCCCAGAGCGGCCGGGAAATAATATAGCGGCACGAGGATATGAGGTTTTCATTCTGAAGCTCATGAAGTGCGGTACCTCCAGCTGCATGATCCGGGTGGGTATCGCCGGGGGACATCGCTTGATGAAGCGCTTGCGGATACTTAGCTTCAAAAGTCAGGATAATTTCGCGGACCGAGGCCGGAGTCACCTGACCATCTGGAAGGTCATAGACATAAATGTTATCCGTCTGGATGCCGAGGTATCTGGTTGATTCATAGAAATCCCGCACGCGCGCTTCTGTGAATTCAGCAGGCGTGATAGGTGGAAGGGCATATGCCGCGAGCCGGTCGTTAACTTCTTTAAATGCGCCGCTTGCTGCACCTTTGGTCAAAAGTACCAGGACGACAGGCTGATAGTGATTTTGCGCTTCCAGAACAGCAGCTCCCATGTTTAAAACCTCATCATCCGGATGCGGGACATAAAAGATAGCCGCCTGATCAGAAAATGACGAATCTGTTAAAGGTTCGGACGTGGTCGATGGATTGTCGGAAGGAGAACCTGATGAGTTAGATTGACCAGCTGTATCAGTGGCATCTCTGTCGGTATTGTCAGTCATGTCTGAAGTATCAGAGAGGGTATCGGAAGAATTGTCCGCTGAATTATCAGAAGAAACATCAAAATAATCCGTTGCCGAGGGGACCGAATTATTCTGGTTAGCTCCACTGTTTACTAGGGTCCACTTTACCCCGGCAAGCGTGATAAATATAAAGATGATCCATAACAGTATCCAATATTTTTTTTTCATCGGTCCTAAACCCATCCTGTTTTAGATAGATATTCAGCTACCTATTCTACATGTTCTTTCCCAAGCACTTTTTCGATAAAGACTTTGGCCAGATGAGGATCAAACTGGGTTCCGGCATTTCTCAGGATTTCTTCTGCAGCAGATCTCTCGTCCATAGCTTTTCGATAAGGCCGGCTGCTGGTCATCGCATTATAAGCATCGGCAATCGCCACGATTCTGGCTTCCAAAGGAATCTCTTCACCTTTCAGACCTTTGGGATATCCCTTCCCGTCCCATCGTTCATGATGAGCCAAGACGTAATCCGAGAGATGTGCATATTCATTCATTGTGCTGAGGATTTCATGGCCGAGCTCCGGATGACGCTTAATTTCCGCCATCTCAGAATCAGTCAGCTTGTCCGGTTTGTGAAGAATCCTGCTGTCGAGACTGACCTTGCCAATGTTTCTGATGAGTCCAATTATCTCAAGATTTTCAATGTTTTTCTCGCTCAATTCCAGGGTTTGACCGATTTCGGCACAAAACTCACTTACCTGAGCGGATTCTTTTTCTTCCATATCATTCTTATGGTACAGAGTTTCCATGATGATTTCGATTAAAGCATTAGCCGGTCTGTTTTTGGCTGTGCTCTTAGTTTTCTCTACAGCTTCCTTATAGACGAGAGCAATTTCATTTTCTTTCTTTTTTATTGTATCACAGCCGGTACATATGGGAAGGTCCAGCGCGTCTAATTTTTCTTTATTTACCAAGTCATTAATCCGGTTTACAAGAATATCGGCCTGTTTGGAGTTAGTCTTTGGCAGCAAGATCATAAATTCATTTTCACTGACTCTGGCAACAATATCGTCAACACGGCATTCCTGTTTAATAACTTCAGCGACTCTTTTGATTAGGTTGTCTCCTTCGGCATTGCCGAAGGCTTTCTTTACCTCGTCCAGGTAATCGACGTCAATGATGGCTAGAGAGATCGGTAGATTTCTTTCGGTATTCAGTCTTTTAAATTCTTCCTCAAAAAACTTACGGTTGTATAAGCCAGTAAGCGGATCGTGAAAGCTTAATGATTCAGTTTTGGCAAGTTTTTTGTTTTTTCTGGCCAGTTCTTTAAATACAAGTACGATACCCTGGATATGGTTTTCTTTATCCTTCACCGGTTTGGACTTACTCTTGACCGGACGCTTTTGACCCGTTTTAGAGAGCAAGACAGCATTTTTGGCAAATACAACATTTTTGCCTGTTTTAAGCACACTCAGCAGATTGTCGCCAAGTACTTCATGGGTATCTGCGTTCAAAAGCTGAAATACTTCGGTCAGCGGTTTGTGAAGCGCTTCTTCGTTCGTCCAGCCGGTAAGCAATTCGGCCTTCTGACTTAATAATTGTATATTGCCTTGTATATCCGTCAAGATAACAGCGTCACTGATCGATTCGAAAGTCGTTTCTAACCATCCCCGGTCTTGTTTCATATCCCTATTCTCCTTATATAAAACAAACTATAAGATGCAATAATCAAACGGGTAATTAATATATCGTCATATTTTTTCAAATATTTAGGAAAATTTTTGAAGATCATAGAGGAAGTAACATTTTAGTGCTGAATATACTTTAAGGAAAATAATTCAATATTCTAAGCAACGGATGATTCGGCGTATCCTTGGATTAAAAAACGACGTTAAGGAGGTTTTTTCTATGGATGGGATCAAGGACAAAATCGGCAAGCTGATCGATGAAGTCAAGGAGAAAACCACAGATTTTAAGGGCAAGGCAGAAGATACCTTCGAAGAAGTAAAGGAGAAAGCGGAAGCCCTCAAAGACAAGGCCGGTGAAGCCTATAAAGAAGTCAAGGAGAGGGCTGAGGTTCTGAAAACGAAGGAGGACTATATCATGGAAGTTGAACAAGCTTTCAGAATGCCTTTAATAGGGGACAAGGCGCCGTCTTTTAAAGCAGTGACGACACAGGGCAATATCAGTTTCCCGGAAGACTATTACGGCAAGTGGGTCATCCTTTTCTCTCATCCGGCAGATTTTACCCCGGTCTGTACAACTGAATTTATGACCTTTGCTACGATGGAAGAAGAATTCAAAGCGTTGAACACTTCGCTCGTCGGTTTGTCGGTCGATTCCCTTTATGCACATATCGCCTGGCTCAGAAAAATCCAGGAACTTGAATGGAACGGCATGAAAAATGTTGAAGTGAAGTTTCCGCTGATTGAGGATATCAAGATGGAAGTGGCTAAAAAATACGGGATGATCCAGCCCGGCCAGTCCACGACTCAGGCGGTAAGAGCTGTCTTTGTGATTGATCCGAAGGGAACGATCCGGACAATCCAGTATTATCCGCTTTCCACCGGAAGAAACTTTGATGAAATAAAACGAATCATTATCGCGCTGCAAAAAGCAGATGCGGACCAGGTTGCGACGCCTGCGAACTGGCGACCGGGACAGGATGTCATCGTACCTACGGCCGGTTCCTGCGGTACCGCAAAAGAGAGAATGGAGAATCAGACGGAAGATCAATATTGTCTGGACTGGTTCCTCTGTTTCAGACGCGAAAAAAGTAAATGATGAAGGCCTTGCAGCCACCGGAAAAGACGGGAAAACATAGTTCTTGGCCGGTGGTGGATGATATAAAATTTTTTTGGAGGTCTCCAATGAAAGTTACGAAAGCCGTAATACCTGCAGCAGGTCTTGGAACGAGATTTCTGCCTGCAACGAAGTCCTTGCCGAAAGAGATGCTGCCGATTGTTGATAAGCCGACGATTCAATACATTGTAGATGAAGCTATAGCCTCAGGTATCAAAGATATTTTAATTATTACTGGCAGGGGCAAGTGGCCCATCGTCGACTACTATGACCGTTCACCTGAGCTTGAAGCTCATCTAAAAAAGAACGGCCAGCTTGACCTGCTTGAGAAAATAAAGAATCTTTCTTATATGGCAAATATCCATTATATCCGCCAGAACGAACCACTTGGCCTCGGACATGCCATTTATTGCGCAAAGTCATTTGTAGGACAGGAACCGTTTGCAGTTCTTCTAGGTGATGATATTATTAAATCGGAAACACCGGCAACCCAACAACTCATGGATATAGCCGAAAAGACTTCTTCCAGTGTGATCGGGATTCAGGAAGTACCAGAGAGTGAAGTTAACAAATATGGGATTATTGATCCGTTGGACCACCAGGGCAACATCTGGCGCGTGAAAAATCTTGTGGAAAAACCAATTCCGACCAAAGCTCCTTCCAGATTGGCTATCATGGGCAGATATATCATTAATCCTACCATATTCAAATACTTAGAAAGTATTAAAGTAGGAGCGGGAGGAGAAATTCAACTTACTGATGCGTTGAAAGCACAAAGCAGGGATGAACAGCTCTATGCCTGCCTGTTTGAGGGTAAACGCTACGATGCAGGCGACAAATTGGGTTACCTAAAGGCTACAGTAGAGTTTGCGTTGGAGTCGCCAAATCTTGGAACAAAATTTGCGGAATACCTTGACGAACTATATCTTAACAGAAATAAAATAACGCAAAGAAAAACTAAGAAAAGAGGCAGCTCCGCTGCTTCCTAAGAGCCAACGGAGAAGAAGTAAGATTCAGGCCAATAAAAAGCCCTAAAAAGGATGCAAAGAAATTTTCTTTACATCCTTTTCATATAGCTTCAATAAATAAAATATCATGGAACCTGGTTGGGATTTATGGAGGTTTTGGTTGGTACTGTCAATAAAGGTGTAGTCTTTATTTATTCAGCTCAATTTAAATTCATTAGTTTTTTTATTCAGTTACTATACTGCGACCGGTGTCGAAGTCTGAAGTGCAGCACTATTGGTTACAAGTGTCTGATGATTGATCAGCTTGTCAACAGTTTCGACTAAATCTTCCAGGTCAAAGGGCTTACTTAGCAAACCCTGGAATTGATCCTGATCAGGTAAATTTTCTGCGTTAGGGATTGAAGCCGTGATAATGACTGCAGGAATACTGCAAAGCCTTTTGTCATTGCGCATTTTCTGGATAAGATCTCTGCCATCCATTTCTCTCATAATCAAATCAGTAAGGACTAAATCAGGAATAAAACCGGTGTACATCAGGTACAGACCTTCCATGGCGCTTTTCCGCACTTCAACCTGATGCCCTTCATCGGTTAACACGGTTTGAATAACCATTCCAATAACGGGGTTATCTTCAACGACCAATATTTTATTCATGTGTCAATCCTCCAATTAAATATGGATTAGGACTATTTTCAGTATAACACTGGGGTAGAGCGAATAGTGTCGAGTCGTGTTTCCTTAATCAGACTTACATGGAAAAAATAGTGTAATATCTGGAAGGAAATCATCAATTCTGGTCGAATTTGCTTATGTACAGATTGGATAGGCAAAGGAGGACCATGACCGTGTCCGAGTGGATTGAGGCAGTCGAAATGTTCAAGTCGGAACGCTGGAACATTTTTTTGCAATGTATCGGAGCAGGTTTGCATTTGGAATTGATGATTGTATCTGAAAATGATACGTTATTAACGAAAAGGCCTGAGTCTTGCTCCATTTGTCATCAGACATATGAAGCGTTCAGCTGGCAAATTGTTCGCTGGCCATTGAATGATGGTTTCTTTCTGGATGCAGTGGAGTGCTCTTCCTGCCGGCAGGAAAAATCAAATTTTTCTGTGACTGATCGGGCGCGTTTAGCTGCGGATATGCTCAGCAGCTTCCAGAATGCGCTGGCCGGATTTAGCGGAGAGATGCGAACTGTTGAATTATCTGCTTTGCGTAAATTGAACCATACTGTAATATCGCTTTGTCACGGAGAAGAAAGCGTTCAGGATCAATTGCTTGAGCTTATTTTAAATGCTCTGATTATCCTGCTTGATGCAGAGGGGAGCTGGCTGGAGTATACGGACGCAGGATTCTCTGCCTTAATGATCAAAGGTGATGAGCATGCGGTAGAGGCTGCCCGTTTAAACAGATATTCTTTTGAAACAATGGTCTTTGAAATCAAGCAAGGTAATTTACACGGAGAGTTAGGCGTTTTACAGCCTCGTGATTTCAGTCGGGCGGAATTTCTGCTCCCTCTAATGGCAGAAGAATGTATCATTGCTTTTGATGGGGTTTGTTTATGCCGACTGCTCAAGAAACAGCTGGATGTACTTTTGGGTGCGGTTGGCAGTGCAGTTGTTATGATTGACCGTCATTATCGAATTATCTATGCCAACAGACAAGCAGAGCAATTGATGAATGGTGCAAATGTTGACCTGCTCGGAAGCCCGATCGCTGATTGGCCGGGACCGTGGCTGGGTTATATCCGTTCCAATACCATTATCCCTGTTGGCGGACAAATGGATTCTTTCCCGACTAAGTACAGTGATTCCGACATTTGCCGCGTTGACTGGCAAGTATCTCCGCTGCTGGAAGAAACAACAGTCAGAGGCTGGTTGCTGCTGCTTGAGGATCGGACGGATTATTACCGCTGGCAAGAGAGTGCCCGTCAGGCTGAACGTTTTGAGGCGACTGCAAAGATGGTGGGCGTCCTGGCGCATGAGCTACGTAATCCAATCAGTGCGGCAAGCGGACTTCTACAGCTCATGGGCCGCAAGAAAGATCCTGAACTGACACGCAATTATAAAGACCTGGTTTTGAGGGAACTTGACAGGGTCACCCGTTTATTAAATGAATTTTTATTACTTGGAAAACCATCCAACATTGAAGCTGAACCGATTGACCCAGTTGCTTTTCTCCAGGAACTTATGCCATTGTTTCAAGGAGAAGCCATGGGTACAAAGTCGGATATTATTTTGGAAACAAGAAAGGTTTCACCGGTGGCAGCTGATCCAGGCCAATTAACGCAGGTCATGCTAAATTTGGTACGAAATGCAGTCCAGGCTGCAGACGCCGGGGGCAGAGTAATCATTTGGTTGGAAGAACGCGGCAATCAGGTTTGTATCGATGTCATGGATAACGGGCCGGGATTAACGCCGGAAGCCATTAAAAATTTATTCCGTCCGTTTTTTACCACGAAAGAAAGGGGAACCGGTCTCGGACTTCCAATTGTTCGGGCTATCGTACATAATCATGGCGGTGAAATTACGGCTTTTAACAGAGAAGATGGTGGCGCTGTCTTTTCAATGAGTTTCCCCCCGGCGGCAAACCAAAAAAACAGTGAGACTGACGTCCTGATTGCACTGGAAGATAATTTGTTTAATTATCCGTTGGAGCAGGCCCTTTTGAGCACTGGGGTAAAAGTAATAACGATTTCAGGCCTAAAAAGGGCGCTACAAGGCTCCGATGAAATGGGCTCCTTTGAAATTTATCCCAAAGTCGTTATTGCCGAATCACCGGATGGGGAGGGTGGCCCGAAGACGTCAGCATTAATTGCTGAATGCCGCAAACAATGGCCTGATTCCAGGATCTTGCTGCTTGTGACGTCAATGCAGCCGTCATTAATGGTTAAAGAAACGGATGAAACAATACAGTACAGAGGGAACCAGCAAGTAAGCTATTTGCAATATTCTGTTGATCTGACCGAATTGATCAGTACAGTTCAGCGTTTGTTAGAATATTGAAATAATATTCTTTGGCTGGCAAAGAGCGGTGAGGAACCGTTGTGCAAGACAGTATGTTTGATTATAATGGTTACAGAGAGGAGTGGTTCGATGGTTAACGAATTCAAACAGTTCATCATGAAAGGTAACGTTGTCGATTTGGCGGTAGCCGTAATTATTGGTGGTGCCTTCGGGAAGATTGTCACGTCTCTAGTTAATGATATACTGATGCCGGTTATCGGATTCTTGCTCGGAAGGATTAATTTCACCAATCTGAAAATTGTAATTACGGAAGCTACAGACGGTGTACCGGAAGCAGCGATCAGGTATGGCGCATTCATTCAATCGATTGTTGATTTTCTGATTATTTCACTGGCCATCTTCTTTATGCTGAAAGTGCTGATAAGATTCAGGACAAAGAAAGAAGAAGAGCCGCCCGCTCCCGAAGTAGTACCTCCTGAACCTTCCAAACAGGAAATCCTGCTTACGGAGATAAGGGATATCCTGAAATTCAGGTAATTTGATTTTAATATATATTGATTAACATTAGATAAAGCTGTGAACAACAAATAGAATGTTTAAGCGCATCTTTCCTATGGAGAAAGGTGCTTTCTTGTTGCATCATTTTTTTTCATTGTGCTTCAGTTCTAATTGAAATTTGAATATAGTATCCGATATTTCCATTGCTAGTCTTGATACCTTTAATCCTTCACGAAAACTTTGATATGGACGAGAGAATCTAAATGGCTTTGTTTGAGGACTTGAATCAGGTTATGAAGAATCGGGTATTTATGTTCGACAGCTTTTGTATAGGATTGAATCACCATGATGGCAGTATCAGCGTTCAATTCCTGCTGATAAGCAGATATTCCAACGAGCTGCATTTTGAGCAAGGCATAATTGACTGCCAACAGCAAGTAACAGTAATAAACTGAATTCCCATTCAAGTCATAAGGAAACAGCTTCATAAAAACGTAATTTAAAAGGTAGTTTTCCAGGATATAACCATGTTCAAGCATAAAAGGGGAGTAATACCTTTGATAGGCTTCTTCATAGCATTTACCAACTTGGGCATAACTTGTTGAATCATAAAAACGGATTCCTTCTAAAAATTTACTGAAGCAACGTAGATACCGGTCTGATTCAATTGAGGGAAGAATCACACGGATCGTAGGAGGTAGAAACAGGGAAATGCGTGAGGCCTGAGAAACAGAAATAGCTGTTATATCCTGCATTGCTGAAGCATCCGTAAAAAGAGCTGTGTAGCTCAAAATGAGATCTGGGATTCTATCAACATCAGGCGCTTTTTCCAGCCGATCAACCTCCTTCATAAAGGCCCCAAGAAAAACAACTCTGTCATCTAAATGGTATCTTCTATCTTTCAGGATACGCCAAGTGAATTCTCTAAGTTCAGATAGGTACTTTGTAGGTTTATTTTGGAATATCCTGTCATTGGTGTTCAAACAATTGTAAACAAAATTTCGGGTATCATTGGGTTCTTCAACTTCGATTAAATCCATTCCCTCAAGCTGCAGCAGAGCCAGACGTGCCGCTTCCGGACAAGCTAGAGTCGCTGATTTTTCCAGGACACCGTTGAAAATATTGGTGATACAGGGAAAGGAAGCGCAAATCTCGGATAAGTATTCTTCTCCTCTTCGGCATTGCAGGAAACACAATTTTTCTTCCGTGAGAAAAGGACAACGATAATCTTCGGTCGGATTGATGGTGATATAATCCTGTTTTGCTGACGAACTGCGGATGACATAAATATTTTCTTCAAATAACTTGCGGATGACGGGATCATCTTCCACCTTGTATTTGCTGAAGGTTTCCGAATCGATTCGGATGGTAAATCCTAAGCAGCAGGAATTCTCACAGGCTGAGGCAATACAGCTGAAGGTTTTCAGATAGGAAGGGGACAAAACATTTCTTTTTGCTTCGATCATGGCACACACCTCATCGTGGTTTATATTCATACCATTATCCTATGTGTCATATTCCAGGTTGAGACTGCACATAACAATTTGCTACAACATCAACATATAGCAAAGAATGATACAGATAATGAGAAGAAAATTACGCCAAAAAACTAGATAAACAGTTGGACGAGGTGTATACTTGAAATAATTTGGAAGAAACTCCAAATTTTTTCTGTGTATAGACAGAAATTCAGACGGAAAGAGGAGATAAACAAATTATCATGATTCAATTTTAAAAAGCATTATCTGTTGTTATCGCCATGATGTTATTCGTCGCAACGCTTTCAAGTGAAGCAGTAGCCTTGCCGACTACGCTTTACCAATCAAGCACCCTGCAAACAATTACTGCTGGGGTAACTTTGGAGCATATATCAAGATCACTGTAAACGGCTGGTTAAATATCAAATGCAGAACAAGCGCCTTTTGTCAAAGGTGCTTGTTCTGCATCAGAGAAACCAATCAGTTTGAGTCTACTTGTACTCGTATTATCTTTCTTTTTTGTTCTTGACCCGACGCATGGCCTGTTTCATTTCGCCTTTGCTGCCAAACATTTTTTTGATCTTCTCCTGTTCCAGCTGACGGAAATTCAGACCATCGTAATCAAGTTCTCTCTGCAGTTTCTGGTAGCTGTTTAGCCGGTCCTGCCGAAGCAACCCAGTTTCAATTGCTTTTTGTACCGCGCATCCGGGTTCCGTGGAGTGGGAACAATCTTTAAATCTGCATTTTTGGGCAAGTTCAGTGATTTCATCGAAGGCTTGGGAAAGATCACCGGATTCAATTTGCAGCTCCCGCATGCCGGGCGTGTCAATCACAAGGCCGCCATCCGGAAGCATCAGCAGCTGACGGCTGGTTGTTGTATGCCGTCCTCTGTCGTCATCCCTAACCTCCCGGGTTGCTAATAATTCCCGGCCCAGCAGGCGGTTAATCAAGGTCGATTTTCCGACACCGGAAGAACCAATAAATGCGACCGTTTTACCTTTGGTAATATAGGCTAAAATATCCTGGTAACCATTTTCTGTCATAATCGAACAGACCACGACATCTGTGCCGGCACTAACGTCTGCAATTATTTGCAGCTTCCTATCCAGATCAACACAGAGGTCTGCCTTGGTCAGAACAATCACAGGCGTTGCCATGCTGTTAAAAGCAATGGCAAGATAGCGTTCCAGCCGGCGCAGGTTGAAATCATCGTTCAGGGACATGCAGATAAACACAACATCAATATTGGCCGCGACAATCTGTACCGCAAGGGATGTGCCTGCGGCTTTTCGCTCAAAGGCACTTTGGCGGTGCAGCACCTGGTGAATGATCGCGTTGCCGGAATGGTCATCCAGGCGGTCAATCATGACCCAATCTCCGACAGCCGGAAAATCTGCAGTGTTCATCGCGTTGTACATAAATCTGCCGGATACCTCAGCCAGTATTTCACCACGTTCAGTGATGACCTGATAGAAATCCCGGTGCTGTTCAATCACTCTTGCCAAATACAAACCTTCAAATAAAGTGGCTTCTTGCGCAAAACAATCATGCAGCCCGTAGGCAGCTAATCGATTTTTATTCATGATTCCTCCAAAATTTTTAATCCAAATTATGAATGGGTAATCTACAAAATGGTCAGGAAAATCTTTTGGAGGGTTTCAAGGTTATTAAACCTGTTTGCCCTCCCGGCAGAGGACAAGGGGCTCGTGAACGTTGCGGGACATCATCATAAAAACATACTCCTTTAGTTTAAATTTGATTATGAAATACAGTATAATTATACCATAGCTGCCTAACCAGCGTATGGAGTACGTGAGAAGCGTTAAAAATACATACAGATAGGAGAACTCACTGTAATGCCTGATCTTGAAAATACGTCAAGTATGTCGGAACTACCGAACGTGGCCAACTGGAAGAAAGACACCATTTTGTTTATTACAAGCCAGACGCTCTCGCTTTTTGGGACATCGCTGGTCCAGTACGCGATAATGTGGTACATTACTTTAAACACGCAGTCTGGCGTGATGATGACGGTTTATATTATCTGCGGATTTTTGCCGACTTTTTTGCTTTCTCCGTTTGCCGGAGTCTGGGCTGACCGTTATAATCGAAAAAACCTGATCATGCTGTCAGACACGCTGATCGCATCAGTTACCCTTATTCTGGCCATTCTTTTTTTAATGGGCTACAAAACTGTCTGGCTTCTATTTGTGATGGCTGCCTTGCGTGCGTTTGGAACGGCGGTCCAGACGCCAGCTGTAGGTGCATTTTTACCTCAGCTCGTTCCGCAGGATAAGCTGACCAAAGTTAACGGCATCAACGGCAGTATTCAATCGCTGGTTATGCTGATATCACCGATGATCAGCGGAGCATTGTTGGTCATAGCTGCAATTGAAACCATCTTTTTTATTGATGTGGTCACAGCTGCCATTGCTGTGACGGTATTATTTGTATTCTTACGGGTGCAGGCCCATGCCAAAGCTTTGCAGAAACAAACCGTCAGTTATTTTGGTGATCTACGTGGAGGGATGCAGTATGTCCTAAATCATCCGTTTTTAAAAGTTTTCTTTTTATTTACAGCTGTTTTCTTTTTCCTGGCAGCACCTTCTGCGTTTTTAACTCCGCTACAGGTCACACGCAGTTTTGGTAATGATGTCTGGCGGCTGACTGCAATTGAAGTTGCATTTTCGCTTGGCATGGTTATCGGCGGACTCGGGATGGCATCGTGGGGAGGCCTCAAAAACCGGGTTAACACGATGACCTTGGCAGCGCTAATGATTGGCGTATGTACTTTCACGCTTGGGGTTGTTCCGGTTTTTTGGATTTATCTTCTTTTTATGTTCCTGATCGGGGTCGCCATGCCCATCTTCAATGTCCCGGCAATGGTTTTGCTGCAGGAAAAGGTAGAAGGGGATTTCCTGGGAAGGGTATTCGGTGTTCTGTCCATGATATCCAGTTCCATGATGCCGCTTGGCATGCTGGTATTTGGTCCTTTAGCTGATGTGATAAAAATTGAGTGGATGTTGATCGTAACCGGTGTGCTGCTGTTTATTCAGGGATTTTTCCTGCTTGGAAATAAAACCCGAATTGAGCCGGAAAGACAAGAGCAATAGAAGATGGCAGAAATGAATTCTGTATTATTCTTTGTGTTTGCTTGTATATCAATGCAATATTTTATAGTATAATAGCAGTCGAAATTATGTCATTGACAAAAGCTTTCGATTTTAGACATTTTTAGATATATTAAGGAGGACAAAATGCAGAAAATCCAAATGAACGTCCCACTGGTAGAAATGGATGGTGATGAGATGACCAGAATCATCTGGAAAGCCATTAAAGAAATCCTGCTTCTGCCCTATATCGATTTAAAAACTGAGTATTACGATCTTGGCCTGGAATACCGGGATCAGACGAATGACCAGGTTACGATCGATGCCGCTATGGCCAACAAGAAATATGGCGTTGCCGTAAAGTGCGCTACCATTACGCCGAATGCCCAAAGAGTTGAAGAGTACAATCTGAAAGAAATGTGGAAGAGCCCGAATGGCACCATCAGGGCGATTCTGGATGGAACAGTTTTTCGGGCGCCGATTGTTGTGAAAGGCATAACGCCAATGGTTTCTTCCTGGAAGAAACCGATTACCATTGCTCGTCATGCTTATGGCGATGTTTACCGCAATGTCGAATACAAAGTCCCTGGCCCTGGAAAGGCGGAGCTTGTTTTCACCAGTGAAACCGGTGAAGTGAACCGTCAGACGATTTTCGACTTTGCTGGTAAAGGCGTTATTATGGGAATGCATAATGTCGACAAATCCATTGAGAGCTTTGCACGTTCTTGCTTTAACTATGCGCTTGATGTCAAGCAGGATCTATGGTTTGCAACCAAAGACACGATTTCCAAATTGTACGACCATACCTTCAAGGATATTTTTCAGGAAATCTTTGATGCGGAGTACAAGCAGAAATTTGCCGACGCGGGTATTGAGTATTTTTACACGCTAATTGACGATGCAGTGGCCCGTGTTATCCGTTCCGAGGGCGGATATATCTGGGCATGTAAAAACTATGACGGGGACGTGATGTCCGATATGGTCGCGACAGCTTTCGGCAGTCTGGCTATGATGACATCGGTTCTTGTATCTCCCGATGGCTGCTATGAATATGAGGCAGCACATGGCACAGTAACCCGCCACTATTATAAGCATCTCAAGGGTGAAGGAACCTCAACCAATGCGATGGCCACTCTATTTGCCTGGACCGGAGCATTAAGAAAACGCGGTGAAATCGACGGGCTGAAAGATCTGATCAAGTTTGCAGATCAGTTGGAAGCCGCTTCCCTGCAGACAATCGAAGCAGGGATCATGACCAAAGACCTGGCCCTGATTTCCGATCTCCCTGAAAAGACGGTTGTCAGCACGGACGGATTCCTGCTTGAAACCAAAAAGACCCTGGACAAAATCCGCGGGTAAATCTTACACATAATGGTGAGTAATTTAACTGAATGAAATGACTGGATGATTAAGCAGCCTTAGTCCGAGCTCCCAGCGGATTAGGCTGTTTATTATATCCAAAGAATTTCAGGAAGCATTCATGGGTTGTACATGGTTTTCGTAAAAAAATCTGCGGATTACGTGAAAAATTTTCCTCCTTTTGATAAAATAGTATATATATCACCGAAAATGTAGGATAATACTATAGGAAATTAATTTTGCACAAGCGGAGACGGAAAAAATTGAAGTATCTAAAAAAAGAAATGAAATTGGAAAATCCTCTAGCTTTTTGGACCCATTTTGACAAACAGGATCGTCTTTTCTTTTATAATCCCCTGACTGGTGAACTGATCATCGGGGCAATACGCTGGAAAACCTTTGCTGAAGGAGAAAGTTATCAGAATTACGACCTGGTGTTTTCTGCCAGAACCTTTTTTCAGTCGGTCCGTGATCCCAAATGGGCCGGACTTGGCAATGAAACCATTGCTTTCAAGTACTATTATGTTGAAAAGGACGGTAAGCAGCTTTTATACTATCCCGAGCAGGCGCCGATGGAAGAAATTTGTGGGTTAGAGGACAGGGAGACAAAATTTGTCCGCCATACCTATACGATCGCTGATGATGATTACCCGCAGTGGCAGGAATTATTCGCCAATGTCAAACAGGAAATATCCTTGAAAAACGTGGATAAAGTGGTCATTTCCAGAGAAGTGAAAATCAGTTGCACCACGACGGTTCATATTGAGAGCGTACTCAAGAGCCTCCGAGAAAAAAATCCGGACAGCTTTATTTTTGCGTATGCAAAGGAAGGACGGACTTTTCTGGGTGCTACGCCGGAAATTTTGGTACAGAAAGCGGACGATGAAATTATCAGTTATGCCCTTGCGGGCACAATTCCCCGTAATGCCATTGATGAGGGGACTCAAATGGAGATTTTGCTAAACGATCCTAAAAACCTGCATGAGCACCGAATTGTGCGGGATACCATAGCCGATGTCATGAAAAAATACTGCGCTGAGGTATGGATCGACGAGACAAGGGTTCTGACCCTGAAAAACCTTTATCATCTAAAAACCCGTCTTGGGGCAAAAGATCGCAGTCTTTTAACCGCCTGGGTCACCCGTCTGCATCCGACGCCGGCCCTTGGCGGCAATCCGGTCGGACCCGCCCTTGACATTATTGCCCGAGAGGAAAAACACGAGCGGGGGATGTATGCGGCCCCCCTGGGAATCATGGATCAGAACGGTAATGGCATCTTTGTGGCCGGTATCCGGTCGGCCCTTATTCAGGACAATAGGGTCTATGCGTATACGGGATGCGGTATCGTGGAAGGATCCGATTGTCTGGAGGAATACATCGAGACGAACGATAAATTAAGGACGATCCTGGAGGGCTTGGTACCCTGAACCCCATGTTCTTAAATCCAATCCTGGAATCTTATGATTCTAACTTCGGAAATCTTGTAAGCTTGGGATTCTGAAATATGTTGGGCATGAAGGTGAGGATAGTACGACGATGACCGATTTTTTTGCAGCAACGAATTACATAGCGGCCCTGGTGGATGAATTGTACCAGCTGGGCGTAAGGGAAGTTGTGATCAGCCCGGGATCGCGTTCTACCCCGCTGGCAATTTTATTCAGAGAACATCAATTTGAGATTTTTGTCAGTATAGACGAACGTTCCGCAGCCTTCTTTGCACTCGGGGCAGCCAAAGAAATGCAGAGACCCGTCGTGATGGTTTGTACATCAGGATCTGCTGCAGCACACTATTTGCCGGCCCTGGTAGAAGCCAAATATTCCAGAGTTCCGCTGATTGTTCTGACGGCCGACCGGCCGCCCGAACTGCGTCAGGCCGGAGCGCCCCAAACCATTGATCAAACCAGGATTTACGGAGAGTATGCGCGTTTTTTTGAGGAACTGGCATTACCCGAAGAAGATGAGCGGATGTACCGCTATGCCAGGGCAGTTATGCAAAGAGCTTACGGTAGCGTCATGACGGGAAGCTTTGGCGTGTCCCACGTGAATATCCCGCTGCGTGAACCATTGGTGCCGGATTTAAGCAAACTTGATTTTACGGCAGGCCGCCACAGACATGCCTTCAGACTTCATGGAGAACCTTTCAGTCCCAACAAGCCGTCTTCATATCCGCATTCTGCCGAGTTTTCGGAGATTTATCAGGAATTTAATGCAGCATTCAGCAACAAAAACGGAATCATTGTTTGCGGCGGTGACGCGTATGCCGACTATCATACAGAGGTACTGGCCCTGGCGGCGCGTTTGAAAGCGCCTGTACTTGCTGATCCGCTGTCCAATTTTCGCAGCTTCTCAAGCGAGATCATTTTGGATAGTTACCAGGCGTTCCTGAAAGAAGATGCGGTTAAGGACGAATTAAAACCTGAATATATCATCCAGTTTGGACAGACCCCGGTGTCGAAAAGCCTGCAGCAGTATTTAACCCGACATCAGGACGCATTATTTGTCCAGGCCGATGCAGTATTTGACTACCGTAACCCGGCACTTTCCACGAACCATTATGTACTGGCTTCACCTAAACTTTTTGCAGCATCGGTCAAAACCGAAAACAGCAGCCGGGAATATCTGGATAGGTGGCTCATTTACCAACAAAGAATGCGGGCGCAGCTAAGACAAGCCAGACAGGAAAAAGGACTGTTTGAAGGGACCTTGATTCAAAGGCTTCAAGATCTTCTGCCTCAAGAATCCAGGCTCTTTGCCGCCAACAGTATGGCCGTCCGCGATGTTGATGATTTTCTGGAGGCCCGCGCGCAAAACCTGAAGGTACTTGGAAACAGAGGCGCCAATGGAATCGACGGCATGGTTTCTACAGCCCTTGGTATAGCGGCGGCCGGTAAACCGACGGTGCTGCTGACCGGAGACATTGCGTTTTTCCATGATTTAAACGGGCTTCAGATTGCCAAGAATCACCCGTTGGATCTGACCATCCTATTGTTCAATAATAACGGCGGGGGGATCTTCCGGTACTTGCCCCAGTGCCGGGAAAAATATTTTGAAACGCTGTTCTTAACCCCCCCGGGCTTGGATTTTTCTGCGTTAACTGCTCTGTATGGCATCGCTTACTTTGAACCGAAAAATTATGAAGAATTTGAGTGCAGTTTCCAAGCCGCTCAGAACACGGAAGGCATCAAGCTTATTGAAGTAAAAATAGATCTGGAGTTAAGCAAAGAGCTGCATGACAAGTATACCCGGCTGCCATCAGAAAATGACTAAGGTGGATGATAGGAAATGAGGATCACCGCGAACGGTCTTAACATTCACCTTGAAGTACGGGGAACGGGGAAGCCGGTCGTTTGTTTGCACGGCTTTTCAGAGAACCTCGGTACCTGGGACGACATTGATCTGGCCGGCTTCCGGTTGATTCTGGTGGATCTGCCCGGACACGGCAGTACTGAAAAATCGTCTGCCCTTCAGCCGTACAGACTTCCCACGCTGCTGGAAACGCTGCATGATCTGACGCAGCAGTTAGAGCTGGTGCAGTACAGCGTGATGGGGTATTCCATGGGCGGACGGATTGCGCTGGCCTATGCTTTACAATATCCCTGGGAAATCGCTAAACTTATCATGGAAAGCGCTTCCTATGGGGAATGCGGTGAGCACAGCAGGGAGAAACGGCGCAGAGATGATGCCGTACTGGCCGAAGATATCCGGCAGAACGGGATCGAATGGTTTGAAAGCTATTGGTCGGGCTTGGAACTTTTCAAAACACAAGCCCGGCTTCCGGAGACAGTCCGAGCACAAATCAGGCAGCGCCGCCTGCAAAATGAACCATATGCGCTTGCCAATACACTGCTGGCGAGCGGTCAGGGAACGTTTCCTTGTCTGAAAGATCGGGTGGCCGAATTGACGATGCCCGTTCTCTTTATCAGCGGCAAACTTGACTCGAAATACCAGAAAATTGGCCGGGAGTTCAGTCATTTAAATGCCAGGATCATCCGGCAGACCATCTCCGGGGCCGGGCATAATACGCATCTGGAAGACCCGCAGACTTTTAGGGCAGTCGTCAGCGAGTTCCTAAACGCTTGATGCTTTAGATGAAAATATGGAAAGACGTAATAAGAATTCGGGAAAAAAGAATATGAACTTAGAGAAAAAGAATACGATATTTTAGGGAGGTTATTCAATGAGCACATTTTCGTGGGAAAAACTCAGCCGCAGCTATGAGGATATTATTTATGAGACATACAGCGGGATCGCCAAGATTACCATCAACCGCCCGGAAGTCCGCAATGCTTTCCGCCCCAAAACGATTATGGAACTGATGGATGCTTTTTTGATTGCCCGGGAGGATGAAAACATCGGGGTGATCATTTTAACCGGCGCTAATCACGGTCAGGGCCAGGAAAAAGAAGCATTCTGCTCTGGCGGTGACCAAAAGGTGCGTGGTCATGGCGGTTATGTCGGTGACGATCAGATTCCACGTCTAAATGTGCTGGATCTGCAGCGTTTAATCCGCATCATTCCTAAACCGGTGATCGCAATGGTCAATGGGTTTGCGATTGGTGGCGGCCATGTTCTGCATATTGTCTGTGATTTGACGATCGCGTCGGAGAACGCCAAATTCGGCCAGACTGGACCGAAGGTTGGTTCTTTTGACGCCGGTTACGGTGCAGGCTATCTGGCTCGCATCATCGGCCAGAAGAAAGCCCGCGAGATCTGGTATCTCTGCCGTCAATATACGGCTAAGGAAGCTCAGGAGATGGGACTCGTTAATACAGTCGTCCCGTTTGAGCAGCTTGAAGAGGAAACCGTGAAATGGGCGCAGGAAATCCTGCAGCATTCGCCGACGGCCCTTCGCTTCCTGAAAGCAGCTTTCAATGCAGATACAGACGGTCTCGCCGGACTGCAGCAGCTGGCCGGGGATGCAACGCTGTTGTTCTATACCACAGATGAAGCCAAAGAGGGCAGAGACGCTTTTAAAGAAAAACGCGAGCCCGATTTTAAAAAATTCCCGAAATTCCCGTGATCCGGCAGGATATTACGAAGACCTACCCCAAATAATGTAATACACGATCTGTATGGATGGGGTGAAGGATTTAATAGAGAGTATGGATTAAAATGAACTGGTTAAGAAAGCAAGCCCTTGAAAAACCTGATAAAAAATTTATCAATGACCTGACATTTCGGGACGTGTCCGAACGTGTGAGCTTACTTTCGGTAAGGCTTTTGCCGCATGTCAAAAAACAAAAAAGGGTAGCGCTCCTTTCGAATAATTCTGAACAAATGGTCTTGTTTTTTCTGGCTTTACAGCTGCTTCAAAAAGAAGTATTGATGCTGAATACACGCTTAACCGCGGAAGAAATCGGCATACAAGTGAAAACCCTGGATATTCAGCTGGTTTTGTCTCAAGATGGTCTGGCCACCGTGAATTTCAGCCAGTCATTTCCGGCCGAAGTGAAGACATTTTCAGATGTAGTTGGGGATGATGTTACGGATGATGTAAAGGCTGATGCTGCAGAACAAGATGATTCGGAAGCATGCAGCGAATTTGATCCGGCCGCGGATTATAACCCCGAACAAATTGCAGTCATTATGAATACGAGTGCCACGACTGGAGAATTTAAATCTGTTCCGCTGCGCTGGAAACAGTTTGCTGCCCATGTTAAGGCTTCTCAAAAAAGCCTCGGAGTCACGGAAGAAGATAACTGGCTGATGATTCTGCCGTTGTATCATATCAGCGCCTTAACGATTCTACTGCGCAGTTTATACAACGGGACAGCGGTAACGTTGCTGGAAAGCTTTCGGGAAGAAGAAACATTAAACCTGGTTCAGGAAGGACAAGTCAATATGCTGTCGGTTGTTCCGACCATGCTGAACAGAATCATTGACCGGATTGACAGGCATTGCTTGAGAGTGGTGCTTATAGGGGGGGAGTTCATACCCCGACCGTTGGTTGAAAAATGTATGGTCAGGCAGATCCCTATCTATAAAACGTACGGTATGACGGAAACCACCAGCCAATCGGCAACCTTTTCCGTTCTCCAATACCCGGATAAGCTTGATTCAGTTGGCTTTCCGCTGGACTCGGTGGAAATCCTGATCAAGAATCCAGGGCCTGACGGCAGCGGCGAAGTCCTGATTCAGAGTCCCATGGTTATGGATGGATATCTTGGCCGGGAAACAATCTCTGGATTTTTTCCTACGGAAGATATCGGTTATTTGGATCCGGATGGTTTCCTGTATATTCTCGACCGTCGCAAAAACATGATCATTTCAGGCGGGGAAAATATTTATCCGCGGGAAATCGAAAATATACTCTACGCGCACCCTGGGATCAAAGAATGCGCTGTCATCGGAAGAAAAGATCCTAAGTGGGGACAGGTACCTGTCTTATTTGCAGTATCTTTATTAAACGAAGAGGAGATCAGGGACTATCTGTCTCCAAGACTCGCCCGCTATAAACTTCCCAGCGAGATCATCTTTTTGGCTGAACTTCCCCGGAATGCCACAGGAAAGGTCCGTCACAAGGCACTAGAAGATATGCTGGCGGAGGGAGGAAGTCCATGATCATAAAAAAAGCAGAACTGTTCCTTTTGGACATGCCTTTAAAGTTTACCTTTAAAACATCTCAGACCAGTCTGGATCGCCGGGAAACGATCATTCTTAAAGTCACAGACGAATTCGGGAATACCGGCTATGGCGAAGTTGTCGCTTTCTCTGATCCTTTTTATACGCCGGAAACGCTTGCAGGTGCTAAACGCCTTTTGCTGGAAACTTATCTTCCGCAGCTGCTGCAGGAAGAAACTGTGCATCCTTTCGACATTCATGCCTGGCTGGATAAAGCTTACCCGATGACAGGTGCCGGGGTTGAAAATGCGTTGCTGGACTTGTACGCGAGGTGTCAGGATATCCCTGTCATGGCGGCTGTTTTTCAGGAGGAGACAAATACGCAGATTGAGGCGGGTATGGTTCTGGGAGATCTGGATAGCGCTGTCCTGTTAAAACAGATTGAACAGTACTTGCAGGAAGGTTACGTCCGTTTTAAAATAAAGATCAAACCGCAGGACGGTTTTGCCAAACTTGACATGATCAGAACTGCCTATCCCTATCTCAAACTGCTGGCGGATGCCAACAGAAGCTTTCGCTCCGAGCACATTCCCGAATTAATGAAAATTGACGGTCTTGGTTTGCTGTGTCTGGAGGAACCTTTGGCAGAAGCGGAACTGACGGACTACCAGAAACTTCAGGCAGAAATGCAGACGCCTGTCTGTCTGGATGAAAGCATTTTAAGTGTAGCTGATCTGGAGAAGGCAATCGAATTAAAAGCCTGCCGTGCTTTAAACATCAAGACCGGCAGGATTGGTGGCCTGTTTTATGTCAGGCAGATGATTGAGCTTTGCCGGAAGCATCATATCTACTTTTGGATCGGGAGTATGGTGGAAAGCGGAATTTCGAAAATACTGCATGTCCATTTGGCAAGTCTCAAGGATACCTATATTCCTGGAGACTTATCACCGTCCCGGCGTTATTTTCCTCAGGATATCATCCGGCCTGAGATCACGGTCCAAAATGGCAGGATTGAAGTACCCCAGGGTCCGGGGTTGGGAATTGCTGTCGATGAAAATGCCCTGGCTGATTATACCGTTGAGCATCACGTATTCGCTTAGCAGCGTGCGCGGGAAAGGAGGGCCACTTGATGGAGAACCAGAAATACCTGATGGATTACCTAAATATTGAATATATACAGTATAAGGACAATACGTTTGAAGCCAAGATGAATTTAACGGCTTTTCATAGCCAGCCTTATGGCATATTGCATGGCGGGGCAACCATTGCTTTGGGAGAATCGGCTGCAGGATATGCCTCCAACCAGCTGCTGGACAATAGTCAGGTTGCTGTGGGCCAAAATATTACGGCAAATCATATGAAAGCAAAAAACATAGAAGGCTATATCCTTGCGAAAGGCAGACTGCTGCATCAGGGAAAGACATCTCATGTCTGGTTGATTGAAATGCTTGATGAAAAGGATGAGTTGATTTCCGTAGTAACCGTGACAAATGCGGTTATCAATTACAATAGAGTGTAAAAGAAGGCTGTTAAAGCCTTCTTTTAAATAGTATGAGGGTAGATCTGTGTGCCGCAATACCACACTGGTCCAGTTATGGACGTTGAAATATTTGTGACCACTGTGCCTGTATGGCGTATTTTTTTGACAAAGATTGTATAATGTGATAATCTTCCTATTGTAATCTACTAATTTAGTAATTTAGTAGATGAGCTGATATAAAAGAAATAACAAAATAAAATTTTTGCTAAATTGGAGAGGTAACGTATGAAGATTCCGACGACGCTCAAACATAAACCTGTGATTGTATCGGAAGACTATGAACGGATTGACGGCAGAAATGCCTATGATTCTGACGCCAAAGGATTATCCCTGGGGCTGGCTCAGTGGAATGACAGGGGGAAGCTGGAGATATCCGCAAAGGTCTGGCGGTTCACCGGAGAAAAATGGTCGAGACAGTCCGAGGAGCTTCCACTTCACCGTGTGATCGATCTTGCGATCCTGATTTGCAGATCGACACTTCATTTCCGTGAGGCCTACCGATATGAAAAAATGTATGATCCTGAGAAACCCGTCATTGACAGGATAGGGTTGCAGGGAGATGCAATGACTGTAGCCGTGTGTACCGATAATCCGATGATTGAAGGAGACATCAAGCTGTTCAGGCAAGTACTCAGCAATGACGATGAATTAATTGGAGAACGTCTGAGTACGCTTTCCAAGCTGCTGAAGGAAATGGGGTATTAGACGATGACGGGTACATCCGATCGGAAAAGGGAGCTCCGCAATGAATATAAGGAACGGAAAACTTCCGGTGGAGTTTATATGATTACCAATAACAAAAACGGCAGATATGTTCTGCAAAGCGCTGTTAATGTCAGGCGTTTTCAGAACCGTTTTGATTTTTCCAAAGATACCGGTTCTTGTGTGCTGACAAAACTTCTGCAGGAATGGAATAAATATGGGGCCAAGGCGTTTAAGTTTGATATTCTGGAAGAAATTGAAATGAAAGATACCCAGACCATGAAGGAATTTGAAGAAGACCTTCAGCTTCTCGAAGAGATATGGGCGGAAAGGTTGGATCAGGAGCTGAGGATTCACTGAGGTATCCAATCCGGGTTCATAGGTAGCCAAGGAATGATAGTAAATGCTTTGATTAGGATGCATTCTTCTCATGGGCCTTTGTTTTTTTGATTATAGTTGGGTTTGCTAACATTACAATGGTCTGGGCAGAAACTAAACCATGAAGAAGATGATTCCAGATTGCTGAATAAAAGGTTTTCGTTAAACGAAATTTTTTTAAGTAACCGGCTTTTTGCCCACCTATAAGCGTGCCCAAAGAAAGCATGGAAATGACGGCTCCTTTTATTAAGTAATGATCTTTACCCGTTTTTTTAAGTGTATAAACTAAGGGAATTCCCCACAATGAGCCTATACCTAAATGTGCCAATTGACCTAATATGAAATTCTCACGTCTTTTTGTTCTATACGGAGCTACAAATAATCCACCTGCTATATGACCATATAACGTCTCGGTTTTTCCTGACTTAAAAATTAATAAATTAGATACATCCATAGCAATCGTCCCAATTAACCCCCCTAGAAGGCCAATTATGATTGTATCTTTGCTTTTGCCTATTTCTAGCATTTTAAGTACTCCTTTTTTATTTAGAATGCACTTATTCTTGACTTTTTAGAATGGTATTTTTTGCCGTCAAAATTTACCTCTTAAGAAAGTCTGCTTATTATCTAACTGTTGATGAAGTTCTAAAATATAAGCATAAAGCCTATGGCACAACGCCATAGGCTTAAGATTTGTCTTAATACAATTTTTTTGTGTGAGATTCTATTTATCCGTGTTGTCCTTGCTGTCGGTGCTGTCTTGGTCGTCTTGTATTTCCACAATTTGAGATTCAATTTGCTCGGGTACTGCAACAGACGATTCAGCCTGGTCCTTAGATACAATTTCTTCGTCTGCAGTATTAACGGTTTTTGCATCTACCATTGCGGGTTCAGCATGGATCACGGTTTCACTGTTGGAACATGACCGGAAGTATCCTGTAATTTTTTGATTGATAAGACCTGCACCATACAGAATTACAGCAATGCCGAGAATGCTAAGCGGCTGGAAGATTCCGGGGAGCAGCTGACCGGGAATTAATTCCTTGGCGACCATTTCATATGGATAACCTTGCGTGGTATACTGCGAAATAGTGTTGTTGAAATACAAAACATTATTGACTAAAAGTGCAACAGCGATAACAGCTATAAAAGCAGATGCAATATACATGAAAATAGAACTTCTGGGGAGCTTTTTTCTTGCCTGAGATTTTTTTTGTTGTTTCATAAAAGATATTTCTCCTTTTTTGCCTTTTAGGGCGTTAATTATTTTGTAGACCTATATTTATTTTGAAAATAAAGGTTTCTACTGATAATATAGACATTAATTCTTAAAATTATATTAGTGTAACTTACATTATCCATTTTTGATTTTATGCTGTATAATTGTACGAAGAGTTAAGCATCCTCATTGTCCCAAAAGCATTAATTATCAGAGAATTATCAAAGGGAAGATCCGTGGTACCTTTTATAAGTAAAGGTTTTATTTTAATTGAAACAGTTGGGGGAATAAACATGATTAGTGTTACGAAGCTGTTATTTGATACTGAATATTTTGGAGATTCCCTGCGCTATAGTAAGCATGCCCATGGGACCAGAAACGGAGCAACAGGTGATTCAGGACCGGTGGTTGTCTGGAATTCGACCCGAACCTGCAATTTGCAGTGCGTCCATTGCTACATGGACTCAGATTCGCAAAAATATAACGGAGAACTGACAACGGAAGAAGCCAAGCGTTTTATCGATGATTTAGCGGAATTTCACGTTCCTGTTTTGCTTTTTTCAGGTGGAGAGCCTTTGATGCGGCCAGATTTTTTCGAGCTTGCCGCCTATACGGCTCAGAAAGGAATCAGACCAACTTTATCTACGAACGGTACGTTGATAACACCGGAAGCTGCCCGGCGAATCAAAGAAATCGGCGTAGGTTATGTTGGGGTATCCCTTGACGGTCTGAGAGCCGTGAATGACAAGTTTAGGGGCAGAGAAGGGGCTTTTGCGGCTGCTATGAGAGGGATCCGGAACTGTGTGGAGGCGGGCCAGCGCGTTGGTCTTCGCTTTACGATTAACCGTCATAATTATGAGGAACTGGATCGTATCTTTGATTTTATTGAAGCAGAAAAAATTGACCGTGTTTGTTTTTATCATTTAGTATACTCTGGACGGGGTAAGCAAATGGTTACTGACGATATTACTCCCGAAGAGTCGAGACAGGCGCTCGATACTATTATCCGCAGAACAAGAGACTTTGAAAAACGCGGACTGCACAAGGAAATCCTGACAGTTGATAACCACGCCGATGGTGTTTATCTCTATTTGCGGGCTTTATGTGAAGATCCGGCCAGAGCGGGGAAAATAAAGACACTCATAGGCTGCAATGGCGGTAACCGTTCCGGGATTGCGTTCGGAGAGGTTGATCCTTCAGGGTATGTACATCCGGACCAGTTTACGCAGCATATCTCGTTTGGTAATGTCCGGGAAAGAAAATTTGGAGATATCTGGACTGACTTGAGCCAACCAGTGCTGGCAGGTTTGAAAGACCGTAAATCGCTTCTCAAAGGGCGATGCGCCGAGTGCCGATATTTGGATTTCTGTAACGGTAATTTCCGTACCAGGGCAGAGGCTGTGACAGGTGATTTTTGGGAATCTGATCCAGCCTGTTACTTGACTGACGAAGAGATTGGAAAAAAAACGACGATTAATAATTGAGGTTTATGCCTTGTTAACCTCGGACTAGGAAAGGAAGAAAAATATGATTGTCTCTTGGAATACGACAAATGCCTGCAACATGTATTGTGATCACTGTTACCGCGATTCCGGATGCCGAGCCGAGGAGGAACTCAACACGGCTGAGGCCAGGACACTGCTGGAACAAATCGCCAAAGCAGGGTTTAAGATAATGATTTTTAGCGGCGGTGAACCACTCATGCGCCCAGATATTGTTGAACTAGTCGCCTATGCCAAAGAGCTTGGGTTACGGCCTGTCTTCGGAACCAATGGTTCTTTGTTGACGGAAGATCTTGCCGCAAAGCTTAAAAAATCCGGCGCCATGGGGATGGGAATCTCCCTTGATTCAATGGATCCAAAAAAGCAGGATGATTTCCGCCGCTATCCCGGAGCCTGGAACCAGGCTGTGCAAGGTATGCGCAATTGCATGGCGGTGGGGCTTCCTTTCCAGGTGCATACAACAGTGATGGACTGGAATGCACATGAACTGGAAACACTTACGGATTTTGCGGTTCGGGAGGGAGCAGTGGCACATCATTTTTTCTTTCTGGTGCCGACAGGCCGGGCAGTGTCTATAGAAGAAGAGTCTTTAAGGGCGGAAGCTTACGAAGAAGTGCTGACCAGGATCATGAAGAAGCAGCAAACCGTTGATATTGAACTGAAACCAACCTGTGCACCGCAGTTTATGCGAATTGCCAAACAGATGGGGGTAAACACTCGGTTCAGCCGTGGCTGTCTGGCCGGAACAGCATATTGTATTATCAGCCCGAGGGGGCAGGTGCAGCCCTGTGCGTATTTGAATCTGCCTCTCGGTGATGTCCGGAAAACACCTTTTGATGAAATATGGCGCAGTAATTCGGTTTTGCAAGAACTGCGCACGCTGGCGTATAAAGGAGGGTGCGGTAGCTGCGGGTATAAAAAAGTCTGCGGAGGCTGCCGGGCTCGTGCTGCTTTTTATGAAAACGGTGACTACATGGCTGAAGAGCCCTGGTGTCTATACCACGGACGCAAGGGGGTCAGTTGCTAAATGGAGACAAAGGACCGGATTTTGCTGACCAGAATCCAGGCGGCCTTCCCGGTTGAGGAACGTCCTTATCAGGTTTTGGGAGAAATGCTGGGGCTAAACGAAGAAGAAACATGGCAGCGGGTTAACCAGTTCCGGCAGAAAGGAATGATCCGGCGGATAGGCGGCGTCTTTGATTCTCGCCGTTTAGGGTATTTCAGCACACTTTGCGCGGCAAAGGTCCCGGAAGAAAAAATATCTGTTCTTGCGGATTTTCTGCAGGAAGTTCCTGGGGTTACACATAATTATCTGCGGGATCATCGTTACAATATGTGGTTTACAGTCATATCCCGGTCACAGGACGGGTTGATGCAAATTTTGGAACAGGCAATACATATTTTGGGAAGTCCCGAAGTATACAGCCTTCCCGCTATCCGGTTGTTCAAGATAGGTGTGCTGTTTGACCTGGAAAAGAGTACAGGAAAGAAGCTGCCCATGGCGAATACCGGGTATTCGTCTCAGGAAGGACGGTCTGCTTTTCAGGTCGGGGAGGAGGATAAGGTTTTAATCCGGATTTTGCAGGGTGATTTGGCTCCGTCGCTTTGTCCTTTCTCTGAGACAGCTTCTAGATTGGGATGGTCAGAAGGAAGTATCCGGGCAAAAATTCAGGACTATAAGCGTGACGGGGTGCTACGACGTTTTGGCGCCATTCTGTACCACCGGAAGGCAGGATTTACTTCAAATGCGATGGGGGTATGGGTTGTTCCGGAAGCGCAGATTGAAGAAACCGGTCACATCATGGCCGCCTTTAAGGAAGTAAGCCATTGCTACCAACGACCTGAACTTCCGGATTGGCCGTATAATCTATTTACGATGATCCATGGGCATTCACCTTCGGAGTGTAGGAAAACAATGGAGAGAATTTCTAAGGTTACAGGCTTACAACAGTATGAGATGCTGTTCAGTCATGCTGAATTGAAAAAAACAAGCATGGAATATTTCAGGGAAGAAGAGTAAAATAACGGATTTTTGGCGAGGGCGCAGCAGGACTTAAGTTCTGTTGAGCCCTCGTTTCTTATGTTTTATTGATTTATCTGTTATTCGAAGATTGCCTGCTGGTATCTATCTTTGGATCAGAGTAAAAATCGTATTAATAGCCAAACTAATCAGGATAGAATACTTAAATTTGGACGGTAGATGCCAGGGTGTTTAACCAGCTTATCACTAAAATACTTAGTAAAAACATAGCGAAGGAAAAACCTCTGCTTGATGAACGGTCCCATACCGGCGAGCAGTTGTCAAGTAAGATTGGGGACAACCGGCAAGCCTTGAATAAAATTTTTGAAAAATGTTCCGATATTTCTTTCAGAGAATTCCAGCTGCATTTTACCAAAAGAATAAAAGCGTTTATTGTTTACTCAGAAAGCCTGTGTAAGCCCGAGATAATTAACGACGCCATTTTAAAGCCGATCATGCTAGAGGTTTCTGTAAGGGAAAAGGATTTCCAAACAAAAAAAGATCCCAGGAAGAACACAGAGATTAGTATGGATACGAGTCTCGGAACAAACACCGGTGACATACCCGACATTATCCTTCAGCATCTGCTGACGAATTACAAAGCTGATACGTTGTCTCTGGTCTCCGAAGCAGCAGACGCTGTGCTGGAGGACAATATCGTCCTGATTATAGACGGGTACCCGATTGGCATTAAAGCTTCTGTCCAGGGCTATAACATCAGACAGATCAATGAGCCGACGACCGAACCAAACATTCGCGGGCCTAGGGATGGTTTCGTGGAAAATATCGGAACAAACTTAAGTCTTTTGAGACGCAGGATCCGGACCAGCCGTCTGAAGGCCGAGAACATGACAGTGGGAACGTTGTCCAAAACAAAGGTAAATATTTGCTACATTCAGGGAGTAGCGAACGAAAAGGTTGTAGCTGAAGTTAAATCGCGTATTGAAGACATCACGATCGATAACGTTCTGGACAGCAGCTATATTGAAGAATTTATTTCCGATGAGCCAATCAGTCTGTTTCCACTTGTACAGTATACAGAACGGCCGGACAAGGCGGCAGCTTCGCTGTTTGAAGGCAGAATTGCCATTATCGTCGACAATTCACCCTCGGTATTAATTGTTCCGTGTACTTTTATAGCATTGATACAGGCCTCTGAGGATTATTATTACAGTGCGCTGTTTGGTTCTTTTGCACGAATAGGCCGTTTCATCGCAATCAATATCGCTTTACTAGTTCCTGCGATTACAGTTGCAGCGTTTTCTATCAATCAGACGCTTATTCCGATATCCCTTCTAAACACGGTAGCTGGAGCCAGGGAAAATCTGCCGCTGCCCATTTCTGTGGAAATATTTTTAATGGAACTGGTTTTTGAACTTCTGCGTGAGGCCGGTGTGCGATTGCCGAGAACTGTCGGCCAGGCAGTCAGTACGGTAGGAGGTTTGGTGATCGGGCAGGCCGCAGTCGATGCCGGGATTGTCAGTCCGACTTCAGTGGTAGTTGTCGGTCTGACAGCGATTGCTTCATTTACGTTCCCGGATTACAATGTCGGGACCAGTATTCGGATCATCCGTTTTGGCTTAATTATCATGGCTGGTGTTTTTGGAATTGTGGGAATTATCTTTGGGCTGATGATTCTGCTTACCCACCTTTGCAGTCTGCGTTCTTTTGGGGTACCGTATTTGTCGCCCATAGCGCCGCTGACATCGCGGGATCTGAAAGATACCGTTATCCGGGTGCCCTGGTGGGCGATGTTTACCCGACCCAGGTTCTTCGGAGACAAGAAACCTCTGCGCAGCGATGCTAATCAGTTGAAGGAGAAACTCAAGAGGGGGAATAAAAAATAGATAAGAAACGAATATCTGGTACGCAAACCGCGATGCTGCTGTTTATTGTGATGACCTCAACCGCAATCCTGTTTATTCCTGGATTAACTGCGACAACAGGCAAACAAAATGCCTGGCTGGTGAGCCTAGGGGCAGGGATATCTTCTTTTGGCGTATTGATCATTTCGGCCAAGCTGGCACAGCGGTTTCCGGGACTTACAATAGCAGAATATCTGCCGCTCATTGTAGGGAAAATCGGAGGCAAGGCGCTGGCTGTTTCCTATATCCTATTTTTTACTGTCCTGAATATCCTCGTTGTCAGGGAAACTTCGGAATTTCTAACCGTATCCGCTTTATTTGGAACGCCGGGTATTCCCATTAATTTGGTATTTGTACTTATTTGCTGGTATTCTGCGCAAAAAGGGATTGAAGTGATTGCGCGGATGAACCAGTTCATCCTGCCTCTATTTGTATTTGCTTATCTAATGGCCTGTATTTTGGCGATTCCGAAAGCAGATCCAAGCAGTCTGCTTCCTATTTTGGAAGACGGGATCAGTCCGGTGATGCAGAATATATGGATACCGGTTCAATGGTATGGCGAGATTGCCGTATTGCTGATGTTGATCCCTCTGATGAACAAACCTCAGGAAGCGCTGAAGAAGGCATCCTACGCGGTTATTAGCACAATGCTTTTGTTGACTTTTGGATCGCTGGCTGTACTGACTGTCTTAGGGGCGGATGTAGCCGGTCAAATGATTTTCCCGATATGGTTTACTGTCAAAACAATTGAATACGGGAATTACATTCAACGTATAGAATTATTGGTATTGCCGTTATGGCTGACCGGGATCATGGTCAAATCCTCTTTGCTTTTTTATGTAACGATACTTGCAGCCAGACAGTCAGTCAGCAGAAAGCACCCCAAACTTATTACCGCTTCAGTGATGGTCATCGTATTCTCAGGGGCAACGTTCCTTGTACCTAACACCATGGCGCTGCTGGAATTCCTGGCAACATACTGGCCGTCCGTATCTTTGTTATTTGAAGTTGTACTGCCGTTGCTACTGCTTGCCATTACATTAATCAGAAAGAAAAAAGGAGGCTGCATGCAGTGATATCAAAAGCAAAAAGATATGCCCGGATGATTCTTTTGATGCTGAGTTTGCTTTCCCTTTCAGGCTGTTGGAGTAGAAATGAGGTTGAGGATTTGGCTATGCTGACCGGCGGGGCAATCGATTACTCGTCCGAAAAAGGTCAGGAGAAGTATGTGGGTCAATGGTTAATCATTAGTCCGCCAAGCTCCAGTAATTCAGACGGTGGTGCGTCTTCCAGCAAATCTGCAGATCTAGTGTATAAAGGGGAAGCTAAAACATTTATGGAAAGCATAACGGATCTAAATAAACAGCTGCCGCGTTTGCAGACCAGCAGCCATGTAATATTTACTATTTATGGGGAAAATTTAGCTAAGACCGCGACGGCCAAGGTGGCGGAAAACCTTCTGCGTTTTCCTGAAAGCAGACCCAACCAATTGTTATTTGTGACCAAAGGAAATGCTGGGTCTTTTCTTCAGGCCAAGCCGGTACTTGTGTCGAATCTTTTTAAGCAGATAAAAAAACAGGAGGAGATTGCGCTTCGTACGGGAGTTTCAAGAGGGGTTACCCTTCTTGAATTTTGTCAATGGCTTCTTAGCCCTGACCGGGATCCGGTGCTGCCGCAGATTAAATGGAATAATGGGAATCAAAGCAATAGTCTACTTATTGAAGGCTTTGGCGTATTTCGAAGTGACAAACTTATTGGCTGGCTGGACAAGGATGAGTCTACAGGATACTTGTTTCTGACGCAAGATTTAAAAGACGGGATAATGCCATTTAAGTTTGGATATGGCTCACAGATGATCACTTACCACGTAGGGGCGTCCAAGCATAAAATTAAAGCAAAATGGGTGAATGGGAAACCAGTGTTTCGAATAACAATCCAAACGCTCGGAGCGATTCCTGAAACCGCTAATTTTCAAATCACTACAAAAGATGTCAGCAAAATAGAAGCAGCAGCCGCAGAAAGTGTCCGAGTGAAAGCGTTAAAGAGCATTTCGAAAGCTCGTGAATATGACTCGGATTTTTTGGGTTTAATGCAGCACTTGCACCGTTATGAGCCGTTGGCCTGGAAAGAAGTTGAGACTGACTGGCGGAAGGCCTTCCGGCAAGCGGAGATCGAAGTAGAAGTTCAGGCAAAGATTGTAACGGAATGGGCCTTAACGCAATCCTTTGATCTCAAGGACTAGGAACATTCTAGCGTATTCAAAAGACCTCGAAGATCTCTATGCAAATTAATGGATGTAAAAAGGAGCAGAATGTACTATAATTCCTAATAGATAGTCAATATTATCACACTAGGATCGGTTCGATTCAGACTTATCCGATTTACCGGCATTCTCGGTGGATGATGATACAAGAGGAGATTATATAGAATGAATATGAAATTTATCAAAAAAATACCAACGGCCGAGGAAATTATTGAACAGATACCTTTACCTGAACATATAAAAAAAATAAAACAGGCCAGGGACGAGCAGATCAGCAATATTTTAGAAAACAAGGATAACCGGTTTATTCTGATCATCGGGCCATGTTCCGCAGATAATGAGGATTCGGTATGTGAATATATTGGAAAGCTCGCTGTAGTGCAGGAAAAAGTCAAGGAAAAAATATTGATTATTCCGCGGATCTATACCAACAAGCCCCGTACTACGGGTGAAGGCTATAAAGGGATGGTTCATCAGCCCGACCCGAGCAAAGATCCTAATTTATTCGAGGGGATTATCGCAATTCGTAAGCTCCATATCCGAGCCCTGTCGGAATTTCATATGCCGGCAGCTGATGAAATGCTTTATCCGGAAAACTACACGTATCTTCTCGATGTTTTAGGATACATTGCAGTTGGCGCGCGCTCTGTGGAGAACCAGCAGCACCGCTTAACCGTCAGCGGGGTATGTACACCGGTCGGCATGAAAAACCCGACGAGCGGAGACATAACGGTTATGCTGAATTCGATTTATGCCGCCCAACAAGGGCATCATTTTATCTATAACAGCTGGGAAATAGAAACATCCGGCAATCCGCTTGCCCATGCGATCCTAAGAGGCGCTGTAGATTCGTCCGGCAGAAATATTCCGAATTATCATTATGAAGATTTAATCTATGCCGCCTACGAATATGAAAAACTTCAACTGGCCAATCCAACAATCATTGTGGATACCAACCATGCCAATTCGATGAAGCGCTTCTATGAACAGCCTCGGATTGCCAGGGAAGTCCTTACGAGCAGAACCTATGATCCGCTGCTGAATAAAATGATCAAGGGACTAATGATTGAAAGCTATCTGGTAGAAGGCAGGCAGGAGATCGGAGAGAATATCTATGGAAAGTCCATTACCGATGCCTGTCTGGGATGGGAGAAAACGGAAGAATTAATTTATAAAATAGCTGAAAATGTTTAAGCTCGGGGGTCAAAGACCATGCTTTTGGAAGAACAAAGAAAACAGGTTATTGATATTGCCGGACAGGCCCTTCAGTCCGGGTTAATTATGCGGACCATGGGAAACTTCAGTATACGGGATCCTGAAACAGGCTATGTATGTATAACCCCAAGTGGAATGGATTATTCTGTGGTCAAACCGGAAGACATTATTGTGATGAATACGGAGCGGATCGTAATCGATGGCAGCCGAAAACCTTCGATCGAAAGCGGAATGCATTGTCTCGCCTACCAGAAAAGACCAGATGTATGCGGCGTTTGTCATACCCATTCTTGTTATGCTACAGCTTGGGCCTGTGTGGAGGAGCCTTTTCCGCTCGTACTGGTCGAAATGGCTGCGGTGCTGGGTGGAAAACTTGAAACAGCTCCTTTTTTCCCAATGGGTTCCGAGGAGCTGGCTGGGGCTACGATCCAGGCACTAGGCAAGCTAAACGCCGTATTGCTGAGCAATCATGGTCAGTTGACGGTAGGATCGACGCTTGATAAAGCCCTGGCCAATGCACAGCTTGTCGAAGAGGCTGCGAAGATTGCTTTTTGCGTAGTCAGTATTGGTAAGCCCAAATTGATTTCTCCTGTGCAGGCTAATTTGCTTCAGCAGTGGATCACGGAAAATTATGGACAGTAGAGAGTAAAAGAGGGAAAACAATGAAGAAAAACCAGACTGGCAGGATCAACCATTTTGGCGAATTTGCAGATAAAAAATTAGAGAAGGAGTACGAAGCGTCTGAGTATATTATTTTATTTAAGTATCTCCGGCCAATCGTGCTTTTTCTGGGAATCTTGTATTTCCTCTTTATTATTCCGGACTTCTTTTTTGTGAAGAACCCGAAAGCATTTCAATTGATATTTTTGGTAAGAACAACCTATTTGGTCCTGATAGGTATATTTTATTTCAGAATGAAATCCATCAAAAAGTATTCAACGTTGTGTTTCTGGGTTACGCTTTATGAAATAATGGCATCCGTTGTATTTATTTTTGTCTTCTGTCAATATGAATCTCCGGATTTCTTTATTCAAGCCTTTGGTATTATCGCGATTATTTTAGCGGTTTGTTTAGTCCCGAACCGTTGGATCAATATGATTATGGTCTCCGTATTTGCTGGGGTCACTTTTTTTGCTGCCTCGATCTATTTTTTGGAGCAAATGGAAGCTTCGGATTTTTCCGCAGTAATTTTTTATATCTTATTAGTTACGGCCCTGAGCAGCACCGCTTCATTTAGGACTCACCTTTTTAAAAGAATTCATTTCCTAAACGGCAGAGATCTGATTCAACTGTCCATTAGAGATCCTTTAACCGGGATCTATAACAGGCTGAAATTTGATGATGAGCTTGATAAATGGATCTCCTATGCGAAAAGATATTCTTGTGATCTTTCACTTATGATCTTCGACATTGACTATTTTAAGAAAATTAATGATTGCTTTGGACATTTAACTGGGGATAAGGTTCTGACGGAGGTCACGGACCTGGTCAAAGGAATGATAAGAGAAACAGATATCTTCGCCCGCTGGGGGGGAGAGGAATTCGTTATTCTGCTACCGAATACCAATAAGGGTGAGGCTGTAGAAATAACAGAAAGAATAAGAAAGAGGATATCAGACTATGATTTCACTTCCGGCCATCTAACCTGCAGTTTCGGAGTAGATTCTTGGCGCAAGGAAGAAGGCAGAGACAGTTTCGTGCAGCGTGTTGACACCCTATTGCTGAATGCCAAGGAGATGGGTAAAAACAATGTACAAAGCGACGATATCAGCTTGATGAAATCAATATTGCTCTCTGAATAAACACGGTCATTCGACCATTATAGGAGGCAGACATGTCGGACCTTGAAAATATTTTAAGTGATGTTAAAACCTGGGTCAGAGAAGTTGGTAATCTTCAGAAAAAAGATTTCCGTAAAGAAAATCTTTTTATTGAAACGAAGTCCACGGAAGTAGATTTGGTGACGGAGGTCGATAAGCTTTCGGAAAATTATTTTCTGAAAGCGATTCAAGCCAAATACCCCGCTCACAGCATTTTGTCCGAGGAATCCGGAGTTCATCAGAATAATGTTTCGGATTATTTATGGATTATTGATCCGCTGGATGGAACGACGAATTACGCGCAGGGGCTGCCGGTCTTTGCAGTATCGGTTGCACTTCAATACAGGAAAGAAACGGTGCTAGGCGTTGTTTATATGCCGATGCTGGATCTGCTTTTTGAAGCAGTGCGTGGTCAGGGAGCCAGCTTAAACGGCAAAAAAATAACCGTTGCCGCTAAATCCAGGTTGAAGGAATGTTTGCTTTCGACCGGGTTCCCGTACGACCAGTCTGAAAATCCGGATAACAATACGAACTATTTCGTATACTTTGTACCCAGATCGAGAGGGATACGCAGAATCGGCTCCGCCGCCTATGACCTTGCCAATGTGGCCGCAGGTATTATTGATGGTTATTGGGAACTTAACTTAAGTCCCTGGGATGTTGCCGCAGGCATTCTGCTTGTCGAGGAAGCAGGCGGAAAAGTTGTGCTTCTGGAGAAAAAGAGAGGGATATCCCTGATTGCAGGGAATGAGAATATTGTTGGCCAGATCTTTAAGGGAATATCTTTGGTCGACTAGCAAGAGATTTGTCGAGATGTATTTGGCTCTTAAAACTCCTGGCCAGACGATTGTTGTTCGCCTTCCTGAATGTGTTCTAATTTATTTTGCGCAGGACTGTCAATGATCTCACCCTCATAGGTAAAACGGGATCCATGGCAGGGACAGTCCCAGGATGTTTCAGCTGAATTCCACTGCAATTCACATCCGAGATGGGTGCAGGTTGTATCGACAATATGCAGGGCCCCTTGCCGGTCACGATAGGCACCTGCTCGTTGGCCGTCATATTCAATGATTTTGCCTTCGCCTTTAAGGATTTCCGCTGTGCCAGGGATGGATGATAGTTTGCCAGAAAGCAGGTGTTTGGCAACATTCAGGTTTTCTTGGACGAAATTTTTAGCTGAGGCGATCGGTGTAAAGCGGGAAGGGGAATAAATATCCATCCAGGGGCTGTAGCCGTTCAGGATCAGGTCCCGGAAAATAAGAGCGGCGGCCGTACCTGTGGTCATTCCCCATTTGCCAAACCCTGTGGCGACGTAGACATCAGGTGTATCGGATGTGAGATTACCGATATAAGGGATTTCATCCATCGTTGTATAATCCTGTGTGGACCACCAGTATGGGATATCCTCAACCTCAAAAAGCTGCCTGGCAAAATCTCTGAGTTTTAGGTAATGATTGCGGGTATCTTCTCCCTGCCCTGTATTGTGATGTTCGCCGCCGACAATTACCAAATTGTTTTTCTTGTCGTGTTGAGAACGTAGGGAACGGGTCGGGTCTTCAGCAGAAATATACATGCCTCCGGGATAATCTCCTTTGATTCTGACACCTAAAGCATAAGAGCGTTCGGGATAGAGTCTCGTGAAAAATAAACCCATAGCCTCATAAAAAGGGTAATGAGACGCAATAATCACCTTTGATGCAGCAATTCTTGGCCCGTTATCGGTGAGCACTAAACAAGGGACGCCTTGCTGAATGTCAACAGCTTTGGTTTGTTCAAAAATATGACTTCCCTTTCCAGGTATTTCCTTAGCGAGTGCGAGCAAATATTTTCGCGGATGAAACTGAGCCTGGTCATCAAAACGAACAGCGCCTTTAATCGGGAGCGGGAGAGGAATTTCCCGCAGGAAAGAAGCTTTGATGCCGAAATTCTCAGCGATTTTGGCTTCTTCCATGATTTCCGGAATATAACGATCCTGCTGTGTAAAAATATAGGCACTTTGCCGTACAAAATCACAGTCTATGTTGTTATCTTGGACAAGGCCGGCAATAAATTTTAGAGCAGTTTCATTGGCTTGTGCATACTGCAGGGCTTTTTCTTCCCCAAATTTTTTCTGCATTTTTGCATAGATTAAGGAATGCTGGGAAGTGATTTTGGCGGTCGTATGGCCCGTTGTACCCTGAAGAATTCGGTCAGCCTCAAGGACAGCAACCTTATAACCTTCCTTCTTTAAGAGAAAAGCCGAAGTAATCCCTACAATTCCACCGCCGATGATGGCAATGTCGGCTTCAATGTCCTCATTCAGGTCTGGATAATCTGTCCGAGGTGTCGAAGTTATCCAGTAAGACTGAGGCATCCTTTGAAAATCTATTGAATAATTTTTCATCGGTTTATCCTCCTCAAAGTGAATATTTTTAAATCTTACGGTATTATCTTTAGCAGATGAAATAAAAATATCCAATGATCCGGCAATCGAGTAAAATAGTTTTATAGATAAGCGACGAAGGAGTTACGCCGGTGGAAGCATATGATATGAAGGTACTCGTAGAATTGAAAAAATGGCAAAGGAAAATGACCAGGAACGCATCACTGACCGACAGGGTAGCAAAAAATATTCAGAACAGAACGAACAGGCTGATTCCGGACAAAGCCCATGAGATCATCACAGCTGCGATCAAAAATATGGTGAGAGCTGTTTTGACAGGATCTGAATTTACGACAAGGGAAGCGCTTAAAAATATTGACCTGAAGGAACGGGACAGACTTGCTTGGGCTAAAATCAGTGTCTACAAAAAAACGGCCAGTCTGGAAGGGGCAGGCACAGGAGCAGGCGGTATTTTACTTGGACTTGCGGATTTTCCTCTGCTCTTAAGCATCAAGATTAAGTTCTTATTTGAAATGGCAAGCATTTATGGATATGATGTCAAAGATTTAAGGGAAAGACTATATATCCTTCACCTGTTTCAGCTAGCTTTTTCCAGTAGAGAGAAACGGATGCAGGTCTTTCAAAGAATTTCGGACTGGGATGAATACATTTACAGGCACCCGATTTCAATGGAAACAGTTGATTGGCGCACTTTTCAGCAGGAATACAGAGATTATATAGATCTTGCCAAGCTTTTACAGCTGGTACCCGTCATCGGGGCCTTCGTCGGTGCAGTAGCGAATTACCGACTGCTCGGAGAACTAGGCGATACGGCTATGAATGGCTACCGTCTAAGATTATTAAAAGATAAGATAGATACTACGATCTGATAAAAAAATTGGGTTACTCAATCCGATTACGCTATTTGATTTAATCATAATGAAAAATATACCGATATAAATTTATTTTGGAAAGGAAGGATACAAATGAAGGAACCCAATGAACAAGATGATAATGTTGAACTAGAAAGATGGATATTAATTACGGAAGCTGCAAATGAAATTGAGGCGGATATTATTGGATCAATCCTTGATTCTGAAGGGATTCCCTTCTATAAAAAGTATAATGAAGCTGGGGACTATCTTCGGATCTATATGGGGATGACCAATTTCGGTGTGGAAATCTATATCCCCGAAAAACTGAAGGAAAAGGCGGAAGGCCTCCTGAACTCAATGAACACGGAAGCTGATCGGGCATTCGACGATTTAAAATTGTGATAGGAATCACCAGGAATATTTGGGCCGGAATACTCGAACGAAGATAAAGAATAGTGTATCACCAAAAAATAACAAATATTCTATGCGAGTTTTAAGATTTGTGTTATAACTTAGAGTATGATCGATAATTATATAAAATTTATTTCAAAGGGGAGTTCATCATGCCGCATATCATTGTAAAATTATGGCCCGGCCGAAGTGACGAACAAAAAATAGCCTTAGCCGACAAAATAGCCGAGGCAATGACAGAAATAATGGGGATTCCCGATAAGAATATTTCAGTTTCTTTTGAAGAAATAGCCAAGCAAAAATGGACCGAAGAGGTTTATAATACCGACATCCTGGCCAAAGAAAGCCTGTTGTATAAAAAGCCAGGTTATTAATGTTTAGGAGTGGTGTGAATGCGGAAGGTTAAGATCATAACCGACAGTACCAATGACCTTTCAGCAGAATTACTTCAAGAATATGATATTGATGTTGTTCCGCTGCACGTTGATTTTGGAGAAGAAACTTACCGGGATGGCGTAGACTTAATTCCGGCAAGGCTTTTTCAGCTCGTTGAAGAAAAAAAGTTGCTTCCGAAAACTGCAGCTCCTACACCGTACGCGTATGCAGAATGTTTTCGGGGATGTTTTGATCAGGAGCAGGATATTATTGTGATCACCATTTCTGCTCAGATGTCCTCATCTTACCAAAATGCTGTCCTTGCTGCTTCGGAATTTCCGCAGGGAAGAATCTGGATAATTGATTCGCAAAACCTGTCTACAGGCATAGGGGCTTTGGTCATTACAGCCGCTGAATATGCCCAGCAGGGGCTCCAGGCAGAAGAAGTTTCGGTAAAGATCCGGGATTTAGTTGCTAAGGTCCACGTGAGCTTTGTCATCGATACGTTGGAATACCTTTATAAAGGCGGTAGGTGCAATGTTCTGCAGAATCTAATGGGGAGTGTCCTAAAAATCCGGCCGACCATCGGTGTAGAAAATGGAAAAATGCTTGTTGTTGATAAAGTCCGCGGGGAAAAGAAAAAGGCCTTAGATAAATTGATAGAGAATGCTAGGCGGGATTCTGTAGACTCAAAACGAATCTTCATCACCCATTCCCTGGGAAGTGAAGAGGAAGCCGTCTATTTGAAGTACGCGCTGCAGGACATTTATCCAGATAAAGAAATTTTGATTACTAATGCAGGCTGCGTGATTTCCAGTCACTGCGGCCAAAAGACAATTGGTGTGATTTATATCAGAAAATAAAGACGCTAAAAATTCTGATGCTAAATGTTTAATTGTAATTACTTGAAAATAGTGTAACGTTGTGCCAAATAATATTAAAGAAATATAACAAAATCACCATTAAATTGTAAAAAAACTTGAAACTATGATTTGTTTCTAATATAATAAGTTTTAGTTAACTAAGTTAGGAGCAATCATGGAAAAATTATTATTAAAGTATGATGATTATTTTCTTACAGTAGCCAGACCCATTATCGAGCACGATGAATACCAAAAAATGAGAGTCATCCCGCATCACCATGGCTCAGTCTTTGAGCACTCTCTGGACGTTGCTTATCTATCTTATAAGATTGCCATGAAGTTCAGACTTGATGTCATTTCGACGATCAGAGGAGCACTTCTACACGATTTCTACTTATACAAATTTAAGAAAAGAAAAAACAAGAACCTGCTAGCGGAAAGCTACCGGCATTCACGCAATCATCCGAAGGTTGCGGTGAAAAACGCGCAAAAATACTTTGAACTGAATAAAAAAGAACAGGATATTATTTCCAATCATATGTTCCCCGTTGGACTGCCAAGAAGTTATGAAGCCTGGGTAACCACAATTGCGGATAAAAGCCTGGCACTGACCGAATACACCACGAGGGTATACAGCTTTGCATATCTGAAACTGTATCCTTATCTGGTTCAAAAATCTGCTTAACGCGAATAGACTAAAAAATTCATACAGAAAACTTAAAAAATATTTAATAACTAAATAAAATTAAATTTTAAAATAAAGTATATGTAAGAATCTAATAATCGCCCTAGATTTGTCGAATTATGAAATCTACCACAGATTTAGAATGTTAGCCGGTTTTTTGACCGGTTTTTTGTTTTTAGGACAGAAAAAAAGCCCTGCTGAATAAAGGCCTGATCGCACAGTTGTTTTTGTTGAAAGATATGGTAAAATCTGAATAGAACAGAAAGAACGGAGTGTTTTCTTATGGTAGTCAAAGAGTTTAACCAGCTCTTAAAGGAAAAAGGCTATAAATTTACCAATCAAAGACAGTATGTTTTTGAGGTAGTAACGGAAAACCGGGGAAAGCACCTGAACAGTCAGGAAATTTTTGAACTTGTACGTAATAGATTCCCCGAAATTGGTGTTGCTACCGTCTACAGGACGTTGTCACTATTGGAAGCGATGGGACTGATTTACGGTGTTGATTTTGAAGATGGATCCCGTAGGTACGATATCGTGAAAGATGACGAGGAACACCGGCACCATCATTTGATTTGTCTGGAGTGCGGGGCTATTAAAGAAGTTGAGGAAGATTTGCTCGGAACAATTGAAGAAAACATTCTGAAGAAGAATAAATTTAAAGTGATTGACCACCGTGTTAAATTTTATGGTTATTGCGAAAAATGTCTGGCAAAGACCGAATGTGATCAATAATCATTAACGCCAATAAATGATGATATTATAACGCATGGATGAGGAATAATGGCAGTAAATCAAAAAACAAACGTCATAAGGACCCTCGAATCAAAAGAAATCCGGCATGAAGTCTATAAGTATGAAGTGGATGACGGACTGATTGACGCTATATCCGTAGCTCGGAAGATGGGATATGACCCGGACCGGGTATTTAAAACGCTTGTTACAACCGGAAAAACAACGGGAATCAATGTTTTCGTTGTCCCTGGAAATTGCGAGCTGGATTTAAAAAAAGCAGCCGAGGCAGCCGGGGATAAAAATATAGAGATGCTTAAATCTAAAGAACTTTTACCGCTCACGGGCTATATTCACGGCGGCTGTTCCCCAATCGGGATGAAAAAGGATTTTCCGACCTATCTTGAGGAGATGGCCTCGGAATATGATTACATCATGATTAGTGCGGGAAAAATTGGGATGCAGGTGAAAATCGATCCGGCAGAACTCGTCAAACTGACGGATGCCAAACTGGCTGACCTTGTTTAGTTCAGCCGGCTTGCTACTAGTAAGAACATATCTTTATACTTCGCTATAGTACCGGCGCCAGAAGTCGAGAAATGGATTCCTTAAACTTGATCAGACTGGAGCGCTTCGCATATTTTTCGGGCGTCAGTTCGGTACAGAAGAGCAGATCTTCATCATAAACTTTGCAGAGATTTTCGGAAATGCCGACATCGTAAATAAATGCATTAACTTCGAAATTTAGTCGGAAACTTCTGATGTCAAAATTTGCTGTACCGACAGAGGCTATTTTTTTATCGACCACGATGGTTTTCGAGTGCAGAAAACCATTATTGTAGATATAGATCTTGGCCCCTGCTTTAATCAGTTCCCCGACAAAGGAATACGTTGCCCAGTAGACAAAAATATGATCCGGTTTGTTTGGGATCATTATTTTTACATCAACACCGGACAGCGCGGCAATTTTCAGAACTTCGAGAATACTGGAGTCAGGTACAAAATAAGGCGTGTGAATATAAATGGATTTCTTAGCAGAGTTGATCATTTTGATATAACCCTGCTTGATTTCTTCATGGGGAGAATCCGGACCCGAGGAGACGATCTGAATACCGCTTGTCCCGATGATTGCTGGTTCCGGGTAATACTTCGTCGAATGCTTAATTTTTTCACCTGAAGCAACTTTCCAGTCGAGTAGGAATCTCGTCTGCATACTATGAACGGCTGTGCCTGTTATTTTGAGGTGAGTATCACGCCAATAACCCATTTTTTTCTTCAGGTTGATGTATTCATTACCGACATTGAAGCCGCCAATATAACCAATTTGACCGTCGATAACCGCTAGTTTACGGTGGTTTCTGTAATTGAGTCTCAGGTTAATATAACTCAGAAACGAAGGGAAAAATTTTTCAACCCTTCCGCCGGCATCGATTAGAGGCTGGAAATCATCTTTCCGTAGTTTGTTACCGAAAGAATCAACGAGCAGTCTAACTTGAACTCCTTCTTGGGCTTTTACTGTCAGAATTTTAATTAATTGTAGCCCCAACGAATCTCTTTTAATAATAAAATACAGAATATGAATATGGTCTTTGGCTTCGAGGATCGTATGGAAAAGGTCTTCAAATTTCTTTCTGCCATTTGTAAATATTTTGACGCTATTGTCCTGCGAAAAGAGTGCCTGGCTCTGAATCTGATGCAGTAGGATCATATCTTTGTAGTTTTCCATCGCTGAATCATTAAAGGTCAATCTTCCAGACTGAAGATCCTCAATTTCTTTGTTTAAAAGCGCAGCATATTTCAAATGTTCCTCCGCTCCGAGCTGAAACATTTTTTTGCGCGTCAGATTCTGAGAAAACATAAAGTATAAAATCGCTCCACCGGCAGGGAACAAAAATAAAACAAGAATCCATGCCAAGCTGGAGGTTGGATTTCTTCTTTCTAAAAAAATAATGGTACAAGCTAGTAAAATATTGATTATATATAGAACGGTAACAACGTGAGAACTCAATTCCGTAAAGGATAGTGTCATCATAGCGTTCCTCTCAAAACATCTGTTTATTCTTTTATATCAGAAAGATGTCAATCTTGCAATTATTTTGTAAAATGGTGAAATTTTCATAGAACATCAAAATACTGGGAATACCATAAGGGGATGAGTACTTGTCAACGCTAAAATGCTATAAACCGCCGAGAAAAATTTGTATACATACAAAAATTCAATCGGCGGGAACATGCAGATATTAGTTTACATAGTACTATGAATATTCCTAAGTGGAGGCAAGTCATGACGATTCTTGCACTGCTCATAGCTTGTTTGATTTGGGTGCTGGTTTTAGCACTGTTTAAAATCAATCTGGTCATCGATTACACTTTCAAAAATTTTAGCAGTGTGCTGAAGATCCATTATCAAGCTGCGTTGTTTCGGTCCAATCTGGAGATCAACATTCCGGCGGAGATGGTCTCGGGTGGCTTTCTTTATTTTCTGCTGAATAGCATAGAAAATATACAGCAAAACGACTGTCTACATAGAAAATCAAATAAGAATACTGACCCAACTAGAAAACGCTACCGGCTGATAAAGCATTTTTTGCGGGAAGCTGTTCGTCATTATGGCTATTCCACCGCAAGTATCAGGCGGTTGCAACAAGGTCTTTCTAACATTATCCGGGCTTTTTACCGCAAAATAAAAGTTCATTGCCTGCAGGCTGATCTTGAGCTTGGTTGCAGGGATGCTGCCGAGACGGGTTACTTGACGGGAGCCTGCTGGACAACCTTTGGATTTATTACGGCAAGACTACACAGGCATATCTCGCTAAAGCAAGAAGATTTTACATACCGTGTAACTCCAAATTTTACTGAAAAAATATTTTTATTCAAACTTTGCTGCATATTAAATCTGAAAAGCAGCCATATTATTTTTACAGGTTATAAATTCCTATTAATGATCTTAAAAAACAGGAGGACTAGGAATTATGGATGAACATCCAATTGAAAATCTCATGCAGACAGCGATGGATAGTATCCAAAAAATGATAAATGTGAACACGGTGATCGGAGACCCGGTCGAAACACCAAGTGGTTCTGTGATTATACCTGTTTCCAGGGTATCCTGCGGTTTCGCAGCCGGCGGCAGTGAATTCTCTTCCGCTGAGGGAGAAAAAGAGGAGGAGAAAAAAAATGAAAACGCTTCCAAGATGCCTTTTGGTGGAGGAAGCGGCGGCGGGGTATCCGTAAAGCCTGTTGGCTTTCTGGTTGTAAACCAGAATCAGGTCCGACTGCTTCCGGTCGAAGGAAATATGATTGCAGAACGCATCATTGACGAAATGCCTAATCTGATGGATAAGTTTTCCCATATGGTTAATAGGAAAAGATTCCACCGCGAAGACGGGTATGAAGAGAGATGTTGATCGAATAGATGTGTTGGCAAACAGTATGCTCTTGATGCCTCAAAATATTTTTGAAATCTTCTAATCTTCTATTCCCTCTGCTGAAAACATACATTTTAAGCAGGGGGTTTCTGTTATGGTCAATTTGATCTGGCTGGTTATGCTGATCAGCGGCATTATTGTTGCTGCCCTGAATGGAAATATTGATCAGGTCACCGCGTCGGCCCTTCAGGCTTCTGAACTTGGGATAGGAGTGGCAATCCAGTTAATGGGTGTCATGAGCCTCTGGCTGGGCATCATGCATATTGCCGAAAAGGCAGGGCTCATCCGGCATCTGGCCAGAATAAGCGCCCCAGTAATCAGAAAGCTTTTTCCGTCTCTCCGGGCGGACAGTCCTGCTTTTGGTCCTATAGTCATGAATCTCTGTGCAAATATTCTCGGTCTGGGTAATGCTGCAACACCGTTTGGCTTGAAGGCCATGCAGGAGCTGCAGAAAGAAAACCTGGATCAGGAAACAGCTAGTCCTGCGATGATTACATTTCTTGCGTTAAACACATCCTGTATCACGATTATTCCGGCTACAATCATTGCTGTCAGAATGAAAGCCGGCTCGGCCAATCCGGTTGAAATCATTGGAACGACGGTTTTTGCCACAGGGTGTGCCATGGCCTCAGCCATCATTGCCGATGTTCTTTTTAGAAAGAGGAACGGATGATGACCATCATTTCCGAGCTTGCCAGATGGGCTATCCCATTTATTTTATTTTTTGTGCCGCTTTATGGTTACTTCCATAAAGTCCCTGTCTATGAAACATTCGTTGAGGGGGCGGAGAATGGCTTTAAAACTGCCGTCAAAATTATTCCGTTTTTAATTGGGATGTTGGTTTCCATTAAAGTGTTTGTGGATTCTGGCGCCCTGGATCTGCTAATAAACCTTCTTCGACCTCTTTTTTTAGCCATGGGATGGAATCCCGATTTGTTAGGCATTGTTCCTTTAGCCGTCATGCGTCCGTTGAGTGGTTCAGGGGCCCTTGGTGTTGCAACCGAACTGATCCATCAATACGGACCTGATTCGTTTATCGGTAGGCTTGCTTCCACGCTTCAGGGAAGCACGGATACCACTTTTTTTGTGCTTGCCGTCTATTTTGGTTCAGTCGGCATCAAAAAACACAGATATGCTTTAAAAGTCGGACTGCTCGCTGATGCAGTCGGATTGATTGCTTCAATTTGGATTGTCAGCAGGGTCTTTGGCTAAGGGTCTGCTGGTGCAGTCGGGGACAAATACATGCCTTGATCCCCTAGGTTTGCTTTCTGTGTTTTTTTTGCTAAAATCAGTTGAGAGATATTTCATTAATGGTGGTTTTTTTGATGGATTGTTCCAGATACCAATCTGAACGTTTGCAAAAGGGGATGGCTCGTTTGGGCATCGCTTCTCGGCGTCATGCTGAAATTCTAATCAGTCAGGGACTTGTAAAAGTGAATGGACAGACCATAACGCAGCCGGGTTTTAAGGTAACGCCTGAGGATGTCATCGAAGTCGGCGCTAAGACGTATTCTTCAGGACCAAGTGAAGACCTTGTCTACGTCATGCTTTATAAACCTGCGGGTGTTATTACAAGTGTTACCGATCCCCATCAAAGGAAAACAGTCATTGATTTACTTGGCCAGAATATTAAAGAAAGAGTCTATCCGGTTGGCAGACTGGATTATGACACTTCGGGACTTCTGCTTCTGACCAATGACGGGGAGCTGACATTTCGGCTAACGCATCCAAGTTTTGGCGTGGAAAAAGTATACCGGGCCTCAGTCGCCGGTAATATTTCTGATCAGGCAATCAGAACGCTTGAGTCGGGTGTACGCCTCGAGGATGGGATGACTTCTCCTGCGAAAATTAAGAAGCTTTCCCGTGATAAAAACGGTAACCAGACTGAAATTGAGCTTGCCATTCACGAGGGAAAGAACAGGCAGGTTAGGAGAATGCTTGAGCAGGTCGGATACCCCGTTTTTCGCTTGCGCAGAATCTGTTTTGGCCCGCTCCAGCTGGATCCAAAAATGACGGCAGGAGAATACCGACTGTTAACGACTTCTGAAGTCAATGCTTTGAAGGAAGCGGTAAGTATACGGTAATCATTTTATATCATTTGTAAGTAATAGGTAATCAATGCGAAATAAATATTGATAATTGCGGGGAGAAAGTATGAATCTGAAACCAGCAAAAACGAAAAGAATCTACGAAGAAATAGTTGATCAAATCAGTACGCTGGTTGCTGAAGGACAAATCAAAGCAGGTGATAGGCTTCCTTCCGAACGGGATCTTGCGGAGAGGCTGCAGGTCAGCAGGGCGTCTGTCCGGGAAGCGCTCAGTGCTTTGGAGATTATGGGTTTGCTGGAAGTCCGAAGCGGAGAGGGGACCTATATCAAACATATTAATATCGCGTCTGTTATTGCTCCTTTGCCATGGGTGCTTTCTCTGGAAAAAGATACCATTTATGAAATGATGGAGATAAGAAAAATCCTGGAGACGCAGGCTGCCGCACTGGCAGCGGAAAGGGCTGAATATCAGGATCTTTCCGCAATGAGGGGTTCTCTTACTGAGATCAGAAAGGGTTTGAATGCAGGCTGGCAGGGCTATCCCTGTGACCGGGATTTTCACGATGCTATAGCTAAAGGAACGAAGAATAAGATGCTGATCCGCATGCTCCATGTAACTTCAGATATCATGCACCAGACATTGAAGACGAATTGGGCAGGTACTTTTGAAAAAGAGAGCATGTCGGAACTTCTTTATCAGGAACATAAGGAAATATATCAGGCGATCGAAGCAAAATTACCTGAAGAAGCGCATGCCGGAATGCTTCGTCATCTCGAAAGAATTGAAAATGAATTTCGCAAAGGATACGAATAATCATGAAGAAATACAATCAAATGCTGTATCATCCTGACAACTGTCTGAACAAGAAGAAGCCCTATCCCCGGGAATGCAGGCTGTGTATTGAAGCCTGTTCGCACAAGTCTATCGGTGATAAGAAAGAGATTTCGATAGAAAACTGTACGGAATGCGGTGTCTGTATGGCCGTTTGCCCCTCTGACGGTTTTGTGGACAGAGACATGAAAAACCTCGGAGAGTACCTTTTGGAAAACGGAAATTGCGTATTAAATTGTCCAATGGCTGCGCCTGCCGGTTATGAAATTGCCTGCCTCGGGATGCTGGACAGAGATGCCTGGACAGTTTTAATGCTTTTGGCTGAATCTAAACAGGTCAGAATCCTTACAGGGGACTGTTCCAACTGCCAGGATAAACAGGCTGCAGCGGTTAGCAAGCGCTTCTATCTGGAGGTCAGTCAGCAATGGACGGATCATCCCGGTTTAAAGCTGGAAATTCTCTCCGCTGAAGAAGGTGCAGCAAAATCGGATTATGATCCCGGACGCTTTGCCCGTAACCGGTCAAAAAAAGGGTTGAAAAACAGGTTGCGTGAATTTGGCAAAGATAGAGTCAAGGCCGCGTTTCCAGCTATCGAAGCAGAAGAATCCTATGCCATTCCGAGAACCCGCCAATGGCTGGCAGAGACACTGAAACAGAAACCAAATAAAAAGGTGCCTTTTCAGGCAATCAGATATACCGATCATTGTAACGGCTGCGGCGTTTGTACCAAAATATGTCCTCAGCAGGCGCTCACGCTGAAACAGAAAGAAAATAAAATGCTTTTGATTTATGAACCGCTCCAGTGCGTTCAATGCGGTCGCTGTGTGGACATCTGCGGTTCCAGGGCTCTGAGCTTCGCATATCGGATGTTTCCGTTCAAGTTTCTGGCCGGCAAGGTTATCGTCGGAGAAGCGAATTCCTATTATTGTCGGGAGTGCGGCAAACAGATCTTCATCGATACGGATTCAGGCCTATGTGCTGCTTGTGCAGCGCATTCCACGAATATTGAAGGTAGGTAAACAGCCGCGCTATGCATCCTACTCCATTTGAAATTGTCTAGATATTACGGAGACTAATCTCTAAAAGTTATTTTAGCAAGTGTAGTTGGTTTGCGATCAACATATTTGAAAGCAGGGAGAATGGATTGTGGTTAAAAAGGTTGTTGTAATAGGCGGTGGCGCTGCAGGCATGATGGCAGCGGGCCAGGCTGCTTTCGTTGGGGCAGAGGTGGTACTCCTTGAAAAGATGACAAGACTCGGCAGTAAGATTGCGATCTCCGGTAAAGGTCGGTGCAACCTTACCAATGCGGGGGATATCAGTAATTTTGTAAGTTTTTATCCCGGAAATGGAAAATTTCTATATGCTTCCTTAAAAGAGTTCAGCAATAAGGCGCTGGTTTATTTTTTCCAAGACTATGGTGTTGAAACAAAAGTAGAAAGAGGTGGAAGAGTTTTTCCAACAGCCGATGATTCCGAGGTAATCGTTGAGGCTTTAAAAAAATATTTGAAACGAACACGTGTAAAAATAAGGCTTAACCAGGCTGTCCAAAAAATCATGATCGAAGAAGGGAAAGTAACCGGTGTTCAGCTGGCTGTCTCCGGTGAAGTAATTCAGGCAGATGCTGTGATCGTTGCTACGGGAGGAGCATCCTACCCTGGAACAGGATCAACCGGTGACGGGTATACACTGGCAGAAAATGCCGGACACCGGATCATTAAGCCGCTTCCTGCACTTGTTCCACTCAAAACCCTTGAAAAATGGCCCAAAGAACTTCAGGGACTGACGCTGAAGAATACGGCTGCCTCAATCTGGGTTGACGGGAAAAAGCAGGGAGAAGAATTTGGGGAGATGCTGTTTACGCATTTTGGTGTATCCGGTCCGATTATTCTAACCTTAAGCAGGATTGCTTCCAAGGCTTTGGACCAAAAACAGAAGGTTGAACTGAAAATCAACCTAAAGCCCGCCCTTACTTCTGAACAGATAAATTTAAGGCTGCAGAGGGATTTTCTGAAGTATGGCAACAAGCAGTTTAAGAACGCTCTGGACGATCTTCTCCCGCAGAGTATGATTCCTGTGATGGTCGCTTTATCGGGAATTGACCCTGAGAAGGTCGTTAATAAAGTGACCAAAGAAGAGAGAAAAAAGCTTTGCCGATTATTTCAAGAGCTGGTGCTTCATATAACGACGACGCTGGGCATAGCGACAGCAATTGTTACCTCCGGGGGCATAGACGTCAAGCAAATCAATCCAACTACGATGGAATCCCGTTTGGTCAAGGGATTGTTTTTTGCCGGAGAAGTGATCGATATCGATGGCGTAACCGGTGGCTACAATCTCCAAGCCGCATTCTCAACCGGCTATAAAGCTGGCAGAGCAACGGCCAGGATGAGCTAATGGCGAATGAGCCATAGAAGCAAGGAGTGACAAGATTATGGCGACGGCTATGTCACTTTTGGGTAGGTCTGGGGCCACAATACCGCTTTTCGGCCGTTGTGCCCTCCATGGCCCGTCGCTCCTTGCCATCCATGGCATCGCGACATTAGGCCATCCATGGCCGTTAAAAGGCCGCGCTTCGCATCGTGCTCCGCTCACAGCGGAACTGTGGCCCCCAGACCAATCATAAGATCATTTAAGCGGGATTGTATGCCAGAATGCAGCTCGTTATCTAGCGCATTTGAGGAGCAGTTCAGCAAACGCCTTTCATGTAAGCTTATCAGCGACTTCCTGTTAGAAGGTCTTCACGCCACAGTAACCGCGCAGGTGGAATATGGGCGAAGGTACAGGATTGCTTGGGAAGCCAAGGATGATAACATACCCGACTTACAGTTCAGTCTCCATAGCCAGATAAGTAAGACATTCATAATTAGCTGCTTCGAAGAGCAACATTCTAGTTACAGACGTGCTTAAATAATCCTTAGATATCAGGCTGCGTGCCACAATTCCGCGCAAGCGGAGCATGGAGTGCGTAGCGCGGCTGTTAGCGCCATGGAGGGCGCTATCTGCCGAAAGTGGTATTGTGGCATGCAGACCAACCCCAGATAAGGTTTTATAGATGCCTTACAGAATGATGTCGGTATGCAAATTCCTGGCGGCGCATACATATTACTGAGGTGAGTCAGATGCGCTCCAGGAGATTTTCTTTTTCAAGCCAAAAAGTGTCAAGGTTTCAGGGTTTTGAGAAAACAGCCATCAGGATTATAGCAGTTTGTACAGTATTGTTAGGGCTGTATCAGCTGAAAGCATTCACCGATCCCGTCGAGTTCTATCTGAAATTTTCAGGAGAAATAGACGCCCCGGCCTTTAAATACAGCGAAAATGCAAACAGCGGCTCGATTAGTCTCTCCTTTGAGATAACTCCTGACAGTGTCGTAATGGTTAGACAGAATGACCGGGATATCGGAACCATAGAGAATGGAAAAAGCATCACCGTTGAACCGGGAACCGTTGTTCTGGATGCAACCGGCATTCCTTATCCGGTCACTGTCAATGTGATTCTGAATAGTAAAACATATTCGCTCAAGCTTAACGGGGATGTCAAAAGTTTTGATGTGAAGTTAAAATCTACGGAGGCCAGCTGATAAGCCCGCCGTAAGTCCTCAAGATAAGCTTTGCTAATCTCCGGGAATTCATGTAATATAATGAAAGCAGGTGTTGTTTTTCTAACATCGCCTCTTTTTTAGCATGTAATTGATTTGTTTGCGTCATGAACGTTTGCCTAGAAGGAGGATTGGCTATGGTGCCGGATAGTAAAACGGTTGCTCTGGCTGCTTTAAGAATGGCGATGAGTGAAACCAGAGAAGAAGAAGGTGCGCTTAAACAGCAATTTTTAGCAGATAACATCAAGACAGTTGCCGTGGATTATGGCGGAGATTATCTTGCTTCAATTAAAAAGCTTGTCGAAAGGGCGATTGTTGCTTCGAAACGCGAAGGGGTCATTCACGATTCCCATGGCGACGAAGGGGCTGTTGCTGGTGCCACACGAGAGGCTTTAAGCCAGATTATGCCGAAAGCAGCGGGGCTGAATATCGGAGGGAAAATTGGGATTGCCCACCGCGGTGACCATCTCAGCGTGGCCGTGTTTTTTGGGGTAGGACTGCTGCATTTAGATGAAGTGGCCGTAGGTCTTGGACACAGGGTTGCCCCGAGAAGCTGAAAAATAAAAAAGGCTCCGATTAAGGAGCAGAGTGTTAGCAAATAAAGATAAGAGGCGATAAACGCTGATTCAGATTTCGCTTTGTGCTGCGAACATATCATCATTCGAATCTTTTTGCCAAAACTTATGGATGTGTTTTTCTATTTTTTTGCCATATCTTTTATACGTGTAACCCAGCAAAAATCCCCCCACCATGGCAGAACCCATGAACAGCAAGCTATGATCCGTTTTTTTGGAATATAACATCTGAAAGCCTCCTTTTGCTGTATATTTCTGGTGTAACTCATTTGAATTTATTATGTATAGATCTGAAAAAAATAATCTAGGATAATTTATGTAATTGCAGAGGATGGAATATGAAGTTAAATTTCAAGGTCTTGGCTTATTTTATAATCGGTGTGGCAGCTGTTTTTTTACTGATGCCATTCGTCAGTTATTCTATCTATCAGATTATTCCTGAAATCCAAACGACCTATTATCTTTCAATGATTGCTTCGAATACCCTGTTTGTTATTTTGATTATACTGATTACGCTCAAAAATAGGCTTTCCCTGAATGACCTGGGCTGGAGAAGGATCAGTATTACTTCAGCCCTTATTGATGTATTTAGAATCTGTTTTTTGGCCTGGCTGATTAATATGATCTACATGGTACTTCTGTATTATTCAGGCCAGATGGCGGCAGAGAATGAACTGGTAAAGCTCCTGCAGAACCCAACAATTCCCATGTTCATTGCGAACATTTTTCTGATCGCCGTTATTGTTCCTTTTATTGAGGAAACACTGTTCCGGGGAGTACTGCTCGGCTGTTTACGGAATTATTTTGGCAAATGGACGGCGATTATAATCAGTGCCTGTATTTTTTCAGCGCTGCATTTTGATTTGACCGGCTTCATTCCGAAGTTGGTTCTCGGAATCGGACTTGGTTTTTTATATACCAAACATAATTCGATTTATCCGGCAATCGGGCTTCATGCGCTGAATAACTTACTGGCGGTTATCGGGGTTTCCGTATCTTAAATAAAGTGAATTGTAAGCGATCATTTTGCTGTGGTATAATTTTGGCAGACGCGAGCTTCGAAATAGCGCGCAAATTAAGATTTTTGATTGGAGCATCGTTTTGGAACATTTGCGTGAAAGTCATTTGCAGGTGGCGATTGACGGTCCCGCCGGGGCAGGAAAAAGTACCATTGCGAGAGTCGTTGCTGACAAACTTGGCTTGTATTATCTTGATACAGGTGCGATGTATCGAACTGTAGCTTATAAAGCCCTTGCTTCAGGAATTTCCGTTCAGGATGAAAAAGCAGTAACAGACCTTGCCCGGATCATTGACATTCAGTTAAGCCATAATGACCGTCAAGCCGTATTCTGCGACGGTGAAGATGTTACTGCTAAAATCCGGGATATTGAGGTAAGTAGGGCCGTATCGCTGATTGCATCTTATCCCGGGGTCCGTGACCGACTGGTTGAACTCCAGCGTCAGGAAGCACTAAAGGGCAATCTAGTGATGGATGGCAGGGATATCGGCACATACGTCCTGCCGGATGCCGGAATTAAGATTTTCTTGACGGCTTCGCCTTCCGAGCGCGCACGCCGGAGATACCTTGAGAATATCCAAGAGGGTAAGGAGGTATCTTTGGAAGAAGTACGCTTAGATATTGAGAAACGAGATGCAGCAGACTCCCAGAGAAAATTTGCACCGCTGAAGCCCGCTAAGGACGCGGTAATCCTCGATACGACAGGTTTAACGATTGATGAAGTTGTTACCAAGATCATTAGAATTATCAGGGAGGGCTAAAGTGATGCTGTATTCATTGGCTAAGGGAATCATGACCCTTGTTCTGAAAATCAAAGGATGCAGGATAACAGGTCTGGAAAATTTTCCGGTAGAAGGACCTGTGATTATTGCGTGCAATCATATAAGCCTTTGGGATCCAATTATTGTTGGCTGTTCGATGCCAAGACAGGTATATTTCATGGCAAAAGAGGAGCTTTTCTCGATACCACTGTTAGGGCAAATTTTGCATGGCCTTGGTACTTTTCCGGTTAAACGGGGGCAGGGTGATATCGGGGCATTTCGAAAATCGGTCAGGCTGCTAAAAGAAGGAAAAATTTTGGGGATATTTCCGGAAGGTACCCGGTCCAAAACCGGTGACATTCAGGAAGCCATGGCAGGGATTGTATTAATTATTAACAAAAGCCATGCGCCAATTTTGCCGGTTAAGGTCTATGGAGCCAAAGGATTATTAAACCAAAGAAGGGGTAAGATAGGGATAATTATTGGTAAGCCATTTTATGCCGATAATCTCGAAATCCCAGAAAAGATTGAAAACCGTAGGGAATGGCTCGCCAATAAAATCATGGATGTTGTGAATGAAATGTAAAAATGATCGAAGGTTAATAAAGTGCTAGGAGGAATTTTGTTTTTCTCAGCGAAATAAACGAGATAGGCATAAAAGGAGGGCAGTTTGGTTGATGATTCAGCGAGCGGCAAAAGCAGGTTTCTGTTTTGGAGTCAAACGGGCGATTGAATTGGCTGAAAAAGCTGCTGGCACCGGATTGACTGCATCTTTGGGACCGCTCATCCACAATCAGCAAGTTGTTGATTATTTAGCTGAGAAAGGTTTGGAAGTCATTCACTCTGTTAATGAGGCCAAAATGGGTCAACAGCTTGTAATCAGGTCGCATGGTGTTCCTCCGGAAACGTATGCGCAGGCAAAGGAACGCGGAATTACCATTATTGATGCAACGTGTCCTTATGTCCAAAAAGCGCAAAGAATGGCTGCCAGCTCATCAGCAAACAGTTTTGTCATTGTTGTCGGTGACAAAAGCCATCCGGAAGTTAAAGGGATCCTAGGATGGGCAGGAAGTAATGCTCTCGCCATAGAGACGCTGGCCGAGGCTGAAGATTTGCCATACCACCCAAGAATTACAGTTTTGGCCCAAACAACACAGCAGAAAAGTCATTTTTTTACAGTTGTTGAAGAGTTAAGAAAACATACTGGGGAACTAATCGTCCAAAATACGATCTGCGCGGCAACGGAAGAACGCCAGGCCTCAGCTAGTGAATTGGCCGAAAAAGTGGATGTGATGATTGTCGTGGGGGGGTTGAGTAGTTCCAATACACGGAAACTGGGATCGATCTGCAGTGGGAAAACGAAAACATACTGTATAGAAACAGCCGAAGAATTACTGGAGATCTGGTTTACGGATGCGAGAAATGTCGGCTTGACAGCAGGAGCTTCCACACCGGATTGGATTATCGAGGAGGTTTGCAATAAAATGTCGGAGTTTATGGAAAAAACACAGATCCAAGAGGCTGAGGAAAGCGCTGTGAAGACGGTTTATGATGAAGAAAACATGATGGAAAATTTTGATCAGGGGCTACCCAAACTTTATCGGGGCGCGATTGTCAAAGGAACGGTCGTAAAAATAACAGGCGATGAGGTCTTTGTGGATATTGCCTGGAAATCGGAAGGCATGATTCCTTTTGAGGAACTTTCCGCTACCAAGGTTTCGAATATTCATGATCTCGTTAAAATCGGTGATACGATTTCGGTGATGGTCATGCGTGTCGAAAACCAGGAAGGCTACCCCGTTTTATCCCGTAAACGGGCCAATGAGGTTGAAGCGAAGGAACAGTTGGCCCACCTTGCCGAATCAAAGGAAGAAGTTCAGGCAGTCGTTACGGAAGCAGTCAAAGGCGGACTTCTGGTCGACCTCGGAATGAGAGGCTTTGTGCCTGCTTCTCAGGTTGAAACCGGCTTTGTAGACAATCTTGAAAAGTATATCGGGAAAACACTTCGTTTAAGAGTCATCGAGTATGATGAATACAAGAAGAAGCTAGTCCTTTCCCAAAGGGTTATTTTAGCAGAAGAGCAGGAAAGTAAAAAAGAAAAACTTATGGAGACGATTAAAGAAGGTGATATCGTAAAGGGAACAGTTCGCCGCCTGGCCGATTTTGGTGCGTTTGTTGATCTTGGCGGTATTGACGGGCTACTACATATCTCGGATATGGCTTTCTCCAGAGTAAAACACCCGTCGGAGATCGTGAATATCGGTGATGAAGTTGAAGTTCAGGTCTTAGCGATTGATGCTCAAAAAGGCAGGATTTCCCTCGGATTAAAACAGCTTAAAACCAATCCATGGTCTGCTGCTGCTGAAAAATATACTGTGGGATCTATCGTACACGGCAAAGTCGTCAGAATCGCACCTTTTGGTGCTTTTGTAGAACTGGAGGACGGGGTTGATGCGTTGGTGCATATTTCCCAGCTGGCCGACCACAGGGTCATAAAAGTACAGGATGTTGTTCAGGTCGGACAGGAGATTACAGCGAAAGTCATCGATTTTAAACCGAAAGATAAAAAAATCAGCCTGAGTATTCGGGAACTGCTTACGGAAGCGAGCGAAGCCAGTGCCCATCAGGATTTGGTAAATCTGCCGGATATACCTGAAGTTACGATTGGCGAGAAAATTGGAAATATACCGGATACAGACGGGGACATACTTTGATAAAATGGATGCATCAAATGGCTTCTTGCTTTGATTGGCAAGAAGTCATTTCACTTCGGACGGAATTAATGCAACAGGAGGTCAAAAGATGGCTGCTCAGAAGATAAAAACAAAAAATCCTGACTTTATTCTGTTATTTTCTGCAGTAATCATTTTGGCAGTTGGTCTGATTATGGTTTTAAGTGCCGGCTCCTCTTTTTCTTATGAGAATAAAAATAATTCCTATTATTTGTTTTTTAGGCAGTTACAGTGGGTAGGGTTAGGAATCTTTGCAGCCGCGGTAGCTGTTTATCTCCCTTTGAAGGCCTTTCGGAAGGTATCTGGGATCAGTATACTCGTCAGTGTCATCCTGCTCTTGATGGTCGAATTCAGCAGCCTGTCAAGTACAAAGAAAGGTTCGGCTCGCTGGCTGGATATTTTCGGGATGTCCGTACAGCCGTCAGAAATCGCAAAACTGGCCATTGTCCTCTTCTTTGCTTATATCCTTAGCCGCTACCCGGTTAAAAAATTTAAGGATATCTTCCTGCCGGTGGGTGTGCTTGGCGTCATTTGCCTGCTCGTTTATAAGCAGCCTGACCTTGGCACTGCGATTGTCATCCTGGGAGCAGGAGTGTTTATGATGCTGATGACGGAGCTCCCGACGGGCTATTTCCTGGCTGCGATTCCACTGATTGGCATCCCAGGATTTTTTCTGGTTAAAGGAGAAGAATACCAGTGGAACAGAATATTGGGATGGCTGGATCCTTGGGAATATGCAACATCATTTGGCTATCAGCAAATTAATGCCCAGATTGCCTTCGGTTCTGGCGGGCTGCTCGGCATCGGGATCGGAAGAAGCAGTGAGGGACTGGGTTTTTTGCCTGAAAATTATACGGATACTATTTTTGCCGTGATCGGACAGGAATTTGGTTTCTTCGGGACTTCGCTCATGCTTTTGTGTTTCATCGTACTCATTGGGCGCGGCTATGCCATATCACGGCAATGTCCGGATGGATTCGGACGGATGCTCGGATTTGGGATCACAACGATCCTGGGCATTCAAACCGTGATTAATCTTTGTGTTGTGACCGGTCTTTTCCCAGTAACAGGAATCACCCTACCTCTGATTTCCTATGGAGGAAGCTCTTTGCTTGTAACCATGTTTGAAATAGGTATTTTACTGAATATTTCACGCTTCCGACAGAATAATCTGCTGCGAAGCAGTTAGCAGACTGATAATAAGGTTATTTATGTTTTCTATGCGAGTGGTAGATGTACGAGTACCTTTATAACCGCCTTCATAGTATAATGAAAAGGTTAACCAAGTACTAAAGCATTTTACGTTGGAAAAGGATGGGAAAAATGCCCGATGGGTTGAAGGTATCTGCTGTTATGAAAAACAGTATTGCTGCTGAGATGGAGATCGAACCCGGAGATGAGATTCTCCAGGTGGATCAGCACAATATTCAGGATATTTTGGATTTGCAGTATTGGACGGCTGAAGAAGAATTTACATTGATCATTCAGAAGAACAATAAAGAGATCTGGGAATTGGAGATTGTCAAGGAACCGGAGGAACTGCTTGGCATAGAAGTCAGCAGTGTTGGCCGGGATGGACTGATGAAGTGTCGGAATAACTGTGTTTTCTGCTTTGTCCGGCAGATGCCTACCGGGATGAGAGCGTCACTATACGACCTGGATGATGATTATCGGATGTCAGTGAACCAGGGAAGCTACATCACCTTGTCTAACCTGGCAGATAAGGATTTTCAGAGAATTATTGACATGCATCTGAGCCCTTTGTATATCTCTGTTCATGCATGGAATCCCGCTGTCAGGGAGAAACTGATGAGAAACAGGCAGGCCGGGAAACTGGCTGAGCAAATCAATAGACTTGCCGAAGCCGGTCTTGTTCTGCATACGCAGATTGTTTTGGTTCCTGGATATAATGATCGGGAGGTTTTGCAGGAAACTGTAGAGAACCTTGCGGCCTTTTTCCCGCAGGTCCAGTCCATTGGCATTGTTCCGGTTGGATTAACAAAGTACAGAGATAGACTGCCGGAACTTCGGATCGTAACGCCGGAAGCGGCAAGGGAAGTCTTGGAACATGGAATAGAATGGCAGAAGAAATACCGAAAACGGACCGGTCAAAACCTTGTTTATTTTTCTGATGAATTTTATATGCTTGCTAGCAGAGATTTTCCGCCACATCCTGAATATGACGATTTTCCCCAACTTGAAAACGGCATTGGCATGGCCCGAAAGTTTCAGGATGAAATCCAGATGTGCATTGGTGACCTGCCAGAGCGGATTCAGGAAAGAAAGATACACATAGTTACCGGGGTATCGGCAGCGGCCTATTTCCGGTCCAGGATCGCAGAGCTGCCTGCAGTTCAAGGCCTGCATATTACTGTACATGAGATTGCCAACACTTTTTTTGGAACCACGGTGACCGTTGCAGGGCTGCTTACGGCTCAGGACATCGCAGCACAACTGGGTGACCTGCAGGGAGAGTATTTCTTACTGTCGCGAGTGATGCTGAGGGCCGGTGAAGAAGTATTCCTCGATGGATATGATGTCCGATGGCTGACCAAACAGGTCAATGGTATAGCGGTAGTTGTGGAAAATGATGGTCAGTCTTTTATAGAAGGACTTTTAGGGATAACGATTGGAGGTTTGGAAAGTGAGTAAACCTGTGGTAGCAATTGTTGGGCGTCCGAATGTCGGGAAATCGACGCTGTTTAACAGAATTGTCGGCGGCTTGGTGGCCATCGTTGAAAATACCCCCGGGGTAACAAGGGATCGGTTATATTTTGATGCTGAATGGCTTGGCAGAAAATTTACGCTGATTGATACCGGCGGCATAGAATTTAAAGATGAAACGACACCGCTTTCATCGAAGATGAAACAGCAGGCCGAAATCGCAGTCGATGAAGCTGATGTTATCATGTTTCTTGTCGATGCCAAATCCGGAATTACGCCGGATGATCAGCAGATCGCCAGATATCTGCGAAAATCGAGCAAACCGGTATTGCTGGTCGCGAATAAAGTAGAAAAATTTAACAGGTTTGAGGCAGAGGCCCATGAATTTCTGCCGCTGGGCTTCGGTGATGCGATTCCGGTTTCGGCCGTTCACGGCATGAATACCGGGGATCTCCTCGATACGCTTATTTCGGTCCTGCCGGAAGATGCCGAGGCCGACTATGACCCGGATGTGGTTAAAATCGCCGTGATTGGCAGACCGAATGTCGGCAAATCATCGATTGTCAATATGCTGCTTGGGGAGGAACGGGTCATTGTCAGTGACATACCAGGGACAACCCGGGATGCAATTGATACCCCATTTACCTATGAAGACAGAAATTATGTATTAATCGACACGGCCGGCATCAGGCGCAAGAAAAAAATCTCCGAAGTCACGGAAAACTACAGCGTGGTGCGCTCTTTCCGGGCTGTGGACAGGTCGGATGTCGTACTGATGGTGATCAATGCCATCGAAGGCGTAACAGACCAGGACAAGAAAATTGTCGGCTATGCACATGAAGCAGGAAAAGGTCTCATCCTCGTTATCAATAAATGGGATCTTGTGATCAAAGATGAGAAAACCATCAATAAATATGAAAAAGATATTCGGGAAGAGCTGGCTTTTGTCCTTTATGCACCGACGCAGTTTGTTTCGGCCAAGACAGGCCAAAGAATCAACAAGATCATGGATCTGGTGGAATTTGTTGCGGAGCAGACCAGCAGGCGTATCTCGACCAGCACCTTAAACAATCTGCTCCGGGAATGGGTGCATCTGAATCCGCCTCCGTCGGATAAAGGTGTACGGTTAAAGATTTTATATGCAACGCAAAGCAGTGTTCAGCCCCCGACCTTTATATTCTTTGTGAATGATCCGGAGCTTGTTCACTTTTCGTATAAGCGTTATCTGGAAAATCAGCTGCGTAAGAACTTTGGTTTTGAAGGTTCACCAATCAGAATGATCATGCGAAAAAGAGATGAAGAAAAACAATAATTGACAGTAAGAGAAAAGAGGGAGAAAGTGTTATTATGTTTGCGTATCTGATTTTTTTGCTTGCTTATCTTCTGGGCGCCTTACCATCCGCTTTTCTGGCAGGCAAGATCAAAAATATAGATGTCCGGAAGCATGGAAGCGGCAATATGGGAGCCACAAACACCTTCCGCGTTCTGGGCCCATTGTGGGGAATTGGCGTACTGGCTGCGGATGCGCTTAAAGGAGGCCTTGCAGCTTACCTTTGCTGGCTAGTCTTTGGCCCCTGGGGCGGCATTGCCGGTGGTCTGCTTGCGATGCTCGGACATAGCTTCAATCCGTATTTTGGCTTTCAGCGAACCGGTAAAGGCGCTGCCTGCGGGTTGGGCGTCATTGTTGTTCTGATTCCGGAGGTAACGATTGTTGCCCTGATGGTTTTTATTCTAGTTGTGTTCGTAAGCAGGTACGTTTCGTTGGGATCAATTCTAGCTGCAGTTACTGTGATTATCATGGCTTTTGTTTTTCAGGAGCCGCTTGCTTATAAAGTACTAGCCTTGCTAGGCGCCTCAACAGTGATTTTCCTGCATCAGTCCAATATCAAAAGGATCCTTAACGGGACTGAAGCTAAGTTTGGTAAAAATAAAGGGGAGTGAAAAAAGTGAAAAAAATTGCAGTATTTGGTTCAGGAAGCTGGGGAACAGCAATTTCTCTTCTGCTAGTCAGGGCAGGGCATAAGGTTTCTCTTATCGGGATCTTTTCAGATGAAATTGAGTTGATGAAAAGAAAAAAAGAGAACACACAATATCTACCAGGGTGCTTTTTGCCGGACGAGATTACCCCTACAACGGACTTAAAAGAAATCGATGCTGAAGCTGTTTTCATCAGCGTACCTTCCCACGCGGTCAGAGAAAGTGCACGTCTGATCAAGCCATACTTAAGACCCGGCTGCATTATCATCAATACGGCCAAAGGACTCGAAGAAAATACGGGCTTAAGGCTTTCTCAGGTAATTGAGGAAGAACTGCCGGACCATCTGATCGCGGTATTATCTGGCCCGAGCCATGCTGAGGAAGTCGGCAGAGATGTTGTCACCGCCGTCGCCGTTGCCGCCAAGGATATCAAAGTGGCCGAAACCATTCAGGATCTGATCATGACTCCGAAATTCAGAGTGTACACAAATCTTGACATGATCGGTGTTGAGATGGGCGGATCGCTCAAAAATATTATTGCGCTCTGTACCGGTATCCTTGATGGGATGAACCCGAAAGACAATACCAAAGCAGCCTTAATGACCAGGGGTCTTGCTGAAATGACCCGGCTCGGGGTGGCCATGGGCGGTCAGACTGAAACTTTTTACGGTTTAGCCGGAATAGGGGATCTTATTGTGACCTGCACAAGCCTGCACAGTCGGAACCTGCGGGCAGGAAGGGCACTGGGTGCCGGCAAGCCGCTCGATGAAGTCCTGAGGGAAGTCGGCATGGTCGTGGAAGGCGTCCGCGCGACAAAAGTCGCTTTTGAGCTAAGCAAAAAGTACGGTATTTCGATGCCGATCACTGAACAGGCCTACAAAGTATTGTTTGAAGGGCTTAGTCCTAGCGAAGCACTTGAGAACCTCATGATGAGAGGCAAAAAACATGAAACAGAGGATATGGGGATATTAGGACGTTAAGTCTTGGGATTAGTCATGAGATACTTACATGCATTTTAGAGTGAGAAGGTATTAGGCTGCTGACAAATTTGTTGGCAGCTTTTTGCTTTACTTACTTCTTTTAGTTTAGTTTATTTTGCTTTGACGCGCCCTGAGATCTGATACGGTTCATCCTCCTGGCTGTTTTTCACAATATATATTTCTAATGCCTTGTGACAAAGAAATCCGAGTTTGATACATAATACCAGGACGAAGATCCCGAGCATAAGCATGATGATTGTTCCAATAATGATTAACAGCGACGAAATCATATTCAGCACACCTCCGTTTTGTTGTGAATACTGTGTTCTTGCCTATATGTATTGCAAATAGCGGAAGATATTCTTGAGTCCTCAGAAAAAATGGATAAATAATTTAGACATAATTTCATTATTTCTTCAATATAAATATAATGCTTGAGGTGCTAGTCCTGTTGTTAAGTGTGAGAAGACAAAACAAGCAAAAAAAGTAGATTTCAGGTCCTTGCTGGAAGGACAGCACACTAAAAGGGAGGGAAAAGATCTATGCAAAACTATGATATTTTCAGCGATATTGCTGAAAGGACAGGAGGGGATATTTATTTCGGTGTTGTCGGTCCCGTCAGGACTGGAAAATCTACATTTATTAAACGTTTCATGGAACTCCTGGTCTTGCCGAACATAGTCAATGTATTTGAGCGGGAAAGAGCACGGGATGAGCTTCCACAAAGCGGTGCGGGCCGCCGGATCACAACGACGGAACCCAAGTTTATTCCTTCTGAGGCGGTTGAAGTTATTTTGAAGGATACGATTCACATGAATGTCAGAATGGTAGATTGTGTTGGATACGCTGTGAATGGTGCACTTGGTTATGAGGGGGAAGAAGATGAGCCGCGAATGGTTCATACCCCCTGGAATGACGAACCCATTCCTTTTGAGGAAGCGGCTGAAATCGGTACCCGCAAAGTGATTACTGATCATTCTACCCTAGGCATCGCTATCACGACAGACGGATCGATATCTGAAATCTCGAGAGAAAATTATCTTGAGGCAGAACAGCGGGTCGTTTCTGAATTGAAGGAAATAGGCAAACCATTTATTCTGCTGCTGAATACCACTAAACCCTACGCAGAAAGCACCATGGAGCTGTGCCGCGGTCTGGAACAGGCATACCAGGTACCAGTCATTCCAGTAGACTGCATGGAAATGAACTTAAATGACATTTCTCAGATACTTGAGGAAATTCTGTATGAGTTCCCGGTTGCGGAAGTCAATATTGAACTTCCCAAATGGGTTGAAGAACTGGATCTTTCCCATCCAATTCGGGCCGAATTTGAGGAAGTTATTCAAAAATCGGTCGGGGACATCAAGCGGATCAGGGATATTGATCATGCCTTGGAGATATTGTCTGAATGTCCGCATTCCAAAGATATTATTCTGAAAGAGACTGATCTCGGAACAGGCCATGCCGAAATCGAGATCACCACCGAAAAAGATCTATTTAAACAAGTCTTGGAACAGCTGACAGGAATTAATATTGAAGGGGATCATACCCTTTTAAGAATGATTTTGGATTACAGCAAAGCCAAGAAAGAATGGGATAAACTCTCGAAAGCTTTTGAAGAAGTCAGAACAAACGGTTATGGTGTCGTCACACCCCAACTGGACGAAATGTTCCTAGAAGAGCCTGAACTGATTAAATCGGGCGGCCATTATGGGATTAAGCTAAAAGCGAGTGCTCCATCCCTGCATATTCTGAGGGCAGATGTGACGACGGAGATTACACCGCTGATCGGTACCGAAAAGCAGGCGGAGGAACTTGTCAAGTATATGTTGGAAGATTTTGAGTCTGACCCGAAGAAGGTATGGGGATCCAATATCTTCGGAAAGTCCCTGCATGACTTGGTCAGGGAAGGAATTCAAAACAAGCTTTACAAAATGCCGGATAATGTCCAGATCAAACTACAGGATACACTTCAACGGATTGTGAACGAGGGGCATGGCGGTCTGATCTGCATCATCATTTAGGGGCGAATATAGATCTGATTTAAAGGAGAGATACGATTTAAAGAGATAAAGAGACCATTTTGCTGAAGGCCTTTCAAGGCCACTACAGGTGCATGGACAGATTTTTATATTCGTTTTTTGAAAGAAAGAGAAAGCCTACATTAGGCTTTCTCTTTCTTTGACTAATCTGGTTGTCAAAACCGTCAGAAAATGATTATAATAGATAAAACAGCATACTAATAAAGTTGGGAGCTGAATTGTGTGAGCAAACAGAAAAAAGATTTTCTGTTGGTAAGCAAGGAGATTCTTCCTGAGGCGATTACGAGAACAGCTCAGGCTAAAGAACTTTTGGCGAAATTTGATGTGCTGACCGTAAATGAAGCCTGTGAGAGGGTCGAAATCAGCCGGAGCGCATTTTATAAATATAAAGACGGAGTTTTTCCGTTTTATGAAGCAAGTAAAGAAAAGATGATTACGCTGTCCTTGCTGCTGATGGACAAAGCAGGGATTTTGTCGAATGTTTTAAACTATGTTGCCTCTGTCTCTGGAAATATCATTACCATCAATCAGGGAATCCCGCTGCAGGGGATTGCCAATGTCTCCATTTCGATTGAAACAGAAAAGATGGAAGAAACTGTGGAAAGCCTGGTGTCAAACCTCGGGGAACTTGAGGGAGTACGTAAAATTGAACTGATTGCAAAGAGCTGATCAAATTTTTCTGGAGTGTTGAGCTGTTTAACAATATATAAATAATTATTAACAACGTTTGTCCCAGTTGTTTTTTTTTTGCATATTATGTAATGAAAGGAGGATGCAAATGGAAGCTTATATTAATGAAAGTTCTAAAAGAGATCAATCTTCTGTATCGAGTCAAAATATGGATCATCAACCTGTTGGTTGTCCATCAACTATTCATGAAACAGTATGTGTGCAAGCAGAAGTAACGGTTACACCAGATATAAAAGTTGGCGATATTAAAGTATTTTGTAAGGATGGCTCAATGACTAAGAAACGTCGTTGCAAACTCAAAAAAGCTTGTGTTTTTCTCGTTAATCAAAAGATTTGTGTTGAAATTCCTTTATCATTTGTTGCTACAGCCAAAGCTGAACCTAAAGGTATTATATGTGGAATACCCCAAAAAGGTAAATGTCCAGAAAAGCATGATTGTAAACAAAAAGTTAAATTTCTTAAATCCTTATTTAAATCAAATCTTTTTAAAGCATTGAGCGTGTTTAAACAACCCAGTTTATTTATTAAGAAATAGCATCACGTGGATTGTCGTTTACAATAGGTAGATTCTAAATAATAACGGCAATCCACAAAAAATAGTTTCTAGATCGCATTATAAATTAATTCCTAGCCATTTTCTCTAATAAAAAAAGCCCCTAAAGGCTTAGAATTATCTGGTCGGAGCGACACGATTTGAACGTGCGGCCTCTACCACCCCAAGGTAGCGCTCTACCAAACTGAGCTACGCCCCGACAAAAAGCATGCTTCCGTGAAGCACTTATACAATTTATCATACCTGTTTTAAAAAATCAAGCATCGAAGATGTAAAATACCTTTAGTTTTACACAGTTATGTGATACGCTATGACAAAGGAGTTGTAACCAAATGGATAAACTTGACTTGATTCTTCTAGAATTAAAAGAAATCAAAGACAACCAAGAAAAAATGCAATCCGATATGACAGCTTTACGGACTGATAACAGGGGAGTACATAGAAAACTTGATATGCTAATGCAAACCACGGCAATAAATATTGAAGACATTACAATGTTAAAGGCTAAATAAATATTAAAGTAATCAAGAAAACCTCAAAAATTATCCGGGGTTTTCTCTTATTCAGAAATGATTTTACAGTGAGAAACCAAGCATAGACTCGAATCAGGAAGGATATACTCTGGATATGGGCCACTAAAGAAAAGACAACGAAAGGACAGCCGGCATGGGAAAACATAAAAAAAATGCAAGAGCCAAATCGTCTCTGACGGTAAGTGATCCACATTTTACAGACTATGATGTTCAAAAGGAACGTAATATCCAACAGACGCAAGCCGACAAACCCAGCCATTCCTGAACTGAAGATCTTGATCATAATCCGGGGAAACCCGGATTATTTATTAATGATATTTAATAAATGATTTATAATAAGAGAAACATATAATGCAGGTCAAGAATGCCGGATACGGGATAAAGGACATTAGCCGAACAAATCTTGGACAGAAGAAGTGATGATATGAATAAAGCTATTATCGTTGAAGGGAAGACAGACCGGGAGCAGCTGCTGAAGGTACTGAGTGAACCTGTCGAAATCATTTGTACATACGGTACCATTAATCAAACGAACCTTGAAAGGCTCATTGACGAAGAAAAATACGATGAAATTTATGTGCTGGTCGATGCAGATGAGCCGGGAAATAAGCTCAGGCGGAGCATCAAAAATATTTTTCCGAATGCCCGGCATCTGTATACCAGAAGAATGTACCGGGAGGTAGCATCGACCCCACTTGAGGAAATTTATGATATCTTAAAAAATGCTCACTTCGATGTGAAGGAAATACTATAACAAGAAGAATTCCAGCCTTGTAACAAAAAGTTTCAATAATCCCCAAAAAACATCAAAATTTGCTTGTGTTATTCTTCACTTTTTGATATCATTTTGACAAGTAATATATAACGGTATATACAAATAAAATAAATGCCGGAATTGTGGTTTAGACTCTAAAAATAGTTTGTGAAAATATTCACTATTTAAAAGTATGAGGTAAAACTGACAATATTTGCTTAGAAGGGGGACTTAAGTACTCTTTATACAATAATTACAGTTTTTTGTAGGTAAAAAGCCATGCAAGGAAAGGATGAAGAAAGTGGAAATTGTTGTTTGTATTAAACAAGTGCCTGATACTACCGAAGTAAAGATTGATCCGGTTAAAAACACGTTAATCCGTGACGGTGTTCCGAGTATCGTGAATCCGTTTGACGAATATGCGGCTGAAGCTGCTATCAAAATCAAAGAACAATACGGCGGTAAAGTGACCGTCCTAACCATGGGACCGCCGCAGGCTGTATCTGCGCTGCGCAAATGTCTGGCGATGGGAGCAGATGAAGCAATACTGATCAGTGACCGGGCGTTTGCAGGTGCCGATACTTGGGCTACTTCCTATTCGCTGGCCAAGGCCATTGAAAAAATTGGTAAACCGGATATCATTTTTTGCGGGAAAATGGCCATTGACGGAGATACCGCCCAGGTAGGGCCTGGTATTGCCGAGCATTTACATCTTCCCCAAACGACCTATGTCCAAAAAATCAGAGAAGTCCATGAAGATCATCTCGTCGTTGAACGTGCCTTTGAAGGCGGATTTGAAGTGATCAAAGTTCAATTGCCTGCCGTCATCGCAGTTGATAAAGCAATCGGAGAACCAAGGTATCCGAGCGTTAAAGGTTCGATCAAAGCCTCAAGAATGCCGGTATCAACCTGGTCTGCTGCGGATATTGAAGCTCCTGCCGAAAAGACCGGACTGAACGGCTCCTGCACCCAGGTAATGCAGATTTTTACGCCTGAAGTGAAAATTCAGAGTGAACTGCTTAAAGGTGAAACAGACGAACAACTATGTAATTTGCTGATTAAGAAGCTGCAGGCCGCTGAAATCGTATAAGGGAGGAGCAGAAAAATGAGTGTAAAGATTCAAGAAAATCAATGTAATGGCTGCGGCGCTTGTGTTGATAGATGCCCTTTTGGCGCTATAGAGATTGTTGCTGGTATTGCGAAATTAAAGGATAATTGTACTGGCTGCGGAGCCTGTAGCAAAGCTTGTCCAAACAGTGCGATAGAAGTCACCAAAAAAGCTAAAAAAGCTCCTAAAAACAACGACGTCTACAAGGGTGTTTGGGTCTTTATCGAACAGCGCAACGGAAAGATTGACACCGTAGCGCTTGAGCTGCTAAGTGAAGGCCGCAAGCTGGCTAATGAACTGAAGGTGGAATTAGCGGGCGTGCTTCTTGGCGAAAATGTCGGCGAACTTGCTAGAGAGTGTTTTGCTTACGGAGCCGAAAAGGTCTATCTGGTAGACGGCCCTGTGTTTAAGGATTATCGTACCGATTCCTACACGGATGCGATTGTTGAAATCATTAATCAATATAAGCCGGAGATTTTGCTGTTTGGTGCGACCAATAACGGACGTGATTTTGCAGCACGTATTGCAGTCAGGATTACCACCGGCCTTACGGCGGACTGCACCGCTCTTTCCATTGATCCGGAAACACGTCTGTTAAGACAGACTCGGCCTGCATTTGGCGGCAATGTTATGGCGACCATTCTTTGCCCGAATCATCGTCCGCAGATGGCCACGGTCCGTCCAAAAGTCATGAAGATGGATGATCCCGATTATAACCGGACAGGTGAAGTTATTCGCTGTGAAAGCTCTGTTAAAGAAGCGGACATGACCACCAAGATTTTAGATATCGTTCAAAGCATATCTCATACCGTCAATCTACAGGATGCTGAGATCATCGTCTCCGGCGGCAGAGGCATCGGCGGTCCGGAAAATTACCGTTTGATTGAAGAACTGGCTGAAGCCCTTGGTGGTGTAGCCGGTGCATCACGCGCAGCAGTTGACGCAGGATGGGTTCCGCATTATCGTCAGGTAGGGCAGACCGGAAAAACGGTTGCCCCGAAGCTTTATATTGCCTGTGGTATTTCAGGCGCTATTCAGCATCTTGCCGGGATGAATACCTCTGAAATAATTGTTGCGATTAACAATGATCCCGAAGCACCGATTTTTAACATAGCGACCTATGGCCTTGTTGGGGATCTTCATAAAATTGTACCGATGCTGACCCAAAAGATCAAAGAATTCAAAAAGGCCTGATGAACGATCTTTTAAAGAAGTTATGATCCGGTTGACGTATGGAATAGGATGATTAGGAAAAGGAAGGTGTTAAAATTGCTTTCTTTAAAGTTAATTATATTTTTAGTACTGTCAGGACTTGCAGTTTATGCGTTTGTTCACGCCTTAAGTAAAAAAATCCGTATTTTGACTTTAGGCGCGAAAGAAAACAGGTTTGACAACCCGGGCAAACGTTTAAAGAATTTTATTGTGAATGTTTTATTGCAGGGCAAAATGCTCAGGGAATTTTACGGCTATATTCACTTGTTTATCTTCTGGGGATTCATATTCATTGCCTTAGGAGAAATCCCGTTTATGATCGAAGGACTGTTCCCATCTGTCCATTTTCCTTTGCTCGGAACAAGTCCCTACTTCTATCTAATTAAAGACATTCTGTCGACACTTGTATTTGTCGGTTTAATCATTGGCGTGATTCGAAGATGGATCGTTAAGCCCAAACGTCTCTACCGGACGCCGGAAGCGGCGATCATCGTGATTCTGATTTTCCTGGTTATTATCACCGAATGGCTGACCAGTGGAGCCAAAATTGTCTTAGAGGCAAACTCCGCTTATAACCTGGCCTTCATCTATCATCTGTTTGCCGGACTGTACCAGGGCTACAACGCTGAAACGCTCCATGTCATCATTGAAATTTGCTGGTGGACCCATGTGCTGATCATTCTCGGGTTCCTGGTCTATATCCCGAACTCCAAGCACATGCATTTGCTGGCCTCGCCGTTCAATGGCTATTTTGCCACGTTGAAACCTGCCGGCGCTCAGATTCCGGCAATGGATCTGCTGGACGAAAAGGTTACGGAGTACGGTGTAGGCAGAATTGAAAACTTTACCTGGAAGCAACTGCTGGACAGCTTCGCGTGCGGAGAATGCGGCCGTTGTATGGATAACTGTCCGGCCAATATCTCCGGTAAACCGTTGAATCCGAAAAAGCTCTTAAGCAGAGAGCTGAAGGATCATCTTCTGGAAAAAGGCGCTGAGATGACCAAGCTTGGTCTTAAATCCACAGCTGATTTAACAGCTGAAGATTTCAGGAAGATTGCCAAGGAGGACCGCGAGTGTGCGGAAATACTTCAAAAGCATTTAATCGGCGATGTCTTTACGCGCGATGAGCTCTGGTCCTGTACGACCTGTTCAGCCTGTCAGACCTTATGCCCGGTATCAAATGAACATGTCAACAAAATTATTGATATGCGCCGGTATGAGGTGATGAATGAAAACAACTATGCCCCAGAGCTGCAGCTTGCTTTCCGTAATGTGGAGAGCAAATACAATCCATGGGGCGTCAGCTGGAGCGAGCGTGCCGGCTGGGCCAAAGACCTTGATATCCCGGTCATGAAAACAGCAGAGAATCCGGAGTATCTATTCTGGGTCGGCTGTGCCGGTTCTTTCGACAACCGTGCGAAGAAGGTTTCCGTAGCTACTGCCAAAATTCTTAAGGCTGCCGGCGTCAACTTTGCGATCCTTGGCAGAGAAGAGAAATGCTGCGGTGATTTTGCCCGCCGTGCCGGCAACGAATATCTCTTCCAGTTCATGGCCAAAGAAAATGTAGGCATCCTGAATAACTATGGCGTGAAGAAGATTATCACTACCTGTCCGCACTGCTTCAATACCCTGAAAAATGAGTATCCGGAACTTGGCGGCAATTATGAAGTGATTCATCATACCCAGTTCATTAACCAGCTTATCGAAGAAGGCAAGCTGAAACTGAATAAAGACGTTCGGCTGCCGGAACAAAGAATTGTATATCATGACTCCTGTTATCTCGGACGCTACCAGCAGGAATATGATGCACCAAGAGCACTCTTCAATAGGATTCCGGGGGTTCAGCTCGTCGAGATGGACCGCAACCATGACAAGAGCTTTTGTTGCGGTGCAGGTGGAGCCAGAATGTGGATGGAAGAAAATCTGGGTGACCGTATCAATAACCTAAGAGTAGAACAAGCACTTTCCAAAGATCCTCAAGCCATTGGCGCCAACTGCCCATACTGCATTACGATGCTGGAAGACGGCGTCAAAGATAAGGCTAAGCCTGATCGAAATGTTCACGTTGTCGATCCGGCCGAACTCATTGCAAAAATGATCTAACAAAAAAGATAGACCTTTGGCAGTCTCGGGATTGCTAAAGGTCTATTTACTTGATACAATACATACATTATGTATAGAATTATGTCGTTTCTTGAATAATAGACAGAAACGACAGGGCAGGATTTTTATTTTTAATCACGAATAATGTAAAATAACACAGAACTATGTGGAAAACTTAGGATTTCTGGAGGGGAATCAAAGGTGATCGAAGTTTATAGCGTTGAATCGGAACTAAAAACAGTTGAAACGGAAATGAATAAAGAAATGCAGTTTAATTCATCAAAGCTTGATGATCTGTTGAAGCTGCCGATGAATAATCTGGATAGGTATATGAGTCCGGCATTGGTTTTGTCTGTAAGCTTCATGACCGGAAAAATCAACAAAACTATTCTTTCCCTCGCAACCGTTTTTCAATATGTTTTTTTGGCACATCATATTCATAAACTGATTACTGATGAGGATATGTCCGAACATGCCAGGCAGTTTCCTGTACTGACAGGGGATTTTATGTTTGGACAAACTCTGAAGAAGGTATGTCAGGAAGATATATTTCCATATGCCAGCCAGTTTGTCAAACTGATCAAGACGATCAATGAAGGCATTCTGATACGCTGGCGGTATAAAAATAAGTGTATCCCTTTCCAGGGATATAACATGATCTTAGGGAAAGAAAGAGCTTCTCTGACAGCGCTGGCTGTGAAACTCAGTGCTAAACTTTCTGGGATTCCCCAAACGCATATAGATAAACTGGAGAACTTTGGGTACTGTATAGGGATGGCCTGGGCAGCTTCGGAAGAGCCGGACTGTGCTTCAATATTACAGGAAAATCTCAGTAAAGCAGAAGAGAACCTGGCTCAAATCCGCGATTATCTACCGATCAAACCTTTACAGGAATTAATGGAATTTCTATCAGCGGAAATCGAGCGAAATAAACGTGCCGGTACAGGAGTCTTACAATAATAAATATCCTTCGTGAAGATCTTGGAGCTCTCAAGCCACTGAGAAACATTGCTAAATATCAATCTCAGACCTGAGGTTTTTTTTGTCTGACGCGAATCAGAAACTTTTCTAGAACATGGAAAGTATATTTGGTATTCTTGAAATATCATGATAGAATAATTAATGGCTTATATTTAGCTGATGGAGGAGCGAAATAGTGCAACGGAGAAAACAAAGAAACGTAGAAATGACGCTTCTGGGACATGTTAAAGAATTAAGAAAAGTATTTCTTATTTCTTTGTATGCGATTGCTATCGGAACGGTTATCGGGTATATTTTCAGCGACTATGTATACGGTTTTTTGGCAGACCCTGTCACGGAAATGGCCGGAGTAAGCTTTATTACCACAACTCCAATGGAGCCGATTATGGTAAAGCTGCAAATATCGGTAGTAACCGGTATTATGATTGCCCTTCCCGTTGTATTGTGGCAGATCTGGAGCTTTATACTTCCGGGTCTCAAAAAAAACGAACGTAAATATCTTTACTACATCGTTGCGTCATCATTTATTCTTTTTATTGCCGGTGCCGCTTTTGCCTACTATCTTGTTTTGCCGGTCTGTTTGAAGTTCCTGTTGCTTGCAGGAGGAGGAGCCGTAGATTCTACGCCTTTTGTGACCAAATCCTCTTATCTGAAATTTATCTTAACGTTTATGGGGACTTTCGGAGCAGTATTTCAGCTACCGGTTGTATTGCTTTTCCTGATGAGAACCGGGCATTTGTCTCCAAAAACGCTTGCCAAATTTCGCAAATGGGCTTTTTTTGCCATTGTTATACTTACCGTAGTTGTATCCCCGACACCGGATCTTCTAACCCAGCTACTGATGGCAGGCCCAATATACATGCTTTATGAACTAAGTATATGGCTGGGCTATCTTATTACGAGAAAGAAAAAAGAACCTCAGCCTTCTGAAGTCCAAGAGGGAGGGGGAAAGAACTAATGAGTATGACTGAAATTGCGCTAATATTGGTCATCGCTGTCGTTCTATTTGGGCCGGAGGATTTGCCCGTTGTGGCGAGGACTTTGGGCAAAATAATATTTCAGGTACGAAAATTTACCGATGAAGTCACCAGAGAATTTAGGGGTGCGCTTAGTGCTCCCAACGGTCTAATTCAAAATGCTTTGAAAGAAGATCCTCCTAAGGATAAACCGGCTCAGTCTAAAAAAATAGCGGAAGATGAAGAGCTTCTTTCCTATCAGGAAATTGAAGAACCGTCTCCCGATAAACAAGAGAATCAGAAAGACATGCAAGCGGGTGAATAATAGTTGAAACGTCAGAAATTTTTTAGAGAAATCAATGCAGATCTGAAAAAAGTCGAAAAGGAACTTGATAAATTTCTTAATGTCGATGATCCTATGTTTTCGCAAACTTGTCTTTATCTTCTGCAAGCTGGCGGAAAGAGGTTGCGTCCGAGTTTTACGCTTCTTGCCGGGAAATTTTTTGACTACCGGTTTGAGAAGCTTCTTCCTGTTGCAATGGCCCTGGAACTTATACATATGGCAACATTGATTCACGATGATGTTGTCGATGCGTCCCTTACACGCAGAGGACGTCCAACCCTAACCGCAGGCTGGGGAAATACCGTATCGATGGCGACAGGGGACTACCTGTTTGCAAAGGCCCTAGAACTGATTGTGAAGATTGATAATTCTGCGGTATCCAGCATTTTAGCTGATGTCTGTATTGAAATGTGTCAGGGTGAAATTCAGCAAATCAAGTCCTCATACGATACAACACAAACCTTGAAGCAGTACCTTTATCGCATTCAGCGGAAAACAGCGCTGCTGATCGGCTTATGCTGCAAATTAGGTGCCAAAGTATCGAATGCCAGTCCGAGACAGATATGGCTGATGAGCAAGTACGGTAATTACCTCGGTCTCGCGTTTCAAATTGTCGATGATATCCTTGATATAACTGCAAATCCCAAAGAACTGGGAAAACCGGTCGGAGGAGATATCCGCCAGGGGATCATTACCCTGCCGATGATCTTTGCATTAAAGGATTCTCTGCAGAAAGAAAGATTAAAGGAGCTTTTGGGGCAGAAAACGAAAACGGATGCCGAAGTAGCCGAGGCAATCCAGCTGATAATCCAGGCAGGTGGAATCGATAAATCCAGCAAAGTGGTTGAGCAGTATATTGTCAAAGCTAAAACAAACCTTCGAGAACTCCCCGATATCCCGGCCAAGGCTGCTTTAATTGAGCTGGCTGATTTCATCGGTGAGAGAAGCTACTAAGATACGAAGTTGCGAAAAATCTACTCACGTTATGATGATAATTTAGGGTTGACGTGGTACTAGTACACGTCAACCCTAAATTATCATTAAGAGCCGCCGCAGCGGCTTTTGCTATTTTTTCAAGAAATACAAACACCCATTGATATGGTAAAAAATAGTATATTATACATGAATTACTAAGTGAGGAGCTGTGTATTTTTTGAATGACCAGAGAAGGAAAGCATTATTGGAAGAAATAGAAAAAATACGGCATTCTAAAGTTATTGTCTATTTTTCTTATACACCTCTCGACGATGGAATTCTGGTTCCGCTGTATCAGGAATTGAATAAGATTGGAAGAACCCCAAAAATTGACCTTTTCCTGCACAGCTATGGAGGTGCGGTTGACACACCCTATAAGGTTGTCATGCTGATCAGGGAATTCTGTGAAGAGTTTTCAGTCATTGTTCCTTTTTCAGCGAAATCAGCAGCTTCAATGATTGTTCTGGGAGCGGATGAAGTTGTGATGGGCCCAATATCCGAGCTGGGGCCGATAGACCCGTTAGTCAAGCATCCGTTGTATAAGGATTTCTGGATACCGGTCCAGGCCCTGCGCTGCTGCTTTGAATATATTGAAGAACTCATAGAAAACAACTCGAATACGGAGGTCTCTGAAATCATCGTCAATTCGGTTTTGAATAAACTTGATCCGTGGCTGATTGGGGATTATGAGAAAGCCTTAAAGGCTTCCAGACAATATGCCGAATCTCTGCTTTCCAAATATATGCTGAAAAATAATAAAGAAAAGGTGAAAGTGGTCACGCAAAACCTCACAAACGGTTATTTTTCGCATGGTTATCCGATAGGCCGGGCTGAAGCCAAAGAGATGGGCATTTGCGTAACTGAGGCTTCAGGAGAATTATGGGGATTAATCTGGGAATTATATCTTGTTTATCAATCCATGTTTTCTGGCGAAAATGCTTGTAATTTTTCTCTTTCTACGATAGGATGATGTAGGGTAAAGAAATTGGTTTTTTGTAGATTTCATGATATAGTAATATGAAAAGGAGGGTGACAGAAGTGCAACCTATTTTTGGAATGATTGCTCCCATGACATTAGTCATTATCTTAGTCGTTGTGTTGATTATTTTTGGCCCAGGGAAACTTCCTGAATTGGGCAAAGCTATGGGCAAAGGTATTAAAGAATTTAAGTCCGCGACCGATGATCTGGAAGACAGCGTCAAGGGAACCAAGGATTCGACTGAAGAGAAAAAAGAAGGATAAGCTTCTATCAGCAATCACATGATCCATATAGAAATGTTTAGGACGTTACCGTGTTGCCATAGCTGGCAAGGAGTGGTAGCGTCCTTAAATTATTTCCTTTTTTATATGATTCTAAGATTATCTGCATTTACATTTAGTAGTTTCGCACAATATTCGATAATTTCGCGGCGTCGAACGATCCCGATAAAAATTCCCTGATCGTCAATCACGGGAACAAAATTCTGCTGGATCGCCCTAGAAATAAGATCATTGATCTGTGCATTGATCGAAACGGGTGCATTCTGGGTACGTTGTTCAATCTCATCCAGATGTATTTTTTCCGTGTTGCCGAACGTGAGATCAGGGGTATTCTTCAGCTTCCAAAGGAGGTCGCCCTCTGTTACAGTTCCCGCGTAATGCCCCTTGGAATCCACCAGAGGGATCGCGGCATATCCATGGTACTCCATACGTTCAAGCGCCTGACGCATCGTAGCATTTTTTTTAAGAAAGATGACATCTTTTTTCGGAATAAGAAAAAATGCAACATTCTTCATAGCAAAACCTCTGATACTTTATTATGCTGACTGTATATTTAAATTATTCCATAGAAACTATGGAATTCCTTCCCGGTTCTAAAGCTTTTTGACAGTAAATAAAGTATCGTGGTCTCGAGGGACAAAGTGACGTATTTGTCCCCAATCAAGAGGAGGACAAAAGATACGTACTTTTGTCCTCCTCTTATTCGTTTTGCAATTTTTTAGAAGATTACACCCAGAGCAATAAGGATAAGAATCGCAATCGCGATAATACCTACACCTACACCGCCATATACCGGAGCCACTGGGGCAACCGGAGCCACCGGGGCAGTTCTGCAGCAGCATCCATAACCGTACATTTATTTTTCACCTCTCTTATAGTCAGATCAAATAATAAGATATTGGGTTCTTAGAATAAAATCCCCATCGCAATCAAGAGCAGAATAATCACTGTTACAATAGCAATTCCGCAAAAATTTGGCGTACAGCAACAACCACCAACTGCGCCTCCTGTTACAACATTACCGGCAACTGCACCTTCGTAAGCCATAATCGCAAGACCCCCCTTGTATAATTGGTATGAATTGGTACTTGATGCAATATATGTATAAGAATGTGCAATGGTGTATTTTCTACCGGTCAAAAATAATTGGATAAAATAACAGAAGCTCCCGCGTCCGGGAGCTTCTTGCGCAAAGTCCAAAGACAACTGCGGCTAGATTTTATACCTAGACATCAATTATCTAGAGACTCTTCAATAAAAAATTAACATGGAAAAGCCTTAAAGTCAACGATTATAAACAAAAATCTAGTAGTTAAGTTTTGGTTATTCTGTTATTCAACGAACGGAATAAACACAGCCGCAATATTTTTGACGGTAGAAATTTTGGGACCGCGCGATCTCCATCGTCTTTTTATATCCATCCTGTTTTTTAAAATTTCTGGCCAAGAATTTGAGACAGTTCTCATCAGCAACCTTTTGACCTATCTCTAGAATGCGTTTGCTGCTTTTATGAGGGCTGATGGTCAGCGTGGTTGTAAAGATGCTGATATCGTTTTTCAAAGCATACGCGGCCGTTTTTTGAAGTCTCAGAGCAAAGCAGCGGTCACAGCGAAGTCCTTTCTCCGGTTCATTCTCCAAACCTTTCACTTGTGTCAACCACTGTCGGGGGACATAAGAATCCTCGATAAAAGATATGTTTTGGGCAGCGGCATATTTTTGCAGTTCACTGCTCCGGAGTACGTATTCTTCCTCCGGATGAATGTTAGGATTGCAATAGTAGATGACCGGAGTAAAATCCGCAGAAAGCTGCTCCAGGACATAACCTGCACAGGTGGCGCAACAGGCATGAATCAAAATTTTTTCTTTGGCCATCGTTTCAACCTCCTAATGGTGACGCTACAACATATCCCTAAGGGAATAAGTCTTGCTGGCAAAATTATAGGCCTGATGCAGCTTGAATGCAAGATGGGAAAGTTGTTCAAAATAACTAAAGGATAGGAGGTGAATTTGATGAACAAAAATGCAATGAATCGGAATGTAATCATTCCTGTTTTAGGATTATTGTTTTTGTTGTGCGGCACTGGACAAGTTTTTGCCCAATCGACCCAGTATACCGTTCAGGCTGGAGACAGTATGTGGAAAATTGCAGTAAGGTATGAGATTGGATTAAGTGAATTGGCCCAGGCTAATCCGCAAATCCAAAATCTTAGACTGATTTACCCCGGGCAGAAGATATTGATCCCGAACATCGACAGCGTTAAAGCTCTAGAAACGGAAGTAATTCGCCTGGTGAATGTTGAACGGTCAAAAAAGAGTTTGCAACTGCTGAAACAAAACTGGGAAGTATGCAGGGTCGCAAGATACAAGTCGCAGGATATGATCAATAAAGGGTACTTTGCTCATGAGTCGCCGACTTATGGATCTCCTTTCAAAATGATGGAGTCCTTTGGCATCCGGTTTTCAGCCGCGGCTGAGAACATTGCCTATGGCCAGCAAACACCGCAGGAAGTAATGAACAGCTGGATGAATTCTGCGGGACACCGCAGCAATATCCTAAGTCCATCTTATCTAGAAATAGGTGTAGGAGCGGCCAAAGACAGTGAAGGCAATATCTACTGGACACAAATGTTCATTAAGCCGCTATAACCTTTATAACTTTTGAAGACAACTTTTGAAGAAATGCTGCAAGAGCATCCTGAATAAAAATGGTGGTTCATCCCTTCGGGCTGTGATAGACTAGTACTATCGGTCCCATTGTTATTTAAGGTTGACAGGGGACGATCACAAATCTTACCTGAAGGATATCGTGATGACAGCACAGGGACTTGCCGCGGAGAATAATGAGAACCGGATAATTTGGCTGGATGTAATGAAGGGAATAGGGATACTGAGCGTCGTCTGGGGACATGCCGGCCATCCTTATTCTTTTCTGATGTTCTTTTTCCATATGCCTTTGTTTTTCTTTATCAGCGGCTACCTGTACAGACCTGTCGGTAAAGTAGTGCCGCTGCAATATTTAGTCAGGCGGTTAAAACAGCTTCTGGTTCCCTATGTTTTTTATATCATTCTGATTACGGCCTTTCTGGCCGTATTAAGTGCCCTTAAAGGCCAATCTGTGGATATCAACTGGACAGCATTGATTCTGGGCGGAAGCAAGCTGGAAGGCGCTTACGGAACCTTTTGGTTTGTGACCTGTTTATTTTTTGTCCAGATATTTTTTGACTTCGTCATCCGGAAGATTCGTTCAAGGTGGCTTGTCGTGCTGATGATCGCGGCATGTTTTGTTTTTGCCTTCTGGGAATCACGCTTTCACCAAGATTTCTTTGTTCCCTGGAATATGGATGTGGCCCTTTTTGGAATCGTTTTTTATGCGCTGGGTTTCCTTTTTAAACAAAAAAAATGGCTGGTAAATGCCCAGCTAAACAAAATCATTCTTTTATTTTCAGCAGTCTTTCTTATCTTGTTCCTTTATGCATATTTTCAGGATTACCTAAGGTTTGGTTTGGACTTTAAGCACCGTCAATATTACTTTTTCGGTACGAACATCCTTGTGCCAATGGCTGCAGTTCTGCTGATCTCCGGCCTAAGCAGGATGCTCAACAATTGGACTTTTAGTAGAAAGTTATTTAGTTCCCTGGGTCAAAGTTCGATGGCAATCATGTTTCTTCATTTGTTTGTGAATTTAGTGATTGGTGGTTTCATTACGATTAATCCTTGGCGTTTTCTTATTATCGGAATATTATTCCCTTGGCTGTGGTTTGAATTTGCTTCGCGGATACCTGGTCTGCGGTTTCTGGCCTTGGGAATAAACCCTAAAAGACCAGCCATTGGTATTGGTACTGGAACCTCGGGCAGATCGGATATAGGCATCTGAAAAGCTACAATTACATGGTCGTTTACGATTGTTCTTGATTGATTTTCTTTAGAAGCCAGGCCATATTTTTGCCAAGTGTCTGAAATGTCCGGATGCCTTCCTCGTCCTGCTGGACATTCCCGGGTTTATGGGCAAGTGTCATATTCCAGTAGCTGGAACCTACGGTGATCATTTCGGTGATGCCAAAGAATAGATTGATCGAAGAAAAAACAAAATTTGTACCGGCTCTCCGGGCAGCCACAACCGCGGCACCAACTTTTCTGGTCAATAAACGGCCATTGGCCCCATTAACAATGCCGCAGCGGTCAATAAAGGCTTTGACTTCGGGGGTCATATTGCTGAAATAGCTTGGGGAACCGATCAGAATGCCGTCAGCCTCAAAGACTCTTTGCAGAATCGGATTCAATTCGTCGTCATGGCCCGGGCAGCTTCTGTCTTTGCTTTGAGCGCATTTTCCGCAGACCTTACAGCCAAAAATCGGTTTTCCGCCTAATTGCAACAGTTCGGTCTGAATGCCCTCCTTTTCTAATTCCTGAAGAACGATTTTAAGACTTTGAGCCGTATTTCCATTGGGTTTTGGGCTCCCATTAAGTGCAACAACCAACATGACATGTTCCTCCTGATTTTGGGTGTTTTTTGATTATCCAGATGCTTTTGATGTAAATACGATTGTAATGAATAATTCGAGATCAACAGTCGTGTTTCCTGCAGCGGATTTTGGAGACGATCAGTACCGACGGGAAACCCGCTAAAGCCATCACGCTGATGCCAGCGGGGACATTCAGAATCTTTGTCTGACACTTTTGTTTAAGAATTGAAAATGTATCTCATTTTGTATATAATGGCAATTAGCGCTCTGTGTCTTGTACAACCAAAACCGGCTGGAACTTGTATTCGCGGAACTGCAGCACGGAGGGACTATAATATTCCAGCTTATTCGAAAGGAACGAAAAAAGTGAAGATTTTACGTTATATGCTCATATTTGTGCCGATTACTTTTGTCGGTGAATTTCTGCACTGGACACCAACGCTGATGTTTGTCTTGACAGCACTGGCCATTATCCCTTTGGCTGCGCTGATGGGTGAAGCAACAGAGGAAATTTCCTTCTATTCTGGGCCCAAGATAGGTGGGTTTCTGAATGCAACGTTTGGCAATGCGACAGAACTGATTATTTCTTTTTTTGCTTTAAAAGCAGGTCTTTTTGAGGTTGTTAAAGCATCTATCGCCGGATCGGTCATTGGCAATATTCTACTGGTGCTGGGTTTAAGCATGATCTTTGGCGGAATCAAATATAAATCGCAGCATTTTAACCAAAAGGTTATTGACAACAGTGCCAGTATGCTGCTGTTTGCGGTTATTGGTTTGACGATTCCGGCTATCTTCACACATACACTGGATCCGGCCCTCCTGAATACGCGTTATGAGGGGCTCAGCGTCATTGTCGCAGTCATCATGTTTATCATCTACATTCTGAGCTTAGTCTTTTCTTTTTACACGCACAAGGACATTTATTCGATCGACCATTCCCAGGAAAGCTCTCCAAAGTGGTCCATGAAAAAAGCAATTGCCGTTTTAGTCGGAGCCACTGTGCTGATCGGACTGGAGAGTGAGTTCCTGGTCAGCGCTGTTGAGCCAATGTCGGAAGCGATCGGGCTAAGCGAATTTTTCGTGGGTATTATTCTTATTCCGATCATTGGTAATGCTGCTGAGCACAGTACGGCGATTGTCATGGCGATGAAGAATAAAATGGATGTCGCTGTTGAGATTGCAATCGGGTCAAGCCTGCAAATCATTTTGTTCGTCACGCCTGTATTGATCTTCCTGAGCTTGCTGTTTACACCGATGAGTATTGTTTTCAATGAATTTGAAATTGTAGCCCTCGTCTTTTCGGTTTTGATCGCTAACAGGGTAGCGACAGATGGTGAATCAAACTGGATGGAAGGGGTCCAGCTGCTAGCGGTATATTTGATCATTGCTGTGGCGTTTTTTGTTTTGTAGAATCCAGCCTCTTGATCTTATGGATTTAGGTTTGCAGATTCTGTGAGGGTACGTAATGTGCCCTCATTTTTTGTAGGCTTATACCTTAATTGCTTAAGTTGCTTAAGTTGTTTAAGTTGCTTAAGTGCGTGCTAAAAGGCTTTTGGGCTTGTCTGCGTGCCACAATACCACTTTCGGCCGTTGCGTCCTCCTTGACGCAAAAGGCCGCGCTACGCAATCCTTGCTCCGCTTGTCGTAGAACTGTGCCACGCAGACGGATCGATAGTAATTGGGGCTTGTCTGCATGAAAAAATTGTACTCCATATATTTTCACAATGAAATCTTGTGTTATCGTTAAGAATAATTTATCAAAATTAAAAAATGCAGACATTGATAATAAGCGCTAACGAGTTTAAGATGGTTCGTATATTTCATCCTCGTCTGATATTGTATCAGGGAATAAAATAATGCTATGATAAAGCTGATTCCGGAAGGGGAGGGGTAGCTATGAAACGGTTTGGTTTTTATTTAATAATTTTGATTTTGGGACTGGGAATTTTGACGGCTGGCTGCGCAAACAAAGATCAAATGAATGGTACGAATCAGGAAACAAACCAGACAGGTCAGACGAGCGGCTCAAACGGATCAAATGAGTCAAATAAAGACAACGGTCCGGTGATCTATCAGAACACGTTGTATGGCTTTAATTTTATGTTGCCGGACAGTTGGAAAGGTTACGCGATTGTAACTGAGCAATGGGAAGGTATTGCTGTAGATGGCCCGCAAAGCGGTCAAGTGATTGAAACGGGTCAGCTAATTCGGATTCGTCATCCGTTATGGACTTCGGAGCAGCCTCGTCAGGATATTCCGATTATGATATTTACACTGGACCAATGGACAGACTTACTGAATGAAAAATTCAGTGTTGGTGCGGCGCCAATGCCGCCAAGCGAGCTTGGCCGGAATTCCAGATATGTATTGGCGCTTCCTGCACGTTACAACTATGCTTTCCCCGAAGGATTCGAAGAAGTGGAGGATATCCTCGCAAACAGTCCTTTGGAAGCAACTGAAAACTTTAAGTAGGGAATGTCGGATTTCTTGCTTGAATTTTTTGGGAGGGTACCATGAAAATTGTTGTCGCACCTGACTCTTATAAAGGTTGTATGAACGCGCTGAGCGCTGCCAGGGCAATCGAAAGGGGTATTCGGAACGTTGAACGGGATATTGCTGTAAAATTGATCCCGATGGCTGATGGTGGTGAAGGTACCGTGGAGGCGATGATTGCGGCTTTGGGTGGTGAGATCATACCTGCCAGGGTAAAAGGGCCTCTGGGTGAAACGACGGATGCTTTTTTTGGCTTGTTAGAAGACCGAACAACAGCTGTGATTGAACTGGCAGCGGCGGCAGGCTTAAATCTAATTCCTGCAAAGCTTAGAAACCCTCTGCTGACGACATCCTATGGTGTTGGAGAGTTAATAAGGCATGCCTTGGACGCTGGAGCCAAAAAATTAATTCTGGGTATTGGCGGGAGCGGCACGAATGACGGAGGAGCTGGAATGGTCACGGCCTTAGGGGTAAGACTCCTGGACCGGCATGGTCAGGAAATCCGTTTTGGAGGCGGCCATCTGACTGAAATAACGGATATGGATTTTTCTGGCTTTGACTCCAGGCTGAGCGATACAGAGATAATGGCTGCATGTGATGTGACCAATCCGCTATGCGGACCGCAGGGGGCTTCGGCAGTTTATGGCCCGCAAAAAGGAGCGACACCGGCGATGGCGGTCCTATTGGACAAGAATCTCCGGCATTATGCTGAAATCATTCAGAAAAGCACCGGCCTTCAGGTGCAGGATATACCTGGTGCCGGAGCTGCAGGTGGCGTTGGAGCGGCTCTGGTTGCTTTTCTGAAGGCGAATCTGCAACCCGGTGCGCAGCTCATAATGAGGGCAGCAGATATGGACAAAGTTCTGACCGATGCGGATTTAGTCATTACAGGTGAGGGTCTGACCGATTACCAGACGCTCTTCGGCAAAGTGCCGCTGGCCGTAGCTGGAAAAGCTGTAGAACATCAAGTCCCGGTCGTCTGTTTGTCCGGCGGGCTGACGGAAGACGCCCAGCTGCTTTATAAACATGGTTTTTCCGGTGTATTTAGCATTACGGAAGGGCCTGTTAGTCTAGCAGACGCAATTCAGAATGCGGAAGTACTGCTGGAGAGGGCTGCCGAAAGAATCCTGCGCCTGTACCTGGCTGGACGATCATTCCAGCATGGAGGGTCATACGCAAAAGATCATTAATGCTTAAAATTGTACAGGGAGGGCACTATGAAAATTGTTGTTTTGGACGGATATACGCTTAATCCCGGAGATATATCATGGAGCGGGCTGGAAAGGCTTGGGGAGCTTACCGTCTATGACCGCACCGCATATTATGCCGGCAATGAAGATTTGATCCTGGAAAGGGTCGACAGGGCGGAGATTGTCTTTACCAATAAAACACCTTTATCCAGAATCGTGCTGGAAAACGCACCTGATTTAAAATTTATCGGGGTTCTCGCAACAGGCTATAATATTGTCGATGTTGAGGCAGCCAAAGAAAGAGGAATTGTCGTAACGAATATTCCAGCCTACGGGACGAATTTTGTTGCTCAGATGGCAATTGCACTGTTGCTCGAAATGTGCTGCCATGTCTGGCCGCACAGTGAATCGGTTCAGCGGGGAGAATGGTCCGGCAATCCGGACTGGTGTTACTGGAACTACCCCCTCATAGAACTGGCGGGAAAGACCATTGGAATCATCGGTTACGGCAGAATAGGCCAGGCAACTGGAAGAATAGCTCAGGCTTTGGGGATGAGAATCCTAGCTGTTGACAGTAATCCCGATCCGTCTTTGGAAAGTCCCGATATGAAATATGTTGATATGGATACACTGCTTGCCGAATCTGACGCAATCATGCTGCACTGCCCGTTGTTTGAAAATACCAAAGGAATCATTAACGAGCAGAGTATTGCAAAAATGAAGCCCGGTGTGATGATCGTGAACAACGCAAGAGGCCCTTTAATTGTCGAGGAGGATTTGGCCGAGGCGTTGAACAGCGGTAAAGTTGCCGGAGCCGCGCTGGATGTTGTGTCGACAGAACCGATTCAAATGGGTAATCCGCTGCTCCAGGCCAAGAATTGCATTATTACGCCCCATATTTCCTGGGCCTCGCTGGAGGCAAGAATCCGGCTGATGGATCTGGCTGTGCGCAATCTGGAACAGTTTCTGGCAGGGGTTCCCGAGAACGTGGTCAGTTGAACCAGTAACCGTTTAATCATAAAGTCACACAATTGTCACAATTGAATTGTATAGTAACGATGTAAACTTTTTCTTTTCATTTTTCTATTCCATTTTAACCCGACTCTGGTCGGGTTGTTTTTATAACGTTTATAGTAAGCAAAAAAGACAAAAGAAGACAAAAAAGATTTAAAGAAAAAGATTTTACATTTTTCTGGGAAATTAATGACAAACTTAATTAATTCCTTTATTATGTAAGATATGTAAAATATTCTATGGTTTAAGGTGGATACGTTGTATGGCTAGAGTTAACGTCCCATATATTATGGCGTGTGAAGATGTCATTAATGAAAATGAATCCTTAACTTATAAAAAAATTCTTTTCACAAAGACAATTAAAGCTTTGTTTGAAAAAATCTCCCTTAATATTGTCGTCGGGGTTCAGGTTTTTGAGTCGGAAGACGCTGAAGAAAATGAGGGTGACATCATACTTGAAATGACAGTAAAAGATGATGAAGATGAGTATGTCACCAAACTACCGTTAAAAATTGAGATACCAACAGGAACAAAGGACATCTCGGTAAAGATCGTATTTAACGATATGCTCATAAAATCACTTGGATCATACAAGTTTGTTGTCAGTAAAGGCAGGAAGAAACTCAACGAATATCGAATATTAATAACAATGGAAGAAGGAGAAAAAGAATGAATACGCTCACAATGGATGTAGACTTTAATAAAATATCAAAAGCTAAAGCTTCCTCAGAGAGTAATCATTCGGATTTTATATCTGCTATAAAAAGCTTCACTTCACCAAATAATATAGAATTAACATCTAGCGCGGGAATTCATGGGCTGAATGTTGGTGTTTATGAAAAACATGAGGTTTTATTTGCCGAATATACAGTGATTTTTACGGATGAAAAAAGTTTTGAAATAAGGTCAGGGTATAAAGAACCAAAGTCATTGAATAAACATAATAGTGTTCTATCAAGGATTGGTGGTGCTATTATGGGATGGCTTGCTTGTTCTCCAATTGAATCTTTCGCTGAAGAGATTAAAAATTCTTATACGCAGCATGTCGGCTTAATTGCCTCTCTAGCGGCTCTATGTTCTGCTTTCGCAGCTTGGACGGGTATTCCTATTTTTAGTATTATTGGTGGGTTTATTGGACTTGCTGTTTTTGACGCATTCATAAGCTTATTACCTGGAGCAGTTAAAGAAGGGAAAGAGAAAGATCATAGCTTACAGGCCAAACTATGTGCTTTTTGTGTAAACTTAGCGGCAATTATGGTTGGCGTTATTGCCCATAATTACTTTGTCGACCTGACTTCCGGGTTAAGTAGTATTGAATATTTTCCTGCTAAAGTCGTATCCAATGTTCATTATCTGATTGTCTTTTGGGTAGGGTTGATCTATGTTACAAGAGTCATCGGATATACAGCAAAAATTAATAAGGTACCAATTCCATGGTTTGTGAAAGTATTGAAAGGAATTGACTCAAATAACGAAAAAGGGAAAAAGGGAAATAAAGAGTTATAATTTTTTAGTACATGGAAAGACTCTTCTCTTCTCTTCTCATCGTTATCTAAAGCCTTTAAACTTATTATGAAGAATAAAAATTATACTTTTTTGGACAAACCTGAACATGCCCGAATATTATATTTCAGGAGAATAAAAGTATAATACGGGATGTGATATTATGTACTTTACTCAGCTTTTTATGATCCCTCTCGGTATCATTAGTATCATGAATAAAATCAAATCGTCGGGTATAGGTACGCATGTGGTGGCAACAGATAAAAATATAGTAGGAGCTAAATCACCGATGTCAGCAGGCACTTGCCATCACCTTCTAGTTTATAATCGGCCGTCATGTCACCCGCATCGAAAGGTTAGGCGTCGTTGTTGCCGTTGTTGTTAGCCAAGTAACTAGATTACCGTGGATCCCCCGGATCAAAAAAAGCAGCCAGTGGGACGTACCTGGTTGCTTTTTAATATTTGTCTTTATTCTAAATGTCATCCTTCGGGATACGACTTCGGAATGCTCCTATGTCCCGATCAGTCAGCTGGTATTGTGACTTCTCAAAATGGAAGTTCAGTTCGAAGGACTTTAGTTTCCCGCATCGATCTTCAATGTTCTGTACGATTTTTGTAGTAGTTTCGCTCAACATAAGACATAGGTCGTCTTTTGTAAATCCATTTTTTCTGATTATCATTTTGCAGCCCTTTACTAATATATTTGAATATTTAAATCTCTTGTGAAAGTGATAACTCAGTGGGTAATATTGCATGATTTACAAGACCTTCGGGGGAGTTTAAAAATTCGGCATTTTTGAATTTAAGTACACAAGTGTAGTAAATTTCAAAATAGTCAAATTTTCAAATTGAGAGCGATCAATATGGTGGGAACAAAGAAATTGGTGGCAGCAATGAAGGCTTGATGGCCTTCTTTTTTTGCATTTTCTGCTCAAAATAAAAAAACGGTCAGAAGACCGTTAAAAATTTGCTCCGGAAAATTCTCAAACCCGCATGAATAGCGGGTTTTTAGACGAATTTTGGTGCGGCCGAGAGGACTTGAACCTCCACGAGCGTAAGCCCACTAGTACCTGAAACTAGCGCGTCTGCCAGTTCCGCCACGGCCGCATCGACAGACTACATTATATTTGATGGCTCTATGCTTTGTCAACACAAAAGCGTAATAAAAAAATAGAATTTTTAATCCTTGGAAACATGTATATAAGTAGGGAGGGACAAGGCCTTTGTTCCTGCCTTGCTTTTCGTTGTGGTTTTTGTTATCCTTTTCCATTGGGAGCATTTTGTTTTTTCAGATATTTATAGGCAGGAATATATAGATTAATAGAGAAAGTAACTTAGGTTTGGGCTGACCTTTGAAATTTGAGATATTGAAGAAATGGGGAAGGTGATTTATGTTGAAGGGTTTTATGAAATCGTTGTTTGAATGGGTCGTCATCGTTGCAATTGCTTTTGTTCTCTCTATGGTGATCCGAAATTATTTGATTGATACGCGAATCGTCCCGACCGGCTCGATGCTGCCTACGATTCAGCTTCAGGATCGTTTAATCGTGGATCGGTTCTTTTATAAATGCGGTGATATCAAGCGCGGAGATGTTATTGTTTTTGAAGCTCCCGAGTCTATGATGAAGGATGAGGACCTCGTTAAAAGAGTCATCGGCTTGCCTGGAGAAAAGCTTGAGGTCAAAAATGGAAAAGTCTATATTAATGACCGGGTTCTGGATGAGCCTTATGTCGAATATCCGGCCGATTATGAATTTGGGCCTGTGACCGTACCGGAGGATTCCTATTTCATGATGGGGGATAACCGTCCTGCCAGTTACGATAGCCATCGCTGGGGGGCCTTGCCCAAGGATAAGATACTGGGAAGGGTCTGGATCAGGTACTGGCCTTTAGACAGTTTGGGCCCCCTGACCAAATTGCCTGAAGATTATTTGAAATAGCATAAACCCAAATCATATAATAAGGAAACTGCAGAACATAAGAATAAAAAAGTGATGGGGGATGCCGGATGGAGCCAATCTTTATTAATGTGATTGTCGCGATCGTGATCGGGATCATTCTCGGATTTGGGACAGGGTTTATTATCCGCGGAGGCCAAGCCAAAGGGATGCTGGAAAAGGCCCGGACGCTCGAACAGGAGAATGAAAGGCTGCATGCGGAACTGAATCAGGAATTTGAAAGAAGAATGCAAAATTCCGCTGTTATTTCCGAACTGCGTACCCGACTTGAGATGGAGCAGACGGCGTATGAAGAGAAATTAACGCTGCTCAGCCGGGCCAGGGAGGAACTTAGTGACGGTTTCAAGGCCTTATCCGCCGAGGCGCTTAAGAATAACAATCAGTCCTTTCTCGAATTGGCGAAGGCCGTGCTCGAAAAGACCCAGGTTCAGGCTTCGGCTGATTTGGAAAAAAGGCAGACTTCTATTGATGAACTTGTGAAGCCTCTGCGGGAGTCGCTTGACAAAGTCGATCTAAAGATTAATGAGCTGGAACAAAAAAGAGCAGGGGCTTATGAAGGGCTGCTTAAGCAAGTTGAAAATATGGCGTTTGGGCAGGAAAAGCTGCAGCGGGAGACCTTGAAGCTGACTTCTGCTTTGAAATCGCCGACTGTCAGAGGCCGCTGGGGAGAAATCCAGCTGCAGCGGGTTGTAGAACTGGCCGGCATGGTGGAGTACTGTGATTTTTACCAGCAGGAGGAAGTGAGCGGGGAGTCCGGCAGGCAGCGCCCGGATATGATCATCCGGCTTCCGGGGAATAAAACGATCGTCGTCGATTCTAAGGCACCGCTCGCGGATTATCTTGAAGCTGTGGAAGCCCTCGATGAAGACTATAAAAGAACAAAGTTGTCGGGTCATGCCCGGCAGGTCAAAAACCATATTGCCAAACTCGCCGCGAAGTCTTACTGGAACCAGTTCGATTTTACGCCGGAATTTGTTGTCATGTTTCTGCCGGGTGAAACCTTTTTCAGTGCTGCGCTGCAGTCAGATCCGGAACTCATCGAATACGGCGCCGGGCAAAGGGTCATCTTGGCGACCCCGACAACGTTGATCGCGCTACTTAAAGCCGTGGCTTACGGCTGGAGCCAGGAACAGATCAACGAAAATGCCCGCCATATCAGCGAGCTCGGCAAACAGCTCTATGACAGGATCAGCGTTTTGACAGAGCATTTGTTGGACATCCGCAAAGGACTCGCTCAGGCCACTCAGGCTTACAATCGGGCTGTCGGCTCCTATGAGAATCGGGTACTCGTGACCGCTAGGAAATTCAAAGAGCTCGGGGTTGCTGGAGATAATGAGATCGGTGAGATGGAGATCCTCGAGACCGGGCTTCGGGAGATTGCGGCAGGAGATAATTAATATTTGGGAAAACAATCGGACTTCTCAGTCGAATACTACGTGATTATTAAAAAGATGTATGATTGCATCTTTTCTTGATCTCAAGAAATTTCAAAGAAACCTCCATGGGTCTCAAGAAAACTAAAAATTTTACGATAATAATAAGGAAGTCTAATATCCATGGAGGGATGAAGATGAAGATTTTGAGTTCAGCTGTTGATCTTTATTCGGACTACAAGCTGGAACAGCAAAAGACCGTCAATGAAAGGCTGAAAGCCTGGGTTGACGGACAGGGCACGGATGCAAGCGATGCAACAGAGCCAACTGCGGATTCATTGACACTTTCAAGTGACGCTTTGGCTAAATTACAGGAGAATCCCGCAGTGAGCAGCTCAGAAACAACTGCTGAGTCGGAAGATGAATTCTTTGAACTCAGCCCTAGGGAGAAAGAAATTATCTCCCTGTTAGAAAAATTCCTTTCCAAGCTGTCCGGGAAAAAGGTAACGATTGATGTACCGAACAAACTAACTCTTTCAGGTCCGGGTAACAGTGATTTTGGTCACCTGATGGCAGCAAAGAACGACGGCAACAATAATGGGAACGGCAGTCAGAGGGTTGGATGGGGCATCGATTACCACTATGAAGCGTCCTATACAGAAAAAGAATCCATGAACTTTTCAGCCCAGGGCACAATCCTTACTGAAGACGGCAGTGAGATAAAATTCAAGCTGAATATCGCGACAAGCCGTGAGTATACATCCTATCAGCGTATCGATATCAAAGCCGGAGATGCTTTGATCGATCCGTTAGTAATTAATTACGGTGCAGGCGGTGCGAGCCTGTCAGGATTAAAAACGGATTTTGACCTTAATGCTGACGGAACGCAGGACACGATGTCTTTCCTGGCTGAAGGCAGCGGGTTCCTTGCTTGGGATGAGAATAGCGACGGAGTCGTCAATGATGGCAGCGAGCTCTTCGGGCCGACAAGCGGAGACGGTTTTAAGGAATTAGCCGAATATGATAACGATCAAAACGGCTGGATCGATGAAAACGATTCCATCTACAAAGAACTTAGCCTTTGGATTAAGGATGCTGCCGGTAACGACCAGCTGCTGGCCTTAAGTCAGGTTGGGATCGGCGCGATCTATTTAGGCAATGTCGATTCGCTATTTTCACTGAAAGATACGGATAATCATTTAGACGCTCAGATCAAGGAAACCGGCATATTTCTAAAAGAGAACGGAGAAGCAGGGACGGTCCAGCACGTAGACTTTGCGGTATAGCGAGAGGATAAGCTAATACAAAGGGACGAATTTTTTATTCCCTCAATTAAATAATGGGGATAAAGATTCGTCCCTTTCATTTCGCGGTTGTCTTAAGCTAAAGAGAGTTCAGAAATTGTTCCAGCTCTTCAATATTCGCTACAGAAAATGCACCGGTACAATATTCCTGGTATTTCGTCATCAGACAGTCGCCCTTGTCCCACTGATCCTTGCTTAGGGGGTTCAGCCAGTACAAGGCTGCGGCCTTTTCTTTGATCTGGGCCAGGACGTCACTGCCGTCCAGCCTGTTCCGGTTGTTTTTGCCGTCTCCCAAAATCAGCACCGTGGTTTTCTTCGGCAGGAAAGGCAGATAGAGGTCGGCAAACTGCAGCAGCACATTACCATAATGGGAATAGCCTGTACGGTTATAGCCGCTAACCTTGCGTAGATTGTTGAGTGAGCCTGTCCAGTCCTGCTCCTGGAAATAATCTGTCGCTTCCACGAGCTGATCGACGAACAGAAATGAGCGGACGTTGGCATAGCGCTGCTGCGTCGCGAAGACAAACATCAGCATGAAGTAAATAAATTTGCTAACGGAATTGGACATGTCACAGAGCAGCCAGAGGTCGGGTTTCGATTGTTTTCGCTGCATTTTTATCAGGTTCAGCGGGATTCCGCAGGTTTTCAGGGAATGTTTGATGCTACGGTTCAGATTGATAGTGCCGCTTGGACCTACTTTGCGGCGCCTTCCTTTGCGGACGGCCAGTTTTCGGCCTATCTTCTGGATTTCCTGCGACATTTGAGTGATCTGCGCGTCGTCGCAGTCCAGAAACGAAACCGTTCGTGGATTTCGTTTTTTCATTTCCTGGATCAAATGCTCCGAACTCATATTTCTAGCCAGCTGGCGTTCAATTTCATCTTTGAGTAAATGGTTCCATTCTTCAAGGGCTGCCCGTGCCGCCTGGTATTCCGCTTCAGATAGTTCATCCTGTTGGTAAGCCTTTTCAATATGATCGGCTGCTTCATTCCAACCGCTCTGGGTCCGGAAAGCAGCCAGGCCTTTTTCGCGATCCTCGATGCTGAGTTCAAGATTCAGGTTCAAGCCTTGCAGGACAGCATAAATCAGATCGATTTCATTGTTCAGCACGGCCTCAATCAAGAGCTCTAGCGGGACAGTTTTGCCGGCACTTCCTCCGTGGCCTTCTTCCTGGGAAAAGCGGCCCCGGCTTTTTAGAATGCCCAGATGGTCCGACGATATTTCCAAATCAGGGCCAAAATATAACTCGATCAGCCATAAAGCATAATCAGGGCCCCAAGGAGATTTGATCAGCGTCGTATTAATGAGGTGATAAAAAGTATATTTATCCATTTTATCAAGACCGAGCATTTTTAGCAGCCGGATGCAGTCAGATATTTCGCGTGAATTCACGTTAATGCCGGATTTTCTGAGCAGTCCGGCAATTTTAAGAATGAAGTATTCCATCAAACCAATCCTTTTGGTTCACTTTTTCCAGGACATGCTGGCAGTCATCCTGGTATTTGAAAAGGATGTTCAGCGCGCTGGAAGCGACTTCCGCCGTTAGTTCTTCGACCTGCAGCTGTTCCAGGATGTTGACCCAATCGATCACTTCGCTGATGCTGGGGTGTTTTTTGAGCTTCTCGAGCCGCAATTTGCGGATGAAAGTAACCGCCTGTTTGCCAAGGCTCTCCTTTAGATTCGGGAAGTGGATCTGAAGAATCTCAAGTTCTCTCTGCTCGTTCGGGTAATCCAGATGAAGGTACAGACATCTTCTTCTTAGCGCCTGGCTTAAGTTTCGCGTGCTGTTGCTGGTCAATAGGACGGAAGGTATGCTTACAGCAGGGATTGTCCCAATCTCAGGTATAGAAATCTGCCAGTCCGAGAGGATCTCCAGCAGAAAGCTTTCAAATTCCTCGTCGCTTTTATCGATTTCATCAATCAGCAGGACGGAAGGCATATCACTAGCAATCGCTTTCAGTAACGGTCTTTTCAGAAGGAATTCATCCGTATAAATATTTTCACTGGTAGCGGACCATTCATTCGTGCCGGGACTTTTGGTCTGAATATAGAGCAGTTGTTTCTGATAATCCCATTCATAAAGGGCTTTGCCTTCATCGATACCTTCATAACACTGGAGGCGGATCAATTCTCGGTTGAGATATTGGCTCCATGCTTTGGCCAACTCTGTTTTTCCGGCTCCGGCCGGCCCTTCAATAAGTAAGGGTTTATTGAGAAGCAGGGAGTAATGCAAGATCATTGCGGTATTGTCATTAGCAATATAGCCCTGTTTTTGTAAACCTTCTTTTATTTCGTCCAAATTCATAAACAGTACTTCCTTTCTGATCGATGACAGGCAAAATATCCTAGATAATTTTAGTCATATATACATGTATAATGGGTGTTTTTTTAATTATTGATGATTAAAGGAATAATGGCAAGAGGAATTCAATTCAGAAAGATAAAAACATAAAAATTTTCAACCACTAATCATCGAAAGAATCTTCTAATAAAAGCATCCTCATGTCAACAGGAACGGTTGCTTTTATCTTTATTGTCTTCAGGGTCAAAGGATGAGGAAAAGAGTAGGAATAACAGTGCAGCGCCTGTCTTTGAATATATTTCATGCCGCCGCCGTACAGATCATCTCCTAAAAGTGGATGACCAGCTGCCTGAGCGTGTACTCTGATCTGGTGGGTACGGCCGGTGACCAGTGTAAACTCCATTAGTGAATAGTCCGGGTACTGCTGCAGTGTTTGGAACAACGTCAGTGCGGACTGCCCGTCAGGGTGAGCTTCCCGGACAATCTTGCTACCGGGTTTAAGGCGGATTGGGAAGGACCATTCGCCTTGGGTGAGCGGAGAATGGCCTTCGGAAAGGCCCAGATATTTCTTCTCGACTTTGTTTTTGACAGAAAGGGCGGCCAGTTGCTGGTGAGCGTAGCGGGATTTGGCGATCAGCACAATGCCGGAGGTATTGCGGTCGATTCTCGAGACAGGGCGGAAAGGCCTCGTTTCACCTTTGCTTCCCCAGTAACCGATCACCGCGTTTGCGAGCGTTCCAGTCCGATATCTCGAATTTGGATGGATGACCTGACCAGGCGGCTTATTCACCGCCAGAAAGATTTCGTCTTCGTAGATAATTTCAATTGGCAGAAGCTCTCCTCTGATAGTTGCCGGCTCTTCTTCCAGAATATTCACAGCAAGAGTCTGTCCGGTTTTACCCCGGGCAGTCAGGTAGGTAAATTTGCCGTCGATCCAGACATTTTCACCGATTTTCAGCTTTTGCAGTACCTTACGGGAAAAATGGAAGCGCCGCAGAAGGATGTCCTGGTATTTCCTGCCGTCATCTTCTGGCGTTAAAGTGTATGTGAATAATGTATTTGCAGTCATGTTTTTCTCCTAATAGAATAAGCATCATCTGATAGACATATATTATGATTTAATAGAATAATTTAGCAAGATGTTGGGTAAAGAAACAAAAAATATATTATAATAATGACAGTTAAAATTAACCAATATAGGTTTCATAAATCAAGCCGAGTTCCCAAGTATTATCCCCGAAGGCAAAATAAACAAGCAGAAAAGAGGTCAAGTATAGGTATGAATGATCAAAGAATAGACGTATTGGCCAAAAATTTAATCCATTATTCCGTAGAGTTAAAGAAAGGTGAACGTATCCTGATTGAGCTGTCGGGGTTGGAAATCCCTTTAGCCCGGGCGCTGGTCAGAGAGGCTTATGAAGCTGGGGCGCAGCCTTTTCTTAATATTACTCATCATACCTTGCAACGTGAAATATTAAAAGGGCTTTCAGTCGGACAGGCACAAAGCCAGGCGAAGTGGGAAGTCGCCAGAATGCAGGACATGCAGGCTTATATCGGAATACGCTCCGGGGAAAACATTAACGAGCTGGCCGATGTCCCAGCAGATAAAATGCAAATCTACTTAAGCCATTACTCGAAACCGCTCCATTCCGAGCAAAGAGTCAAGTATACCCGTTGGTGTGTGCTCCGCTATCCGAATCCGTCGATGGCGCAGCTCGCTGAGATAAGTACCGAAGCTTTTGAAGATTTTTACTTTCAAGTCTGCAATCTAGATTATTCCAAAATGTCCAGAGCGATGGATCCGCTGAAAGAACGGATGGAAAAGACCAACATGGTAAGAATTACAGGGCCCGGAACAGACCTTTCGTTTTCAATCAAGGGGCTGCCAGCAATTAAATGCGACGGTAAGATGAATATCCCTGACGGCGAGCTTTTCACAGCGCCGGTCCGAGATTCGGTCAACGGTATCATCGCCTATAACACCCCGGCTGTTTATCAGGGATTTACGTATGAATCCATCGTACTGGAATTCAAAGACGGCAAAATTATCAAGGCTTCAGCCAACGATACCGAAAGAATTAATAAAATTCTTGATACCGATGAAGGTGCGAGGTATATCGGAGAGTTTTCATTTGGCTTTAACCCTTACATTCAGAAGCCAATGAAAGATACATTGTTCGATGAGAAGATCGACGGAAGTTTTCATTTCACACCAGGTTCGGCCTATGACGAATGCGACAATGGCAACCAGTCCGCAGTCCATTGGGATCTGGTATGCATCCAGAGACCGGAATACGGTGGCGGAGAGGTCTATTTTGACGGGGAACTGATTAGGAAAGACGGCAGGTTTATGCCAGCGGAGCTGCAGGTCCTGAATCCTGAAAACCTCAGATAACGTATCGAGTACAACATTCTTAAATTCTCTACTCAAAATTTCATACAATCCTGATTATCCTATATTAGGTCTGGGTGACACAAGTCCGGCGTCAAGCGGAGCAAGGATGCGGAGCGCGGCAGATTATGCCATGGAGGGCATAATCTGCCGAAAGCGGAATTGTGGCGCACAGACCAGACCCGAATGAATATATTTGTCAAACAAGAGGAGAGAAATACAATGAAGATCCTGAGCAGTATAAAAATACCGGATGATCTCTTGGGAAAACTGCTGGCAATTCGACCGGGTACTCGGATCGTTCAGGTGAGGGACTTTACGGAGGTAGATCCGGAAGCGGATGTACTGCTTACGTATGGTTGGGATATCAAAGAGGATACCATTGATCTGTATCCGAATCTCAAATGGATTCAAACCTTAAGCGCAGGGGTCGATATGCTGCCTCTGGACAGGCTTATTTCGAGAGACGTCAGGCTGACGAATGTCAAAGGCGCCCATAAGATCCAGATGGCCGAGCACGTCATCTGGAGTATCCTGATGCTTTTAAGACAGGGCAATACATTTGTATCACAGCAGGAACAGAAAATATTCAGCGCAAAACCGAAGATTTCCGAAATGTACGGCAAATCGGTCTGCATCGTTGGGGCAGGTACCATTGGCAAAGAGATTGCCAAGCGGTCCGGGGCTTTTGGGATGACGGTTTATGGCGTATCACTTCATGGCGGTCAGGACCAGGCTTTCGCGAAGATTGTAACCCCGGAGGAAATGCCTGGAATTCTGTCGATCAGTGATGTAGTCGTTATTGTCCTACCGCTGACATCGGAAACGAAAGACTTTGTCAACGCAGACTTCATCCATCAGATGAAGGACGGGGCATTATTTGTCAATGTAGCCAGAGGACAGGTTGTCGACGAGGATGCCCTAATCGAAGCAATTAAAAGTAAGAAGATAGCCGCAGCGGCGCTCGATGTATTCAGGAAAGAACCGTTGCCGGAAGACAGCCCGTTCTGGGAACTGAATAATGTCTTCCTTACGCCGCATATCGGCGGCAGGACCATTCAGACCTCTGAACGCATGTGGGAAGTGTTCCAGAGAAATCTGGCTAAATATCCTGACCCGGGTCAAATGATCAATATTATAGACGATAGGACAGGGTATTAAGAAACACGTACTTGAATATAGAACACTCAACTAAGTAGGAACTCAGAATATTGAAACGTGAGAAACAGGCATAAAAAGAGATTCGGAGGAGTCCTATGAATGACTTCCAGAAAAGTGTTATCGAAAGATTGTCCCGCCATACCCGCGTCTGGATCGTAGGTGGAGCGGTACGGGACCATATCCTGGGATTGGAGTCTCCGGACATGGATTTAGTGTGCGTGCTGAGCCCAAAAGAGGTCAAGGATATCCTCTGTGAGCAAGGCTTCTCTGCCCAGGTAATCGGTAGGCACTTCTCGACGGTCAGCATTTTTACGGAAGGTTCCAAAGCGGATGTGGTACAGGCCGAAGAACTAGAGAAAGATGCCCAGCGCAGGGACTTCACCATCAATGCGATTTATCAGGATCCTGTGTCAGGGGAATTTTATGACCCGATGGAAGGCAGAAAGGATCTGGAAGCCAAAATCCTTAAAGCCTGCGGTAAGCCTGATGAACGGTTCCGGGAAGATCCTGTCCGTATTTTGAGGATGGTTAAATTCGCGGTAAAGTTTTCAATGAAGATTGACCCCAATACCTGGGAGCATGCAGTGGACCATCTTTCTTTTCTGAGTACCACATCTCGGGAAAGAATTACGGCGGAACTTGCCGGGATCCTTGTTTTGACCGAGGCCGAAAAGGCTGTGCGGATGTTGGACAAAATCGGTTACTGGGATATGTATTTACCTGAATTGGCCAGGCTGAAAGGTCTTGAACAGAATCAGTATCATTCCCTGGATGTCTGGGAACATACCATGGCCGTATTTCGGAATACCCCTGAAGATCTTTATCTGCGTCTGGCAGGCCTGTTTCATGATTCCGGCAAGTGGGAAGTAGCTAGCCGGGAATGCCATGTATCCGGGACACTAAAGTTTGCCGACCAGAACTACTCACTTGAGGGATTTAAAATCGTCGGGACAAGAGGACCCCGGGAACTGGAATATAAGCTGAAGTCTTTCATTGGGAAAAAGATCCGAATCCTTGGGGCAAGACTGGATCAATACCCGGAAATTGTGCAGTTTAAAAAGGTCATAGACGGTGAACCGACCAATTTTGGTCTTGTGTACGTCGAAAACGGCAAACGACATTTCCTGATGCATGAAGCGGCAAGTGCCAGGCTTCTGGCCGATGTTCTCAAACGCTATACGTTTTCGATGTTTTTTGATGGGGTTGGCAAAAAACAGGAACAAAACCTTATTAAACTTGTTGAGAATCATATGCAGGCAACACTCGTATTCATGCCGGAGTTCAGAGGGGAATTTGCCAAGCGGTCTTTCAAGAACAGAGCGGCGGAGCTCGTTTGGAAAGTCTGCTGGGACGGCAGAAACTTTGAATTAAAGAACATCCATGACTTTTTGATTTTATGGAAAGCAGATTATCAGGCCGGAAAACTTCATACCACTGCGCAGAACAATATTTTTGAAAGGATTTTTGCCGAATTGATTGCAGTAGCTTTGTGGCAGAAAGAAAATCTGGTGCAGATTGACTGGAAACTATTCCGGCAGTATGCGATGCAGCAAGGATTAAGCGGTTCAAATCTCGGAATCTTTAAGGAGCTTGTCCGCGAAAAAGCCATGAAAGAGATGAAGCAGGAATTGAATCATACTTTTCTAAAAAAAGTATATTGGGAGTTCAAAAATATGTAGAAGTAAGTTATAATAATTATAAATAGATTGTTATTTCAAAAAGGAGTGGGGACATATGAAATGGCGCTGTGTTATTTGTGGCTACATACATGAAGGGGATAATCCTCCCGAAACCTGTCCAGTCTGCGGTGTTGATTCCAGCAACTTTGTCACGGATTCCTTCAATAATGCCGGCAGTACCACGATGAATTCTGTTCAGACCATATTAAGTCCCGAGGAAGCGATTGTGAAAGCGGTACAGTCAATTTCCTACGGTTTGTTTATTATTACGGCAGCCTATAACGGCAAAGACAACGGGCAGGCAGCCAACACTTGTTTCCAGATCACTTCTGATCCCGTGCAGATTGCGATTGGTATTAACAAGAAAAACTACACGCATGAACTGATCATGCAAAGCGGCAGATTCGGCGTATCCGTCCTGGACCAGAAAGGACATGACCTCGTCAGAAGATTTGGCTACAGGTCAGGGAAAGAGACCGATAAATTTGACGGAATCAAAGCGCACCGCGGATCATCCGGTATCATGCTGCCTGATGAAGTACTGACCACCATGGAAGCAGAAGTCGTGAATTCAATGGATACCGGTACACATACCTTGTTCTTGGGCAGAGTCACGGTGGCCGAAGTCCGAAGTACCGGTGAGCCGATGACGTATGCTTACTTCAGGAAGACAAAGTAAACCATCATGAGCAATATAAAAAGAGAGAAAACGCCTCATTCGAAGCATTTTCTCTCTTTTTACTTGCAGTTTATCCTTTTCTTAACAAACCTGGACATTCTGGTCAATGCTTCCTGCAGCTGCTGCGTCGAGTAAGCGTAGGAACAGCGGACATGTCCTTCACCGGCCGGACCGAAGGCCGTACCGGGAACAACGGCAACTTTTTCTTCCTTCAACAGCTGTTCGGCAAATGCTTCGGAGTTTAATCCGGTAGCTGTAATATCGGGGAAAACATAGAAAGCACCTAAGGGTTCAAAACAGGTAAGACCCATTTCTCTAAGGCCGTGAACCATAATCCGGCGGCGTCGGTCATATTCCATCACCATTTCTTGTTTGGCCGTTTCTCCAGATTTCAGTCCTTCCAGTGCAGCAACCTGTGCCATAATCGGGGCGCACATAATGGTGTATTGATGGATCTTAAGCATGGCCTGAATCAGATCAGGGTGGCCAGCAACATAGCCAATTCGCCAGCCTGTCATTGCATAGGCCTTCGAGAAGCCGCTGACATGAAGCGTGCGGTTCCGCATGTACGGTAAAGTTGCAAAGGGTGTATGTTCTCCGCCGTAGTTAAGATCCGAATAAATCTCGTCGGAAATAACGATCAGATCATTTTCGGACGCAAACCGGGCAATCGGCAGCAGCTCTTCTCTGGTCATGACTGCGCCGGTGGGGTTATTAGGATAAGACAGAACCAAGATCTTGCAGTTGGGTGTATAAGCCATCTGAAGGTCTTCAACCTGCAGACGAAAATCGTGTTCTGCACTTGTTGTAACATAATGGACCTCTGCGCCACTGATTTCCGCACAGGCGGCGTAGGCCACAAAGGAAGGATCAGGAATCAACACACCATCGCCCGGTACGATCAAAGCGCGCATCGCTAGATCAATCGCTTCGCTGGCGCCGACGGTGATAAAGATTTCCTGATCGGCATTATAACTTAAGCCTTGATGTTTGGCCATATATTTTGATAATTCCCTGCGGAGCTCGATCAAACCCGCGTTACTGGTATACATGGTCTGACCCTGTTCCAGAGAAAAAATAGCGGCTTCAGTCATGACCCAGGGAGTCGCAAAATCAGGCTCTCCGACACCGAGGGAGATTACGCCTTCTACAGTGGCGGCTAGGTCAAAAAACTTTCGTATTCCTGATGGCTTCAGATTAAAAGCCAGTGGTGATAAGTATTGCTTCATGGCGTTATCATGAGACGCTGCGGTCTCTCTTCCTCTCCGTGAAATTCTATGCCATCCTGCTTATACCTGCGCAGAATAAAGCGGGTCGAAGTTGACTGGATTACATCCAGGGGAGACAATTTATCGGAAACAAACTGGGCGATTTCATGCATGTTACGGCCCTCAATAATGATACAAAGGTCAAAATCCCCAGACATCAGATAAACGGATTTAATCTCACTGAACTTTTGGAACCGCTGCGCAATTTTATCGTAGCCATTGCCGCGCTGGGGCAGGACTTTGACATCAATTAATGCAGTAACCCTGTCTTCTTCCAGTTGGTCGTAATTGATAAGGATACCGTATTTTGCGATGACCTTATCATCTTCCCACTGTTTAATTTTCTTTTTAATATAATCCGCTGTCAGGCCGGTCTGAATTGCTAAATCTTCCACAGTCAGACGGCAGTCCTGGGACAGGATATGAAGGAGGCGCCGATCATCTTCGGACAACATTCTCGAAAACTCCTTTCTGCGCTTTTGAATTAATATTATTAAATTATAATAGCATAAGAAGACAGCAGATAACAACCTCATCCTATGATTTTCCTCAGACTATTCGCATATGCTACCTCTGCAATTCATTAAACTTTGCGGATTTGATTGAATTCCTTGGATTTTCCTGATTTTTACCTCTTTTTTATAGATATTAATTTTTTACAGGTTTAGAGCACCAGTTTTTTTATGGAAAGTTAACTTTACATTCTATCTGGAATATGTTATGTTTATGGAAAGCAAACTTTCCATAAACATTAGGAGTGAGTCTATGAATAACAAATTAGAAGAAATACGCAGGCAGCGAGGAATAAAGCAGGAAGAGCTTGCCGCAGCTTTGGAGGTATCTAGACAAACCATAGGTTCACTTGAAAATGGACGGTATAATCCATCCATCATCTTAGCATTCAAAATTGCACGCTTCTTTGGGATGAATGTTGAAGAAATATTTATTTATGAGGGGGAAAAATAAATATGACAAAGAATATTAAAGCAATTGGCTTTTCCGTTTTAGGAATACTATTAATCGTAATAGGGTTCGTTTTGATAAAGGCCATTCATGAACCACAAAGAAGTATGCAAGTCTTGCCATACGTCTGTGTTGGTATGGGATGCGGACTATTCGGTCACCATTTAGGGAAAATCATTAGCAGTATGGCGCTGAAAAATTATCCGGACGAGGTCAAGAAAATAGAAATTGAGCAAAACGATGAAAGAAATCTAACAATTACCAATAAGGCCAAAGCTAAGGCTTATGATAAAATGATCTATGTATATGGCGTGATCATCCTGGCATTTGGTTTAATGCAGATTGATTTGACGGCGATTATCATATTGGTTATTTCATATTTGTTTGTTGTATTCTTAGGAATCTATTACAGATCAAAGTATGAAAAAGAAATGTGAAACGATCATTATTGTATGAAAAGGAAGCTCAATGAAAAAGCAAAAAAGATTACTTCTGACGATTCTTTGCCTAATCGTACTAGTTTTACTTGGTTACAGCTCACTAACCGGCAGCTCAGTGACTTTTACGGATCAGTCGTGGCAGACAGCGACTGCGGTCAAAGATCAAAAAGGTACGCTACCGTCAAATCCGAATGCCTCCAATACCGGCTCAGGTGCGGATATTGCTCCGGTCTCAGGCACTCTTCAAGTCCATTTCATTGACGTCGGGCAGGCGGATTGCATTCTGATCGAAGCCCCTTCGGGAAAAACCATGCTGATCGATGCAGGGAATAATGAAGATGCAGGAACGGTTACCTCGTACATAGAAAAACAAAAAATAAGCAAACTGGATATTGTGGTTGGCACCCATCCCCATGAGGATCATATTGGGGGTCTCGATGCCGTAATCGATGCCTTTAAAATCGGGCAAGTCATCATGCCAAGCAAAACACATACGACTGAAACGTTCAAGGATGTACTTGGCGCGGTAAAAAATAAAGGCCTCAAAATAACACCGGCAAAAACAGGTGTGAAGCTGAACTTAGGGGACGGTGTGACTGCCGTTGTACTCGCTCCGAACGGTTCGGATTATGAAGATCTGAACAATTACAGCGCTGTGATCAGGATAGCATTCGGCAGCACTTCTTTTTTATTCACTGGTGATGTCGGAGAAATGTCAGAGTCAGAAATGCTGCGCAATGTGAGCATGTATGCTCTGGGGTCGACGGTCCTAAAAGTTGGTCATCATGGCAGCAGTGACGCAACATCCGAGCCCTTTCTGGATCTGGTAGACCCCACATATGCAACGATTTGCGTCGGAAAAGGAAATGATTATGATCATCCTGCACAGGAAACACTGGAAAAGCTAAAGAATAGGGGAGTCAAGGTATTCAGGACGGATCTGGATGGGACGATTGTTGCGGTATCCGATGGATCAGAAGTGACATTTCATACGCCGGAGATCGCATCAAAATAATGGGACCAATAGGCATGATTACCTCAAAAAGGCGGTATCAAAATGAAGGGTGTTATTGATCGTTTCGAAGGCAGCGTCGCCGTGGTGGAGTTTAACGGCAACAACAGCAAGAATATTAACCTGACTGATCTTCCTGCGGGGATTAAGGAAGGTGATGTCATCCTATTTGATGATGGTAAATGGCAGCTTGATCAGAATCAAACAGCCAGACTGAAAGCGGAAATTGATGTACTGGCCCGTGATGTGTTCGAGTAGTTGTCAAATCCCACATTTTTGACTGGACAGGATTTCGAAAAAGCGTTAAATTGATAGTTGATCATTTTGGGGTTAACCTTTAGGAGGAAGAATGAACAAAGTATTCGCCGCAATAGACACCGCAGCAAATGCCCACAAGAATCAGTTCAGGAAAGGGACTAATACGCCCTATATTACACACCCGTATGCAGTTGGAATGATCCTGCAGAAAGAAGGATGTGCGGAAGACATTGTTGTTGCTGGGATCCTGCATGATACCGTTGAGGATACCATCATTAATCTGGAATATCTCCGCAATAAATTTGGCAACAAGGTTGCCTTGATCGTAGAGGGATGTTCGGAACCGGACAAATCGCTGCCGTGGGAAGAACGCAAAGAACATACCATTGAATACCTGAAAACAGCGATACCGGTGATCAAGGCCGTGGCCTGCGCGGACAAGCTGCATAATGTTCTGACGATGCTGGAAGACTATCAAAAAGAGGGCGAGAAGCTTTGGATGCGGTTTAACCGGGGCAGGGAGAAGCAGGAATGGTATTACCGTAATCTCGTGCAAAGCTTAATGCATCCTCCGGTGGATGATGATTTTAAGAAGCTTTATCTTACATTTGCGAAAGCCGTCAGCGATCTTTTCGATTCCAAACCGGACAAGCAGGAAGAGGACCAGACTCTTTCAACTCGCTAAAAAAGACGGGGATGCCCCTATCTTTATTATTAGAATTATAATCTTTTATTCAAACTAAGATTATGATCGAACAGATTAGTATTCAAACAAGAAGATTATTCGAACCAGATAAAAACCCGAAGTTCAAGGAGTTATACTTCCTTGGCCTTCGGGCTTTTTGCTGTGGGCTCCACAAGCAGGAGAGTTTTTCTTAGACAAAACTTATTTGCCAGCCTCTTTGGTATAGTTCAGTAAGCCTCCGGCTAAGATGATTCCAATCTGGCGTTCAGTCAGGTTATGGCTGACCTTGATGGAAGCATTCTTTTCACTTAACAATATATCAAATTCTTCGGAGTTAGACAGGGCTTCAGTCAGATTCGTAAAGATAAGCTTGCTGTCGTCTTTAATCAGATCATAGTCACTCTCATTGAAAAAAGTAAGCGGAAGAATACCAAAGTTAATCAGATTGGCTTTATGAATCCGGGCAAAGCTCTTGGCCAGGACAACTCTGACACCGAGGTACATTGGGACCAGTGCGGCATGTTCGCGGCTGGAGCCTTGACCGTAGTTCTGACCGGCCACAATGATGCTTTGACCAAGCTGTCTGGCTCTGGCAGAGAATCCGTCATCAATTTTACTGTAAACATATTCGGAAAGGGCAGGGATATTGGATCTGAGCGGCAGGATTTTCGCGCCTGCAGGCATGATATCGTCTGTGGTAATATTGTCATTGAGCTTGATGACGACAGGAAGCTCCAAATCCGGCGTAAGCTTCGGAGCAATCGGCAACGGTTTGATATTTGGGCCGCGCACGATGGCCGTGTCCGGAGAACCGGGCGAAATAATCAACGAATCGTCGACCCGAAAATTTTCTGGCATTGGAATTTCAGCAGCAGGGCCCAGCGTGCGGGGATCGGTAAAGTAACCTGTCAGCGCACTTGCAGCAGCAACTTCCGGGCTGACCAGATATACGCCCGCGTCCGCAGTTCCGCTGCGTCCTTCAAAGTTGCGGTTAAAGGTTCTTAAGGAGACGGCACCGGAGGAAGGGGACTGGCCCATGCCAATGCAGGGTCCGCAGGCTGATTCTAAAATTCTGGCTCCGGAATCCAGCAGATCGGTCAGCGCGCCGTTATTGGACAGCATGGTCAGAACCTGACGGGAGCCCGGGGCGATAACCAGACTGACGCTCGGATCGACCACTTTACCTTTTAAGATGGCAGCGGCGGTCATTAGGTCGCGGTAGGAAGAATTCGTACAGCTGCCAATCGCTACCTGATTAACTTTGATATTCGTTAACGTACTTACGGCTGCAACGTTGTCAGGCATGTGCGGCTGAGCTGCAAGCGATTCCAAGGCAGACAAGTCGATACAGATTTCTTCATCGTATGCTGCATCTGCATCAGCTTCAAGCAGAATCCAGTCATTTTCGCGGCCCTGAGCTTTCAGGAAGATCCGGGTCTGTTCATCGCTAGGGAAGACAGAGGTCGTAGCACCGAGCTCGGCGCCCATGTTGGTGATGGTGGCTCTTTCGGGGACACTTAACGTGGAGACGCCAGGACCGGCATATTCAAAGATCTTGCCGACACCGCCTTTGACGGACAGGCGGCGCAGGACTTCTAAAATGACATCTTTGGCGGACACCCAAGGAGCTAATTTCCCGGTTAGATTGATTTTAACAACTTTCGGGTCAGGCAGATAGAATTCGCCGCCGCCCATGGCTACGGCAACATCGAGGCCGCCGGCGCCCATGGCCAGCATGCCGATTCCGCCGCCGGTAGGGGTGTGACTGTCCGAGCCCAACAGGGTTTTACCAGGTTTTCCGAAACGCTCCAGATGGACCTGGTGGCAAATCCCGTTGCCGGGACGTGAAAAATAAACCCCGAAGCGGGAAGCGCAGCTTTGGAGAAAAGCGTGGTCGTCAGCATTTTCAAAACCGGTTTGCAGGGTGTTGTGATCGATGTAACTGACGGATAATTCTGTTTTGACTCTTGGAATACCAACGGCTTCAAACTGAAGATAAGCCATGGTTCCTGTGGCATCCTGAGTTAAAGTCTGATCTATCTTGATGCCGATTTCTCCTCCGGCCCCAAGTTCACCGGAGATGAGATGGGCGGATAATATTTTTTGTGTTAAATTTTGTTTCATATTTCTTACCCCTTTATTTAATTTATGATCCAACTTTATAATATAACAGAATAAGCCTGATTCATCCAGTATAACAAAAAAGTATACATAATATAGCAGATTTTTTTAAGGATATGGGTAGTTTTTTTGCGGTGTGAATATTTCAACGTTCATTTTTCGTTGTTTTCGGGTTATAATATAGCTGTTGTGTTTATTTAATTGGATTTAAGAGCAGTTTTTGGAGAAAATGATGATGACGGACAGCAGGTTAAACATTGTACTAGTTGAACCCGAGATACCTCCCAATACAGGAAATATTGCCAGATTGTGCGCAGCGGTTCAGGCGGACCTGCATTTAGTGAAGCCGCTCGGCTTCAGTATTGATGATAAGCATTTAAAAAGAGCAGGACTTGATTACTGGCATCTCTTGAAGGTACATGTTTATGAAAATTTTAACGAATTTGAAATCCAGAACGCTGAAGGTCAGCTTTTTTTGGCCACGACCAAAGCATCTAAGTTTTATACAGATGTGGAGTTTCCAGACGGCTGCTATCTGCTTTTTGGACGGGAAACAAAGGGGCTGGCGCCGGAAATCCTACAGCGCTATCCTGACCGGCAGATCCGCTTGCCGATGAGAAAGGATGCGAGGTCCTTAAATCTGTCCAATTCGGTCGCAGTGATTGCGTATGAGGTCCTGCGTCAATGGGGCTTCCCAGGTCAGGTGTGACGGCCACGGATGGCCTAATGTCGCGATGCCCTTTAACTTACGATATCCGGAGGTAGTATGCTTTCCTATTTATCAACATTTTTGCTGGCAGTCCTATTTGCTTTGATTTTAACACCCGTCTCCATTATCCTGGCCAGAGAATGGGGTGTGATGGATTATCCGGGTGAGCGGAGAATACATAAGACCCCGATTCCGCGTCTCGGTGGCGCTGCGATTTATCTGGCTTTTTGGCTGGCTGTTTTTTTGACAGTGGCCGTGAATAAAATGCTGATCGGACTTTTCCTCGGCAGCACAATTATTTTTGTGGTCGGCATCTATGATGATGTAAAAGGAATGAGGCCTCTGGTCAAACTGCTCTGGCAGATCCTGGCCGCGGTGATTCTGATCTTTTTCGGCATGGCAGTCCCGCATATCACGCTGCCCCTATATGGAGTCGTCCAACTTGGCTTGATCGGCAACCTATTTGCCGTGTTATGGATTGTCGGTCTGGTCAATGCCGTGAATATATCCGACGGTATGGATGGCCTCGCTTCGGGCATTTGCTTTATTGCGGCGATCACATTATTTTGGTCAGCAACGATCCGTTCGGCCTATCCGGGGGCTGATCTTTTGATGCTGGCCCTGAGCGGTGTAACGCTGGGCTTTTTGTTCTATAACTTTAATCCTGCTAAAATCATTATGGGTGATTCCGGAAGTATGTTTCTCGGCTATATGATCGGGGCAGTCTCCATTTGGGGTTTGCTGAAAACCGCTACGATACTCGGTTTGGTTTTCCCGTTGCTGGTGCTCGGCATGCCTTTAACGGACATGCTGTTTGCGATTATTCGGAGAAAGTGGAAAGGACATTCGATTGTCCGGGCAGACAGGGGGCACCTTCATCACCGTTTGCTTGATACTGGCCTGACCCAGCGCCAGGCAGTGTTTGTTCTGTATGGGATTAGCCTGTGTTTCGGGCTGGCGGCAATTTTCTCTGCCTATGGACACTGGTATATCGCGGCGATTCTGGTGGTTATTGACCTCGGCATTATTTTACGGATTATGTTCAGAAAGTTCCGCCTGCATAACTGGTACACGGTGACAAGGTCAGTTTCTACAGACAGGGAAGATAAAAAGGAACTTGAGAAGGATGGCGAGGGAATGCAGCATAAAATGGAAGAGCAGAGTCAGGCAGAAACGCTGAATCCAGAAGGGCAGAGTCAAGAAGAAAAGATCAAAATGGGGAATAAAATATGAATATCATCTTTCACGGCCATGCCTGTTTTGAAATCCAGTCTGACGCAGGTCGGCTGATGATAGATCCCTATTTGCGGAAGAATCCGAAAGCAAAGGTTAAGCCGGCTGATTTTAAAGCGCTCGATGCAATTCTGGTCACGCATGGTCATAGCGATCATTTGGGAGACGCGGTCGAACTGGCCAGGCTGACCGGGGCAGTCCTGATCTCTAATTTTGAACTATGCCGGTATGCGGAGACCTTTGGGGTGAGGATCCATCCGATGCATATCGGAGGCAAGCACGTCTTTCCGTTTGGAACTGTAAAGCTGACTCAGGCCGTTCATGGTTCCGGGATCGAGCAGGCTGACGGAACCTGTTTGTATGGTGGTTTGGCCTGTGGTTTTCTGCTTCAGATTGAAGGCAAGCAGCTTTACCATGCCGGGGATACCGGTTTGTTCGGGGATATGCAACTTATTGGCAGCCTGATGGAAATCGATCTGGCTATGCTGCCGATCGGGGATAATTTTGTAATGGGGCCGGAAGATGCGGCCGAAGCAGCTCGGATGCTCCAGGCCAAAGTCGTGGTTCCGATGCATTACAATACATTTGAGGAAGAACAGCAGGATTCCAGGGACTTTCTCGCGCTGCTAAGCAGAAAAGCACCGCAGAGCAAGGGAATGATCCTTGATCCGGGACAGCGTATGAAGTTATAGAATCCAAAGACATTGATGCAGCGCAAAATCATATCAAGAAGACTAGAAGATAAAGCAATTCAAAATATAAAAACCAATATCTATATAAAATGAACACAGATAGATGTGCTTTAAAGAAAATCCTGTAATCCTTACAGGATATTTTTTGCTTTTTAGGGCAAAAATACACGGTAAGGAGATGAGAACAGAATGAGAACCAAAGAATGCGCGAAAGAATGCATTTATGCTGTGGACGGCGTCTGCCGTCTGGAAAACAACCATGGGCTGAAGGCCCCCGAATGCCCTAACCGGGATGGTTCACTGGCCGCAGTCTCCATACTCTGAACAGGAGCGTTAAAGCATGAAAGAAAACAGCACCAAGCTAAATACAGGCAATACGAACAAAAAGGATAACAAGAAGAAGAGGCCCGACTTTATGGAGGAAATGAAAATGGAAATTGCGTCGGAACTCGGCATCATCCAGCAGGTCAAAAACGAGGGCTGGGATTCTTTGTCTCCCCGAATTTCCGGCAAAATAGGCGGAAAATTGTCTCAGCGATTAAAACGGATCAACAAATAAAGGCTATTCTATACAATAAATAGTTCAAAGCCTTACCATGTGATATAATTAATGAAAAAAACAGGTGAGGCGTTTTTATTTGACAAAGACAAAGCATCAGCAGATTCTTAACTTTATTGAGAATCTCGACATAGGGAGTAAGGTATCAGTCAGGTTCATCGCCAAAGAGCTCGATGTCAGCGAAGGGACTGCTTACCGTGCGATTAAAGAAGCGGAGAACAAAGGGTTTGTCCGTTCGATCCCGAAGGTTGGGACGCTGCGGATTGAAGGCGTCAAAGAAAAACAGATTGAAGATCTTACGCTTCAGGAAGTGGCCCAAATCGTGGAAGGGCTTGTCATCTGCGGAGGGAACAGGCTGACGGAATGTCCGAATAAGTTTATTATTGCGGCGATGGAACTGAAAGATTTAGCGCGTTATCTGGAAGAAGGCGCACTTTGTATCGTCGGCAACAGGACGGATGCCCAGCTCCTTGCCTTGAAAAATAATGTTCCTTTGCTTATCTCCGGAGGCCTGGAACCTACGGAAGAGGTTGTGGCGCTGGCCAAGAGCCTGAATTCGGTGATCATCCTTTCCCCGTATGACACATTCGTAGTTACAACGATGATCAACCGGGCGCTCTTTGACAGGCTCATCAGTAAGGAACTACTGCTTGTTGAAGATATCATGGTCAAGGATGCGAAGGTCCTTGAAGACAGTGCTACGATCGGAGACTGGTACAAGCTTTCGCAAAAGACCGGACACAGCCGCTTCCCAGTCATCGATAACCAGCACAACCTACTCGGTATTGTGACCGCGGTCGATGTCGCCGGTGAAGGCGTAGAGGTCAAAATCACCAAAGTCATGAACAGGAATCCGTTGACCGTCGGAAGAGACGATCCGGTTACCCATATCTCCCGTAAAATGGTCTGGGAGGGCTGGGAGATTGCGCTCGTACTCGAAAACGGCAAGCTGATCGGAGTCATAAGCTTGCAGGATGTACTCGAGGCTTTTCAGCAGATCCAGAAGCAGCCTCAGTTCGGCGAGACCGTGGATAATCTGGTTTTAAGCGGTTTTGGTTATGTGGAAGAATCGGAATACCTGACTATTCGGGGTGAAATCACGCAGTTTATGGTGAATGAATTTGGTTCAGCCAGCTGCGGTGTTCTGGTAACCCTGATGAATACGGCGGGTTACATCGCGCTCCGAAAAAAATACCGCTTAGATGCGATTGCAGAAAATTTTAGCTTTTATCAATTCCATCCGGTTCCGGCCGGAACAGTAGTTAGTATTTCGGCCAGACTATTGCTAGTGACAAAAAAGAACTGCAATATTGAGATTGAAGTTTTCAACGACAGGGGAGCCCTGGCTAAAGGAATGATGATAGCCCGGATAGGGGACAAAAGATAGGAAATACGATGAAGGGGGGATGGGGATGAGTCCAGAGAGTATAGATCAAAAGCACCAACATGTTATACATCCAAAAGAGTCAATTAACAAAATTAACAAGGAAATAAAGGGTATTCCTAAGTTTAATTATTGGCTTGCAGTTAAGATTACGAATGGTGTTGGGACAATGTGGTGCGCATATGCTTTCTTGCTTCTTGACCTTTTTATGCTGCCACCAGTCATTAGAGCCAGCAGTATAATGATTTGGGTAACTTATATCGCCCAAACCGTGCTGCAATTAGTACTTTTACCCATTATTATGGTTGGTCAAAATGTTATCCAATCTCAAAATGAAGCGAAAGCCGATTCAGACCATAAAACGCTAACCTATCTCGCCATATTGCAGGATGAGCAGATGCAGGAACTGAAAAATCAGACGCAAATACTTGTTAGGCTTGAAGAACTGTCACAAAGTAAATAGCCACCATTTTTATAGATAGTACCAGCAATTTTCTTAGGGAAGAAGAGGGTTAGATAGTGGGATTTATCCACTTACATGTTCATACTGAATACAGTCTACTGGATGGTGCCGCCAGGATCAACGACCTTGCACGTTCTGCTGCAGAATTAGAAATGCCGGCGCTTGCTATCACCGATCATGGCGTGATGTACGGTGTACTGGATTTCCATAAAGCTTGCGGTAAACAAGGGATCAAGCCGATTATAGGCTGTGAAATCTATATGGCACCGGGAAAAAGAACGGAACGGGTTCTCGGCAAAGATGACAAAAACTATCATCTCGTTTTGCTTGCCGAAACAAACGAGGGTTATCAGAACTTAGTGAAAATTGTCTCACAGGCCAACGTGGACGGTTTTTATTATAAACCGAGAGCCGACAAGGAGCTTTTGCAGCAGCACAGTAAAGGTTTAATTGCACTGAGCGCGTGTCTGGGCGGTGAGATCCCGGAGTATCTTCTTCAGGACAATCCGGCCAGAGCCAGAGCGGCAGCGATGGAATATCTGGATATTTTTGGCCAGGATCATTTTTATCTGGAGTTACAGGATCATGGGATAACGGATCAGAGAAAAGTTAATGCCGGCCTCTGGGGCCTTCACCGGGAGACACGGATTCCGCTGCTCGCGACCAACGATGTCCATTATATCCGGAAAAAAGATGCATCGGTTCAGGATATCCTGCTGTGCATACAGACCGGGAAAACACTGGCTGACACTTCCCGGATGAGTTTTGAAGGCCGGGAGTATTATCTGAAGAGCAAGCAGGAAATGAACCTGCTTTTTGGGGAGACCCCCGAGGTTTTACACCTGACGAATGAGATTGCGGAGCGCTGCAAGGTCAGCTTCACTTTTGGCCAGCATTACCTGCCGGTCTACGAGGTTCCAGAAGGCTGTACACTGGACGAGTACCTGCGGGAATTATGCTGGAAGGCGTTCCCAGTATTCTACCCGGATGCAACGCCGGAACAGCGCGAACGGCTGGAATATGAGCTTGGGATTATTACCCAGACAGGTTTTTCCGGCTATTTTCTGATTGTCTCAGACTTTTGCCGTTATGCTCGGGAGCATGATGTTGCGGTTGGTCCGGGGCGTGGTTCGGCAGCTGCGAGCATGGTTGCTTACTTGCTCGGCATCACCTCTGTGGAGCCGCTGCGCCATGATCTCCTTTTTGAACGTTTTTTAAATCCGGAAAGAATTTCAATGCCGGATATTGATATTGACTTTGACCCGGAAGGCCGGGAAAAAGTCATCAAATATGTGACGGAAAAGTATGGGGAAGAGAAAGTCTGCCAGATCATTACGTTTGGCACCATGGGCGCCAAGGGCGTGCTGAGAGATGTCGGAAGGGTTCTGAATATACCGCTCAGCAAAGTCGATAAAGTCGCCAAAGCTGTACCGTATGAATTGGGTATGACACTGGAAAGAGCGCTGACTGTTTCTCCGGAGCTGCAAAAAATGGTTCGGGAAGAAGAGGAAATCAAAAAGCTCTATGAGATTTCAAAATCGCTGGAGGGGATGCCGAGGCATGCTTCCACGCATGCTGCGGGCGTCGTAATTGCCAGGGATGAATTGACCAGTTACCTTCCACTTCAGAAAACTTCCGATGGGCTGCTGATGACCCAGTTCCCGATGAAATTGGTCGAGGAGATCGGACTGCTGAAAATGGATTTCCTGGGCTTGCGGAACCTGACAATCCTGACCAAAGCCCAGGCCAATATTGAACAGACCTGCGGTATCCAGCTTAATCTGAATCATTTACCGCTGGATGACCAGGCGACCTATCAAATGCTTTCCGAAGGTAACAGCACAGGCGTATTTCAGCTGGAAAGCGGCGGCATGCGGGCTATCTTAAAAGATTTGAAGCCCAGTTGTTTTGAAGATATTATTGCTGTGCTCGCTCTGTATCGTCCTGGTCCGATGGAACAGATCCCGGAGTTTGTGCGCCGGAAGCATGGTGGGCAGATCAAAGTTCTGCATCCGAAAATGGAAGAGATTTTAAGACCCACATACGGGATTATCGTCTACCAGGAACAGGTCATGCAGATTGCTCAGAATCTTGGCGGATACTCTCTGGGACGAGCAGATCTTCTGCGCAGAGCCATGGGGAAAAAAGACAAGAAGATCATGACTGAAGAAAGGCAGAACTTTATCTATGGACTACAGGACAGCAGCGGTGAATGGATTGTGCCGGGAGCACTTCGTTTGGGCATAGGGGAAAAGGAAGCTGGAGATATTTTTGACCTTATGGCCAAATTTGCCGAGTATGGATTCAATAAGGGCCACGCTACGGCTTATGCGATGATCTCTTACCAGACAGCCTATCTAAAAGCGAATTATCCGCTGGAATACACCGCGGCGCTGCTGAGTTCCGTGATCGGTGCATCAGATAAAGTGACTTTTTATATTCAGGAGGCCAGGAGCAGCGGCATTGAGATTCTGCCGCCCGATGTCCAGTACAGTTACCGGGATTTTACCATTGAACACGGAGCGATACGTTTTGGACTCGAGGCGATCCGTAATGTCGGGACACAGGTGGTTGATAGGATCATTGTAGAAAGAACGAACGGCCCGTTTGCGTCGTTTTATGATTTTATTGTACGCATGGATGCTAAAGTTCTGAACAAACGCACGCTGGAAAGTCTGATTAAGGCCGGCGCGTTTCAGTCACTGTGCAGCCGCGCTCAGGCTATGAAAGTCCTGGATCAGGCGCTGGAGCTGGCCCAGAACCGGCAAAAGGACAGCGAATCCGGCCAGATGTCTTTGTTTGATCTTGATCAGGACCTTGATGAAGGGCTGATCATGCCTGAAATACCGGAATTCAGCGAGAATGAGATCCTGAAGATGGAGAGGGAGTATATCGGTATTTATCTCACAGCCCATCCGCTTTATTCCGTGAATGACCTGCTCAGGAAAATCACAAGTTCAGAAATTGCGGCCTGTCTCGAAAGTGCGGAAGAAAAAAAGGTTATTCTAGGTGGGATAATAAATTCTTATCGGCAAACAATAACGAAAAAAGGGGAAATGATGGCTACCTTCTTACTGGAGGATCTGACCGGAACGATCGAGGTTCTGGTATTTCCCAGATTGTTTCCGGAAGTTGTCAGGATGGACAATGACCATATTGTAGTTGTTCACGGTCGTTATTATGTGAATGAAGATGAAAAGAAAATATTTGCTGAAAAAGTTCTGCCGATTGAGGAATGCAGCGTCAAACCGGATAAATTGTTTCTAAAGATTCCAAGCAATCAGGATACGGAGCTGACCGATAAGATTCTGGCGGTTCTAGGGGCATTCCGCGGAACACATCCTGTCTATTTCTTTTGCCAGGATAATAAGAAGACCTTTGAGATAAGTCCAAATTATTTTGTCCGGCCATCTGAAGAGCTTGACAAGGCGCTTATTGCGTTTTTGGGAAATGATCAGGTAAGATGGCAATAAAAATTTGTTGGAAGAGGCAGGATATTGCTGCTTTGAGGCGAATCCCATAAATAGATTTTATGACACTGAGATATTTTCTAGACTGAAGGAGATTTTTTGTGCGAACTGCAATATACCCGGGAACATTCGATCCAGTAACCAATGGGCACCTTGATATCCTGCATAGAGCTATTTATCTTTTTGACCGTGTCATTGTGGCGGTAGCTTCCGAAAGTAACAAACAGACGCTTTTTTCCTTGGAAGAAAGACAGAAACTGTTGAGATGTGAAACCAGCGATATGGAAAATGTTGAAGTTAAGTCTTTTGGCGGTCTGACTGTGGATTTTGCGCGTGAATGCGAAGCTGTTGCGCTGATCAGAGGCTTGCGGGCCATGACGGACTTCGAATACGAATTTCAGCTGGCTTTGATGAATAAAAAGCTGGCTCCTGACATCGAGACCGTCTTTTTAATGACAAAAAGCGAATATTCGTTCATCAGTTCCAGCTCGATCAAATCGGCGGCAAGTCTGAAAGGAGATGTTTCAGGATTAGTTCCGCCGAATGTGGAGAAAGCAATGATTCAAAAGTATACTAAGATGGTCTAAATGCTTATTGGAGGATAGAATATGTGGACAGTCATTTATATAGCACCAAATAAAGCAGTCGCTGAAAAATATCAAAAAGCATTTGCAGACGAAGGTATTTTAGTCCAGCTAAAAGCAGTTGGTTCACAGGAATCCGTCGACGTAAGCGTCGAAATACTCGTGCCGGAGTCGGAGGCTGAGGAAGCCAACGAGATTCTGACCGGTATTATGCGTTCATAATCCAAGTTGTCTTTATCGGAGTAAAAAATAATATGAAAATAGCCGTAAAAAAAGTGGCAATGTACTTGCGTTTTTGACGCTGATACTATAAAATAGCAAAAGTAAGGCGTGCCGAAGTGGCGGAATTGGCAGACGCGTCGGTCTCAAAAACCGATATCTGTGAGGATGTGCCGGTTCGACCCCGGCCTTCGGCACCAAGTAATATCAAGGCTTAAGGGCCTTTTTATTTTTTTGCCTTTTTACTGAGAAAATATAATGGCTTATTCAGCGGTTGTTTTGGTTTTTATAACTAATATACGAAAGTAATTCATTCTCAGACGTGTACGATATAGTCATTAAGGAGATTGCAAAATGAGTAAAGAAAAGTTTTAAACATGTACATACCTGTATAAAATTTAGGATATCAGCTAAATTTTGAGTTTTTGGCAGGAAAAGAAATCTTCATAGCGAAGTAATAAAACCGGAAAGGGGGGATTGAAATGGAAAACCAATTTGCTGAACTGTATCATGACTTTGAGATGTATCAACACTGCCAGCTTATATTTTCAGAACAGGCTTCGGATGGCATAAAGATCCAGCAGATTTCTTATGATACGTTTAAACCAATTAAAGATGACAACGGGATATTATACTTCCCAATGAATGAGCTCGGTTTCGGGTATTTTATAACAAATAATTTTAATATTGTGAAAATGCCTTCGAAACAGAAAAAAGCAATGTATAGGATTGAAAAAGATGGAGAAGAATACTTTTCCATTTATTTATTTGGTCCAAAGAATTAATTGCGTGCCTTTTTGTAACCCTCACAATTACTTTAAGTTTTTTGGGTTCTATTGTTTTAAAGAATTTAGAAAACTGCAAGTAAATTGGCAGGTTTTACATTGGTTTCAGTGTAAAACGACAACATATTAAAAGGTGAAAAATTCGCAATTGACAATTGACGAATACGGGTGGTTATGATTCGGATCTGAATCTAAACACCCGTATTTGCTGTTTATCGGACCATGATGTATTGTGGAACGATGGATGTAATCGAATCGTTCTTATGGTATTCTTAACATAGATGTCGGTATAAAGTTAGAGATCTGGTGCAATACGCTTCAGGTTATACTGTCTGGCAGTAAGAGCTGAGAGGGAGTGTTTTTTTGTTCGGACTAAAATTTTTATCAAAAAAATTTTTAGGAGTCAGCATTGCCTGTCTTATTGTGTTTGTGATGATTATCTCGGCGGTTATGGCTTTATGGTCAGAAGATGAGCCTGCCTACCAGACTGTCTCAGTGACAGAAATGGCAGATAAGGTGAAGAATATCAAAAAACAGGGCGGGACAATTGAATTTAGTCAAGATGAGATCAACAGCGCAACGGCTTTTTATTGCGAAAAGAAACTGCAGTCAGTTCCGTATTTTACACAGCTTGCCTCCAAGCTTGGGAAAAACAAGATTGAGATATTTATTGGGGGAAAAATTGGGCAAAAAATCAAATTTCAGTTGTATTCCGAAGGGTATCTGTTTTACAGTGACGGGAGCATAGTCTATATACCGGAAAAGTTTAAAATAGGCAAAATATCACTGCCTAAAGGCTTGGTCCTCAATAAAATAAGCAAGATCAGGGCGATAGCCGATAATGGAATTACCCTTGAAGGCGATACCCTTATTTTGACAGATGAAATTTTTCCTTTTGAGATCATAGCATTTTCGGTAAAACCTGACAAAATGACATTCGAAGTGAAGAAAGATGAAAAGGCTTCGAACAGCAAAAGTACTGCTGGAGGTGCGAATTCACCCGGTCAAGGAGGAAGTAGCTCTCAAATTAATTCAGAAGCGACAAAAGCACTGCTACGTACTGTTTACAGTCAGTTAGGGACCGTCTATACAAATGTGAAAACAGCGCAGGAAAAACAAATCGTCGGATCCATGATGACGGTTGTCAATAATCTGATCCAAAATCCTTCCTCACCTTATCGCGATCAGGCCGGCAGGGTTATTTTAGAATACAACAAGCTTACCGCGGAAGAAAAAAGTGATCTAAAGCTCGCGATGCTGACCTATATGGATACCGATGTCGCGCTGGAATTAAAGGATTTATTTGGATTATAAAAACAACGAAGCAACCATCAATAAGCCAAACATTCAGTATTAAATATGTATTGAAGTTGATATCAAACGTGAATTAATGGTATTATTAATTTTAATTGTCTTATCATTCTCACTTTAGGAGGTCTCGTGTGCAGAGTGCAAGGGTTACTATTTTTGCCGGTCACTATGGTAGCGGCAAAACGAGTGTCGCTGTTAACTACGCCTTGTGGCTGAAAAAAAGTCATCAGAAAGTCATTATTGCCGATCTGGATATTGTTAACCCTTATTTTAGAACGAAAGACAGCGCGCAGATGCTGAAAAGGTCAGAGATTAAGCTGATTTCCTCGGATTATGCGAACTCGAATGTTGATATTCCTGCTGTTCCGGGAGAAATCAATGCGATATTTGACGAACGCGATGCCTATGCGGTGATTGACGTTGGCGGTGATGACAGAGGAGCCTATGCTCTCGGCCGCTATTACGAACAGCTTCACCGTACAGATGCTGCTGCCTACATTGTTGTGAATATGTACCGGCCTTTAAGCCGTGATGCTGAAGCAACGATTAAAATTAAATATGAAATTGAAGCGGCAGCGCGAATCGAATTTTCCGGAATTATTAATAATTCCAACCTGGGTAATGCTACTACCGCCTCCGATGTTATGGATTCACTTCCTTACGCAGAGCAAATTTCTGAAAGAACGGGACTGCCGATTGTGATGACAACCGTGCAGAGAAGTCTGGCACCGGGACTGGCAAGTAATATTCAAAATATATTTCCAATAGATTTGGAGGAGTATGAATGGCAAAAGTGACGAAACTAACAATCGAGGCAGACAGGTGCAAAGGCTGCTCTCTTTGTGTAAACGCTTGTCCTAAGAAACTGCTCAGGCTTTCGCCCGAAGCCCTTAACAGCAAAGGATTTCATCCTGCGGAAATGACCGATCAGCAAGCGTGCACTGCCTGTGGGTTCTGTGCGATTATGTGTCCAGATGTTTGTATTCAGATTGAAAAAGAGGTGAATTAAAGAAAATGGCGGAAAAAGTATTAATGAAGGGAAACGAAGCAATTGCCGAAGCAGCGATTATGGCTGGCTGCCGTCATTTCTTCGGATATCCGATAACGCCTCAGACTGAGGTTGCAGCGTATATGGCTAAACGTATGCCGAAAATCGGGGGAACCTATTTACAGGCGGAAAGTGAAATTGCGGCCATTAACATGGTTTACGGAGCATCCTCAGCGGGAGTCCGTGCGATGACATCTTCATCAAGCCCGGGAATTTCCCTGAAAAGCGAAGGCTTGTCCTATATGGCAGGAAGTGATCTGCCAGCTGTGCTGGTGAATATCCAGCGCGGCGGTCCTGGACTTGGTGGAATCCGTCCGTCCCAGTCTGACTATTTTCAGGCAACGCGTTCTTCCGGTCACGGGGATTTTCACATGATCGTGCTCGCACCGAATACGGTTCAGGAAATGTTTGACCTGACGGTAGAAGCTTTTGAACTGGCTGACCGTTACCGGATGACTACGATGATCTTAGGCGACGGGATGCTCGGACAGGTGATGGAGCCTGTAGACATCAGCCGCGGAGAAGCGGCTTCGACCGTTACCAAGGATTGGGCGCTGACCGGAACAAAAGGTCAAAGGAAAAGAAATATTATCAATTCGCTTTATCTCGAAGCCGAAGAGCTCGAGATGCTTAACCTGAAACGTTTCGAAAAATATGCGGACGTTGAGAAAATTGCCAGAACAGATAATTATCTGACCGAAGACGCGGAAGTGATCATTGTTGCTTACGGCATCTGCGCGAGAATTGCCCGAAATGCAATCAACGAAGCCCGTCAAAGGGGTATTAAAGCAGGGCTGATTCGTCCGGTGACGCTGTGGCCGTTCCCAAAAAATCAACTGAAAGCCGCAGTGGAAAAAGCAAAGGCTTTTGTGGTGGTCGAAATGAGTATGGGACAAATGATTCAGGACGTAGAACTGAGCATTCGCTGCAGTCGTCCGGTTCATCTCTGCAGCCGTACCGGCGGTATGGTTCCGACTCCCGAGTCTGTATTGGAAGCCATAGAAAACGCTGCGCAGGCGGAAAGGAGCTAATGATGGAAATCGTTTTTCAAAGACCGAAAGCACTTTCAGATGTATCCAGTCACTATTGCCCCGGCTGTACCCACGGGATTATTCACAGGCTGGTGGCAGAAGTTCTTGACGAACTTGATCTTACCGGAAAAACAGTCGGTGTCGCCCCTGTTGGCTGCGCTGTGCTTGCTTATAACTATTTTGAATGTGATATGGCGCAGGCAGCGCACGGCCGGGCTCCGGCAGTTGCAACAGGCCTTAAGCGCGCCAATCCGGCCAATATCGTCTTTACGTACCAGGGTGATGGAGACCTTGCGGCCATTGGGACGGCTGAGACCATTCATGCAGCGGCCCGAGGTGAGAATATCACCATTATCTTTGTCAACAATGCTATCTACGGCATGACCGGCGGACAAATGGCCCCTACGACCATCCCAGGTCAGATCACGCAGACCTCTCCTTACGGAAGAGATCCAAAGTACGCAGGTTTCCCCCTCAAAATCTGCGAAACGCTTTCCACGGTTGACGGAACGGCCTATGCGGAACGCGTATCTGTTGACAGTGTTAAAAATGTGATTAACGCTAAAAAGGCAATCAAAAAGGCTTTTGAATATCAGATGGCCGGGAAAGGCTTTACGATTGTCGAGGTTCTGTCGACCTGCTCGACCAACTGGGGTCTTGAGCCTGTTGAAGCGCTCACCTGGCTGCGGGAGAACCTGATTCCTTACTACCCGCTGGGTGTCTATAAGGATAAGGAGGTTTTCTAATGAGCACGACACTTGAACTTATGATTGCAGGGTTTGGCGGACAGGGTGTGCTGTTTGCCGGCAAAATTCTTGTCTATGCCGGGCTGCTCACAGGCAAGGAAGTCAGCTGGCTTCCGTCCTATGGGCCGGAGATGCGCGGCGGCACAGCTAATATCAACGTGATTGTTAGTGATACGCCGATCGGATCACCGATTATTACCTATCCCGGGATGTTGGTTGCAATGAACCAGCCGTCCCTCGAAAAATTTGAAAGTGACGTCCAGAAAAACGGGACAATCATCGTGGATTCCTCACTGATCCCGATTCAGGTACAGCGTACCGATGTCCAAACCTTTTATATTCCGGCAACGAAGCTGGCTGAAGATGCCGGTCTGAAAGGACTTGCAAATATGGTCATGGTTGGGAAAATTGCCAAGGAAGCCGGTATTTTTGATCTGGGGATGCTGAATAAAGCCGTATCCAAGTCCATTCCGGAGAGAAAGAAAGATCTTCTGGCATCCAACATCGAAGCGATAGAAATTGGGTATCATTTTTAACGAAAGTGTTTTTGTTTTGACGTAAGTATTTAAAAAAGTATAGCAAAAGTATTGCCGTATTGTATTACAGCATGATACTATTGAAACATAGTGTTATAGTATAGTAGTACGATTCGGCAATTATTTTAAAACAAGCAAATTATAAGGAGGTGCCATTAACTTGACCGATCAACTAAAGGATATGGGCGCACGTCTCTTGATGCTGCGCGAGTCTACAGGCTTCACGTCAGAGAAAATTGCTGAGGAACTTGATGTTCCGGTGGCGGATTATCTTCAGTATGAAGCAGGAGAAAAAGACTTTTCGTTTAGTTTTCTATACAATGTTGCGGGTATTTTAGGAGTAGATGTCCTGGATATCATCAGCGGTGAGTCGCCAAAGCTGTCCACCTGCTGTGTGGTCAGAGCCGGCGGCGGGTATGAGATCAACCGCCGAAAAGCGTACAATTACAAGCACCTGGCATTTACATTCCGTAATAAGAAAGCTGAACCGTTTATGGTGACAGTAGAGCCGAACAATGCGATACCGGAACGTCATTCCCATGATGGGCAAGAATTCAATTACTTGGTTTCAGGATCCATGGATTTTTTTATCGGTGAGATGGTTTACGAGCTCGGTGAAGGTGACAGCGTTTACTTTGATTCGTCCGTTCCCCACGCGATGAAGGCTCATGGTGATGTTCCGGCAAAATTCCTGGCCATCGTCATGAAATAAAGGAGGACGCGCACATATGATCATTTATGAGAAATATATTGGCAGACACCGCGACGACTATGTCACGCTGGAGGATTTATATAAAAATTTTAAGGTGACCTGTCCGGATGATTTTAACTTTGCCTACGATGTCCTTGACAAGTTAGCTGAGGAGAAGCCGGATCAGCTGGCGATGCTCTGGGTAGGCAATAGCGGTGAAGAAAAAAGGATCACGTTTGCTGAAATGAAGCGCTGGTCTGATAAAACAGCGAACTATTTTAAGTCACTTGGCATTAAAAAAGGAGATCTTGTCCTCCTGGTTTTAAAAAGAAGCTATTTGTTTTGGTATGCAATGATGGCCCTGCATAAAATTGGTGCAGTGGCTGTTCAGGCCACGAACCTGCTGACGGCAAAAGATTATATCTATCGCTGCCAGGCGGCAGGTATCAAGATGGCCGTGATTACAGCAGACGGTGATTGTACTCGGCATTTTGACGAGGCTGCTCCGGAATGCAAAACGGTTCAAATGAAAGCGGTTACCAAACATAAGGATGCAGGAGAAGGCTGGCTCGATTTTGAAGCCGGGATTGAAGCTGCGTCTGACCAATGGCAACGCCCTACCGGCGAAGAAGCGACCAAAGTCACGGATATGTTGATTATGGCCTTTTCCTCCGGAACGACCGGCTACCCCAAGATGGTCTCGCATGACCATGCTTATCCCTTGGGACATACTATGACTGGCATTTTTTGGCACAGAGTAGAGCCTGGAGGTCTGCATTTCACAATTTCCGACACCGGCTGGCTGAAATCTCTCTGGGGTAAAATGTATGGCCAGTGGTTAGGGGAGTCAGCGATTTTTACGTATGATTTTGACACCTTCAATGGTGCGGATATTCTGCAAAAATTGGAAAAGTACCAGATAACGACTTTCTGTGCACCGCCGACCATGTACCGGTTTATGCTGCGGGAAGATGTGAAAAGCTACAATCTTTCTTCACTCAAACACTGTTGCACTGCAGGAGAGGCCTTAAATCCGGAAGTATTCAATCAATGGCGGCAGGCTACCGGACTGCGTATCTTTGAAGGCTTTGGGCAGTCGGAAACAACCGTTTGCTGCTCAATCCTGTATCCATGGGTGCAGCCGCGACCGGGTTCGATGGGGATGCCCACACCGGGGTATCAGATGGTGATTACGGATGAAGACGGCAAAGAGGTTGACCCTGGGGTCACCGGGGAAATTTGCATTAAAGCTCCGGATTACGAGACCAAGACGAAAGGCCTTTTCATGGGCTATTACCGGGATGAAGCGAATACGCAGCGTTCCTGGCATGACGGCCTGTACCATACCGGCGATCTTGCCTACCGTGATGAGCTTGGTTTCCTGTGGTATATCGGCAGGAATGACGACATTATTAAATCATCAGGCTACCGCATCGGACCCTTTGAAGTCGAGTCGGCTCTGGCCGAGCATCCCGCAGTTTTGGAATCAGCTGTTACGGGTGTACCAGACCCAATCAGAGGATTTAACGTCAAAGCGACGATCGTACTGAACAAGGGTTATGAACCTTCGGAAGCCATGATAAAGGAATTGCAGGATCATGTCAAAAAGGTAACTGCGCCGTATAAATATCCGAGAGTCATCGAGTTTGTGAACGAGCTCCCCAAAACGATCAGCGGAAAAATCCGTAGGGTTGAAATCAGGGAAAAGGATTTGCGATCCGAATAGTAAAGAAGATAATAAATAAACGCATTAGCTATTCCTGAAATATCCTACAAAGGTCCTATGAATATAGGACCTTTGGCCTATGGGAAAATAGCATTATTTGGCATATCCTTGATTTATATACTGTTTAATAATGGAAAGTGAAAGGGAATAAGATGGAAATCGTTGAATTTGGTAAAAAAACAGATAACGATATGTATGTTGCCAAAGAATGCATAATAACAGGAAAAATCAATTCCAGAGTCAATGTAGTGATTGACGGGGAGCTAGAAGGTACGATTGAAACAAAAGGAAATCTGATTGTAGGTCCGCACGGAAAAGTCACAGCGGAGATTTTTGCCGTAAACGCTCGGATACAGGGAGAAGTACATGGAAATATCACAGCTGAGAATTTATTGGAGATTGCTTCAACTGCTGTAGTCTACGGTGATATAAAAACAAAATTGCTTCAGATTGAACAGGGAGCAAAGTTTATAGGGAAGAGCCAGAATCATGGTCAACAAGAGGACATAACTGAACTGGAATCCAATCTCGAGACGGAATATGAAAGCGAGCCTAACGACAATCCTGTATCATTAGAAGGAAAAAAGAAGTCAAAATTATCCTTTAAGCCTATTGTCTATAACAGAATGCCTTAAAAAGAAAGAGTATTAGATGATGCATTCTATAGATGATGAACGAATGAAATTAGCGGATATAAACGGCTAGCAGCAATGCAGCCGTTTATTTTTCTGCGCTGTGTACTTGTTGTACTTGATTCCAGAAAAGGTTATGATATAGAAAGGTATATCCAAAGGAATTGTATTTGACGAATGATTCCGAGGTGGATTCTGAAGAAACGGTTCTTGAAAGGAGTTTTACAATGCCCCGAATGCTGATCTTAGACGGTAACAGTCTTATAAATAGAGCTTTCTATGCGCTTCCACCACTTACTTCCAACGAAGGGCTTCCGACGAATGCTGTACACGGTTTTTTAACCATGCTGTTCAGGCTCCAGAAAGAGCAGAAACCTGACTATTGGGTCGTTGCTTTTGACAAGACGAAAGCAACGGTCCGCATCGAACAGTTTGAAGGCTACAAAGCCCACCGGAAAGAAACTCCGGAGACCTTGCGTCCACAGTTTAATTATCTGAAAGAGATTTTGCGCGTGATGGCCGTTCCGATTTTGGAACTGGAAGGTTACGAAGCGGATGATATCATAGCGACAGTAAATGATCAGGCGATTGCCCAGCAAATAGAAGTTTTAATCTTTACCGGAGACAGGGACGCTCTTCAGTTGATTTCACCGCATAGCTCTGTGCTGCTGACAATGAAAGGGATTTCAGAAGTTGAGTGTTATAACGAACAACGGCTAGAAGAAAGATATTTGCTGGAGCCTGCCCAGATTATTGATCTGAAAGGCCTGATGGGGGACGTCTCGGACAATATCCCCGGGATTCCCGGTGTGGGGGAAAAGACCGCACTGAAACTGCTTCACGAATATGGGTCCGTCGAAAATGTGCTGCAGAACAAGGATGAGGTCAAAGGCAATAAATTGAAGGAACTGCTGAATCAATACACCGATCAGGCACTCTTAAGCAAAAAACTCGCAGCAATGATTCACGATGTGCCGGTTACATTTTCTCTTGACGACTTAAGATGGACGGAGCCGGACAAAGATGCCTGCAAGAAGATCCTCCATAGCTACAGCTTATATAAAGTCGCATCGCTGTTTGAACAGAGCCTCACTGCGGTAACGAGTCCTGAGCAATTTGTCGAAAAAGGCAAGAAGCAAAAAGCATCAGGTAACAGAAATCAGGAGATTAAGACTCAGGGGATAGCTGCTTCTAAGTCAGATTTAACGAATGACCGATATGGAAATTTGATTAAAGATTTAGATGGAGAGCCGAATATAGATCAGAATAAAGGCGGCATGAAAGATCACAAGGCAGAGATCATTGATACTGTCCAGCAAGAAAAGAACATGGACGGAGAAGGATGGCTGGAGCTGCTGAATACCTGGCTTGAGCAGAAACCGGTTCTCGCACTCAGTTATCGTTTTGAGGGAAGGAATATTCATCAGGGGCTCTGGACTGAAATGGGGATCTGTGATGAACATCATACGTATTCGTTGAACCGGTATGCTGCTGCTCCAAGTGTGCTGCGTCTCTGGGAAGAAATCCTGGCTGACGACGGTGTCCGCAAAGTGCTTGCAGACAGCAAGGGGCTATATTCACTGCTACTGAATGAGAATAAGACATTCGCCGGCGTTGATTTGGATTTAAGCCTGGCCGCTTATCTGTTAAACCCGAACCGGTCCAATTACAGCGCTTCCGAATTGCTGGGGGATTATGTGACGGATCTGTTTTCAAATACGCCGGCACGGGAAGCGGCTCTGCTACGGAAACTTGCCGCTTCCTATATGGAAAAGCTGGCGGAAGACGATCTTGAAAAGCTCTTGCATGAGGTTGAAGAGCCTCTAAGCCTCATATTGGCCAGGATGGAGAAGACCGGCATTGCACTAGACAAGGCGAAACTCCAGGAATATGGTCAGGAACTTGAGGTTAAGATCAGCCGATTAGAAAGCGAGATTTATAATCTGGCCGGTGAAAGCTTTAACATCAATTCGCCGCAGCAGCTTGGCAGGATTCTATTTGAGAATTTAGGGCTCCCGCCACTCAAAAAAACCAAAACGGGTTATTCAACGGATGCGGAAACGCTGGAAGAATTGCGGACGGAGCACGCTGTCGTGGAAAAGCTACTGGAATACCGGCAGCTGGTCAAACTGAATTCCACTTATGTCAAGGGCCTGCTGGCCCAGTGCTGTGACGGCAAAATTCATACCACGTTTCAGCAGACGGTTACAGCTACCGGCAGACTTTCCAGTACAGAACCGAATCTGCAAAATATTCCAATCCGTCTGGAAGAAGGCCGGAGACTTAGGAAGGTCTTCCAGGCAACTCAGGAAGACTGGCTTTTGTTATCCGCGGATTATTCTCAGATCGAATTAAGAATTTTAGCGCATTATTCGAAAGATCCGATACTTTGTGAGTCCTTCCTGGTCGGGGAAGACGTGCACAGACGTACAGCTGCCGAGGTGTTTGACGTAGCGCTGAACGAAGTCAATTCAGATATGCGGCGCAAGGCCAAAGCGGTTAACTTTGGTTTAATGTATGGTCTGACGGACTTTGGACTGGCCAGGGATCTGACCATTTCCAGAAAAGAAGCAAAATACTATATCAGCCAGTATTTTGAAAGATACAACGGTGTTCACCGGTATCTTGAAGATACTGTCATTGAAGCCAAAGAAAAGGGAGAGGTTCGCACGCTGCTGAACCGGCTGCGGAAAATCCCCGAATTGTCTCATCCAAACAGAATGACGCGGCAGTTTGGCGAACGGATTGCCAAGAATACCCCGATCCAGGGAAGTGCGGCTGATATTATGAAAATTGCGATGATCAAAGTAGCTGAAGCGCTTGAGGGCCTGCAGGCAGAAATCTTACTTCAGGTTCACGACGAACTGGTAGTCCAGGTCGAACCGTCAGCGCTTCCCCAGGTCGCAGCAATTGTCAAGAAAGAGATGGAGCAGGCTTTCCCAATTTCTGTTCCATTGCTGGTAGACTGCAAAGTCGGAAGCAACTGGTATGATATGGTCCCTTATCAGGTGGATGCGCTGTTGTTGTAGGAGGTCGATCTGATGCCTGAACTGCCCGAAGTAGAAAGTATCCGGCTGTCCCTGGCTGCAAGGATTCTGGGAAAGACAATTGAAGATGTCGAAGTCCGATGGCCTCCGGCAGCAGTTTCTCTGGCGGATGAGGATTTCAGCGCTTTGGCCAAGAACCGGACGATTGAAAGCCTTGACAGACGCGGCAAGTATCTGCTCATGAACCTGAGTCACGGCCTTACGATGATCATTCATTTCAGGATGACCGGACGTTTGATCTATTATCCTGAGCAGCACGAACCAAATAAACATACGCATGTTGTGTTTAGGCTCGATCAGGGGGAGCTTCATTACTCCGATATCCGTAAATTCGGCAGAATACAGCTGGTGTCTTTTCAAATGGCCTTTAAGGCTGCCTGCTTGGCTAAACTTGGTCCGGAACCGCTGGACGAGTCATTTACATTTGACCAGCTCGGGATGCGTCTGGCCAGGAGGAAGAGTACGATTAAGGCTGCGCTGCTGGATCAGACCGTCGTAGCCGGTATCGGAAATATTTATGCGGACGAGGCTCTGTTCCGCGCGGGCATTTTGCCGGATAGAAATACGGCTTCGTTAAAGGTGTCGGAGATTATTCTGCTTTACGATGCGATCTGTGAGGTTCTGCAGGAAGGAATCATGGCTGGCGGAACATCATTTCGTGATTATCGTGATGCAGACGGCAAGAAGGGCGCATTTCAGGAAAATTTGATGGTTTACGGACGCAGCGGTCAGGAGTGTAAATATTGCGGAGGTCAATTGGCTAAAATCAAGGTAGTCGGAAGGACAACGGTGTATTGTCCAAACTGCCAGAGATAGATGAAATCCGTTTTGAAGAAGGAATAACTTTTAATGCAGGAAGAAAGAATCCAGGAGGAGTATTTCACAGAAGGATGAGCATACTTTATTGCAATGGACTTGAAATTGAAGTAGCAGGGAGCACCCTGCTGGATCATATAACGCTGCGTTTGGAAAAGGGTCAAAAAGCCGGCCTGGTCGGAGCCAATGGGGCAGGTAAAACAACACTGATCAGGGCTATCATGGGAGAGATTGCTCATGAAAGCGGAGATATCAACTGGCAGGGTACTGTCGGCTATCTGCCGCAGACAGCGGCAGCCGCAGCAGAACACGGTACAGTATTTGAGCTGATGCTGGCTGAACGTCAAGATATTCTTGATCTGCGGGACAATCTCAGATCCCTGGAAAATAAAATGGCGGAACAGGCCGACGAGAAAACGCTCGAAAGGTACAGTCTGCTTACGGAACAATATGAAAGGGTGGGTGGTTATGCGCTCGAAGCCAGGATCCGCAAGATCCTGACCGGACTCGGGATGGATCGGCATCAGACGACTGAAGCTAATCATTTAAGCGGTGGTCAGAAAACGCGTCTGGCGCTTGGCAAGCTTCTGCTGCGTGATCCGGACGTTCTGATTCTTGACGAGCCTACGAACCATCTCGATATTGAAGCACTGGAATGGCTCGAAAATTACCTGGGTGATTATGCTGGAGCTGTGCTTGTCGTTTCCCATGACAGGTACTTCCTGGACAGGGTTGTGGACAGCACCTTCCTGATTGAGGATGGGTTCCTGAAAGCTTACAATGGCAATTATTCGGAGTTTGAACTGCAGCGGAATATTGAAAAAATATCGCTGACTAGAGAAGCGGAACGGATCAATAAAAAAATTGCGGACCTGGAGGAGTATATCCGGCGTCATGGCGCTGGAATCAAAGCTAAACAAGCCCGGGGCAGGGAATCCATGCTGAAAAGAATTACGCCGGTGAATGCGCCGAAAGATTCAAAAAAACTCAGCATAAGCCTCCAGGCTAAAACCCGGTCAGGTGACCGGGTTCTCGAGATAGACGATCTTGCCGTTAAATACGGGCAGAAAACCATATTTGAACATGTAGGTTTGGAATTGCGCCGGGGTGATAAGATTGCCCTGCTCGGCAGAAACGGGATTGGAAAGACGACGCTGTTAAGAGCTGTTACAGGACAAATTCCGTATAACGGTACGATCCGGACCGGGGCCAATGTCTCCGTCAGCTACTATTCCCAGGAGCATGAGAATATTGGATTAAGGGAAATTGTCATGGACGAGATCCGTTATTCTTCAACGCTTGACGATCCGGAAATACGCAATGTTTTAGCCCGTTTTGGCTTCCGGGGAGAGGATGTATTCAAACCTGTTGCTGGTTTAAGCGGGGGAGAGAAAAGCAGGCTGGCACTTTGCAAGCTTTTTCTGAATCAGGGAAACCTGCTTTTGCTTGATGAGCCGACCAACCATCTCGATATGGAGACGAGAGAAGTCCTGGAGGAAGTGTTGCAGGATTACAATGGGACAATTTTGACCGTATCCCATGACCGGTACTTTCTGAACCGAATCGTGAATAAGATTGCTTTGCTTACAGTGAATGGTCTGAAGGTATTTGAGGGAGACTACACGGCCTATCGTGAAATGAGCGAGAAGCGTGAAGATGAAGAAACAGAATCTGCTCAAGCCGCCCAAGATCAGATCTGTAAAAATGAAGAGATTCAAAAGGCCAGAGATTACAGGGAAGAGTCCAAGAATACCAAACGGATAGAAAAAAAGATCAAACAAATTGAGGAAAAAATTGCGGAAACAGAATTATTACTTCAAGAAATTGAGGATAAGCTCGATGCCGCAGCCAGTGATTATGAACTGACATTGTCACTTCACCAGTCGTATGAGAAAGTGCAGACAGAGCTCGATCATCTGATGGAGGAGTGGCTGGCTTACCAGGATTAGTACGAAAAAACTGACACACCGACGACCACAGATGAGCCGGCGCGGCACACCAAAACGAGGTTACAGCCATATATTATCCCGAAGGAAATACTTAAGGGGTAAAAGAATATGGGAATGGCAATGATCCTTGCTTTGGCTTTGAGTCTTGACGGTTTTGGGGTAGGGATGGCCTACGGTCTGAAGCGGATTCGGATACCACTCAGTTCCATGATGATTATTGGTTTTTGTACGACACTCGCCATGACGGTCTCCATGTACTGCGGCCATCTGATCACGTCTCAGCTTACGGTGATCCATCCCGGTATTCTGGGAGCAGTCGTTCTTATTGCAATCGGCTCGTATCAATTGATTCAGACTTTGAGAGGCAGAGCGGAACTTCCCGAAGCTGTACCGGTAATGACAGCTGCAGCTGGGCAGATAGATGACAATCCATATCGTACTTTGTTCAGTATTCATTTAAATTTCTTCGGTTTAGTCATTCAGGTTTTGCAGACACCGGATGCGGCAGACATTGACGGCTCCGGAGTCATTACGCTGAATGAAAGTCTGCTTCTCGGCGTGGCATTGTCCCTGGATGCGTTTGCTTCGGGTGTAGCCGCTGCACTGACAGGAATTTTCTGGTATGTCATTGGGATGGTGACGCTGATGCAGGTTCTGATGATCTTTACCGGTCAGGTATTGACAGGCAGGCTTCCGGCGAGCGTGCTGGCGAGAGTCAGGTATCTGCCGGGGATCGTCCTGATACTCATCGGGTCATTAAAAATAATTTGAGGTTAAACATGATCAAAATTGGACTTACAGGAGGAATAGCAAGCGGCAAGACGCGTGTTGCCAGCTGGTTTGCGCAGAAGGGCATCCCGGTTTTTGACGCGGATGACGCAGTTCATAGGTTATATGACGGGCCGTTAATCCCTTTAATCGGCAAAGAGTTTGGATCTGAATGCGTCCGAGATGGGAAGATTGACCGGGCGGAGCTAGGCAAAATCATATTTGACGATCCTGAGGCCAGGCAAAGGCTTGAGGAACTTGTTCATCCTTTGATCCGGCAGCAGATGCGGGATCAATGCCTAAAGGCGGAAATCCAAGGTGAAAAGCTGATTATCCTGGATATTCCGCTGCTTCTGGAGACGGGATGGGGAAAATTTGTCGACGAGGTTTGGGTCGTTTATGTCCCTGCTGAAATACAAATCACCAGGCTGATGGAACGAAGTAGCTTGACCAGGGAAGAGGCCGAGCGGCGGCTAGCCGCGCAAATGCCGCTTGAGGACAAAAAAAAGAAAGCCCACCGGGTCATTGATAATTCCAGGGACTGGAGAGAAACTGAAAAACAACTTGAAATGATCTGGAAAGACTTCGACTTGCCTTGAAGCAGCGTTGTCGTATATAATGTTTCAGAATTAAATCATATCTCCGCTTAGATGAACATACGGATAATCAAAAGATAATAAAAAAATGATGTTATCATTTAAGGGTTAACAAGATATTGAATATATGAAATAGGATGGATGCATTTTGTTTATCGCAAAGAGGAAAATTGTTAAGACCATAACAATTATTTTTTTATTGCTTATGATTCTGGCTGTATACCAGTCAAATTTTGTCGGCAGAATGATGTATCCTTTTCCATACAAGCAGACGGTTGAAAAATATGCCGCCAAGTATGGAACAGATCCATTGCTGGTGATTGCCGTAATCAGGGAAGAAAGCAGGTTCATCACCAAATCAAAATCGTCCAAAGGGGCGGTCGGATTGATGCAGCTGATGCCGGAGACAGCGAAAGAGATAGCTGTCTGGCTCAATGAAGATTACGCAAAGGTTGACTTACTTGATCCAGAAACCAATATTCGTTACGGCACCTGGTATCTTGCTTCTTTGAACAAGGAGTTTTCCGGCAATATGGTTCTTACCCTGGCGGCCTATAACGCCGGAATCGGCAGGGTGCAAAGCTGGCTTGATGATGCGCTGAAGGACCCGAATGCGTACCGTATTGAGGAAATCCCAATTACAGAGACCAGGGAATATGTCGAGAAAGTTTACAGAAGTTATGAAAAATATTTGGCCCTTTATGCTACTCAACATTCTGGAGGGCGTAAATAAATGCTTTTAATTTAGTAATCGTAAGCTGTCTGTCGTTTTTGCTTTTTTGTTTGACTGCAACACTGCGGAGAGAGTCCCAAAAAGCCGAGGTCATATTGCTTTCATTGACTTCAAACACAACAAAAGGCAGGGAGGTCTTCGCAATCATCACGCCGACCGCATCTTTGGCATAAATCAAATAGTCCTTCTTTTCTTCCTCGGAAACAAGACGCAGATGATAATTCTCATAGTTTTCGAGTAGAAAGATAAGGTGCTGGAGATGAGCCGTGTATTCTTCCTGCGTATAATATAGTTCCTGATCGTGGATGATGAAGGAAGAGAAACCGATACGCAGTTCACCTTTTTTCATACGGACAGGATCCGGGAGAGCCGCAATTTCATAGTACTGATGTTGGAGAAGGTTTTTTTCAAAAGTTCTGGTCCGGCTTTTATGGTAGGACAGGATGTTTCTTTTTTCCGTGCTGCCGATCCGGGTCAAAATATGTTCGAAGGTTGCAGAAGGCATGGTTACCATGGAAAGTGATTCGGTTTTCAGGATTGTATCAGCTTCCGCGCTATCAAAATGGGCCAGTGCCAGTGAATACTTTTTCTGATATTCCTGTTGACTTCCCGGGGTATAGATGTTCATCAGCGGACGGCAGATGGACAGATAATCGTCGAATTCATCGGTCAGAGCGCTGACCGTTTTTTTATCTGTCACCAGAAAATTAGCGGCATTCGCTGTCTTGTTTTCTACAGAAGTTGAAGTTAAGGCGGCGGTCAGGGGGGCAATGAACAAAGTCCGACCGAAAATCCCATCCCGTTTTCTTGGGCAATAATAGGGTTCCACAGCTCCGGTCATATAGATGGGCATCCACTGGGTGATTGCCGAGAGCATTTCATCCAAATCCCTGCTGACCGTGTGGATGATTTTGATCCTATTTCCGGCTATAATCGCCTTTCTAAGCAATGCAGCCCATTTCTTTGCAAAGGAATAATCCCCAGTTAACCAGTCTATCCGCTCGTCACTGTATAAAAGAAGCGTTTGGGAAATCTTGCCGGACAGCAGCATGGTCAAAAATGTACTCACAGCTTCCCGTTTACCTTCCTCACCAAAGAAGACGGCACCATCCATCTTCAGCTCCATGGCAAGTTCTGGTTCCTCATTGCTTTCCGGCAGGGACAGGTTTTTGAACTTGAAATTAGACAGTTCGTTTAAAAATTCGCTGACTGTTTCGGTGTTATCGCCGATTTCACCTGAAAGCCACTGATGGATCAGGGCTTTAAACTGCTCGATCTGAGATTCTGCGGTCGGCAGCATGTTGAGCTGTTCAAATACAGCAGTGATTTGATACGCTTTGGTACAGCGCTGCGCCAAATAGGAAGACATTGTCCTCAGGTAGTTGGCGTTGCGGGAAGGCTGGCGTTCTCCGCGCCGAAAACGGCTGATCAAAGACGCATCTACGGAGATCTGCTGAGCAAGAGCGCTATTGCTTGTTTTCGTAATATTCATTAAAAAATCTAATTTTTCTGCAAACGTCATAAAAATCCTCCTCAGGATTAATTATGTAGAAATTTTAAAGCAATAGCAAGAATTTTGTCATGCTCTTTGACAAAATTTTTATCCGGGCAAGGAGCGAGAAACCAAGGATGGTGCAAATAGTCAAGAGCGGTTAGGGTACATGACGTAAGTCCGAAGTAAAAAAATACTGCCAATAGATAAAACTATCAACAGTATCTTATAGGTTGATTTGCTCTTGTTTAGGGCTTACCTCAAAATCAAATTTCGGTCAGCACGGCTCCCTCAGAATCAATATCTAGGGTCAGGGCTGCAGAAGGCAAACCATTCTCCTGGAGTACGCTCTTCATCGTCATGGCTATCTGATCTTCTTTTCCATAGGGGCAAAAAGCAATCAAAGTCGGTCCTGAACCACTCAGAGCCGCACCGTACGCACCAACACGAACAGCAGATTTTAAAGCTTCAGGCATACCGGAGATCAGAGAAGCCCGCTGATTTTGGTGAATCCTATCCTGAGTGGCAACCGCCAATAAATCGTATTCCTCATTAATAAACGCATCAACTAAAAGTCCGACGCGGGAAGCGTTAAAGATCACATCAGTCCTGGAAACAGAAGCAGGCAGTATCCCGCGCGCTTTTTCAGTTTCAACCAGAATATCCGGGATCACGACGACGGCTTTGAATTTTGGAGACTTTGCCAGCGTTCTCGGAATAAGCTTGTTTTCATCCATGACTGTCAGGGTGATCCCGCCGCAAAGAGCAGGCGAGACATTATCCGGATGGCCTTCGATTTCAGAAGCAATTTCAAGCAATTGAAGCCTGTTTAAGGGGTTTCCGGCTACCGCGTTTGCGATGATCAGCCCGCCAACGACGGCGGTGGAACTGCTTCCCAGTCCGCGGGCAGGCGGAACATGGCTTTCAAGGATGATTTTTAACGGCCTAGGCTGGAAACCAATTTTCTGCCACAGCCTGCAGGCTGTTTTCCATAAGAGGTTTGTTTCATCTGCAGGAATATTGCTCGTATAGGTGCCTTTAAGGATAATCTCCAGTGTTTCACTTTCTTCAGCCTGAATATAGTTATATAGCCTTAAAGCCAGTCCCATGCAGTCAAAACCTGGTCCGAGATTTGCTGAAGTTGCTGGTACTTTTACTTGGAACATCTTTTCCTCCATTTTTTCGACGATTATGCCATTGATTCGAATAAATTCTATAACAATTATTGAGGGAAGTAAACAGTCGGTACAACATTCTTAAATTCATTGCTCAAATAATTTTATTCAAACCTCAATACCCCATATTAGGTCTGGGTGCCACAAGTTCCAGCGTCAAGCGGAGCATGTATGCGGAGCGCGGCTGTTAGTGCCATGGAGGGCGCTATCTGCCGCAAGCGGAATTGTGACACCCAGACCAGCCCTAAATACTTATGGGCTGCATATACTTGCTTATTTATTTGAAAAACGTTGTCCTAGCTTGGATAACTTACTTAGAATGTAAGTTGGAGCCGGTCAAATTCCATTCGTCTCCAACCGGATAACATTATAGATTTTATCCAGTTTACTGTAGGAATTCAGGGACTGGATGGCCTGACGGAGTTGTCCTTCCCGGCAGGGGTGGGTCACCAGTGCGATTTCGGCGCTTTTATCCGGCCGCGGTTTCTGGATGATAGAATTAAAGCTGATGCCGGCTTCAGCAAAGAATAACGCCAATGTTGCAAAGACTTTCGGCTCGTCTTTCACTTTAAGCCGGATGTAATAAGCGGTTGTAAAATCATCCGTTGAGATAATCGGATAGTTGCGGTAACAGCCGCAATTTAGGAGTCCTTCGGATCCGGCGGACATATTGCGTATAATCTGGATAATGTCGGCTACAATGGAACTGCCTGTAGGCAAAGCTCCGGCGCCTTTCCCGTAAAACATGGTTTCTCCGACAGCATCACCGGTGACATAAATCGCGTTGTACACACCGCTGATATTGGCCAGCGGATGTTTTTTAGAAATCAGGGCGGGGTGTACCCTGACCTCGATCCCTTCTTCCTGATTTTTGGCAATGGCCAGCAGCTTAATCACGCAGCCGAGTTCATCCGCGTAGTGGATGTCTTCCGGAGAAATGTTAGAAATCCCTTCGGCATAAACATCGTTAAACGTCACGCGCGTATTAAAAGCCAGCGAAGAAAGAATCGCAAGTTTGCGGGCAGCATCAAGCCCTTCTACGTCGGAGACCGGATCAGCCTCGGCATAGCCGAGCTCCTGGGCTTCTTTCAGGACATCAGCAAAATTGCGTCCCTGTTCGGTCATAGCAGATAAAATATAATTGGTCGTACCGTTAATGATTCCAAGCAGTGAGGAAATCTGGTTGGCGGTTAGGGATTGTCTTAAGGCAGCGATAATCGGGATGCCGCCAGCAACACTGGCTTCAAAATACAAATCCCGACCGTTCTTTTTCGCAGCTTCAAGTAGTTCTTCACCGTTTTGAGCTAAGAGGTCTTTATTGGCAGTCACTACATTTTTGCCGTTTGCCATTGCAGTCAGGATAAGCGTACGGGCTGGCTCAATACCGCCCATCACTTCGACAACAATGTCAATTTCAGGATCATCTGTGATCTCCCTAGGATCGTCTGTCAAAACAATGCCGTAGCAATCCGGCCGAGGTTTATGGATATCATGGACTAGAGCTTTTTTTATGGTTATATCAGCGTTGGTACGGGTACTGATGTCATACTGGTTATTTTTCAGTATGGCGGCTGTACCTGATCCGACAGTTCCAAAACCCAGTAAACCAATTACAATTTTCTTCATAATATTTCCTCCCTATCCCTTCTGAATGAACAAATGTTTCTGTACAGTGGACATTATATCAAGCTATCCTGGAATTGGCAAGGATATTTTTCGATCGGTTCAATGCAGATCAAAAGTACATTTAAAATATATTGACACAGTTAACTGTATCATATACACTTAGATAAAATAATTATATGTGCTATAACACATTGTTAACAAGATAATGATGCTTCAGAAAGTACGTAGAGTTTTTCTCATATACGAATATGCACATTTAGGAAGTGTAGCAATTAGACTCCCTGTTTTTTTTTATTAAGGTATATTTTACATGTTGATTGTGTTTCGTTACAATATAGATAGTGTTGAAATCAAAATTGAGTTTCGGAAAGGAGTATTCACATGATTATCTATTGCGATGGTAAGTTTGTTGACAGCCAGGAGGCGAAAATCTCTGTATTCGATCATGGCTTTCTTTATGGAGACGGTGTATTTGAAGGGATCCGGGCCTATAATAGCCGGGTGTTCAAGTTAAAGGAACATATCGACAGACTGTATGACTCCGCTAATGCAATCCTGTTAAACGTTGAGGTAAGCCGTCGGGAAATGATGGATATCGTTGTGGAAACTGTAAGAAAAAACAACCTTACAGATGCTTATATCCGCTTGATTATTTCCAGAGGGGTCGGAGATATGGGTTTAGACCCAAGGAAATGCCCTAAATCGGAAATTATTTGTATTGCCGGGAATATTTCATTGTATCCGCAGAGCATGTACGAAAATGGGATGGAGATCATTACGGCTGCCACCCGCCGGAACAGTTCGGATGCGTTAAGCCCGAGAATCAAATCCCTAAACTATTTGAACAATATTATGGCTAAGATTGAAGCCAACAGGGCAGGTCTGATGGAAGCATTGATGTTGAATCAGGAAGGGTATGTCAGTGAAGCCACCGGCGACAATATTTTCATTATCAAAGACGGAGTTATAACCACACCTCCAGTTTATGCCGGGATTTTAAAAGGTGTCACCCGTGATTCTGTCATTGATTTAGCCCGCCAGGAAGGGATCACCGTTCAAGAAGAGCTGTTTCATCTGATTGATGTCTACAGTGCTGATGAGTGCTTCCTGACCGGTACGGCGGCTGAGCTGATTCCGATTATTACGCTGGATTCCAGAAAGATAGGGGACGGTAAACCAGGACCCGTATTTAAAAAGCTGCTGGCTAAATTCCACGAATATGTCAAGACAGAGGGAGAGCCTATCTAGTAACTGTTCTTTAAATAACTAGACATTTAAACCTTCATAGCTGGGGCTGTGTGCCACAGTTCCAGCGTAAGCGGAGCATGGATGCGGAGCGCGGCAGTTAGCGCCATGGAGGGCGCTATCTGCCGAGAGCGGAATGTGGCGCGCAGACAAGACCCAAATGATTATGATGGAACACAAACAATAGATTAAAGACAAAAAAATTTCAGGAAAGGAAGCAATCCCATGAACAGTGATGCAGTAAAAATCGGAGTTGACAGGGCACCTCACCGGTCTCTATTTAAAGCTCTCGGACTTACCGACCGGGAAATCAATAAACCCTTGATCGGTATCGTCAACTCATTTAATGAATTTGTGCCCGGGCATATGCATCTGCGTCAAATTGCCGAAGCAGTTAAAGCCGGAGTCAGAGAAAATGGCGGTACGCCGCTCGAATTTTCGACGATTGGCGTCTGTGACGGTATTGCCATGGGACACGTCGGGATGCATTTTTCGCTCGCGAGCAGGGAGCTGATTACCGACTCCATTGAGATTATGGCCAGAGCACATGCTGTCGATGCCTTGGTATTTATTCCAAGCTGTGACAAAATCGTCCCTGGAATGCTGATGGCTGCAATGCGGCTGAATCTGCCGTCCATCGTCGTGAGCGGCGGACCGATGCTGCCGGGTCGTCACGAGGGGAAAAATGTTGATTTTATTACCGTCTACGAAGGCGTCGGCAAAGTCTATAGCGGCCAGGAAAGCCAGGAATGGCTTCAGGGCCTCGAACAAAATGCGTGCCCGACCTGTGGTTCCTGTGCCGGAATGTTTACGGCAAACTCCATGAACTGCCTGACAGAGGTCATAGGCATGGCGCTGCCCGGCAATGGTACAATACCGGCTGTCTATTCCGAGAGAATACGCTTGGCCAAAGAAACCGGCTATCAGGTTATGAATCTGCTGCGGGACAATATCCGGCCGCGGGATATCGTAACGAGCACTTCAATCAGGAACGGCGTTGCCGCTGATATGGCGTTAGGGTGTTCAACCAATACCATCCTTCATCTGCCTGCGATCGCATTTGAAGGAGAAATCGAATTTGACCTGGCCGAGATCAATGCAATCAGTGATCGGACCCCTCAGATCTGTAAACTGAGTCCGGCGGTGAACGGGCATTATCTCGTCGAAGTCAATGAAGCAGGCGGGATCAGTGCCGTTTTAAAGAGCTTGTTGGATGCCGGTTTGATCGATGGTTCCGGCATGACGGTTTCCGGCACTACCATGGCGGAAAGGCTAAGCAGCGCGGCTGTCAAAAATCCGGGTGTCATCCGGCCGCTGATTGATCCGTATTCCGCCAAAGGCGGACTTTGTGTCCTGTTTGGCAACCTGGCACCGGAAGGAGCCGTGATTAAAGTAGGAGCTCTGGCGAACAGGGATATTGTCTTCGAGGGCGCGGCCAAGGTTTACGACGGAGAAGACCTGGCAGCCGAAGCGATTCGCAGCGGCGTGATTAAAGAGGGCGATGTCGTGATTATCCGCTATGAAGGACCGAAAGGCGGACCGGGTATGCGAGAGATGCTCGGGCCAACCGCAACGCTGGCGGGGATGGGGCTTGATTCTTCTGTGGCGCTGCTCACCGACGGACGTTTTTCCGGAGGCAGCCGCGGACTTTCGATCGGGCATATTTCTCCTGAAGCAGCGCTCGGAGGGGAGATTGCGTTTGTCGGAAACGGCGATATGATTCGGATTGATTTAGAAAAACGGACCATCGACTGGCTTCTGCCCGAATCTGAAAAAGTAGAAAGAAGAAACAGCTTTAACCCGGAGAAAGGGTTGGAGAAAGTGTATAAAGTAGCAGGCCGGACAGGATATCTGGGACGTTACGTCCAATTTGCCCAGTCGGCCAATAAAGGAGCAGCTTTCCGGACACTTAAGGAGGAATGAATAGATGGATAGGTCCAAAGAAGACGCCTTAATAGCCAGAGACCCTGAAATTACCTGGGAAGACGAAGAAAGTCTTGCTTTGGATAATTATAATGGTGCCAAAGCGCTGCTCGATGTACTGGACCAGGAAGGGGTAGAGCTGATATTCGGGTATCCCGGCGGATCTTTGCTCGCACTGTATGATGCGCTTCTGGACAGCTCGATCCGTCATATCCTGCCGAGACATGAGCAGAGTGCTGTTCATGCCGCTGATGCCTATGCGCGGGTCAGCGGCAAGGTTGGTGTCTGTCTGGCCACCTCAGGTCCGGGAGCCGCCAATATGGTTACAGGAATTGCGAATGCGTATATGGATTCCATTCCGCTTGTGATTTTAACCGGTCAGGTATCGACCCATCTGTTGGGGACGGATTCTTTTCAGGAAGTTGACATTACGGGAATCACGATGCCGATCACGAAGCATTCCTATCTGGTCAAGGATGCGAGAGACATTCCGCGTATCGTGAAAGAAGCGTTTTACATTGCGAGTACAGGACGTCCGGGTCCGGTCCTGATCGATCTGCCGAAGAATATTATGGCAGCAGAGGTCACTGAGCCTTATTCGTCCAAAGTTACGCTCAAAAGCTATAAATTCTTCACTAAAGGAAACTCCGGTCAGATTTCTGAAGCAGCTAAAGCGCTGGCCCAAAGCAAGAAACCGATTGTTTATACCGGGGGAGGCGTCATAACCTCCGGCGCCGGTAAGATTCTTCAGGAAGTGCTCCAAAAAGCCAATCTTCCTGTGGTCACAACGCTGATGGGCATTGGCAGTGTCCCGTCCAAGCATCCGAATCATTTAGGGATGGTCGGAATGCATGGGACCATTACTGCAAATCTCGCCGTCGATGAGTGCGATTTACTGATCGCGATCGGTGTCCGCTTTGACGACAGGGTCACGAGCGGGCTGAAGCACCGTTTTGCCACGAAAGCGAAAGTCATTCATATTGACATAGATCCTGCCGAGATCGGTAAAGTCATCCGAGCACATATCCCGATTGTCGGAGATGCCAAACTCGTCCTGGAAGAGTTTGTTGCCAAAATCAATCCGCCGGTCATTCAGGATTGGTGGAAGGAACTCAGGAACTGGCAAATGGAATACCCGCTAAGCTATGAGCAGGATGGGCACCTTAATCCGCAGACGATTTTGGAAGCAATGGGAAAAATCAGCGGGGAAGAAGCGGTCGTGGTGACGGATGTCGGCCAGCACCAGATGTGGGCGGCCCAATTCTGTCCGATTAATCAAGAAAGACATTTTATTACTAGTGCCGGTCTGGGCACGATGGGATTTGGTCTTCCGGCTGCAATCGGCGCCCAGTTTGCCAAACCCGAAAGTTTGGTCTTTCTGGTTACCGGAGACGGTTCTTTACAAATGAGTATCCATGAGCTCGCCACCGCGGTCCAATATCACCTTCCCATAAAAATAGTCCTGATGAATAATGGGGTTTTAGGCATGGTCAGGCAGATGCAAAAAATGCTCTTTAACGAGCGTTTCAGCCAGATCCAGCTGGATGCCAATCCCGATTTTGTGAAACTTGCTGACGCCTATGGGATCAAAGGGCGCAGAGTCGAGCAGGCCGACCAGGTTGAGGACGCCTTGAAGGAAGCTGTCGCAACGCCCGGACCATTTTTGCTGGATTTCACGATCTCACCGGATGAAGTTGTACTTCCTTTTGTCCCTGCCGGTCAGGGAATAACAGAGATACTGGAGGGGAAGGAATAATGCTGCATACACTCGCTGTAATGGTTGAAAATGATCCGGGGGTTCTGGCAAGGGTATCAAGCCTGTTTTCCCGGAGGGGCTACAATATCTATAGCCTGACGGTATGTCAGACTGAAAATCCTGACCTTTCCATGATGACGATTGTAGTCGAGGGTGACAGCCAGGTCATTGAACAGGTCACTAAACAGCTGCATAAACTGGTTGTCGTCCATAAAGTGACCAATCTGAGCCAGGAGTCGGTGGTAAACAGGGAATTGGCCCTAATTCGGGTAAAGGTTAAATCGGATACCCGGCTCGAAGTACTCCAGACGGTGGACATCTTCAGAGGCAGAGTCGTCGATATGGGCAAAAATAATCTTACTATTGAGCTAACCGGTGATGAAGAAAAGATTGATGCATTTGTCAGAACGATGAGGACCTACGGCATTCTCGAACTTGTCAGAACCGGTAAAATCGCGATTGCCCGGTCCGATAATTAAAATTAAAAAATAATGAATAAGGAGAGTAAATAACATGGCTAAAATGTATTATGATCAAGATGCTGATTTGGGATTGCTGAAAGGAAAGACAATTGCGGTAATGGGTTGGGGAAGTCAGGGTCATGCCCAATCCCAAAACCTTAGAGATTCCGGGTTGAATGTCATTGTGGGCTTGCGCAAAAACAGCCCGAGATGGAAAGAAGCCGAAGAAGCCGGTCTGACGGTGATGACGGTTGCTGAAGCGGCAACCAAAGCAGACTTGATCCAAATCCTTCTGCCTGATGAGACCCAGAGCAGGATCTACCGGGAAGAAATCGAACCGTCGCTCACCGCCGGCAAAGTACTTTGCTTCTCACACGGTTTTAACATTCACTTTGGTCAGATCGTGCCGCCGGCTGATGTCGACGTGATCATGATCGCTCCGAAGAGCCCGGGACACCTTGTCCGTCGAACCTATACCGAAGGTGCAGGAACACCGGGACTTATCGCCGTCTATCAGGATGCTACCGGCAATGCCAAGCAGATCGGTCTTGCGTACGCTAAGGGAATTGGCTGTACCCGCACTGGATTGATCGAAACGACATTTGAAGAAGAGACTGAAACGGACTTGTTCGGTGAGCAGGCCGTGCTTTGCGGCGGTGCGTCCGAATTAGTCCGCGCCGGTTTTGATACCCTTGTCGAAGCCGGTTATCAGCCGGAGATCGCCTACTTTGAGTGTCTGCATGAACTGAAATTAATTGTCGACCTGATGTATGAAGGCGGAATCAGCCGGATGCGCTACTCCGTATCCGATACTGCCCAGTACGGGGACCTGATGGTAGGTAGACGGATCATTACGGAAGAAACCCGCAAGGAAATGAAGAAAGTACTTTCTGAAATCCAAAACGGAGAATTTGCCCGCAAATGGCTTTCCGAAAATCAGGTTGGCCGTCCCGTATTCAATGCCATGACCCGCAGGGATGCCGAACACAAAATTGAAAAAGTCGGTCAAGAGCTTCGTTCCATGATGCCGTGGCTGAAGAAAAAATAAAGCCTGCCAATATCCATTATGTGGGTTGAATCTTGAGCTAAAATAATATATTCAAGTAGGTCTGCGGGCCACAATACCGCTTTCGGCAAATTGAGCCCTCCATGGCTCAAATAGCCGCGCTGCGCAATCCATGCTTCGCTTGTCGCGGAACTGTGGCCCACAGACTGATCCTAAGTATGATACAGCAGTTTTTATAAGCTAACTTTTTCCAGAATATAGCATTTAGATGTTCGGTTTTTTTAAAGAATCTGTGTTCTAGAATGTTATACTTGCATGTCGATTCCAATAATGTATTTTTCAGAATAATATAACTAAAATATACTCCAAAGATTAGTCTCCGTAATATATAGCCAGCGTAAGCGGAGCAAGGAGTGCGCAGCGCGGCTTTTTGAGCCAGGAGGGCTCAATTGCCGTAAGCGGCTATATATTACGGAGACCTCCCCGGATAATCAAATTAATTCTATGAACCAATTTAGAAATTAATTTACTGGATATCATAAAGGAGCGCAGGGGGTGGATAGGGTGAGACGGATTGAATTTTTTGATACGACGTTAAGGGACGGGGAACAATCTCCCGGCGTTGCGCTGAATATGGAAGAGAAGCTACAGATTGCCCGTCAGCTAGAAAAACTGGGTGTGGATGTTATTGAAGCTGGTTTTCCGATCACTTCTCTGGGCGATTTTCAGGCCGTATCCCTGATCGCTGAAAAAATCAGAAATACGACCATTGCTGCGCTTGCCAGGGCAGAAGCCAAGGATATTGAAAGGGCCTGGGAGGCGATCCATATTGCGGAAAGCCCGCGAATCCATACATTTATTGCGACATCTCCGATTCATATGCAGTACAAACTCAAAAAAACACCGGATGAGGTATTAGAACGTGCGGTCTATGGGGTCAAGCTGGCAAAATCCAAAGTTAGTGATGTCGAATTCAGTGCTGAAGATGCGTCCCGCAGCGATGTGGATTTTCTGGCTAAGGTATTCTCACTGGTCATTAAGGCCGGAGCTACTGTGATCAACATCCCGGATACCGTCGGGTATGCGATGCCCGCAGAATTTGCCCAGTTCGTCAAGGCGATCATGGATAAAACGGAGGGCATTGAAAAAGTTAAGGTCAGCGTACACTGTCATAATGATCTCGGCTTGGCGGTAGCGAATTCTTTAGCCGCAGTCAATGTGGGTATTCACCAGATTGAATGCGCCGTTAACGGGCTTGGGGAACGGGCAGGGAATGCTGCACTGGAAGAATTGGCCATGGCCTTGCATACGCGGCAGGACCTCTACGGAGTTGAGACTGGGATCGTGACCCGGGAAATATCCCGAACGAGCAGCTTGGTCAGCCGGCTCAGCGGCATGCGGATTCAGCCGAACAAAGCGATTGTCGGCAAGAACGCATTTGCCCATGAGTCGGGAATTCACCAGGATGGTGTGCTGAAGGAACGCAGCACGTATGAAATCATGTCCCCGGATTCCATCGGACTCGATATGAATACGATTGTCCTTGGTAAACATTCCGGGAGGCATGCGGTTAAACAGTCTCTGGATGACCTGAGCATAGAAGTCAGTGAAGAACGCTTCGAGAAGCTTTTTGAAGACTTTAAAACGCTTGCTGAAAAGAAAAAGATTATCACGGAAGCTGATCTTTATGCGCTTGCTGAAACGCAGGAGGCAGAGGAAACGCTGGCCTTAAATTACTGGCAGATTCTAAGCGGCAATAACCTGAAGCCTACAGCAACGATTGGCTTAGAGCTGAAAGATGGGAAAGAGCATCACGATGAGCTGGTGAAAGCGGCTTATGGTGACGGTCCTGTAGCGGCTGCCTATAAGGCAATCGACAAAATTGTTGGGATTGAAGGAAAGCTGCAGAATTTCTCGTTACAGGCGATTGACGTCGGCGAGGATTCTCAGGGTGAAGTGACCGTAACGGTTTCGTTCGGTGATCACACTGTTGCCGGACGGGGTGTCAGTCCGGATATTATTGAGGCCAGCGTCAAAGCGTATGTCCAGGCTGTCAACAGGGCACTCAGCAAAGGCTGGATCAGCCTGAAGCAAAGATAATATCTAATATTAACCCATTATCTTATCTCGCACGTACTGAATGTTCGCGCAGATGAGATAATATCATATGAACAGGAGCATAGGCAAAAGGAGGTTATTGCCCATGGGTATGACGATAAGCGAAAAAATTCTGGCAGCCCATGCCGGAGTAGATAAAGTTGTTCCCGGAGAAATCATCAATGCCAAATTGGATATAGTCTTATCTAATGACGTTACGGCTCCGGTGGCGATCAAGGAGTTTGAAAAGTTAGAAATTGAAAAGGTATTTGACAAGGAAAAAGTAGCGTTGGTACCCGACCATTTCACCCCGAACAAGGATATTGCTTCCGCGGAACAATGCAAAACTGTCAGGGAATTTGCTCGGAAACATGAGATTAAACATTACTGGGATACCGGAAGAGTCGGCATTGAACACTGTCTGCTCCCGGAACAGGGGGTGGTTCTACCCGGTGACCTGATTATCGGTGCCGACTCCCACACCTGCACGTACGGCGCACTCGGCGCTTTTGCGACCGGCGTCGGCAGTACCGATTGTGCGGCTGGGATGGCCACAGGTGAGGCTTGGTTCAGAGTCCCCGAAACTTTAAAATTTGTTTTTCACGGTACGAAGTTTCAGCCCTATGTCGGCGGCAAGGATTTGATTCTGTATATCATCGGCAAAATCGGCGTTGACGGTGCCCGCTATAAAGCGATGGAATTTGCCGGAAACGGCATCAAAGCACTCTCTATGGACAACAGGCTGACGATGTGCAATATGGCAATCGAGGCCGGCGGCAAGGCCGGGATCATTGAACCGGACGAGATTACGCTGGAGTACGTCAAAGCCAGGGCAAAAAGGGATTATAAAGTCTATCATAGCGACCCGGATGCCGTATACGAGAAAGTCTACGAATTTAATACAGAAGATATTCCGCTGCAAATCGCTTTCCCGCATCTCCCGGAAAACACCAAATCCGTAGATAAAGCGCGCGGCATAAAAATAGATCAGGTTGTCATCGGCTCGTGTACGAACGGACGTCTTGAGGATCTCGAAATCACGGCTAAGATTCTGAAAGGGAAGAAGATCCATCCGGATATCCGCTGCCTGATTTTCCCGGGCACCCAGGATATCCTGCTTGAAGCGATGAGCCGCGGCTGGATTCAGACCATGATCGAAGCCGGAGCAGCAGTCAGTACGCCAACCTGCGGGCCATGTCTGGGCGGCCATATGGGAATTCTGGCCAAAGGTGAGCGGGCACTGTCCACCACGAACAGGAACTTTGTAGGCCGGATGGGCCATCCTGAAAGCGAAGTATACCTGTGCAATCCGGCAGTCGCTGCGGCTTCAGCCATATGCGGAAAAATCGTTCATCCGAGGGAGGTCGTTGACAATGGGTAAAGCTTGGAAATTTGGTAATGATATCGATACGGATGTCATCATCCCGGCGCGCTATCTGAACCGCTTTGAACCGGAACATCTCGCCGCCCATTGTATGGAAGATACGGATGCTTCTTTTGCGGCCAACGTGCAACCCGGAGATATTATGATTGGCGGCAAAAACTTCGGCTGCGGATCTTCCAGGGAACATGCTCCGCTGGCGATTAAAGCGGCCGGTGTCAAGGCAGTCATCGCAGAATCCTATGCACGGATATTTTACCGGAATGCGCTGAACATCGGGATGCCGATTTTGGAGTGTCCGGAAGCTGTCAAAGGCATTGAGTCCGGTGACGAGATTGAGGTCGATCTTCAGAATAGCACGATCCAAAACGTCAGCAAGGGAACAAGTTTTCAGGCCACTCCTTTTCCACCGTTTATGCAGGAATTGATTAAAGCCGGTGGGCTGGTTCCGTACGTAAAGGAGAAAAGAAAGAATGCCTAAAATTGCCGTATTACCCGGTGACGGGATTGGAAGAGAGATCATCCCTGAAGCACTGAAAGTGCTTCAGGCAGTATTAAAAGACTGCCCGGTCAAGTTCGAATTCGACAGTTATCTGATCGGTGGAGCCGCAATTGATGAAGTCGGCAAAGCACTGCCTGCCGAAACACTGGATGCCTGTAAGAAGGCTGATGCAGTACTTTTGGGTGCGATCGGCGGACCCAAATGGGATACGCTACCGGCTAAGGAAAGACCTGAGCTTGGTGCGCTTTTGCCGATCAGAAAAGAACTCGGTCTCTTCGCGAATATCCGTCCAGTCAAAATGATTCCTTCGCTCATTTCAGCTTCCACCTTACGGGAAGAAGTCGTCAGGAATGTGGATATGGTTGTGATTCGCGAACTGACCGGCGGGATCTACTTCGGTGAAAAGGGAAGAAATGAGAATCCCAGGGCAGCCTATGACATCCTTCTCTACAATGAGGAAGAAGTTCGCCGGATCATTGAGCTTGGTTTTGAAACTGCCAGAGGCAGACGGAAAAAGCTCTGCTCGGTCGATAAGGCCAATGTGCTCGAGTCGTCTCGTTTCTGGCGGGAGATTGCAGAAGATGTTGCAAAAAAATATCCGAATGTCGAACTGACGCATATGTATGTTGACAATGCCGCCATGCAGCTAGTGCGTTATCCGGAACAGTTCGACGTGATCGTCACAGAGAATATGTTTGGAGATATCCTGACCGACCTGGCTTCGATGCTCGGCGGCTCGATCGGCATGCTTGCTTCAGCCAGCCTGAACGGTAAGAAAGGACTGTATGAGCCTGCTCACGGTTCCGCACCGGACATCGCTGGTCAAAACAAGGCAAATCCACTGGCGACGATCCTTTCGGCGGCGATGATGCTATGCTATACGTTTGACTTGAACGAAGAAGCCGGTAGAATAGAGAATGCTGTGACCAAAGTTCTGGATCAGGGCTACCGGACAGCCGACCTGGCCAAACCCGACGATAAAGTACTCGGCTGCAAAGAGATGGGAGACGCAGTGGTAGCTGCGCTGTAAGGTTTAACAGTGTTTAAGAATAAGGCCGCTATGATTGTTGAAATCATTGCGGTCTTTGATTTTTTTTGTGTCATCCGTGACAAAGGATGGTGTAATTTGAAAATTTCAAAGCAAATAAGGCTCTATAATGTAATGTTGACAACATAATCATTTTATAATACCATGCATATAGTGTATATACACTATATGAGGTGATTTCCTATATGAAAAACAATGAAAAGAAGCCGTCAATCTGTAATTGTCTGAATTTACGTAGGGCTGCTTCGGCAATTACAAAAATATATGATGAAAAGCTGGGCCCAAGTGGATTGACAGTAAGCCAGTATTCAATTTTGAAGCATCTAAAGTTTTTTGGTCCCATTAGTGTCAGTGACCTGGCTATAAAAATCAGGTTGGACAGGACGACTTTAGTCCGTAACTTTAAACCTCTGGAAGCTGCATTCTTAATTATTGATGTTTCTCAAAAAGGCGCCCGGAATCGTCAGCTTCAATTAACCGAGAAAGGGATTAAGAAATACATTGAGGCGGAATACCTGTGGAACGATGCGCAGGATTTTATTAAACAGGAACTCGGAAAAGAAAATATTGAAAAATTAACATCTCTCCTTTCCGTGATTGAGAGGTTGGGATCTTAATTTGCCTTATTCGTGTATATACACATACGCTATATCATATAAAGGAGAGCAAAATCATGCGTGTAGAGAATTTAATTCAGGATAAGGCTTATGAATTCGGTTATGAAAAGTGTGGGATTGTCCGTATTCAGGATTTAGAAGGTTATGATAAATGTCTAAGGGAACGTATCGATAAAGTCCCCGCCTCGAAGATGTTCTATCGGAGCCAAAGCCGTTTGACGAATCTGCAAGAGCGGTACCCCTGGGCAAAATCTGTTATCGTTACTGTTTCTCATTTTGGACATTATAAAGCACCTGGGGAGTTAAAAGGTCATATCGCTAAACACTATCTATTTGACGGACGTGTCAATACGGAATCTAAGGAATTCAAGAGAAGCGTTGTGATGGAACAATTTCTGCAGGACCTGGGACTCAAAACAGCCTCAAACCGGAATTTTGGCATCGTCGGATTGCGCTGGGCGGCCATGAAGGCCGGGCTTGGAATCATCCGCAAAAATAATTTCTTTTATACGGAATCCGGTTCCTGGGTAGGACTAGAAGCGTGGATTACCGACAGAGATATGGAACTGGTTGAATCAACCAATTTACCGATTTGTCCTGAAGGCTGCTCCAATTGTATCAAAGCCTGCCCCACCTGTTCCCTTTCATCGCCTTATACAATGAATCCGCTCAGCTGTGTCTCCTTTCTTACCACTTTTGGCGGCCGTGATTTGGCAAACGATCCTCTCGACAAGAGTTTTGGAACCTGGATCTACGGGTGCGATGCCTGCCAGGACGCATGCCCGATGAACGGTGGCAAATGGACGGAGAAGGATGAATTCCCCGGTGTCTTAGAAATATCGCTTTGTCTTACACCAGAAAGCATAATGAAAATGGAAGAAGAATTTTATAAGCATAACATACAGCCAAAATTCTTTTACCTTTCTCCGGACGAATTATGGAAATGGAAAGTAAACGTATTGAATTTCATGCGGAATAATTATCAGGAAAGCTACAAGCAATATATCTTGGAGGCATGCAATAATGAAAATGAAAAGATTCGCGATATAGCACAGATGATCTGCAAAGATATCTTCAATAGATAATCAATTAATCGGGCTTACGCGAAGCAAGGGATCATCATCTTTCATCAAACATAGGTAGAAGAGTCTTCCAGAATCATTTTGGGAGACTCTTTTTCTAATATACAATTGCAGGCTTGGCAGAGACCAAAGAGGTCATTTTGTTTTTGGCTTTTTGCGCTAATAATTGAAAATTTAAAAATAATCAAAATCTTTTTCACGTGATAAGAAATATGAATTTTTCTTTTGATATATTTACTTGTATAGACAGCAAAATGGAATAAAGCTATCATTCCAAACTAAAAAATGCAAACGCAACGGTATCAAAGAAAAATTTTAAGGAGGATGATTGAAAGTGGTGGATTTGAAAGTCCTGACTCAAGCAATGTCCGATTTGGACGAAGACGTGTTAAACAAGGCGATTGACGAAGTGCTAAGCAAAGACAACAATGCCGCAGAAGTTCAAGAAGTTGTTAAAGCCTGCCAGCAAGGTATGACCCTCGTAGGTGAACGCTATGATTCGGGCGAGTACTTTATCGGGGACTTAGTCTTCGCTGGAGAAGTGTTGCAAAGCGTCATGGACAAGCTCAAACCGGTTTTAAGTGCAGGGTTCTCAGCAAAAGGCGGAAAAATTGTCCTGGCTACCGTTTTCGGAGATCTTCATGACATAGGCAAAAATATTTTCAGATCCATGGTTGAAGCCGCAAATTTTGAGGTGATCGACTTAGGGATCAATGTTCCGGTTAGCCAGATCGTGGACAAGGTAAAAGAAGTTAACCCTGATATTGTTGGCTTAAGCGGCGTACTGACTTTAGCGCTGGATAGTATGAAAGAAATGGTTGATGGACTGAACAATGCGGGCCTCAGAAATTCAGTCAAGGTGATTATCGGCGGAGTACCCGTTAATGAGAATGTTTGTAAAAGCATAGGGGCCGATGCCTTTTCGACAAACGCAGCTGAAGGGGTCAAAATATGCCAAAGATGGGTGGGTTGATTGATGAGTGAAGTTATGAATCTTTACAAAAAACGTGTAGAAAGAGTTTATAAAGCCATTAATCTGGAACAACCGGATCGTGTTCCGATTTCTTCCGCTCTTGGAACATGGTCTTCCTACTATGCAGGGTACACTGATTCCGAATCCAACTGGGATTTGGATAAATGCAGTAAGTCTCTTCTAAAAGTAGTTAACGACATCCCGATGGACGTCTTGCACATGTTTTACGCCAGGCCTGGTGGCATGTATCAGGCTTTAGGCAGTAAATCTTTTCATTATTTAAATGAGAGCAACATTGTTCAATATTCAGATGAGAACGCGGAAGTAATGACTAGCGAAGAATATCCTGAATTTATTAAAGACCCGTTTAGGTTCATGGTTGAAAAAGTTTTGCCGCGGAAATATGCTGAATTAGCTAAAGACACACCTGCAAAAGATTTAGCACTAGCAAAAGGCGCTATGCAATTTGGTATGTATGGAGCGAAAAAGGGCGCTGCAGAGGCTAATCTAATATCCCAGTATGGAATACCTATGCTATTTGATGGTTTAGCAATAATGCCATTAGATTGGATTGCCGATTTCTTCCGGGGTATTAAAGGCGCATTTATGGATATGCGTCGTCGCCCTGAAGAATTGCTAGAGGCTGCTCAAGCACTCACTCCGTTAGTAATAAGGTTTGGAATGGGTCAGATGTTTTCAACACCACCGAAAGCAAACCCCAAAATCATCCTACTCCCTTTACATTTACCTCCTATGCTTAAAACAGCAGATTTTGATAAATTTTACTGGCCTATGTTTAAAACGATTGTGGAGGCCTTCGTTGCAAACGGAGTAATTCCAATGCCATTCTATGAAGGAGATTGGTCACGTTACTATGATCATCTTCAAGAATTACCTGTCAAGAAAACACTGGGATGGTTCGAACACGGCGATCCTAAAGAACTTAAACAAAAGCTTGGAAATACCATGTGTATACTAGGGCTTTTCCCGGTAACGTTATTACAATATGGTACGAAGGAAGAATGTATTACTAAAGCGAAAGAATTATTGGATGATCTGGCTCCTGGCGGAGGATATATTTTTTCTACCGATAAGGAACTTCTTTCGGCAGCTGACGGCAAGGCGGAAAACATCATTGCCGTAAACAAGTTTGTTATGGAGTATGGTATTTATTAATAGGAGGTGCTTCACGATGGAAGAACAATTGTTGATCTCTTGGAGTGATATCGTTAAAGAGCATCCGGAACTCGCAGATAAAGATCCTGCGATGGGAATGAATTGGGATATTGGGCAGGAAATGATTTTCGCCTATGTAACTTTCCTGGCGCTCTTTTAAACAAAGAGAATAAGGAAGACTAAATCAAAAAAAGACTGTAACGATGGTTGAATCGTTACGGTCTTTTGATTTGACCTCTAGTTGAAGTTGAGATGCAATCATACAATAACAAGCGGGCTTAATTTCCAGACTTTTGGGGAATTGCCTTTACCGCCCGGTTCGATGATTTGAAAAGCCGTAATTATTTGTTCTTTTCAATATTTAGAAGGTAAAGAGAATAAATATAAAGGAAATTGAGGGATAATGCGGAATTATCGTTAAGAAATGGGTGGTAGTCGACTTTTTGATGATTGATTACACTCAAAGGAAATATTCCCGAACCATGTTCGGAAATACCACCAAATGTAGATATAATACGAACCTACTTCGGGAAAAAACCGTTATCTGCAACCCTAGCAATGGTTTTGTTTTGAATATTTGCATATGTCGTTTTATTTCAGGGTAAAGATTCTGAAATTCTTTTGGACAAGGCAAGTATGACAAACTCAATTGACGGCTTGTCCCAAAATCGACACCAGTGTCGATTTTGAATCTTAGTTGTTGTATGGCTTACCAGAGAGACTTGTGTCGGAAAGAAGGAGTTTGTCAATAATCACATTTATATAAATCCCAGAGTTAACTGTGAAAATCCACAAAATATGCGTGTGTCGGTTTGTCTGGGATAAATGAATGTGTCATTATTTATATCATAGCTATATCATTTAGCCAAGCATCGAGTAAATTCGATAATAGAATTTTGTTGTCGGAATATGAATATTTCGGTTGGCTGGGGTATTTCCGACGGGCAGCAGATAACACGGGATTTACGCAACTTTATTAATATGAAAGCATTATGACGCTGCGTAAATCCCTGAACGTTATACGTCATACTGGCTTGAATGCGCAGTTATTAGGATGAAGAATTCTCAGTAAGGTAATTAAGAGATTTAGGAGGAGAATTTGAATGGCTACTGTATGGATAACATATTCTTGGGCAGACAATATGTCCTCTGATGTAGACTTTATAGCTCAAGAATTGGAGGCTAGCGGTTTAACTGTAAAACTTGATCGTTGGAATATTGCTGCTGGTAGGCGATTATGGGAACAAATTGAGGATTTTATTACTAAACCTAGCGAAAGCGATGCATGGTTATTTATTGCATCTCACAATAGCTTGAGTAGTGAACCCTGCAAGGAGGAATTTGCATATGCTTTAGACCGAGCACTAAAAGATCGAGGAAGTACTTATCCAGTAATTGCGCTCTTTCTTAGCGAAGTAGATAAGTCTTTAATTCCAGCTTCTATCAGAACTCGGCTATATATTAGTATAGTTGATCCTGATTGGAAAGAACGAGTTGCCGCGGCAGTTGAAGGACGTCAACATACTGTTATTAGGTCTCATATAAATCCATATTTTATTAAGGTACATAAATTAAAAAATCGATTTGCTATAGAAGTACGTCCTAGGGCTGGGGTTTGGGCTCCATTTGTAGCTGGAATACCAATTAAAGAAAAGGATTTAGTTGAACCTTATATTATGATAGGCCCTGCAAATATTCCTACTGAATCTGGTGTAATGAACGATGGGGAAAGAAAAGACTTCGAAGGTGAATGGTGGGGGCTATATGCAATGAATCAAGTTACACCGATACAAAGTTGTTATGTATGGTGTAATAAACTACCGACCGTACTAGTTTTTGGCGTATTGGACGGTATACCTCAGTACCAAGTGAAATTTGAAGAAACTATAGTATAATTTCGGGCGGCCAGTACGACGTATAACACGCCGTTCCCAAAACTTAGAAGATGAATGTAATATGACGCTTCGGGAACGGCTGAACGTTATGCGAAAGACCATGCAGGGAACCGCGCATCCATGCACGGATTGGAAAATGACAAATAAATGATTAGATTGTTGCACATGTGTAGGATGTTATGAAGTACAGATAAACAGGATTTTATTGAGCGGATAGCCATAATGAAAAGCACAAATATTGGTCTTAGGCAAATTAAGGGAGGTTTGTAAATGAACAAAATGATTAAGATTAGGAATGAAGAAGAAACAGATTTTGAGAAAGTGGAAGAAATCACAAGGAAAGCTTTTTGGAATTTATATATCCCGGGGTGCGTTGAACATTATTTGGTTCATGTTATGCGATTCCACAAAGATTTTCTTCCGGAGCTGGATTTTGTGATTGAAGTTGATAATCAAATCATCGGGAATATCATGTATACGAAAACAAAACTAATTGATGAATCCGGGGAAGAAAAAGACATCCTTACTTTCGGTCCGGTTTGCATTTTGCCGGAATATCAGAGAAACGAGTATGGAAAAAAGCTAATGGAGTATTCCTTTGAACAGGCGGTCGCACTTGGTTATGATGTGATCGTAATATTTGGAAACCCGGGTAATTATGTAAGCCGTGGTTTTAAGAGCTGTAAAAAGTACAATGTCTGTCTTGAGAATGGAACATATCCGACGGCAATGATGGTAAAAGAACTCAAACCGGATGTCTTGGACGGAAGGAAATGGTTTTACTATCAAAGTCCTGTATTTGAGATAGACGAACAAGAAGCCGGGCGCTTTGACGAGGGTTTGGAACGATTGGAGAAAAAATACCAGCCAAGCCAGGAAGAATTTTATATTTACAGCCATTCAATTATACAGTGAGTTTTCTTTTGTGGCATAAGGATAAATTCCAATTTATCTTTGAGATATATACATAATTCGTTGTTGAAGTTAGGGTACATCATTCTTATTTTGTGCATAAATACAGTTGTTGAGGAAAGTTCAAGGGACGCCCCTCCATGGTCGTCTCTGAATCTGGGGGCATGGTCCATCGCCTAACACGGATTTCCCGACACTTGGAGGATGATGCATGCAGTTAGGGCGCATCGGGAATTCCTGGACGTTATGCGAAAGACCGTAAAAATGACGTGTGACAGTAAGTATATCTTTGAGCTTGCAAGTCCTTGGTACAAGCCAGTTTCGAAAATAAAAATTTGTGACCTTCGACTATAAGTTATATGTTATAAATAGTGAGGTGTGACAAGCTATTAAAGGAGTGAAAGCATGTCTAGGATAAGCAATATTCTTGAAAATAAGGGCCCATTATTGTCTGGGTCACTGGCTAATGAATTAGTTAATCAATTCTCAATTTCTAGGGAAGCAGCTCGTAAAGAAATTTCCCGGGCGTCTGCACCAATCAGAAAGTTGAAGAACGTTACCTTCGATAATAACCAAAAGTATCTGTACTTAGATTCCCATTTTTCTAGTGATATCTTTTTTGAAAAACTTCTACAATATCTTAGGCTAAATTCGAAGGCTTATTATTATTTTATAAAAGCTGTATTAAACAATTACGGTTATATTCTTACAAACGAAATTGCAACTTATACATGTTCTCCAGTTCAGCCGCTTAAAGGCCACAAACCGGCTGATTCCATAATCAAAGATTTACTATATATTAATTTGTTATTAGACAATGGTGACGGTTTATTTCAATTAAATCCTTCTGTAGATATTCCACAAAACTACACACGTTTTAAAGCTCTAAATATTGCAAAGAAAAATATTATGAATGATTTCTATGACTGGTCCCGAAAGATTAATCTAGTCGCATATAATTCTGGTAGGATGATTGAACAAATGCCAGAATTTCATAAATTTCAGTGGAGTTTCACAGCTCCATCATATATTAATGGACTGCAAAAGGGCAGTAAGCCTGGGTTTGTTGTTGCAGACGTGATTTTGGGTAAAAAACTTTTGGAAGAGGATATAGAGTATTTTCTTGCAAAAGTGAATGTTATTAGTCAAAGTAAGAAGCATTCTCCCTTCATACCGGTACTTATAGTCGAGGGTATAGAAGAAAATGCTTTTTCAAGACTGAAATCTGCAGGTGTAGTATTGGGGTTTATTGATAAGCTATTCGGGAATCAATATTTAGAAACACTCAGAGCCCTTGTTTCCATCGTAGAGAATGCTTCAGCAGTCATAACAAAAAATCCGGATAAATATTTTGAATTTATAGAAGCACTTTCTAAGCTAGAGGGAAAAGCATCCAATCTTAAAGGTGATGTATTTGAATTAGCAGTCGGGTATTATTATTCTCAGTTAGCACCTTATTTAGAAATTAACAAATTGATCACAGAACGCGAAAGTGGGAAAAGTAAAGAAATAGATGTATATGTAAAGTATCCAACCGAGGCTAGATTCGTAGAGTGTAAGGGGTATAGTTATCCACTCGATGAAGAGTATGTTTCTAAATGGTTAAGTGATAATATACCTACTATTAGAAAATGGGCATTAAGTCAGGATGAATTTACTCATAAAGATTTGATATTTGAGTTATGGTCAACAGGAGGATTTGAGCAATCTGCAATAGATAAGCTTCAAAAAGCTGCAGGTTCGACAAAAAAGTACACGATAAGATTCTTTGATGCACAACAAATAGCCGAAAAAGCTAAGGAAGCCAAAAATGATAACCTCAATAGAATACTAAAAAATTATTTTACAAGCAATTCTTTGTAGCACGGTCCTTCGCATAACCATGTGTTACCGTAACTTTGTCAATAAGAATGTGGTTGGGACGCTACGGTAAAACCCAACCATTAGTACGCCAGGCAAAGCTTGGTACTTCTTGCAAGGTGAAAGTCCTTGCTGGGCAAGGTCTAGCTAACCACCTATATCGTGTGTTGTTCCGAAGCTGGAAACAGCAAAGTGAAGCGTACACAGAGAACCATATAGGCCATAGAGGCGAGTATACTTGAGGAGCCCGGTTCGGTAGTCCCGCACGCCGGGATCTGTGCGGGGGGGGGGTGTCGGGCAACCGGCATCTCTACCGTGACTATGACAGAGTAAAAGAATGGTTTGGGAAAGTCTTGGTAAGCATTTTGAACTAAATGAAGAGCAGACATGGGACAATAACTCGTAGTAAACGGAATATCTCTGTGTACTTAAGTGAAAAAACATAAAGAAAGAAGGCCGAATCTCAATTTATTATGACTCGGCCAAAATCTATACTTTTCCAAGCCACGTTGACGCCGCTTATGTTACTCTGGATCAAGTAGGCAAATAAGGTGCAGAAGATGATAAATATACTTGACCAAATGCTCCTAGACCTGCTGTTTCGTGGCTAAGAGGCGTTTTGGAGCTGCTGTCAAGCTAACGACCCATGAACATACCACCGTCAACGCCGATCATTTGCCCGGTGATGTATTTGGCCATGTCACTGGCAAGGAAAACGGTGGCGTTGGCGGCTTCGCCCACATCTCCGTGCCGGTCATAGCCCCACTTGTCGCCCAGAAGGACAGTGCTGTTCAAAAGAGCATCCAGGGTGGCTCGGTAATCTTCATCGCAATTGAGATAGGCTTGCCTGGCAAAATCGGTGGCGACCACCGGTAACATGACATTGACCCGAATATAATATTTGCCCCACTCTTTGGCGACCAAACGAGAGAAGGTATGCACCGCGGCTTTAGAGATACTGTACGCTGTCTCGCCTTCCACGCCATTGATTCCGGCGAATGAGCCTAGGTTGATGATGGAGCCGCCCTTGGTTCGCATGTGTTTGAAGGCAGCCTGATTGGCGAAGATAGTGCCGTTGACATTGACGTCAAACACTTTCCGTAACGTGGCCGCGTCTACTGCGTCGGAATAGCAGCCGCTCTCAAACGCGGCGGAACTGACCAGGCAGTCCAGACCGCCCAAGAAGGCGACGGCTTCGTCGAAGGCTTGAAAAACAGCGTCGCGGTCGCTGACGTCCAGTTGGATGTGCTTGAAGGAGCCCGCGCCCAGGCTGCGGCAGGTCTCGATGACCTTAACGGCTCGTTCATCGGTGGGCAGAGCGCGGGATACGGTGACTACCGAAGCACCTTCCCTGGCAGCTGCCTCGGCGATAGCCTTGCCGCAGCCGGTGACACCACCAGTGATTATGAGCTTTTTCCCTTGCAATAACATATTCCTGTCCTCCTAATTTTATATTTAGGCACACTGAAAGTACAGTCAACCTCAGTGTAAATAATCAACAAGGCGATAGCAATTTACGTATTGTATTGGATGTCCAATTATTATACAATTAAAAAAAGATGCCTAATTATGTGGAGGAAGGCCATATGTCCATCGGGACTAAGAAAGCATTGGCTGATTCTTTGCTTGATTTGTGCAAGACCATGCCCATGCAAAAGATCACTATAAATGATATTACGAAGCATTGTGTGGCCAGCAGACAGACATTTTATAATCATTTTTATGACAAACAAGAGTTGATCGAATGGATATTTACCAGTAATTATGACAGTTTCCAGGAGGAATTTAAGGATCTAGACAGGTTTGCGGTAAAAACTGGCCGTGTGTTTTATGAAAACAAGAAGTTTTATACCGCTGTCATGCTGATGAAAGGACAAAACTGCTTCTATGAAACATTCATCAAGCTGAGCTATGAAAATATGCGGAATCATATCGTTCTTGATTTTGGTCCTCAGAATTTGACGGAGGATGTGGATTACAGTTTGGAGCTCTGGGTATCTGGCGCATCAAGTATGCTTCTGAAATGGATCATGTACGGGATGCCTTTCCCACCAGAAGAACTCGTATATAAAAACAAAAAAAATATGCCCGATATTTTGCTGAAATATTTTACATAAGCAACAATCCTTCTTAGTAAGAGTATCCATAGGACGGTATCAACAACAAACCGATCATGGGTAGCGGACAACACGTCCCAGCCCGAAAGCATCGCAGAAATTGTGTAAACCTCCATGTTGGTGTGAACTGATATGGAGTTTTTTTTATTGCGTACCAAAGACACTTACAGCTTTTGATGATATCCATTATGAAAAATGAAAAGTAGCTCAAATCGATGATCGAATGAAAAAAGGCAATAACAAAATATACTATGCTAAAAACCATAGTGATTCGCTGAAAATATAGAAATACAGTGTGAATCAAGGTCGGCGATAGAATAGAAGATGTGCTGAATAAATTTCCTGAAAATGATAAAACGCTGCGTACTTGGGTGGCATATAAACCTAAGGTTGACAGACAGCCTGTACAAGTGCCAAAATAGACCAGGTAAGAAAAAAGGGAATACATAAATCAAGACGATAGATAAGGAGACCGTATGGCAACCATTCAATTTATTATTCAATCGATTATTTTAGGCATCGTGGAAGGGATCACGGAGTTCCTGCCGGTCTCATCGACAGGCCATTTGATTATTTTCCAAAATCTCATCGGGTTTCAAGGAACGAATCAGCATTATGTAGAGATGTATACCTATGTGATTCAGCTTGGAGCGATTTTGGCGGTCATTGTACTTTATTGGAAGAAGATCAAACAGACACTGGTGGATTTCTTCCCGTCCAGCGTCGGCTATCAGAAATCCGGACTGAAATTCTGGCTGATGATTGTACTGGCGTGCATTCCGGGCGCTACGATCGGGATTCTGTTTGACAATACCGCGGAAAAATACCTGTTTTTCCCGATCCCTGTGGCGATAACACTTTTCCTCGGTGCAATCCTGATGATCTATGCTGAGAATAGGCTTAGAACAAAGGCATCGGTTGGACGGGACCGGGACTTGAATGTTTCTCCAAGACAAGCGGTTATGATCGGCTTATTTCAATGTTTGGCTGTTATTCCGGGGATGTCCCGTTCGGCATCGACGATTATCGGCGGATGGGTTGCCGGGTTGCCGACGGTGGCTGCCACGGAATTTTCGTTCTTCCTAGCGATTCCAGTGATGATTGGGATGAGCCTGCTGAAGGTTGTTAAAATTGGTGGTCTGGCTATTCTCACTTCGCAGGAAATCTTGTCTTTGGCTGTCGGCTTCATTGTATCCTTCCTGATTGCAGTCATCGTCATCCAGAAATTCATTTCATATTTACAAAGAAAACCGATGCGGATTTTTGCGATCTACAGAATGATATTCGCCGTGTTCGTGTTGGCAGCAGGGGTAGCTGGTCTATTCTAAATCAACTCTTTCATCCGAATATTATCCTGAAATCTATCAGACAACCAAACATTCAGCCAGTCTTTTGGGACATATATCATTGAATATTCAGGTTGTTCCCGGGTATTTTTTGTGCTAGAATAAATAGTGAATTGGAAAATTAAAGCTGATGATCAACCCAGTATGTTAACGGGTCATACAGAGAGGGGAACTGCGTACGCGCGTGTACAAAGCTGGAAGTTCCCTTGATAGTTAACAGAACCCCAGTTGTGAAGTGAGAATGAATAATCCTACGGCTGTCTCACCGTTATCTGAGCTTGAAGCGGCGTATTCGCAATTAAGGTGGTACCGCGGAAGATATACTTCTTTCGTCCTTAGATGGACAGAGAAGTATTTATTTTTTCTGCGGAAAGTATTCTTAAATGAATCAAAATGATTTGGAAGATATTAAGGGAAAAACTTACAGGAAAAAATGGTCAAAATATTAAAAATTAGAAATTAAGGATAGAATGGGGCGTGTAAATATGCAAACGATCGGATTTATTGGAACAGGCAATCTGGCTTCGTCCGTGATTAAGGGGTTATCTCAGCAGGACACGGATTTCCGGATCATGGCCTATGATGTATTTCAGGAAAAAGCAGCGGATCTGGCCAAAACATATGCCGTCACAAGCGCTTCTTTTGCCGAAACCATTCAGGGATCAGATGTTATTTTCCTAGCAGTAAAGCCAAAAGATATCAAAGGTCTTCTTGACCAGCTTGCTCAGTTAGATCTTGCAGGAAAGCTTATTATTACGGTAGTGGCAGGGATAGGGCTGTCTGTTTACGAACAGGCACTTCCCGGCATCGCCGTGGTAAGGGTCATGCCTAACACGTCCAGTGCAGTACTGCAGGCTGTATCCGGGTTGGCCAGAGGATGCTGTGTTACGGACGGACAGGCAAAGATGGCTGAAACGATCTTTGCTGTTTTGGGAAAATTCCTGTGGATTGACGATAGTAAAATGAATGCGCTGACTGCCGTCAGCGGCAGCGGCCCGGCTTATTTCTATTTTTTTACGGAACTGATGGCGCTGGCTGGTGAAAAGCTTGGCCTGACGAGGGACGAAGCTGAATTTCTGGCCGCGGAAACCATGGTTGGCGCAGGGAAAATGATTGCTGAGAGCGGCAAAACTTCGCTGGAATTAAGAGAAGCTGTCACATCACCGAACGGAACGACCTACGCGGCACTGGAGAGCTTCCGGCAAGCCGGGCTGGCAGATATTGTCTATCAGGCTATGGAGGCGTGTGCCAAACGGGCTGAGGAGATGGAAGGAGAGTATGTTTGAATGAATACCCTGAAAAGGGCAGTATTAAAAATAGGTAGCAACAGCTTAAGCCTGCCGCAAGGCGGCATTGATGAAACCGTCATCGACCAGCTGGCCGCAGTCATTGCTGAGCTGAGAAAGCAGGGAACAGACTGCATCCTAGTTACCTCCGGTGCTGTTGCTGCCGGGATGGCCAAGATGAAGCTGAAGGAACGTCCGAAGGATATTGTCGGCAAGCAAGCCACAGCGGCTGTTGGGCAGGGAATATTGATTGAAAGGTATTCGTACTATTTTGAGAAACATAGCATGAGTTGTGCCCAGATCCTTCTTTCCCGGATCGACTTGGTTGAAGCCGAACATTACCGAAATGCGAGGAACACCTTGGAAAAACTGCTGAACTTCGGAATTGTTCCGGTCATCAATGAAAATGATACTGTAGTTTTCGAAGAATTATGCTTCGGGGATAATGACAGGTTATCCGCGCTGGTGGCAGGAATGGTCAATGCAGATCTGCTGGTTCTGCTAACGGATGTCGACGGTTTGTTTACAGCGAACCCTGTCGATCATTCTGACGCTGTTCTGATTCCGCAAGTTCAAAATGTGGCGGAGGTCAAAGGTCTGGCCGAGGGTTCGGGTTCTGCGGTGGGGACTGGCGGTATGATTACGAAATTAAAGGCCGCCGAAATGGCAACCCGGTTTGGAACGCCGACATTTCTGATGAATGCGACAAGAATTGCCCAAATCAAAGACATTACTGAAGGTAATTATCCGGTAGGAACCTATTTTCCGCCGTTAAAACATAAACTAAACGGAAAGAAACGCTGGATGGCGTATGCGGCATTATCAATGGGCACGGTCATCATCGACGCCGGTGCCGAGAAAGCCTTGCTTCATGACGGCAAAAGCCTGCTTGCTTCCGGAGTAACCGGAATCGAAGGATTCTGGGAGCGCAAAGACCTGATTAAAGTTGTGAATAACCGCGGAGAAGAAATTGCCCGCGGGATTGTGGAATTCAGCAGTGAAGAAACAGAAAAAGTCAAAGGGCTTCACTCTGAAGAAATACGCAGGCTGATTCCGGGTATTAGAGCTGAGGAACTGGTTCACAGGGATAACCTGACGATTACGCAGGAATACTGATAGGAATATTTAATTTTGTTGGTATGATGAAAAGATATTATCGGATTTACGGGAGATCATAAAAATATATTTAGCAATCGAGTAATTATTAATTATTGGAGAGATTGACTGGAGGTTGTGATGATGGAATTTGCTGAAGACCTTGTAATGATTGGCCAGCGGGCCAAAAATGCGGCACGCAAACTGGCTTTTACGGGCACGGAGACAAAGAATAAAGCCTTACTCGCAATGGCCCAGGCGCTTCTTGACAACGAGGATGCAATTCTGGAAGCCAATGCGCTGGATGTTGCGGCGGCAGAGAAAAAAGGACTTAAAAAAAGCTTGATCAACCGTCTTCGTCTTACCAGCGCCGGGATTTCGGATATCAGCAATGCGATCAAGGAAGTGGTCGGTCTGCCCGATCCTGTCGGCGGCGGAGAACTATGGAAAAGGCCGAACGGTCTGGTGATTCAGAAGACGATGGTCCCGCTCGGTGTTGTGGCAATGATTTATGAAGCCCGGCCGAATGTGACAGTGGACGCAGCGGCACTGTGTTTAAAATCTGGTAATGCCTGCATCTTACGCGGAGGTTCGGAAGCGATTGAAAGCAATAAAGTACTGGCTAGGGTGATTGCTGAAGCTGCTGAACAGAGTGGAATTCAGGCAGGTGCGATTCAGCTTATACAGAAGACGGATAGAGAGTATGCCCTGCAGCTGATGCGCATGAATAAATATATTGATGTGATCATTCCGCGGGGCGGGGCAGGACTGATCCAGACAGTGGTTGAAAATTCCACCGTTCCGGTGATTGAGACCGGTACAGGGGTCTGTCATGCCTATGTTGATCTCGACGCTGATTATGAAAAGGCAGTATCGGTGGTCTTTAACGCCAAAACACAGAAACCCGGCGTTTGCAATGCACTGGAAACCTTACTCGTTCATGAGGCAGTAGCGGAAGAGTACCTGCCAATGATCGGAAGAAAATTTAAAGCGTACGGCGTTGAAATCCGCGGCTGTGAAAGAGTCAGAAAGATTTTGGATTATGCTGTTCCAGCAACGGAAAAAGATTGGTCGACGGAGTACCTTGATCTGATCATCAGCGTTAAGGTTGTCAACAGTATCGATGAAGCATTGGACCATATTTATACGTATAGCACGAAGCATTCTGAGACAATCATTACTGAAAACTACACCGCCTCTCAGCGCTTTTTAAATGAAATTGATGCGGCTGCGGTTTATGTCAATGCTTCAACACGTTTTACCGATGGCGGAAGGTTTGGTTTTGGCGCTGAAATTGGTATTAGCACGCAAAAGCTGCATGCCCGCGGTCCGATGGCTTTGCCGGAACTGACGACGATTAAATATATTGTTTATGGGAACGGCCATATTGTCGAATAGCTGCCTTTAGACTTCATTATCTTGGGCCTGTCTGCATGCCACAATTCCGCTTTCGGCCTTTGTGTCATCCATGACGCAAAAGGCCGCGCTTCGCACTCCATGCTCCGCTTGACGCTGGATTTGTGGCACGCAGACCAAATTTAGGGGAATATATAGATACTCTAAGTTCTGGTATGAATGCTTATAGATTTCTCCGTGTATCTTTGTGTTGCGGTCAAATCTGGCGAGTGCTATAATTCTTCAAGAGATATTCTATATTCATTCTGGTGAATATTTAGGATTTTGAAGTAAATATTGAGGTTGTTTTTGATATATTTGGGTTATCGCTGCATACTTTTTAATGTACCGGAACGGCTTTGAGATATTTCTTTTTACCCGTTTTGATGATCCGTGCGTGAAGGTATGGGACCTTGAATGATTCCATTGGAGGGTTAGCACAGTTTGTGTTATACCATAGATAAGTTTCTATATAGGGGGCGATATTTTTTATTCCTTAGTTTGTGAACGTTAGTACTTGGAACAAATTTGTATGGATATATTAAAAGTTATACGTATTTTTTGATATATCTAGACCGCCAAAGGCTCGACGCCAACTAAGTTTTCTTTAAAATGTAGGGAGGGATTCTTTTTTTTGGACACTGGTTGTGATTTGAACACAAATAAGTACCTAAGGAGGTAAACAATGAGCAACAAAGTAAAAAATTGTCAATGTTGCTGTAGTGAAGAAACTGACCAACAAAAATTGGACATGATTGCTGAAGTGATCGAAAAATACAAGAATAGAGAAGGAAGTCTGATTCAAGTACTTCATATGGCTCAGAATATTTATGGATATTTGCCTCTGGAAATCCAGAGATTTATTGCAGAAAGCATGAACATGCCTCTGTCGGAGGTATCGGGCGTTGTTACTTTTTACTCTTTCTTTTCGACCCAGCCCAGAGGAAAGCACATTATCCGTGTTTGCCTTGGTACGGCTTGCTACGTCAGGGGCGGTAAGAAAATTATTGACCGTCTGGAACAGATTCTGGACATAGAAGTTGGCGGAACAACGAAAGACAGGCTCTTCACTTTTGAGGTAGCCCGTTGTATCGGTGCCTGTGGACTGGCTCCAGCGATGATGATCGACGATGTCGTGTATAAGCAGGTTAACCCAGATAAGCTTGATAGTATCCTGAATAAATATAGAAATTAAGGTAGGGCTGGAGGTGAAATAAAGCGCATGAAAATCAATCGTGTTGCTGATTTGGATCAAATTAAAAAGGAATACAGTGAACAACTGTCCAAGTATAATTATCAAATCCTTGTATGCGGAGGCGCAGGTTGTGTATCCTCCAACTGCGGTGAAGTATCCGCTGCGCTTGTGAAATATCTGGAAGAATATGAGCTTCAGGACAAGGTTGCAGTTAGTGAGACAGGCTGTATGGGGACTTGTGCTGTCGGTCCTGTCCTTCTTATTCTACCTGATGAAACTTTTTATACGGATGTTAATCCCGAAAAAATGGCCGAGATCGTAAAATCCCACATTATCAACGGTACGGTGCTGGAAAAGTATACATTTTACGATCAAACGCTTGGCAAACACGTTCCCAATATTAAGGATATCGATTTTTTCAAAGACCAGGTCAAAATAGCGCTCAGAAACTGCGGTCAGATCGAATACGCTTCGATTGACGCTTATATTGCCAAAGACGGCTATTATGCGATTGCCAAAGCCGTGAACAGCATGAAGCAGCAGGATGTTGTCGATGAAGTTAAAAAGTCCGGCATCAGGGGCCGCGGCGGTGCCGGGTTCCCGACAGGTATCAAATGGGAAGCTGGAATGAAATCAACGAGCGATCAGAAATTCATGGTATGCAATGCTGACGAAGGAGACCCTGGTGCGTTCATGGACAGAAGTGTCATCGAAGGTGACCCGCACAGTGTCATTGAAGGGATGATGCTCGGTGGTTATGCGATTGGTGCAAGCATGGGCTATGTCTATATCCGGGCGGAGTATCCGATTGCTGTTGAACGTCTAGGTACCGCGATTGAAGAAGCCCGCGAGTGCGGCCTGCTTGGAACGAAACTGTTTGGTTCAGATTTCGAGTTTAACCTGGAAATCCGTATCGGCGCAGGCGCTTTTGTCTGCGGTGAAGAAACATCTCTGATGGCTTCGATCGAAGGCAAACGCGGAGAACCCAAACAAAAACCGCCGTTCCCGTTTGAACGCGGCTTGTTTGGTAAACCGACCATTATCAACAACGTAGAAACCCTTGCCTGCATTCCTCCGATCATTCTGAAGGGCTCGCACTGGTATGCGCAGTTTGGTACCGAAACGAGCAAAGGCACCAAGGTCTTCGCGCTGGCTGGAGATATCGTCAATACCGGTATCGTCGAAGTCCCGATGGGCATGAGCCTCGGCAATATTCTGTTTAATATCGGTGGAGGCATTCCCGGAGGCAAAAACTTTAAGGCTGCCCAGGCCGGCGGCCCTTCCGGCGGCTGTATCACCAAAGAATATCTGAATACGCCGATGGATTATGAAAATATCAGCAAAATCGGTGCCATTATGGGATCCGGCGGACTGGTCGTGATGAATGAGGATACCTGTATGGTCGATACCGCCAGGTACTTCATGGATTTCATCCAGGATGAGTCCTGCGGAAAATGCGTTCCGTGCCGTGTGGGAACCAAGAGAATGCTTGAGATCCTGGAACACATTACCAGGGGAGAAGGCCAGGAAGGCGATATCGAACTTCTCGAAGAACTCGGCGCTCAGATTAAAGAAACCGCCATGTGCGGCTTGGGCCAGACGGCTCCAAATCCAGTTTTGAGCACCATCCGGTATTTCCGTGACGAATACGAAGAGCACATCAAGAACAAATACTGCCGTGCCGGCGTATGTTCGGACCTGTTCCTTTCGCCGTGTGAGAATGCCTGCCCGGCAAGCGTCAATGTACCCGGATATATGGGTTTGATCTCGGCAGGAAGATATATCGATGCTTACAACCTTATCAGACAGGAAAATCCGTTTCCGGCTATTTGCGGAAGAATTTGCACGCACCCGTGCGAAAGCAAATGCCGCAGGGCGCAGCTGGACGAAGCGATCTCGATTTCCGATCTGAAACGGTTCGTGGCGGATTATGCGTTTAAGCATGAAGAAGAATCCACGAAAGACATTGTCTTTCCGAAAAACGGCAAGAGCGTCGGCATTATTGGCGCAGGTCCTTCAGGCTTGACTTGCGGCTATTACCTGGCAAGACTCGGCTATGAGGTCGATATTTATGAAGCAGCGCCTGTGGCCGGAGGCCTACTTGCATTTGGTATTCCGGAATACAGGCTGCCCAAAGACGTGCTCAAGCATGAAATCAAACTGATTGAGCAAGTCGGCGTCAAGATCCATCTGAATACCGAAGTAGGCAATGACGTCAGTTTCGCCGGGCTGCGCAAAAAACATCATTCCATTTATATTGCAACAGGAACCCAGCTGTCCAACAAGATCAATATCCCGGGCGAAGACCTCGAGGGGGTTGTTCACGGCTTGAATTTCCTGCGCAATGTGAACCTCGGACAGGATGTGAAGATCGGTGAAACCGTGGCAATTATCGGCGGCGGCAATACTGCGATTGATGCAGCCAGAACGGCTTTAAGGTTAGGCGCTAAGAAAGTCAATGTTTTGTATAGAAGAACTATTCAAGATATGCCTGCTGATGCCAGAGAAATCTGCGATATGATTGAAGAAGGCATTGAGATTATTCCGCTGGTTGCCCCGACCCGTTTTATTGGCAAAGACAAAATCGAAGCAATTGAATGCGTCAGAATGAAGGTGAGCGGCTTTGATTCTGCCGGCAGAAGAAAACCAAAAATTGAAGAAGAGTCCAATTTCACCCTGAAGGTCGATATGGTCATCCCGGCGGTCAGCCAGTCTTCGGACCTGCCGTTTGTCGGAATGGATGATGTTGAATTAACAGAGTGGGGAACTTTTATTACGGATAAAGACACCTTGATGACCACGATGGATGGCGTATTTGCCGGCGGTGACGTTGCCAGAGGTTCCGATGTCGCCATCACGGCCATTGCTGACGGTAAGAAGGCGGCATCTTCCATTGACCTCTACCTGGGCGGCAAAGGCGTACTAAACAAAGGCGAAGCGATTGCAATTCCTGCACCGGCCGATCAGGACGAACTTGTCGAGCATGCCAGATTTCCAATGGAAGTTCTTGATCCGGAAAAGAGAAAAGACTGCTTCTGCGAAGTGGTTCAAGGGTATCACAAGCTCAATGCAATTGCAGAATCTATGCGCTGTTTACGCTGTGACAGGAGGTAAGTAAGTGGTATGGTAAATTTTAAAATTAACAACAAAAGTGTTTCCGTTCCAGAGGGTGCGACCATCCTGGAAGCCGCGAAACAGAACAATATTCATATTCCCAACTTATGCTATTTGGAAGGCGTTCATAAGTTTGGTTCCTGCAGACTGTGCGTTGTTGAAGTCGAAGGCGCCAAGAGCCTTCAGCCTTCCTGCATGGTTACGGTCAGAGAAGGAATGGTTGTCAAAACCAACACCGAAAAAGTCCGTAAGGCCCGGAAAGTCCTTTATGAACTGATTCTGTCGGACCATCCGAAAGACTGTCTGAACTGCGAACGCAATCAAAGCTGCGAGCTGCAGGAAATGGGCAATATGCTTGGAGTCGGCGAAGCCCGTTTCGAAGGAAAACGTTCAGCCGGCTGCATCGACAAATCCCCTTCCATTACCCGCGATATGTCTAAATGCATTCTTTGCCGCAGATGTATCACTGTCTGCAACGAAATTCAGCAGGTTGGTATTCTGAATGCACAAAACCGCGGATTTAAGACGGTCGTCGGTCCTGCTATGGATCTGCCGATTAATTCCGTAAACTGTGCTTACTGTGGACAGTGTACGGTGGTCTGTCCAGTAGGTGCACTGAAGGAAACCGATGCGATCCAGGATGTCTGGCAGGCGATCAATGATTCCAATAAACGCGTTGTTGTTCAGGTTGCCCCGGCTATCCGAGCTGCAATCGGCGAAGAGTTCGGGCTGGAACCCGGAACACGCGTTACCGGCAAACTCGCTTCAGCTTTGAGAGAACTCGGCTTCGACGATGTGTTCGACACCAACTTTACTGCCGACCTGACCATTATGGAAGAAGGCACTGAATTCCTGACCAGGGTCAAAAATGCGCTGACCGGCGGCCAAGCTACCCTGCCGATGATTACAAGCTGCAGCCCGGGTTGGATCAAATATGTAGAGCATGCCTATCCGGAAGAACTTGACCATCTCTCGACCTGCAAATCCCCGCATACCATGCTCGGAGCGCTGGTGAAGTCCTATTATGCCGATAAGATCAAGGTTGATCCGAAGGATATGTATGTCGTATCCATTATGCCCTGTACGGCCAAAAAGTTCGAAATTTCTAGACCGGAAATGCAGAATAATGGCGTACCAAATGTCGATGCCGTACTGACGACCAGAGAACTTGCCAAGATGATTAAGGAAGCCGGCATTGATTTTGTAAACCTCGATGACAGTAAATTTGACAATCCGCTCGGTCTTTCCTCCGGTGCTGCCGATATCTTCGGTGTTACCGGCGGTGTGATGGAAGCTGCCCTGCGTACGGTTTACGAAGTGGTTACCGGACGGGAACTGCCGTTTGACAAGCTCCATGTTACTCCGATCGTTGGCCTGGAACAGATTAAGACGGCGGATGTGATCATCGAAAATCCTGTTGAAGCTTACAAGTTCCTCGACGGAGTTACGGTAAAAGTTGCTGTAACCAGTGGTCTGGCAGGAGCGAAGATCCTTCTGGACCAAATTGCCAAAGGTGAATCCCCGTATCACTTTATTGAAGTGATGGGATGCCCCGGCGGCTGCATCAGCGGCGGCGGCCAGCCCAGACCGACCACATCGGAGATTCGTCAGAAACGTCTCCAGGCTATTTATAAGGAAGATGAAGGCAAGCAGCTTAGGAAATCTCATGAGAATGAGGATGTCATGAAACTGTATGCCGAGTTCCTGAAAGAACCCAATGGCCATAAATCGCATGAACTGCTGCACACGCATTATACACAGCGCGGCAAGTTTAACGAATATCTCTGCAAGTCGTAATCTTGCTATCACAACCGGATTTCTCAATATTTTTGCTGATTTCTTCAAAATTATTGCATTCTTGCACAAAATTATTTCGTGCGAGGATGCAACTGCCCTAGAAAACGCCTCGTCAAGAAAGAGCCTAATGCGTAGAATGCTTAGGCTCTTTCTTTTTCTTTCCGAATGTTGTAGTATTAATTCCCAAGGAAACAGTGCAGCTTTAATTCGAGCTAAGGGTAGGTACACCACTTGATGCAAATCAATCAGGAAAAAACGGAAAAAAAGTCTGACCGGCATGGAAATCCACATAATCGGATAAAGCTTGTGAATATACTCAGAGGGGCGGTTTTCCCATTAGCCGTGATTGCAGTTTGGGAATTAGCGGCACGCAGCAGTCTGGTTAATACCTACATCTTACCTCCGCCAAGTGAGATCTTGAAAACATTTCTGCATATGCTTGCAACCGGGGTTTGGGAAGAGCATCTGCTGGCAAGTTTGCGGAGATTGGTATATGGGTTCTTTCTGACGATTGTTTTTGCAGTTCCGATGGGTATTCTGGTAGGTAAAGCCAGAGGGTTCAGGCATTGGGTGAATCCTACACTGCATTTTTTGCAGCAGATTCCGCCAATCGCTTGGATCCCGATTTTTATGCTTCTGCTCGGGATTGATGAAGCCTCCAAAGTTGCAGTGATTGTGTATGCCTCATTTTTTCCGGTTTTCCTGAATACAGTGCAGGGTGTCACCAGTGTTGATCCGAAGCTGATTGAAGTTGGCCATGCCTATATGCTTTCTCCGTGGAAAATGGTCAAAAAGGTATATATTCCTTCGGCGGCTATGTCAATTTTTGTGGGTCTGAGGCTGGGGTTAAGCAATTGCTGGCGGGCATTGGTTGGAGCTGAACTGCTAGGTGCATCCTCAGGGATAGGCTATCTGATTATTGAAGGCAGGCAATTAGCCCAGTCCGATAAGATATTTGTCGCGATGTTTACCATCGGAGCTGCCGGGATGCTTATCGACTTTTTCCTCAGAAAGATTGAAAATAAACTGATGCCGTGGAAAAAGATGTATCAAGCAGGTGAGCGCAAATGAATAAGGGTTTAGTCGAAGTCCGTGATGTCGGTAAGGTTTTCCACAGCAACTGGGGAAGTATTGAAGCCCTGAAAGAAGTCAATTTCCGGTGCAACCAATCAGAATTTGTCAGTATTGTCGGAGCCAGTGGGTGCGGCAAAACTACGCTGCTCCGGATTATTGCCGGCTTAGAACCGCCGAGTGATGGAGAAGTACTGATTGATGGAGAAAACATTGACGGTCCCGGTTATGGGCGTGCGGTCGTATTTCAGGAACCACGGCTCTTTCCGTGGCTGACCGTTGAAAAAAATACCACGCTGGGTATCCAAGGAGTAGAGAAACAAGACGAAGTTAAGAAAATTGTGGCCAGCTCGCTTCAGTTAGTAGGGTTAACACAGTTCAGCAAAGCGTATCCTTACGAACTGTCCGGAGGAATGGCCCAAAGGGTCTCTTTGGCGCGAGCGCTTACTTTTAAACCGAAAGTATTCTTGATGGATGAGCCGTTTTCGGCCCTTGATGCCCAGACCAGGGCCAGAATGCAGGAAGAAATCATTGATCTTTGGCAGAAAACCGGAAAAACGGTTATCCTTGTCACCCATGATATTGAAGAAGCACTGACCGTCAGTCAGAAAATCATGATTATGTCGCCGTCTCCCGGTACGATCAAAGAGGTCTTGGAAGTACCTTTTGCTTATCCAAGAAATCCTGATGGGTTAGAATTCATCAACATGAGGAAAACTATACTAGAGGCCATTCGCTAAGCGAATCAAATGTTTTCGATAAGTATACGAGGAGGATTATTCATGAAGAAGCATCTTAAAGTTTCTATCACTGTATTATTGTCATTATTGCTACTGATCCCGGTGACAGGCTGTCAGCCGAATATAGCCAAACAGCAGGAAAATCCGAAAGTTATTAACATATCGTATTCGACGAAGCCGTTGAACGCTCCGGCAATTGTAGCACTGGAGAAAAAGATGTTTGAAGACGAATTTGCGAAGGATGAAATCCAGGTGAAGTGGTACGAATTGGAAGGACCGGCAACAACGGAAGCCCTTGCTGCCAAATCGATTGATTTTGCCACATCACTGAATTATGTTTCGGCCATCATCTCGAATGCGAACGGCAACGATATTAAGATTCTTTCGAGCTATTCCAAGTTTCCGAAGGGGATTGGCCTGGTTGCAGCCAAAGGTGGGGGAATTGCATCCGTAGCGGATCTGAAGGGAAAAAAGGTCGCATTGCAGCAGGGGACGATGCTGCATGAAATGCTGATCAAAGCGCTAGCCGAGGCAGGGTTATCTGCGAATGATGTTCAGATAATTAACATGGCCTCAACCGACGCCTATAACGCGCTGCTGCAAAAACAAGTAGATGCTGCAGTCATTCCCGATCCGCTGCTGACCAAAGGGATTGCTTCCCAAAAAATCACCCTGATCCGGAATGCTGAAGGCCTTATCCTGGGTCAGGCTGTAATCGCCGCGCGAACAGAGTTTATTCAGAAGTACCCTGAAACAACAAAGCATTTTTTGGAAATTCATCAGCAAATATTGGACTGGATACAGAAAAATCAGGATGAAGCTTTGAGAATGACGGCTGACGCCAATGGAATGGAGCTTAAAGCGGTAACTGCTTTATATCCGAAATTTGATTTTACAATGCCGATTGACAGTCAGGACATTGAAAAACTTAAAGAATCGGCTGAATTTCTGAAAGCGAATGGTTTTATCAAGTCTGATGTTGATTCCGACGAGCTGATCAATCATCTTGTCGATACCGGATATCTTCCCAAATAACCATGAGAGAAAAACCCGATGTAAGTTATCATTAATTACCGGAACATGTAGAATGTCTCATACACTAACTTGAAAAATAAGGATGATATTCCAAACAGAAGAGTGGTAAAGACGTGATAAGAGCTGTAAAAATTCTGATCAACGGCATTGTTCAGGGTGTCGGCTTCAGGCCGTTTATTTTTAAACTTGCTCGTGAGCTGAATATTAAAGGCTGGGTAAACAATTTCAGCGGCGGAGTCGAAATTCAGGCTGAAGGGGAACGGGTGGAAGAATTTATTTGCAGAATCAGAACAGACCAGCCGGCTTTGGCTGCGATCGTCTCGCTGGAGATAACAGAGATCCCGGTTCAGCATTACCGGGAGTTCACGATCACAGAAAGCAGGGAGTCCGAAGATAAGGATGTTTTGATCTCCCCGGATGTTGCAGTATGCAGGGACTGCCTACAGGAAATGTTTCACAGTAAGGACCGGCGCTACCTCTATCCGTTTATCAATTGTACCAATTGCGGTCCGCGCTATACAATCATCAAGGATCGGCCTTATGACCGCGAGAAAACAACCATGGCGGGTTTTCAGATGTGCCCGGAATGCCATCAGGAATATATGGATCCGCTGGATAGGCGGTTTCATGCTCAGCCGACTGCTTGTGCGGTCTGCGGGCCTGCCCTTCAACTGCTGGATCATACGGGCAATGAAGTCAGCGGCCATGGAATAGGATTCGACTTACTGCAGGAAGGCGCTATTTTAGCTGTAAAAGGGCTTGGCGGCTTTCATCTTGTCTGTGATGCCTGCAATCATGAGGCGGTCAGCAGACTGCGCCGGGTCAAAGAGCGCGGCGCAAAACCATTTGCTGTCATGGCCAGGAATATCGAAACCGCCCTCCAAGAGGTGACCATGACGGAGCTCGAAAAATCGACGCTGGCCGGCCCCTCTGCACCGATTGTCCTGCTGCCGCGCAAGAAGAATGGGAATAGCCGGATTTCTCCGCAAACAGCGCCCGGACTCCAAACACTCGGTATCATGCTGCCGTACGCACCGGTTCATCATCTGCTCTTTCAGGGGACCTATGATTATCTCGTGATGACCAGCGCCAACCTGAGTGGCCAGCCTTTAATATACGACAATCAGGAAGCGTTGGCAGGACTAAGCGGGATTGCTGATTATTTTCTTCTAAACAACAGAGATATTTATCATCCGTGTGATGACTCAGTTATGCAGATGATCGGGGATCAAATGACCTTTATCCGTAGGGCCAGGGGCTATGTACCGCTGCCGCTGTTTTTAAAACAGGAGATCAAAACACCGATTGTCGGTCTGGGCGGAGAAATGAAAAATGCTTTCTGCCTCGCTTCCGGAAAAATGGCTTTCGTGAGCCAATATATTGGAGATATGCATGGATATGAAAATTTGGAACGTTTTGAACAGGAGTTTTACTCCTTTCAGAAGGTAACAAACATTATTCCGCAAAAAACTGCTTATGATATGCATCCGGAATATTCGACGACCCGGATTGCCCGGTCGATGGATTGCCCGAAATTTCAGGTTCAGCACCATCATGCCCATCTCGTCAGCGTGATGGCTGAACATGAGATGGATGATCCGATGCTCGGCCTGATTTGCGACGGAACAGGTTATGGCGAGGACGGCAGGATTTGGGGCTTTGAGTATCTTTTCGGAAATCAGGAAGGCTATGAACGCAAAGCGCACCTTGAATACCTGCCCTTGCCCGGCGGCGATGCCGGAGCCAAATATCCGCTCAGGATTGCCTATGCTTACCTAAAGAAACTTATGACGCAAGAAGAATGGCAGCGGACGGAACCGCTCTGGGCCAAATTATCTTCTCAGGAAAAGAATATCCTGGATGGCCAGCTTCGAAGCGGATTTCAGCTGTTTGAAACATCCAGCGCAGGACGCCTCTTTGACGCGGTTAGCGGTATACTGGGAGTTTGTACAGAAGTGACATACGAGGGGCAGGCAGCAATCGAACTGGAGAGTGTGGCCGAGAAATGGCTGGAGGACGGAAACAAGGACATTCAAAAAGAGCTGAACGAATTCCCAATAATAAGGCTGCAGGCTTCAATGCGGGTCAAGGCGTTGGCTGCTCTTTTGGATCAACATGGAATATCCGGTCAGACAAGTGCAGAAGAACGCTTAAAACTTATTGAAAAATATAACGAAATCGCCGACAGGACTGATGGCAGTCTTTGTCCGGACTTATATCCCGCTTTATATCCAGCCTGTCTGGAGATTTCAGGTGAACCGCAGTCCAGTGTCCTTCACGTAAAAGTGGGGAGCTTCTTAAAAGATATTGCCAACGATGTGCTGCTTCAGAAAAACCCCGGGGAAGCTGCGCTTAGATTTCACTATTCTTTAGCGTGTCAGATGCTCGAAACGGCTATGCTTATTGGTCTTAAAAATAAAAAACTGCCGATAGCAGGCGGTGTTTTCCAGAATAAGCTGTTGACCGAGATTCTATTGTTTTTAGCGGGAGAGATCGGGGTAGAAATCCTTTACCCGCAGAAGCTTCCGTCCGGGGACGGCGGTCTTGCCTTTGGTCAGGTACTGATTGCAAATGAGGTAACCTTATTTTAGTCGACATTGATCACAAGAAAACGCTTCAAATACTAATTTGAAGCGTTTTTTTCGCGAACCAAGGAGACTAAAAAATACAAATGGCCACGAGGGCCCAAAATGTTAATAGGTTTGACAAGTATTTATAAAAATGGCCCAATTCTGTTAAGTAATTAACAATTCTTGATTAATTATCGATGCCAGTCTAATATTATGAATATTGCAAGCTAGAAAATTCAGAAAATTTAAAAACTTGCAAAAAGTAAAATTGCTGTTTAAAAAAAGTAAAGGAGGAAAAAAATGGATTTATCAAGACGTAATTTCCTGAAACTATCAGGAGCTTCCTTGGCTTCGCTGGCGCTTGGCCTTGGTTTTGATCCCGACCTCGCTCAGGCTCAGGGATATGCACTTAAAATTGAAGGTACAAAAAAAATTCCGAGCATTTGCCATTTTTGTTCCGGAGGGTGCGGCTTGCTTCTCTATATCAAAGATGAAAAGCTGGTGTATTTAGCCGGGGATCCCGATCATCCAACCAATAACGGGGCACTTTGTTCTAAGGCAGCCAGCTTAAGAGAAGTTGCTTATTCTGAGGCTCGGATCACGAAACCGATGTATCGTGCTCCGGGGGCAAATGAATGGCAGGAAATATCCTGGGACGAGGCTATCGACAAAGTAGCCAAAAAAGTCAAAGATGTCAGGGAGAAAACCTGGAAGGCTGATGCCGATGTCATTAACGCAGCTACAGGGAAGACCGAGAAACTCGCTGTCAACAGGACTGAGGGGATTGCTGTTCTAGGATCGGCTGAAATCGACAATGAAGAATCCTACTTAGTTAAAAAACTATCAATGCTTTTAGGCACGCCCTATAACGAACATCAGGCCCGGATATGACACGCACCCACGGTGGCAAGTTTGTCACCTTCATTTGGCCGTGGCGCCATGACCAATTCCTGGCCGGATCTGATGAATGCTGAACTGTTCCTAATTGCAGGTTCAAATTGTGCCGAAAACCATCCCGTTGCTATGCGGTGGATCAATAAGGCCAAGGAGCGCGGTGCAAAAGTAATTGTGGTTGATCCTCGTTTTACACGGACAGCTTCGCAGGCAGATATATTTGCTCAGATTCGCCCGGGTACAGATATTGCCTATCTGGGGGCAATCATCAATTATATATTGGAAAATGAGCTCTATGATCACGATTATGTCCTTAATTACACAAATGCTCTATACAAAATAAGCAAGGATTTTCAATTCAAGGATGGACTATTTTCCGGATTTGACCCCGAAAAGAAAAAATACAAAACCGATAGTTGGGGTTATCAATTAGACGAATCGAACAAACCGGTTAAAGCTCTGGTCCTTACTGATCCTGACAGCGTCTTCAGCAAATTGAAAGAGCATTATTCCCGTTATGATATGAAGACTGCCGAAAATATTACAGGGATACCTGCATCAAAAATTAAGGAGATTGCCGATGCTTTCTGCAGTGCCAAACCGGCATCCATCCTTTATGCATTAGGGATGACCCATCACACAACGGGTGTGCAAGGCATCCGGTGTTATGGCATTATCCAGCTGTTGCTGGGCAATATCGGTAAAGCGGGAGGCGGTATCAACGCTTTGCGCGGCGAGCCGAATGTCCAGGGTTCCACAGATATGGCCAATCTCTATAATAATCTGCCAGGTTATCTTCCGGCCCCCTCTCATTCCGACAAGACACTCAAAGATTATCTGGTACGAAACGGCTCCAACCGAGAAAAACATCTTGTATCGTTATTGAAGGCCTGGTTCGGAGATAAAGCGACCAAGGAAAACGACTATTGTTTCAATTATCTGCCAAAGTACGATTCCAATGTTAATTCAAGTTTGGTTCGAATTTGGGATGCAGTCAATAAAGGCCAATTCCAGATGATGCTGAATATCGGCTCCAATTCACTGGTATCCGTACCGAACCTTGAAGTGGTTCGCCAGGCTTTGCCTAAACTAGAAATGTTGGTTGTCTCCGATTTATTTGAAATCGAGACTGCCCAGTTCTGGCGGGAGCCCGGTGTTGATCCGTCTAAAATCATGACGGAAGTAATCTTTTTCCCGGCTGCCTTTGTCTATGAAAAAGATGGGACGCTAACGAACTCCGGCCGCTGGGTTCAGTGGAAGGATGCAGCCCTCAAGCCCCTGGGCGAATGCAAGCCGGATTTGGATATGCTCGATCTTTTGTATAAGCGGGTAAAAAGCTTATATGAAGGCAGTACGGATCCCAAAGACAGACCGATTCTTGAGGCACGCTGGGATTACGGCCATGAGCCGAAAGCGCTTAAGGTGTTGCAGGAATTAAACGGCTATGATGAAACAAGCGGTCAGTTATTGCCGACATTAGCCGATTATCTCAAAGCACCGGTCGGGTCAGTATCTACCGGATGCTGGATTTATGCCGGAGTTACCGGGAAAGGCAATTTGGCTGCACGCCGGGGAAATGCAGATCCCTCCGGACTTGGATTGTTCCGCGAATGGAGCTTTGCTTGGCCGGGAAATATCCGTATTTTATACAATCGTGCATCCTGTGATGCTCAGGGACAGCCTGTGGACCCCAAACGTAAATTAATTTGGTGGGATGCGGCCAAAAACGTTTGGGCCGGCAATGACGGTGCTGACGTAGTCGACAAGACGAAAGGACCTGACACTCCGGAAGGAAAGCTGGCTTTCCGCATGAATCCGGAAGGAGTAGGGCGTTTGTTTGCAGGCAAATATACAAGCGGGATACCAACAACGCCTTCAGCAGACGGCAAACCGGCCGGCGGTGTGAATGTAGGAGGGATCTGCAACGATGGTCCGCTACCGGAGTTTTACGAGCCGGTGGAAAGCCCTGCGGAAAATATCTTTCATCCGAATGTATCAAGCAATCCCATTGTGGCAATGCCCAAAACATTGCCCGATGTTCAGAAGGTTGGTAACCGTAAAGATTATCCTTATGTGCTGACAACATATGGCGTCAGTGAACACTTCTGTGCCGGCGGTATCACCCGCAACATTCCGATGTTGAACGAACTGATGCCGGAACCTTTTGCAGAAATCAGCAAAAACCTTGCAGCGAAAATTGGCGTACAAGATGGTGACCGCGTTGAAATATCCTCGGCACGCGGCAAGGTTGAGATCCGTTGTCTTGTCACAGACCGCATTCAGTCGTATGAGGTACATGGACAGCCGACCGAAACGATCGGTGTACCTTGGAGTTGGGGTTTTGCATCTTTAAGTCCTGGATCAAGCATCAATGAAGTAACAATCGGCGTAATTGACCCGACAGCAGGAACACCCGAATATAAATGTTGTCTGGTCAATATAAGGAGGGTTTAGAGATGGCAAAAAAAATGATTTTGGTGGATGGATCCAAATGTACCGGCTGCAAAGCCTGTTCAGCAGCCTGCAAGGAATGGAATGATCTTCCGACTGAAAAAACCTCTCTCGTCAAAAGTTATCAGAGTATGGCCGATTTTACACCGAACACCTATACGTATGTAACATTTGAGGAAAAGTATGAAAATAATAACATGCACTGGCTGATGCGCAAGGCGCAGTGTTTCCACTGCGATGATCCCTCCTGCCTGAAAGCGTGTTCCTCAAGTGCCATATCCAAAACAGATTCCGGGTTTGTCGTTATTGATCAAGATAAATGTATTGGATGCGGGTACTGTGCCCAGTTTTGTCCGTTTAATGTGCCTAAGGTTGATAAAACCACAGAAAAGGCTAACAAATGCACCGGCTGCGTAGGCAGAGTGGAAAACGGCCTTGAGCCTGCCTGCGTAAAAATCTGCCAACCAGGAGCACTGTCATTCGGTAATTACGATACCATGCTGGGGATTGCCCAAGCACGGTTGGCCGAAGTAAAAAAGAAGTTCCCCAACGCTAATCTTTATGGTCAGAATGGGCAAGCAGGTACAACTTATCGCTATATTTTGCTCGATACGCCTGCTGCCTATGGGCTGCCTGAAAATCCGTCAACTGATTTAACACTTTATCTATGGAAAGATATTATCCGGCCTATCGGCAAAATCGCGATAGGCGGTGCTGCTGCGGCAGTCGTTGTGGGAGTGGCGATTAATGCGCTAAAAGGAAACTACAAAAATGATTCTCATCAAGATCAGCATCCGATAAAGAGAGAGGAGGAGATGTAATGAGTGAAAAAAAATCAGGCTCGCGTCAAGTTCCCGGCAAAGTACTCCGTTTTACCAAAGGGGAAAGATTGAGCCATTGGGTTCATGCTGTAAGCTTTTTTGTTCTCCTCCTCACAGGGTGGGGCATACTATCCGAATTCAGTCGGCCGGTACTCATGATTTTTGGGGGAGTTGACGTTTCCCGCATCCTTCACAGGATTTTTGCCGTGATTTTTGTTGTGGTCGTTGTAGCGATGTTCTTTATCAAGGATCCAAAATATCACTGGGAATGGCTGCGTTCTGCTTTTCGATTTACGAAAGCGGATATCGCGCATATCATGGCTTTTCCCAAAGAATTTTTTGGAGGACACGGTAACTACCCGGCTCAGGGCAAGTTTAACGGCGGAGAAAAAATCAACTCTTTGATTACCATCCTGGGTTCCGTATTCATCACGTTGAGCGGATTTATCATGTGGGCCCCTAATGTTTTTCCTGATCAATTGGTCCGGATAGCTTATCCCATTCACGATATGTCGATGTTTATGATGGTTGCAGCATTGATGGGACATCTCTATTTATCTTTGCTTCATCCTGAATCAAGAGCTGCTCTGCCGGGCATGTTAAAGGGATACGTCTCGGAAAAATTTGCGAAGGCGCATCACGCTGCCTGGTATGAAGAGGTCAAGAACCAAGAAAAATAGTCGAAAGCCGGAACCGGTACGGTAAAATCATTTTGACACTGTCTTAACCTTTAGGAGGGATGTACTTGGGTACTGAAAAGATCGATGGAGGACAAGCAAAAAGTTTGTCTGCTGTCAAAGAGAACTATTCAAAACTGAGAGCAGAAATAACTGCCTGGCAAAAAGAAAACAACCTGAAGGATTTGAAATTACCGCCGAGATCCGGGCAGTATCCCTTATTCACTGTCGATGATCTGCCGGAAAACGCCGTCATTGATTTATGGGACAGGTTAAACATTGTTGCCGAAGAAAAGATAGACCGCTCCAAACTTGCCGTCCTCCAAAATGAGTTCAGCGCAGGTCGTATTCAAGGAAACGAATCTCTTTTCAGCCGCCTGAGCTTAGCAGTAGCCGGGGTAGCCCAATCGGTATATCAGCAGCTGCAGGTCTCTGCAAGTGTGGAGGATCAGCCAATGTGCCCATGTCCGGTTTGTGGTGAAGATAATCTTATGACAACATTGGATGCGTTGAATGGAAAACGCTTTATACATTGTCTTGTCTGCGGAAATGAGAGGCCAATAAAAATATCGGGCTGCATACACTGTGGCAGTGAAAGTTCATTTCAACAAACGTATCTCAATTCTGCCGAGTTTCCTGGCGTGGAGGTTGTTGTCTGTTTAGATTGCGGCCAATATTTTAAAGAAATCGATTTGCGCGAACGGAGAGTTGAGGATTTAGATTGGGAAAATATACGTACACTGCCCCTAAATTACGCAGCTGAACAATGGATTTTAAAGAACAGACCGATAATGAGCTTAAACTGAATAACCTGCCGCCGTATTCATGACTAAATAAGAAAATCAGGTGATTTGGACGATCACCTGATTTTTTTATTTTTTTTGCCTGAGCTCCCACTACATGGTAAAATATATAGGCTATAATGTATCAGGGAGGAATCATTGTGTCAGGTCATTCCAAATGGGCCAATATTAAACATAAGAAAGCCAAAACCGATGCCATCAAAGGCCGGATTTTCACAAAATTGGCCAGAGAGATTATGGTGGCCGCGCGGGCAGGCGGCGCAGACCCGAACGGAAACTTCAGGTTGAAAATTGCGATTGATAATGCCAAGGCAGCCAACCTGCCGAATGACAATATTCAGCGCGCGATCCAGAAAGGCGCCGGAGCAGGAGAAGGCGCCAACTATGAAGAACTGCGTTACGAAGGCTATGGCCCCGGCGGCGTTGCGATCATGGTAGAGCTGATGACGGACAACAGGAACCGGACGGCGTCGGAGATGCGTCACCTTTTCTCGAAAAATGGCGGCAACCTCGGAGAAACCGGCAGTGTCAGCTGGATGTTCACGGAAAAAGGACAGCTTGATGTACCGAAAGAAGATTTGAAGATGGATGAAGATGAAATCATGCTCCTGGCACTTGAGGCAGGTGCTGAAGATGTCGCATCCGAAGATGAAAGCTATGAAATCTTCACTGATCCGGCCGATATGCAGGAAGTCAGGCAAGTGCTGCTGGACAGTATGATACCGATTGAAAATGCGGCCATCAATCTGATTCCAGTCAATCGCATCGAGATTGCCGATATCGATCAAGCGAAAAAAATCATTAAGTTAATTGATTCGCTGGAGAGCCATGATGATGTCCAGAAGGTCTATACAAACTTTGATCTTGCCGAATCACTGGAAGATGCTGATCTCTAAACCGTATCTGCTGCCCGGATAGAACGAATTTAAAATTGAACATGGTACAAGTATAGGACGATAGGTACGATAAGCTTGACAAGGTACTGGAATAACGGAATGAGGATCACAGAAGGAGCAAAAAGATGTTGATTCTTGGCATTGACCCGGGAACTGCCATCATGGGGTACGGACTGATCGAAAAAAACGGCCAAAAACTTTCTCCGGTCACTTATTCCTGCTGGCGGACACCACCTGATTTGCCGATGCCGGACAGACTCAGGATACTCTATGAATCTCTGGAGGATTTTCTAAGAGAATATTCACCGGATGTGATGGCTGTCGAAGAATTGTTTTTTAACCGCAACACCACGACGGCGATTACAGTTGGACAGGCCAGGGGAGTCGTTTTATTGGGCGCAGCCCGCCGGAATATTGAAGTATTCGAATATACGCCCTTGCAGGTTAAACAGGCTGTGGTCGGGTACGGTAAAGCGGATAAAAAGCAGATACAGTATATGGTCAAGGCAATCCTGTCGCTGCAGGAAACACCAAAGCCTGATGACACAGCTGATGCGCTGGCCATCGCCATATGTCATGCGCACAGCATAGGACGTCGGATAAATGGAGGAATGCTCAAATGATCGGAATGCTGCGGGGGAATGTGTGGATGGCCGAAGCGGACCGCCTGGTACTGGATGTCGGCGGTGTAGGCTATTTGCTCCATGTTCCGGTAAGTTCGATGGCAAAGATCAGGCAGGGGGAAGAAACAGTCCTGCATACCCATTTAATCATGCGGGAAGATGATTTGTCTTTGTACGGCTTTTTGACCCGGGATGAAAAAGAGCTGTTTCTGCAGCTGCTCAGCGTAACCGGGATTGGTCCAAAGGCAGCACTGAGTATTTTGTCGGCTTTTTCTGTCAGTAAGATCAAGACGGCGATTGTTTGTGAGGACGTTTCTCAATTAACCGAAGTCCCCGGAATCGGCGGCAAAACTGCAAAAAGAATCATCCTGGAGCTGAAAGAAAAGATCAAGGATGTTGATATCAAAGCCGGAACAGAAGATCTAGGCTCCTTTATCCCTGCCAACGATACCCTGGAGACGCTGCTGGCCTTGGGCTTTTCCCGCTATGAAGCGCGTGACGCCCTGACTAGGGCGGAAAAGAGAGGACTGTCTTCCATGGAGGATCAGCTCAAAGAAGCGCTTCGCTTATTGGCAGGACCGTCAGAACATATGTGATACCCTTAGATATACTCGCACATGATTCTCAAATTACTTACACAAATTATTGCTTATCTCTATATCTAAAACCATTATCAGGGCAAGTCTGTGGGCCACAATACCGCTTTTCGGCCGTTGTGCCATTCATGGCACAAAAGGCCGCGCTACGCTATCCGGCTCCGCTCACAGCGGAACTGTGGCCCACAGACTGATCTTCTGGTTATTCAAGTAGGTCCGCATGTCGGAATGTAGCGCATTCTTTGTGTAGTAAAAAACGTTTAACTACTACAACGATTCAGAAGTTGAAATTAAGCTTTCACTAACTCCAGAATAGGTCTCTGTAATGGATGGCCAGCGTCAAGCGGAGCATGGATTGCGCAGCACGGCTGTTAGCGCCATGGAGGGCGCTATCTGCCGAAAGCGGTCATCCATTACGGAGACAAACCCGAGCAAGTCGATAGTAACTTCATTCACTAAAGGAGGAAAAAACTTGGAAAGAGTCATCACTTCCCTGGAGCGTCCTGAAGACCGGGAATTCGAAGCCTTAAGACCGGGCAGGCTGATGGAATATATCGGACAGGCAAGTATCAAAGAAAACTTAAGCGTCTTTATCCAGGCGGCCCAGAACAGGGGAGAGGCTCTCGACCATGTCCTTCTTTATGGTCCGCCCGGACTCGGCAAAACCACGCTGGCCAATATTATTGCAGCTGAGATGGGAGTTAATATCCGGACGACTTCCGGACCCGCGATTGAAAGACCGGGAGATTTGGCGGCACTTTTGACTTCACTCGAACCGCGCGATGTGCTGTTCATTGATGAGATCCACCGTCTAAGCAGGACAGCGGAAGAAGTCTTGTATTCAGCGATGGAAGATAACTGTCTGGATATCGTCATCGGCAAAGGGCCGAGCGCTCGTTCCATCAGGCTGTCCCTGTCTCCGTTTACGCTGATTGGCGCTACGACCAGAGCCGGACAGCTCACATCTCCTTTAAGGGACAGATTCGGGGTCATCAACCGTCTGGAATTTTATACGACAGAGGAACTGCTGCAGATCGTCGCCAGGGCTTCCCGGATCCTGAAAGTGGATCTGTCGCCGGACGGAGCGGAGGAGATTGCCAAGCGTTCCAGAGGGACACCGCGGGTCGCTAACAGGCTGCTTAAAAGGGTAAGGGACTATGCGCAGTTCTGGGGAAGCAGGATTGTTGACTCTCAGACGGCAGCCAAAGCAATGGATAAGCTCGAAGTTGATCCGATGGGCCTGGACAGTCTGGACCAGAAAATTTTGCTGGCCATTATCCGGAATTTTGACGGGGGACCGGTTGGTCTGGAAACGCTGGCTGCTACTGTAGGTGAAGAGGCCGAGACCCTGGAAGATGTTGTGGAACCATTTTTGCTGCAGAGAGGTTTTCTGCAGCGGACACCAAGAGGTAGAATGGTAACGAACCAGGTCTACAACTATTTTGGAATGGATCTTCCAGCGAATGTACAGACGGGACTTTTTTGCGAATCAGAAAGTAAATAGCTTTCTGATTCATTTAAGGGCAACTAAGGCTTTCGCCAGCGTTAAAGGCTTGGAGTAAGTCAAGCTTTCTATAGGAAAATAATTGAATATACTGAACGATAGTTGGGCAATCTGTTTAACAGCCGGATACTGAAGGAGTCGATCAAATGTTTTTCCATGGCTGTGGTGTTAAACAGAGCGCTTTTTTGTCTAAAGCTTTTTGCCTATTATTTGTTGTAATGCTTTTTTTGATTACCCTGACACCGAATGCAGCGCTTGCAAGGGAGGTAACTGTGAAGCTTGTCTGGCAGTTTCCTGAAACCAGCTGGTTGGAAATTGAAGTCAGACAGGGCAGTTATACCCTCGACTATAATGATTTCAGCGTCAGCCTAACAGCCGGGGACCGTTGTCAGATCGGCCAGAGCAGTATGGCAAATTTCCTGGCTGTCGGTGATCGGTTCGTGATTCTGGAGAAAAATAAAATTAAGCTTACCTCCGAGAATCAGGGCATTTTTCGGATCAGAGAACCCGAAAAGGATTGGATCAGCTACCGCGGAAATCTTTCTATTGTGAAAGAAAACGGTTGCTGGAAACTGTATAATTCACTTGAGCAGGAAGACTACTTGAAAGGAGTCGTTCCGATAGAGATGAGCAATGCCTGGGCCGCAAAAGGTTTCGAAGCCCTGAAAGCGCAGGCGGTCGCCGCAAGGACATATTTACTGAAAAATATAAACGATGGTGTTATCACGGATTCACCCGATATCCATCAGGCTTACCTCGGCAAATCTGTGGAAGGGGCAGCCAGCCAGGCGGTGACTGCAACGACGGGAGAGGTTCTGGCTGATCAAGATACCGGCAGACCCATTTCAATTTTCTACTCTTCGCATAACGGCGGTTATATGGAGGCCCCTCAGAATGTCTGGCAAAATCAGGACGCTCATTATACGTCCACTCCGGATCCATTTTCCAACGGCATTGGGGGTTATACCGACCACTGGAGGTTTGTGATTGCCGCGGATGTTCTTGGAAAAGCTTTTGATCTGGCCCCTGTAAGACAGGTGAAACTGGCGAAATATGTATCGGGCCGCGTATACCGTGTCGTGCTTCAAGATTGGTTAGGCAACGAAAAAACGGTATCCGGCGGGGATTTTGTCCGCAAATTTTATCCTGAAGGATCTCTATCAAGTGATTCTTTCCTTGGAAGACTATTTAAGGTAGAATATATCATGCCTGTACTTCAGAAAAATACCCCGGAGATTTCTTTGACTGGGAATCCTTCGGCAGGGATCTCTACGGAAAAAGGCACTGGTCCACTGCTCTCCAGGATCAAAAGCTCCAATGACGGTATAGCAGAAAAACCTGGAATATACGGTGTATTTGTTTTCAATGGCAGGGGCTGGGGGCACGGCGTCGGGATGTCCCAATGGGGTGCCTATGATATGGCAATGCAAGGCTATTCTTATCAGGATATCCTAAACTATTACTATAAAAATATTGATTTGGTGAAAATGGAGTAGCAGAGAATGAGGTTGGAGGATTTTGAATACGACTTGCCGGAAAGACTGATTGCTCAAACACCGGCAGAACCGCGGGATTCATCAAGGCTGATGCTGGTGGATAAAGCCAAAGGTGAAATATTTCATTACTTATTCCAGGATATTGTGCAATTCTTTAATGCGGGAGACGTGCTTGTCCTGAACAAGACCAGGGTGATTCCGGCCAGATTAATTGGGGAAAAAGAAGGTACCGGAGCAAAAATTGAGGTGCTCCTGCTAAAGAGAATAGACAGGGATCGCTGGGAAGTCCTGGTTAGACCCGGCAAAAGGCTAAAACCGGGTCAAACCGTTATTTTCGGGGGAGGACTTTTGCACGGGGAACTGATCGAAATTCTTGACGATGGAAACAGGATCATCCGTTTTACGTATTCAGGCCTGTTTGAGGAAGTCCTGGACAGTCTCGGTGAGATGCCTTTACCTCCGTATATCACAGCAAAATTAAACGATAAAGAGCGGTATCAGACTGTTTATGCCAAAGAAAACGGTTCGGCTGCGGCGCCTACGGCAGGCCTGCATTTTACGGAAGAGCTGCTGCACAGGATTAGGGACAACGGAGTAGAGGTTCTTGAAGTCCTGTTGCATGTCGGTCTGGGAACATTTCGGCCGGTAAAGACGGAAGAAATCACCGAACACCAAATGCACACGGAATATTTCAGCATTGATTCTGAGACTGCCGCCAGAATCTCTCTGGCCAAAAAAGAAGGCCGCAGGGTGATTGCGGTTGGGACAACCGTGGTCCGGACATTGGAATCCGCTGCAGGACTTTGTCTGGATGCTTCCAGGAATGTGCTGTCCGAGACCGAAGGCTGGACGGATATTTTTATCTACCCGGGATATCAATTCAAAATTGTCGATGCCTTAATCACAAATTTCCACTTTCCGCGCTCGACACTGCTGATGCTGGTCAGTGCATTTGCAGGTCGGGAATTGATTCTGAAAGCGTATCAGACTGCAGTCCGTGAGGAATATCGTTTTTTCAGTTTCGGGGATGCTATGTTTTTAGTTTAACATGGGGAGAATACACGCATTCTAGTTCTCGTTAATACATGGAGAATGCCATGTTTCAGGGTTAATTTAATAAATAGAGAGGAAGAAATGTTTTGGCGGCCGTTAAACTGGAAATACTAAAGAAAGACACCCGTACCAAGGCCCGTCTGGGAAGACTTCATACCCCTCATGGCATGATAGAGACGCCTGTGTTTATGCCTGTAGGAACTCAGGCTACCGTAAAATCGGTTAGCCCAGAAGAACTGAAGATGCTCGGAGCCAACATAATTTTAAGCAATACCTATCATCTGTTTTTGCGTCCGGGTCACGAACTGATTAAACACGCAGGCGGCCTGCATAGATTTATGAACTGGGATGGCGCGATTTTGACCGACAGCGGGGGGTTCCAGGTTTTCAGTCTCGGGGATTTACGGAAAATTACCGAAGAGGGCGTGGAATTTCGTTCTCATCTTGATGGCTCCAAACAGTTCTTAAGTCCGGAAAAAGCGACGGAAATTCAAATCGCTCTTGGTTCGGATATTGTGATGGCTTTTGATGAGTGCACGCCTTACCCGGCAACCCGGGAGTACACGGAAAAATCCGCTGAACGGACCTTCCGCTGGCTGCAGCGCTGCAAAAACACGCTGACTTCCACCGATCGTCAGGCCCTTTTTGGCATTGTCCAGGGAGGAATGTATGAGGATCTCCGCAAACAAAGCGCTCAGGAAATTACCGGACTCGATCTGCCCGGGTATGCACTGGGGGGCTTGAGTGTCGGGGAACCTAAAGAACTGATGTACGAAGTGCTGGATTATACCGTTCCGCTGCTGCCCGAAGCCAAACCAAGATATCTGATGGGCGTGGGCTCACCTGATGACTTAATCGAGGGCGTCATGCATGGCATTGATATGTTTGACTGTGTACTGCCGACGCGTATTGCCCGAAATGGGACAGCAATGACGAGGTTTGGTAAGGTTGTGGTCCGTAATGCCAGCTATGCTGACGATTTTACGCCGATTGATTCGACCTGCAGCTGTTATACCTGTCGGAATTATTCCCGGGCGTATATCCGGCACCTGATCAAAGCGGATGAGATTTTCGGACACAGGCTGATGACGATCCATAACCTGCACTTTCTGACCCATCTAATGGAAGGAATCCGTCAGGCGATTGCCGAAGATCGGCTTCCGGAATACCGGAAACAATTTTTTGCGGACTACGGTTATGAAAAATAAGACAATCATATGAAATATACGTATAGATAATAAGGTCCTGAAAATTAGCTTAGAAATTAAGTTGAAATAGAAAAATTTAAATAGAAAAATAATCTAAATACATGCTGAATTTGCGGAATAAAGATGATATAATCAGATGGAGTAGGCATATTTAGGTAATTTACAAATTAAGGGGGATTCTTTACTTATGGATCAAAGCACGACAACGATGATGTATTTTGTACTATTTGTAGTTATGATTATCTTTATGTTTGTTTTGCCGAGCAGAAAGCAGAAACAAGAGCGGCAGAAACTGATGGAGTCCATTAAAATGAAGGCTAAAGTCATAACGATTGGCGGAATATTGGGCACCATTACCAAAATAAAAGAAGATACGCTTGTCATCAAGATCGCCAATAACGTTGAAATTGAAATACTGAAGTCTGCGATCAAAAGTGCTGAAGGCGGCAAAGATACACCTGTCAAGAGTAATAAGAAGAATAAGCCTGAACCTGAAGAAGAGGCTGAAGAGACCGAAGTAATCGATGAAGACAACGATGCCGAGGTTAAATAATAAACTGCGTTAAACAACAGTTCTGATTACGGAAATTTGTTATTGGCGAAGTTTGAAATCTATTGCATAGTATCAAAATATAAGCAAGTGCCGTAACACTTGCTTATTGCTTTGAAATTGACACCTCAAATGCAAAAGGGATATAATGATGCTTGTATGGGCAAGTCCCTTTATTCTATTAGGAGGAAAAAGAATGAAACGGGGAAATACTTTAAAACTTGCAGTAACTGTCATTCTCGTTGCTGTTGTCGTTTTCTTTTCGATTCAGCCGCTGACGAATTCTGAAACCGGGATTCCGTTAGGACTTGATTTACGCGGTGGCGTTCATCTGGTTTTACAGGCTGAACCGGGTAAAGATGGCGCAGCGATTACCAACGACGATATGGATAAAGCAAGGGCTGTCATTGAAGAACGTGTTAACGGGCTCGGAGTATCCGAACCCTATATTCAGACAAACTATGATAAAAAGAGAATTATTATTGAACTGGCCGGAGTCGCTGATCCCGATGAGGCTGTTAAAGTTCTGCAGACAACCGCTAAGCTGACTTTCCGAGATCCTCAGGGAAATATCCTGATGGACGGTTCCCTGCTGAAGGATGCTAAGGCAGCAGTCGATACCTCGAACGGCGGCACGGATTATGTTGTGCAAATATCATTTACTTCTGAGGGTACCACGAAGTTTGCTGATATTACAACGAAATATCTCAATCAGAAAATTGGTATCTATCTGGATGAGCAAAAGATCCAGGATCCGGTAGTTTCTGTGCCGATTGTGGACGGCCAAGGCCAGATCCAAGGCTATTCCTCTCTGGAAGAAGCAGCTCAGTATGCTGTTATGTTTCGTTCCGGTGCCCTGCCAGTCAGTATGAGCATTGTTGAAAAAAACCAGGTGGGTGCGCTTCTGGGTGCGGATTCTTTGAATAAGAGTTTAAATGCGTGCCTCATTGCGCTTATCTTTATTTTCTTATTCATGCTGGTGCTCTATCGTTTACCGGGGCTGGTCGCAGACTTTTCACTCGTCGTCTTTGCAGTGATCGTGCTTTGGGCGTTATATGCCATCGGGACGGTTCTTACTTTGCCAGGCATCGCAGGTTTTGTCCTGTCTATCGGAATGGCCGTCGATTTGAATATTATTGTCTACGAAAGAATCAAGGAAGAACTGAGGCTTGGCAAATCACTGCGGGCAGCCGTGGATGCAGGATTCAGCCGCGCTTTCATTACCGTATTTGACTCCAATATTACCACTTTTTTTGCTGCCTTAGCGTTATTCCTGCTTGGTTCTTCTTCGATTAAAGGTTTTGCGATTACACTGATTGTCGGTATCGTAGCGAGCCTGTTTACGGCCATCACGTTTACCCGCTGGGTTATGCGCTGGATTGTCGGCATTAACCCGCGTATGAGCAAATGGCTGTTTGGCGTAAAGGAGGTAAAATAAGTGGCTGACAAATATAAAGATAAAAAAGCACTCAAAAATACGGCCCCAGTCGTTACCCCTGCCGCCAGTGAGGCCAGTTATGATGATGTCAAGCATGATCATAGATTATATTTTAATATTGTAAAAAAACGCTATATCTGGTTTGCGCTTTCTTTACTTCTCTTGATTCCTGGTATTGTTTCGCTTTGTACGCAGGGACTGAATCTTGGTATCGACTATAAAGGCGGTTCGATGTTCACGATTCAGTTTAATGAAAAAGTAACCCAAGCAGATATCAACCAGGCCATGGATTCTGTCGGGCTGACCGGTAGCGTACAGCTGACGAATGGTGACATGTCGGCTATCGTCAGAACGGAAGCTTTGGATCAGACTAAGAGGGACGAGCTTCTGGTCACAATTCAGAAACAGGCTGGAACGTTCGATATGAAAAATGTTCAGGAACAGCTTGTTCAGCCTGCTATCGGCAATGAATTAAAATCAGATGCGATTAAGGCACTGGCGGTTGCGTCGCTTTTGATCCTGATTTATGTTTCGTTCCGTTTCCGTTTTGTGTATGCTGTTTCGAGCGTCATTGCGCTTCTGCATGATATACTTATTACTTTGGGCTTGTTCTCAATATTCCAGTGGGAAATTGATGCAGCGTTCATCGCGGCGATTCTCACCATCTTTGGTTATTCGATTAATGATACCGTTGTCATCTATGACCGTATCAGAGAGAATGAAAGACGCATGAAAAAGAAAGACAGCTTTGAGGACATGGTGGACAAATCTGTCTGGCAGACGATGGGTCGTTCCGTAAAGACTGTCTGCACCGTACTGATCGCACTGCTTGCGATCTTCCTCCTGGGCGGAGAATCGACCAGATCCTTCTCCCTGGCAATGATTATCGGTGTATTCTTCGGTGCCTATTCATCCATTTGCATTGCCAGCCAGCTTGTCGTTGAGATCAAAAAGAGAACCAGCGAAGACAATAAAAAAGATAATCCGGCTGAAAGCTAAATTATGCTATCATTCAAGGATCCCGGATTTTCCGGGGTCCTTTTTGACATTCATGGAGAAATTAAAGTGGCGTGGCCTGCTTATATTTAACATCTCATATGAAGGGACTACAGCTGGCAAAGGGCAGCGCTACTTACTGATATATATCATACATTGATAACTGACAATTAGTCTCCGTAATGTATAGACAGCGTAAGCGGAGCATGGAGTGCGCAGCGCGGTTATTTGCGTCATGGAGGACGCAATTTGCCGAAAGCGGCTATACATTATGGAGACCAGCCCAAGTAATATATGACACTTAGAAAGGGCGAGAACTAATGAAGCTAACTGTTCTAGGCTGCTGGGGAGCATATCCCGAAGCAGGAGAGGCAACATCAGGGTATCTTTTGCAGACAGGCAGGCATACGGTCCTGTTGGACTGCGGCAGCGGGATATTGGCAAATTTATGGAAGCATGTTTCCCACGAGCAGATCGATGCGGTTCTTATCTCTCATTTTCACCATGACCATACGGCAGACCTCGGATGCCTTCTGTATGCGAGCAAATTTGCGTTTGCGTTTAAGAAAAGAACACAGCCGCTTCCTGTTTATGCGAGTAATCAGCCGGGATGTTTTAAGGAGTTGACCTTTGGTGAATATAGCAGCGGTATAAAAATAAAGTCGGATACGGTTCTCGATCTTGACGGTTTGAAAGTTTCCTTTGCTCCAACCGTCCATGATGCCTATAACCTGGCAATGAAGCTTGAATATGCCGGTAAAGTCCTTGTCTATACCGGTGATCTTGGGCCTGCATCTGATTTAAGCCGGTTTGAGGGCGGAGCAGATCTGTTGATTAGTGAATCAAGCCTGTATGCCCATGAAACCGGCTTATTCCAGGGGCATCTGACCTCTACCGAAGCTGCGGCCCTGGCCAGACGTATCGACGCAAAAGCACTTCTTCTGACCCATTTCCCGCATATTGGTGAAACAGCAAAGTTGGCAGATGAAGCTTCCCAGTATTATGCCGGCAAAATCTATCTGGCAAAAACCAATCTTACAGTAGAATTCTAATTGGAGACAGTGTGCGTCTTTCATTTAAGTTAATAAACAACAAGTAAGTTAATAAACAACATGAACAATGAATAGACTGAACTGATATAGTTCGTGCATTTATTTGCGTTCTGTACTATAATACATACAAGAGAGAGGAGAGATAGCAGAATGAAAATGACCGGAGCACAAGCAATCATTGAATGTCTTAAAAAGGAAGATGTACAAGTCGTTTTTGGCTATCCCGGCGGATCGGTCTTAACTTTATATGATGCGCTGTATATGTCCGAATTTCCTCATGTTCTGCCAAGACATGAACAGGGCGCAATCCATGCTGCCGACGGCTACGCCAGAGCTACCGGCAAGGTCGGCGTATGTATGGCGACTTCCGGCCCTGGGGCCACGAATCTTATCACTGGAATTGCCACAGCCTATATGGATTCTATCCCGTTGGTGCTGATTACCGGTCAGGTTGCCGTACCTTTTTTAGGGCGGGATTCCTTTCAGGAAGCGGATATCCGCGGGATCACAACCCCGATTACCAAACATAATTACCTGGTTAGGGATGTCAGGGATTTACCGAAGACCGTGAAAGAAGCTTTTCATATTGCACGTACGGGCCGTCCGGGTCCTGTTTTAATTGATATTCCGAAAAATATCTTTGCTGAAGTAATAGATTTTGCGTATCCCGCAGAGGTTAATTTAAGAGGTTATACCCCGATCTCCGAGGGAGATAGCCAGACGATGGATGCCGTATTTGACGAGCTTAAATTCGCCCAAAAGCCTTTGTTTTTTGTCGGGGGCGGCTTGAATCTGTCGGATACTTCTGAGATCATGCGAAAAATAGTAGCCTATACCGGGGTGCCAACTGTCTCGAGCCTGATGGGGCTGGGCTGTATCTCGAGCGATGATCCTTGCTTTTTTGGCATGATCGGGATGCACGGCACGTATGCCGGAAATATGTCCACCACCGAGACGGACCTGCTGATTGGAATCGGCGTGCGTTTCGATGACCGGGTCACAGGACGGTTGGATCAGTTTGCTTCTAACGCTAAAATTGTGCATTTTGATATTGATCCGGCTGAAATCAATAAAAATGTCCGGGCAAATATCCGGGTGATTGGCGATCTGCGTTGGACACTCGAGAAGTTCTATCAAAAACTGCAGGAAAAACCTGCTCAAGAATGGCAAGATCAGTTTAAGCCGTGGCTAGAAAAGCTGTCTGGCTGGAAAAAGGAAAAGCCGCTCACGTATAAAAAAGATACGGATGAAATATTGCCACAACCTATCATTGAAAAGATCTGTGAAATCACAGAAGGTAACGCTGTTATTGTTACGGACGTAGGCCAAAATCAAATGTGGACCGCCCAGTTCTACGGTTTTAAACACCCAAGGTCACTGTTGACTTCCGGAGGACTTGGAACGATGGGTTACGGCCTTCCGGCTTCCATGGGAGCCCAGGTCGGGGGACCAAATAAGAAGGTCATTTGCATATGCGGCGACGGAGGCTTCATGATGAATTGCCAGGAGCTGATGACGATTGCCGACTTAAATTTGTCTGTCAAAGTCATGATCTTAAATAACCGGTCTTTGGGAATGGTTGCCCAATGGCAGCGGGAATTCTACAACAGCCATTATGCACATTCCTGTATGAGAACGAAAGCAGATTTCGTCGAGATCGCCAAGGCGATGGGCGTTCCTGCCGTCCGTCTTGATAAGAAAGAAGAAATTGAAGCTGTACTGAAAAAAGCAATCTTCTCGGAAGGCCCGTTCCTGGTAGATATCCGTATTCCTGAAGAAGAGGATGTTTTGCCGATGGTTCCGACCGGGGCCGGTTTAAACCAAATGATATTGGGGGGCTGAAAATGAAACATACCTTAGTCGTATTGGTGGAAAATAAACCGGGTGTTTTGACCCATGTTTCCGGGTTGATCAGTCGGAGGAATTTTAATATTGAAAGCATTAACGCCGGCTATACCGAGGAAGCCGACATGTCCAGAATCACTATTGAGGTTGATGCCGATGATGAATATGAATTGGAACAGGTTGTTAATCAGCTCTCCAAGCTAATTGATGTGATCAAAATCATTGATCTTACCGGAAAGGACAGGGTACACAGAGACCTGGCCTTAATCAAGGTGAAGGCTTCGCCGGAAAACAGGGCGGAAATTGTAAACCTTGCCGAAATTTTTCGGGCTCATATTGTTGATGTCAATAAAGAGACCATGATCATCGAGCTGACCGGTGAGGATGTCAAAATCGATGCGATTTGCGAACTGCTGGATGACTACGGAATCATTGAAATCGTCAGGACCGGCAAGATTGCGATCTGCCGGGGACCCAAGGCTGCCAAAGATGTTTAACATAATATTTAAAGTGTAACTGCGGGTCCCAGATGCTCGGCAGTTGCTGTTATATTCGTAATAAACGAGGCTCCAGCGATGAAGAAGGGATAAGCGTATGTATGTCGAAAGTTTGTTAAGACTAACTCAAAATTGATTCGTTACTTTGGAATAGAATTTTTCAGCAAGGAGGGATACGGATGAATGCTTTTACCCGGTCTATTGTCCAGGTCTTTCGCGGGTCAGCGAAGGCTTTTCAAACTTTTCCAGCTGCAATTGCCTGTGCTTTCGGTTTTGCCGTCGTAACGATGATCAGGATTCAGCTTGACTGGCCGCAACAAGAACCTTATAACTTTCTGTTCAACTGTCTGCATTGGGCTTTTGCAATGGGTGCGGTATTCAGTCTGACCGCAATTACTGCTGCCCAAAGCCGGATTAATCAGAAAAAAGCTTTCTTGGGTGCCAACCTGCTTGGTGTCGTGGCCGCAGCTGTAACCTTCCTGGCACTTTACCTGTTTGGAGGAACGATCCCGGATGAATCTCGCTATGCTATAGTTACAACTTTGGCTGGCGCCCGTGTGAGTATGGCGATGCTGGTCAGTTTTCTGGTCTTTATCATCCTGGCCGGATATCCCAAAGACCAATCTGATTTCTCCAGGTCCTTATTAATGACGCAAAAGGCCTTCTTTATTGCTATCATTTACGGAGCAGTGATTATGGGCGGGGTTTCTGGGGTTGCAGGTGCTGTCCAGGCCTTGCTGTATCACAGCATGAGCAGCAAGGTTTATATGGTTATCGGCACCCTGACCGGCTTTTTAGTCTTTACAATCTTTGTGGGCTATTTTCCCGATTTCCGCAAAGGAGAAGTTGACGAACACCGTGAAGTTGCCCAGAAACAGCCGCGGTTTATTGAAATCCTGTTTGGCAGCATCATGATTCCGATTATCCTGGCGTTGACCGCAGTTCTGCTTCTTTGGGCGGGCAAAACGATGATGAGCGGCATAGGTACATCGTCTTTCGTACAGCTTTCCGGCATTGCCTCAGCCTATACCATCGGCGGGATTTGGCTCCATATGATGGTCACGAATTACGAATCCGCACTGGCAAAATTCTATCGCCGAATTTATCCGGTTGCCGCCCTGGTAATTCTGGCCTTCGAAGCCTGGGCAGTCGTAATCCAGCTGGGCAAGTCAGGACTTAAAACGATTGAATATTCCTTCATACTGATCTGGATTGTGGCCTTAGCAGCGGCTGTCCTGCTGATGATACGAAAGGCAAGATCACATGCTGTAATTGCTGTCCTGACTTGTGTACTTGCGGTATTCTCAGTATTGCCGATTGTCGGTTATCAGGCTTTGCCGGTTACTGCTCAGGTGAACCGACTGGAAAAGATATTGGTCAACCAGGGAATACTGCAGGATAACCAGCTGACTCCCTCAGCTGTCCAACCGGAACGTGCTGTACGCGAATCCATTACCGATGCAGTCGACTATCTCGCCAATGCCAGTGATGCGAAGCTGCCGTCCTGGTTCGATAAGCGTCTTGCCCAGAGCGATGTCTTCAAAGACAAACTAGGTTTTGATAAAACCTGGCCGGAACCTGAGGATATGCCGGGAAAAGACAAGTATATCGCTACATCCCTGATGTTGCCGCCTGAGCCTGTTGACATCAGCGGTTATCGCTGGGCCTTAAATATGCAGATGGAATATGTAAAGCAGATGGAAAATGCAAATGGGAAGGAATATATCACGATTGACGGTGACAAAGGTACCTATCACATCTATTGGACGTACCCTGCCAATAACAATATCCCGTCCTTGAAGATTCTTCAAGATGGCCGTGTGATTCTTGAACAGGATATGAACGGTTATATCGACCAGATTTCTGCGAAGTTCCCGCCGGGGAAGGCGGAAACCTATCAGGCAGCTTTGGGTGATATGTGCGTGAAGCTGGAAACACCGGAAGTGAGCGTACTGCTGGTCTTCAGCAATATTGATATTAGCATGGACCCCCGCGAAGATAGGATCAATTATTGGCTTAACCTCGACCAGCTGTATCTGAAAGAGAATTAAGGCTGTACAATATATAATTTAAGAACATTGTATTATTACTAATGTAGTTCGTGCCAAAGATGATTGGCAGGGACTATTTTCTTTTAGCAAGGATCTATAAAATTTGGCCGCAAAGTATAATTATTCCAGTGCGAACGGGGCAATACTATACAGGATTAAATATTAATGATAAGCAGGGTGACGGATTGTTGTTTTGGAATCTGCTGGGCTTGGAATTAATTCTGGTTTGTGCGGCGGGTATAACGCTTCTTGGTAACTATTCCGGTCTCGTCATTGCGGGCCTAATTATATCTGCAGTCAATTTTGCGGTGAATGAACAGGGCAGTATTCTGTTCTGGGAAATTATCATTCTTGCCTATATGTGTTTTGGACTCATTGTGACTTATCTGCTGAATCAGAAAACACACAATTTTCGCGTCCTGAAAGTAGTTGGCGGAAGTGTTTCTTCGCTGTTCCTGTTTGGAATGCTGCTGCCGTTTATACCGGTAATCTTGATTTGGATTGCTATTATAGGCATCCCGCTCGTTTTCAACTATCGGAGTATTTCCAGAGCGATTGTGTTTCAAGCAATTTTTAAGTTTATTTTTTGCACAGGTTGGCTTATTATAGGAAATATACTATATTAATGATACGAATTAATGATACAAAGGAGGGAAAAGTATGGTCATTTTGTTAGTTTCAATCATTATTGCGCTCATTGTGGTGATTTTTGCGGTTCAAAATGCAGCAGTTGTTCCAATCCATTTCTTATTCTGGACAGCAGATTTGCCGCTGGTTCTCGTTATTTTCTGTTCGGTCTTCGCAGGTGCCCTGCTAATGTTCTGCCTTGCACTCCGCCGGGAATTAAAGTCCAGGAAAGAAACGAAAGTCAATAAAAAATTTACCAGCAAAAGAACTGCAGTTTCGGATGCTGATCCGATCGATATACCGCAGAGGGATAGTCAGAACAAAGATAATCAGACTGTTGCCAAAGAAAATACTGCCGGCGCTTCTGAAAATCAGAAATAGGGACTGATTAATGGAAAACAACTTGTGGATTTTATCACACAAAACGTATTCGGGTGAAGCATTTTTGAAAAAAGCGGGACTCTCCCGCAGTACCTTGAGTATTCTTCATAATCGCGGTTATTCTTCGAGAGACAGTGTTTTGGAATTTTTGAAGCCATCGCTGCTGGACCTGCATTCTCCGTTCTTGTTTAAAGATATGGAGGTCATCATGCAAAGGCTCGCCGAGGCCAGGGCGGATCAGGAAAAGATTTTGATCTACGGGGATTACGATGCCGATGGTGTAACCGGAACAGCCTTACTGTATAAGGGACTGACCAGTCTTGGGTATCAGGTCGTTGTCCATATCCCGAGCCGGGAAGAAGGTTACGGCCTGCATTCGGAAGCGATCGAAAAAGCAAGCCACAACAATATCTCGCTGATTATCACTGTTGACTGCGGAATCTCGGCTGTCCAGGAGGTAGCCTTTGCTAAAACCTGCGGTATTGACATCATTGTTACGGACCACCATGAACCGCAGGACGAACTGCCTTGCGCAGTCGGGATATTAAATCCCAAAATAGCAGATTCAGGTTATCCGTTTCCGCATTTGGCCGGTGTCGGGGTAGCCTTTAAACTCCTGCAGGCCTTATACGCACGTTTAGGTTATTCTGAGGCGACATTTGGCTCGGAGAACGATTATCTTGATTTGGTCGCACTCGGAACGATTGCGGATATTGTCCCGCTCGTCGGGGAAAACAGAATCCTCGTCAAAAACGGGCTGACCGTGATGGAAAATACCAGGCACTCCGGGATCAGGGCGATGCTGGAGGAATGCGGCCTTCTCGGCAAGAAGCTTAAGGCAGGTCAGATCTCGTTTATTGTCGCTCCGAGAATCAATGCCGCCGGGAGGATGGATACGGCGAGGCTGGCACTGAACCTACTGCTTGAAGAGAGCTATGATGATGCGTTGGAAATGGCCAGGGAACTTAGCAAGGAAAACCATCAGAGACAGCTTACCGAAAAGGAGCTTCTCTGTGATGCCGAACGCATACTGGCTGAAGGCCCGATACCCGATGTCATTGTCTTGTCCTCGCCGAACTGGCATCACGGGGTGATCGGCATTGTCGCTTCGCGGCTCGTGGAGCGCTACAAGCGGCCGGTCTTCCTTATTGCCGAGGAAGGGGATACTGGGAAAGGCTCAGCCAGGGGAATCGCGGACTATCATGTTCTCGACGAATTAAAAAAACAGGCGGATACTTTAAGCAAATTTGGCGGTCATAAGCAGGCGGCTGGATTTACGCTTCCTGTTGACCAGATCCCGCAGCTCCGGGAAGGACTTAACAACAGTTTCCTTGAACTTGGGATCATCTTTAAGGAACGTTTTCAGATCGATTCTATGATATCGTGGGATGAATTGAATGTTCAGTTATTGGAAGAGCTGGAACAAATGGCTCCGTTTGGGGCAGGAAATCCAGCACCTGTCTTAAGAACGGATGGCCTTGCTGTCCAAAACGTTTCTGTTGTCGGTAAAGGACGGGAACATTTGAAAATGACGCTCGCAGCAGCAAAGCTAAAACGGGAAGCTATGGCATTTAAAAAGGGACAAGCATTTGACCTGGTTAAAAACATCGATATGATCGATATTATTTATAATCTTGAGCTGAACAGCTACGGTAATGTAGAAACCATCCAGGCCGTCATCAAGGATTTCCGTCCTTCCGGCGTTGGAGCTGAGCAGGAAATCGCCTGTACGGCTGAGGGATATTCCGAACCGGAACTGGCCTTTAGCGGGAGCCTGCCGGAGCTTAAGACTGCCGCTCCCGAAGAAAAGATTCCGGGACCACGTTTTTCCCGAAAGATACTGGCTGATTTCTATCGAAATCTTAAGAGCGTAACGGATGAGCGCGATTTTATTCGGTGGGAACCGTCTGCGGAAAAACCTGAAATGCAGCTCAACATCATGAAAATATTTGAGGAACTTGGCATCATCAGCTGGTATGGCGGAACAGGCCCGTATTTATTTAAATTAAACAATATTGAGAAAACCAACCTGCAGACTTCTTTGCGTTTCAGGGTCTGGAGCGAATAGGAACCCAGAGGTGGCTTATGAATTTTCAACAATTGAAGAAAACATTGATTTCCAATAACGCACAATACAATCTGGAAAAAATTGAAGAGGCCTATGAATATGCGGAACTTGCCCATCGTGGCCAACTTCGCAATTCCGGAGAAAAGTATATCTATCATCCGCTGGAAGTCGCCTCGATTCTTGCCGAATTGGAAATGGACGATTCGACGATCATTGCTGCGCTGCTTCATGATGTTGCTGAAGATACGAACAGGACACTTGAAGATATCCGTAAGAATTTTGGCGATGAAGTTGCGGGGCTTGTCGATGGGGTAACCAAGCTCGGCAAAATTTCGTATAAGAGCAAGGTTGAAGTTCAGGTTGAAAACTTAAGGAAAATGTTTCTGGCGATGGCCAAGGATATTCGGGTTATTTTAATCAAGCTGGCCGACCGCCTCCACAATATGCGGACCCTGAAATATCAGTCTGAATCTAAACAAAAGGAAATTGCACAGGAGACCATCGAGATCTATGCGCCCTTAGCAAATAGGCTCGGGATATTCCGAATCAAGTGGGAGCTGGAAGATCTCGCCTTTCGCTATTTGCATTCGCAGGAATACTACGATTTAGTTGAAGGTATTTCTTTAAAGAGAAAAGAAAGACAGGAACAGATCAATGAGGTGATCGAACAGCTTAAAGTCAGGCTCGATGAAGTCGGAATTGAGGCCGATATTGCCGGCCGTCCGAAGCATTTCTTTAGTATCTATAAAAAGATGCTCGATCAGAACAAAGATCTGAGTGAAATATTTGATTTAACGGCAGTCCGGGTCATTGTCAAAACCGTCAATGACTGCTACGGAGCACTGGGGGTTATTCACACCCTATGGAAGCCAATTCCAGGAAGATTTAAAGATTATATTGCGATGCCGAAACCGAATATGTACCAGTCCCTGCATACCACATTAATCGGAAACCACGGGGACCCGTTTGAAATCCAGATCCGGACCTGGGAAATGCACAGGACGGCAGAATACGGGATTGCTGCCCACTGGAAATACAAAGAAGGCAAAAAAATTGAGAGTAATTTTGAACAGAAACTATCCTGGATCCGCCAGCTCCTGGAAGTACAGCATGACTCCAAGGACGATGCCGGCGAATTTATGGAATCGCTGAAAATAGACTTGTTTGCGGATACTGTATTTGTGTTTACGCCTAAAGGTGATGTCGTTGAATTGCCGGCCGATTCCTGTCCGATCGATTTTGCGTACCGGGTTCATACGGATGTCGGCCATAGCTGTATCGGTGCCAAAATCAACGGAAGGATTGTTCCACTTGACACCAAATTGAAAAACGGGGATATTGTCGAGATTCTGACAACCAGGACGCCCACCGGCCCAAGCAGGGACTGGGTCTGTCTCGTAAAGACCTCTCAGGCTAAAAACAGGATCCGTCAGTGGTTTAAGAAAGAAAAAAGAGAAGAGAATATTATCAGAGGACGTGAAGGACTCGAGCGTGAAGCCAGGAAACTTGGTCTTGAACCGTCAATAGCCTTAAAATCAGAAAACATGATCAAATTAGCCAAGAGCTTCAGCTTTAACAACATTGATGATTTATATGCAGCAATGGGTGATGGCGCGATTACTTTTAAAAAAGCCCTGGGTCGTTTAAAGGAAGAAATTCTGAAAGAAGAGTTGAAAACACCGCTTTTTCCGATTCAGACAGAACACAAATACCCGGTGAAGCATTCCCAGGGAGTATCGGTCAAAGGGGTAAACAATATCCTGATCCGGTTTTCCCGGTGCTGCAACCCGCTTCCTGGAGATCCGATCATCGGCTATATAACGAGAGGCCGCGGTGTATCAATTCACAGGGCAGACTGCTCAGAGCTCATCGGACTTACGGCAGAAGAGCAGGAGCGGATCGTTGAGGTTGAATGGGAAGCCGCTGTCGAGTCAATCTATCCTGTAGATATCGAGGCTATCGGTCTGGACCGCGTGGGTTTGGTCAGCGACATTATGAACGTAATCACCGAAACACGGACCCACATGCTCGGAATGAGTGCCCGGGTAGGCAAAGACCGCGTCTCCCATATCCGTCTGAGAATCGAAGTGAAAAGCCTCGACCATTTAAATTATGTTCTTAACAAGTTCCGTAAAGTCAAAGATATTACCGTAGTCGAGAGAATTCAGGGCGGAGGAAACACTTGATGCGGGGTGTTGTTCAGAGGGTTAAAAGCGCAGCTGTACGGGTTGAGAATCAGATTGTAGGCCAGATTGGGGCAGGACTCATGATTTTAATCGGGATCGGACAGGAAGACGACACGGATGATGTCAAGTGGCTTGCTGATAAAATACTAAATTTAAGAGTATTTGAAGACGATCAGGCCAAAATGAATCTGTCGGTAGCCGATATCGGCGGAGAACTACTGCTCGTGTCCCAGTTTACTTTGTTAGGTGACTGCCGGAAGGGCAGGAGGCCGAGCTTTTCTGAGGCAGCTCCTCCGGAAACAGCCAAAGCAATGTTTGACAGCCTGACAGAATATCTTCAAAAAACTGGAATTAAGGTTGAAACGGGCCTTTTTCAGGCCGACATGGACGTCGAACTGGTTAACAACGGACCAGTTACGCTGTTGCTGGACAGCAAGAAACAGTTTTAAACTAGCTGATTGATTCGTAAACACGGTATCAAATTAGCTTTGCTCGGGTTAGTCAGTATATTGATGGAAGTATATATTATATAGAGGTGGCGATATCACGTGATTGAAAGAATTGTGACGCCTGTCTTGGGTGTGAACTGCTACGTACTGGCTTGCGACAAGACCAAAAAGGCTGCAATCATCGATCCCGGATCGGGTAGTGCGATGATCAAGGATTTACTGAGGAGGCATAACCTCGAGGTTGAACGGATCATCTTGACGCACGGACATTATGACCATATCGGGGCGGCTGAAGAATTGAGAAAAACGCTGCATGCTGAAGTCGCCGTTCATAGGGAGGATGCAGGGATGCTGACGGACCCTCAGAAAAATCTTTCCAGAATGTTCAGCAAGGACTATGTGATGTCCCCGGCTGAAATACTGTTGGAAGACGGTCAGAAATTCTTTATTGGTGAAGTTCAAATGAAAGTAATCCATACACCGGGACATACACCGGGCGGCATCTGTCTGCTGACGGATGGTGTGCTATTCAGCGGGGACACGCTCTTTGACTGTTCAATCGGCAGAGCGGATCTTCCCGGGGGGGACTTTCATAAACTTCTTAACAGTATCCATGATAAACTGATGGTTTTGGATGACCAAATCCTGGTCTATCCCGGACATGAATCCTTTACATCCATTGGCCGGGAAAGGGCTAGAAATCCATATATTAGCGGAGACCTGGCCTGATGGAGGAAAGTATTCTCATTTACAGTTCCACAATTGATCCTAAAATGTTAACCAGCTGCTCACAAATCATAGCAGCTTTTTTTCCAGGTAAAAAGCTTAGAACAGGCAAAAACTATATGGCAGGCGAGTTATTGTCCGACGTACTGCCGAATGACATGCAATCAGCAGCCGTTCGATCTGATGCTGGAATTATACAGTCTGCCGCTGATCATAAACGGTCTGATGCTGAAGCTTTTTGCATCGTTATAGATTCCAGCGATACTTCCCTGGGAAAGGCTTTTGAAATCTGCCTGACAGACAGAACGACTGGAGAAAAGTATAGGAGGACAGTACATTCGGGATCAGTGAATGATTTCAACGGACTGCAGCTTCCCGGAAAAGAACCGCTGCCTCAGATCATTTTAAAAAGAGGTTTATGTCTGTTTTTATCCGAATATACCGGGAGCACGCTTCCCTGGGGAATCCTGACCGGTATACGGCCCGGAAAAATCATTGGTAAGATGACCGATCTCGGATATGACGAAGAACAAAAGAATAAAGTCCTGCGAGAACTTTACCTCGTTGACCAGGAAAAGGTGAGCCTGCTTCACCAGATCGAACAGGTTCAGCAGCCTTTCCGTCAAACGATGAAAGAAGCCGAGCATTTTGCCGGCGTTTATCTTGCGATACCCTTTTGTCCGTCCCGCTGTTTCTACTGCTCATTTCCGTCCAATTCCCTGGCTGGGAAGCAGAGCGGACAGCTTTGCCGCTATCTGAAAGCTCTGAAGAAGGAAGTCAAAGTAACCGGGGAAATGATGCAGGGGCTGGGTATGAAGGCCGATAGCCTTTATATCGGCGGTGGTACACCGACGGTACTAAGCGCCGCCGACCTGCAGATGCTGCTGGAAACCATCCGTGACGAGATTCCACAGGCTGAGCGGTGTGAATATTCTGTTGAGGCCGGTAGACCGGATACGATTGACCATACCAAACTGACAGTCATGAAGAATTTTGGGGTGAGCCGGATAAGCGTTAACCCTCAGACCATGCAGGAGGCAACGCTGCCCGTGATTGGACGCAGGCATACGGCCGCCGATATCCGGGAGTGTTTTCTTCTAGCCAGAGATGTTTCCGACTGGGTGATCAATATGGATTTGATCCTTGGACTGCCGGGTGAAGGATCTGAGGAAGTCCTGGACAGTGTGGAAAAAGTACTGGCTTTGCAACCGGATAACATTACCGTCCATGCCCTGGCGCTGAAACGTGGTTCTGCAGCCTGGGAGAACCATTCGGCTTCAAATCGCGAAGATTCTATAGACTGGCAGGATATTCAGCGCGAAGTCCACCGCAGGATTCAAAAGCGCGGATATATTCCGTATTATCTGTACCGACAAAAGTATATTGCCGGTAACCTTGAGAATATTGGCTATGCCCTTCGGGGCAAAGAATGCCGCTATAATATTGCGGTGATCGAAGAGCAGCAAAACATCATTGGTCTTGGTGCAGGCAGCGTCAGCAAAATACGGAAGAGGGGTTCCGGCCATGAGAATATCTATCATCCGCTGGACCTGCAGTGTTATGAGGACCAACTGATGCAGGTCCACCAAAAAATAAAGCAATCATTAACAGATTTTTTGCCTGTTTTATGAAAAAATACAGGAATCCTGATGAGACTGAAGGATAATTGTGTTATAATAGATAAGCTTATTTTTTAGATTGGACACGCCGGATGATCTGGTGATCTACCGTTGTGCGGGAGGAAATGATCATGTCGATTCAACGGCCGAAAGGCACACAGGATATCATTCCGGGTACCATAGAGAAGTGGCAGTTTCTCGAAGAACAAATCCGGAGGATTTGTTCCGAGTATGGATATAAAGAAATCAGAACACCGGTCTTTGAGGCAACCGAACTTTTTCAGCGCGGCGTCGGAGAGACAACGGATATTGTCAATAAAGAAATGTATACCTTTATGGATAAAGGGCAGAGATCCATCACACTGCGTCCGGAAGGAACGGCTTCCGTCTGCAGGGCGTATACCGAGAACAAGCTTTATGCGCTGCAGCAGCCGGTCAAAATGTATTACCTCGGCCCGATGTTCCGCTATGAGAAGTCCCAGGCCGGACGCTTCCGGCAATTCCACCAGTTCGGAGCAGAGGTGCTCGGTGGAGAGGATCCGCTTGTCGATGCCGAAATCATCTGTCTGATCTGGGATTTTTTTGGCAGGATCGGCCTTAAGGGACTCGTTGTTGAGATCAATTCCGTGGGCTGTCCGACGTGCCGGGCTGAGCACAGGATTAGGCTGCAGGAGTTCCTGCAGGAACGTAAGGATGATCTTTGTCCGGATTGCCAGAACCGCTTTACCAAAAATCCAATGCGGATTTTAGACTGTAAGAACAGTTCCTGTCAAAAGCTGACGGAGAATGCTCCGACGACCCTGGATACGCTCTGCGTAGACTGTGCGGACCATTTCGCGAAGATTCAGGAATATTTAAAAATCGCCGGGGTTGCGTACCGGATTAATCCCAGAATGGTTCGCGGGCTGGATTATTATCAAAAAACAGCCTTTGAAGTCACGGCTGAAGGTATCGGTGCTCAGAATGCGATCTGCGGTGGGGGACGTTATGACGGTCTTGTCCAGGAAATCGGCGGGCCGGCCACACCGGGAATTGGTTTTGCCATGGGACTGGAACGTATCCTGAGCGTCATGGAAAGGCAGAATGTTGAGATGATGCCTGAGATTGAAGCGCCGGTCGTGATTGCAGCTCTGGGTGAGGCGGCCAGACAGGAAGGGTTCAGGCTTTTAGGTGATCTGCGGCAGGCTGGGCTGCCGGCAGTTATGGACCTTCTGGGAAAAGGACTTAAAGGTCAGCTTAAATATGCAGACCGGGAACAGGCCCGCTATGTATTAATACTAGGTGACGATGAGCTGTCCCGAAAAATGGTGATTGTCCGCGATATGCGGCTGGGAGATCAGCAGGAAATCCCGATGGATCAAATCAAAGCTTTTTTGTTGAAGCATACGAAATGTGAAATGTAGGAGGATATCAATGTTAGCAGAAAGAATCGGAGCGGGTACGCTGAACAGGAAAAACGCAGGCGAAAAAGTAAAGTTGTTGGGTTGGGTTCAAACCAGAAGGGACCATGGAGGCGTCATTTTTGTTGATTTGCGCGACAGGTCTGGCATTGTCCAGATTGTCTTCAACCCGGATATGCCTGCAAACGCTTTTAATCAGGCTGAAAAGCTCCGCTCGGAGTATGTGATAAAGGCCGAAGGTCTCGTTCGGGTGAGACCTGAAGGTTCAGAAAATCCGAATATGGTTACCGGAGAAATTGAAGTTGTGATCGAAAACCTCGAAATACTCAATAAAGCGAAAACTCCGCCTTTCTACATCCAGGACAATGTGGATGTCGATGAAAGTGTCAGGCTGAAACACCGCTATCTTGACCTCCGCCGAACCGAAATGCAGAACATCTTTAAGATCAGACACAAGGTCATGAAAATCATGCGTGATTTTCTGGACATTGAGGGGTTCCTGGAAATTGAAACGCCGATTCTGGCTAAGTCGACACCAGAAGGGGCCAGAGACTATCTTGTTCCAAGCCGTGTGAATCAGGGAACATTTTATGGTCTACCCCAATCGCCGCAGATCTTTAAACAGCTGTTGATGGTCGCCGGTATGGAAAAATATTATCAGATTGCTCGCTGCTTCCGTGATGAAGATTTGCGCGCGGACCGCCAGCCGGAATTTACCCAGCTCGACTTGGAGATGTCCTTTATTGAGATTGAAGACCTTCTGCCGATGATGGAGAATCTGATTGCCAAGATCTTCAGGGAGATTAAAGGTATTGATATCCCGCTCCCCATTCCGCGGCTGACCTATCAGGAGGCGATGGAACGCTATGGTTCGGACAAGCCGGATACCCGCTTTGCCATGGAATTGATCGATGTGGCTCCGGTCGTCAAAGATTCCGGATTTAAAGTATTTGCCGACGTTATCGCGAAGGGTGGCAGGGTTAAAGGGATCTGCGCCAAAGGATGTGCCGGCATGCCGCGAAGAGAAATTGACGCGCTCACTAAGTTTGTCAGCATTTACGGAGCCAAAGGACTTGCCTACATCGTGATGGATCCCGAAGGAATGAAATCACCGATTCTGAAGTTCTTCACCGAAAAGGAAATTAACGCACTGCTGGCTGCGATGGGAGCAGAAACCGGAGACATCCTATTCTTCGTTGCCGATAAGGAATCCGTCGTTCATAATGCGCTTGGGAACTTAAGACTAGAGCTGGCCAAACGGATGGAGCTTATCCGGGAAGATAGGATTAACTGTCTTTGGGTTACGGAATTCCCGCTCATGGAATATGATGAGGAAGAAAAACGCTATGTGGCGATTCACCATATGTTTACCAGTCCGATGAATGAAGATATTCCTCTCCTGGATTCTGATCCGCTGAAGGTAAGAGCAAAGGCTTATGACATGGTCCTGAACGGAATGGAACTTGGCGGAGGAAGCATCCGGATTCACCAAAGGGATGTTCAGGAAAAGATCTTTGACCTGATTGGTTTGAGCAGTGAAGAGGCCAAAGAAAAATTTGGCTATCTGCTTGAAGCGTTCGAATATGGCACACCGCCCCATGGGGGAATTGCGTTTGGGCTAGATAGACTTACGATGATTCTTTCCGGACGGGACAATATCCGCGATGTCATCGCATTCCCGAAGACCCAGAGTGCTTCATGCCTGTTGACCCAGACGCCTTCACCTGTTGTGGACAGCCAGCTCAAAGAGCTTCATATTAAATTGGACCTGAAAGCAAAACAGCCTTCTAATTAATCATTTTAATCGTTTATCAACAATTCACCAACAATTCAATTCATTTATATCATTAATAGAACTTTCGATCACGGCTTTGCCGGTTTATTATTCATAAAAAACAGGTATAATATATTCATATACGGCAAAGTGTATGTAATCTTTGAATATCGTGAGATATCCAAAAAATATCCTGCAAAGCTCTTGACAGAATAGCCAGACGGATCATATAATAACCTTAGAAAATACCCGGGTAGGGTATATGGGTAAGGGGTAAGATGGAACCAAAGAAAAAAAAGGAACCGAGAAACGATATCATGATCCGATTGAGACGGATTGAGGGACAGGTTAAAGGGCTGCAGCGTATGTTTGATGAAGAAAAATGCTGTTCTGATATTTTGGTTCAGGTTGCCGCAGTCAAGGCAGCAATCAATAAGGTTGGCATTATGATTTTTGAAGAGCACTCCAGAACCTGCTTGAAAGATGCGCTCGAAACGGAAAATGATAAAGCCCTGGATGATCTGATTGTTCTGTTGAACCGGTTTGTCCATTAATCTTTTGGACAAACAAAAGTCTTTTTCTATGGTGACGTTAAGAACGGAGGGATTTAAGATGGCAGGTGTTAATGTCAAAACATTTACTGCTGAGAATTGGCAGAGTGATGTACTCAGTTCAAGCCAGCTGGTATTGGTCGATTTTTGGGCTGCCTGGTGCGGACCTTGCAGAATGATAGCTCCTGTAGTGGAAGAACTGGCAGATGAATATGCAGGTAAAGTAACCATCGGCAAATTAAATGTCGATGAGCAGGGGGAAATCGCCCAGAAATACGGCGTAATGAGTATCCCGACACTGCTGCTGATTAAAAACGGTAAAATTGCTGATACGATCGTCGGTTTCAGAGGAAAATCGGATCTTGTGAAAGCTATTGAAGCAAAAATGTAAGCAAATCAATCTTAAGATTGTATGATGTAAGACGTCACTATGAAGGGCACCCCAAATGTTGGACAAAAAAATCTAGCATTTGGAGGTGCACTTTTGTTTGGCAAAGTATTCTTATGAACAACGTCTAGAAGCAGTATTGAAAGTAACCGAACAACACATGTCATGTAAAGCGGTTGGGAGATTACTTGGATGCGGAGATACACATGTACGACGCTGGGTAAAACGGTATGAAAAGTTTGGAGTAAAGGGGTTAACACTAAAAAATCCTTCATATATTGTAGCCTCGTACAGATACGCAAGCGAACGTCAAGTGACAGCAGCGTAAAACATAAAGGAATCCTTGCGTTAAGACATGTCAAGTTGACTTATTTGTAAAACCCAGAGGTTTTGACATATTAGCGAGGGTTCTTGTTTGTGAGATGGTGAGTTGTTAAATATTCCACTGGATTGTTCAACAACTCACATGTGAGCGGCGCATTCTGCGCTGTATGAGGCCACGACACCCCAGAAAAAAGATATGACGCCCCTGATAATTGAAGCGCCTTAATGAGCTAAACTTAATTTTTAGCATAGCACTGAATGATTTCACCAACGTAAATACGGTGATAATCATTCTGCTTATAGTTGCTTTCTAACGAAGAATCAAGAAAATGACTTGGGTCTAAATCCTGATAATAGAGTTTTTTACATTCTATAACCAGTCTAGCTTCCTCAAAATAGACGGATTTAGACGTGCTTTCTGCGGGTGTAATCCCTGTAGCGGCTGTTTTGTCCACATCTCTTCCGGAATTTGCTCCGCAGAAAGATAAAGCCTTTCGATAGTTTTCTTCAAAAAAAGAAAGCGTGAAAGTATCATTTTCTTCCATAAACTGATAAGTATAACGCGAAGGACGGACAAAACAAAAGCATACTTTTTTATTCCACAGTACCCCGAATCCGCCCCAGCTGGCCGTCATCATATTATACTTTTCCATATTTCCCGCCGTAATCAGCATCCAGTCCTTTCCGACCAGATTAAAGGGGTTATCCGTTAGCTGCTCAGGTTTCACTAGCTTAAATTCATTATTCATTACAATATCTCCTATAAATGTTTATTTTAGACTTATTATTCATATCCAAATAAGACGTTTTTAACCTATAATTTAAGACATTCGATGTAGCATGCAGACTTCCCCCGGATTATTCAATATTTCTTAAAGTATCCAACCGTTTATTCCTAAAATAAAGCCCTGTATCAACTGCGATCAGGCAAAAATTCAGGATATATAGTATAATGACATAATCGAACGAATAAATCATCTTGTGCAGGATGCCGGATAAATAGCCGATAAGCAATACAACCAGGAAAAAAAGGCTTTTTCCTTTCGCAGTTCTGGCTTTGTAGGACGAGTAGATCGAAAAAGGCCAGGCAGAACCAAAACATAACAGCATAATCGTTTCAAAGATACTCAACACAATCATTCCTTTAATTCTATTATGATAATTTTTGCTATCATTATTACAGCAGATTTTTCTGCGAGGGAGTCTCTAATGATCATAAACAATATCCAGAGTATTGGCAAGATTTCTTCTTTAATAGATTTTACACAATTGAAAACCGGTCAGCTTCTTCCAGTGGAAATTATCAGTAGAAATGGAAATCAGGAGGGACTCATCTCCATCGCCGGGCAAAAAATTAATGCTCAGCTGGAACCGCAGTTTCTGGAAGGTGAAAGATTTCTGGCAGTCGTCAAAGAGGTCAATACGGAAGGCGTTGTTTTGAGTCGGGTTAGCCAGAGTACCGGCCAGCTGAGCAGCTTGTCTGCGGAGCAGCTGTCTTCAATGATCAGCAAAGGATTTGGTCTTTCAGCCGAAGAAGCGGACTTTCTAGTCAACAACATGGTCAATCAGAACACGGCAGCAGGCAGCAAGAGTGCTCCACCTGAAATATTATACCAGGCTGCTGATAAGCTGTGGATGATTTTGCGGGAAGGAAAAAGCCAGAGTAAACTATTGAGCAAGATAGCTTCCAGGACAGCGCCGCAGGAGACAAATGCCGGCGCAGGACAGGCATCCAGCCAGGTAACCGGACAGGCGCTTCGATTAACCCTGGAGCAAATCACAACGATTCTAAATAGGGGAATTAACCTGACCCCTGAGATCTCTGTGGTTCTGGCAAAATACTTGAATCAGCAAAACAGCGGTGTTCTTAAAACGATGCTATCGGATCAGAATTCTGCAAACCAGAGCTCAACAAATCAAAGTTCAACGAGTCAAAGTTCAATAGACCAGAAATCCCCACTCAACACGCTTGCAGACCAGCTTTGGAAAATCATCCCGAAGTGGGAGGACACCAACGGTGAGCAGTTTGAAAACATCCTGCATTATTTCAAAAGCCTCGGGCTCGAGCACGAGAATCAGCTGCTGCTCAAATTAAAGAATAACGCCGGTTGGGAAGCAGAACAAACTGAAAATGTAAAAACAATGCTCTTAAACGCGCTGGCAGAAGATTCTGTCTCTCCGGGAAAAAGCGCACTGAAGAGTTTTCTGGATGAGATTACCGGACAGCAAATCTGGATCCAGACCGGGAATAAAGAAAATACCGCCTATTTGCTTATGCATATCCCGCTGCAGAATAACAATGAGCTATATAATTGTTCGCTTGCAGTGGAGAGTTCCCGTAAAGGCCATAAAATGGATATTGAACACTGCCATCTCGCGCTGCAGGTCGAGACGGAACACCTTGACCTGCTCGGAGCCGACCTTACGCTTTACGACAACAAACTGCATATCTGCCTCTTAAACGATCATCCCGAGGAGCTGAATTCGCTGATTAAAGATCTCTATGATCAAATCAAGCAGAACTTCGCGGATATTGGCTTATCTTTAGAAAAACTATCGCTGAAGACCTACGATGAATTTCCCCAGTTTGTGCATTTTCTAACTGGAAAAAACTTTTCAGGGGTGGATATCAAAGGATGAAAAGGGAAAGTCCAAATAGTAAAAAAAATATTAAAAAAGCCGCTGCCCTGGCCTATGATCATGTTGGTGCTCCGAGGATTGTCGCCAAAGGGGAAGGGCATATGGCCAAAAAAATAATTGAATTGGCCGAAGAGCAGGGCATTCCGGTCCAAAATGACGACACCCTTGTAGAAGCCTTAATGCAGGTAGAGCTGTCCAAAGAAATACCGCCTGAACTCTATCAGGCGGTTGCCGAAGTACTAGCTTTTATTTATCGCTTGGATAAAATGAAGGGGACGAAGAAGGATACGCCTTAAACTGATTTTGGCTTAGTCCTCTTATTTAAATTCTTTTGGGCAAATATTTCGGCTACTCGTTCATTGCTGCCCAGGACGAGTCCATGCAAACGCCACTCGCGGAAAGTATGCCAGAATTTTTCTTCAGAGATACTGACCGTATACTCTTCGGATTCCTCGTCATGCGGCCAAAAAACATCAATCCAGAGCTTCCCTTTATTCGTCAAAAATAAAATATAATGATGCAGTTCCGTATTAGCTGAGGTGAGATCCCTGATCAAGATGTGAGAGCGGCCGCCGGGGAAATCCGTTTGCAAATAGATTGGCTTCATCCTTTTCCTCCTGTAATTTGTATGATTTGATTGATTTGGCACTATACAGTTTTCTTCATGATCTTCTCAGTATTTAGTTTATTAGGAATGTTACGATTTATGGTTAAGTAAATTATTTTTTTTGAAGGGAGCTCGGCTGATTGAATCAGGCTTGTGTCATCCTATCTCTAATACGTCCTGGTACTCCCTCAGAACGTGGGTACCTGGCGGCTCTGCGCTTGGGAAAAGGGGCACTCCCCAAATATCTGATGTTTTCGTTCCAGGGCGAAGGTGAGGCCCCAAGCAGGATGGAGCGGTATAAAAAAAGTCTTGAAGATTTTACCCATGATACCCTTATATTTGTTTATGAGCAGAAGAAAATCCTGCCTGATTTAATAAAATATTTTGATATTAATCTAAACCAGAACGTGATTGAGGTTCAGGAACTTGCCGCAGTTTTTTTCCCAATAGTCAGCCAGCAAAGTTTAGAGGAGATAACCGATAAACTTAAGATAAAGAAACACCGCAGGTTTTTTTCACCGGTCCAAAAAGAGGTTCGACTGACCCGAGACCTGCTTCTGCAGTGCTGGAAAAAAGGATTGAAGACGGATCTGGGTTTCTTGAGCAAGTTGGAAGAATATACAAAAGGTCTTTCCTGTCAGCCTGTGCTAACCCAATTAAAAAAGGAAATCGTACGGACGTATCCGGACAGGCCCATCCGTATTGCACCCTATCAGGGAGAGTCGGTACAAAATCTTTTTAGCCCCGGTCCGGACGATTTCGCTGAAATTCCTGATTCGCCGGCTTGGGCTGTGGAGTGTTTCGGTCAGGACGGCTTACTCGCCAGCATGATTCCAGGGTTTGAAAACAGAGAGATTCAAACCGTCATGGCCGCTGAGATCCTGAAAGGGTTTACCGAAGCGACAGATGTTGTGATTGAAGCTGGTACAGGAACAGGGAAAACGCTTGCCTATCTGATTCCGGCACTCTGGTGGTCCAAAAGGCATCAGCAGAAGGTGATTGTTGCAACCCACACCATCACTTTGCAGGAGCAGCTCTTCAGCAAAGACCTTCCGCTGCTGCAGAGATTCCTGCCTTTTCCATTTAGAACAGCACTGCTTAAGGGTAAGAGCAATTATTTGTGTCTGAAATGCCTATATCAGGAATCGCTGTTTACTGATTATCTAACCCAGGATGAACAACTCCGGCAGGCCGCATTTTTTTCTTGGGCTTCTGAAACGAAAACTGGGGATTTTGGAGAACTGCCGAATAATCAAAGTTTCGTTCCAATTTACCGAAAATTTGCTGCGGATAATCCGGCCTGTCAACCCGGAGAGTGTTCTTTTACTTCGCGTTGTTACCTTTATAACGCCAGGAAGAGAGCAGAGGCTGCTGATGTTCTTGTGATTAATCACTCCTTGCTTCTTGCCGACATCAAAACGAATCATAAGATTTTACCGGAATATAGTAATCTTATTATCGATGAGGCACATAATATTTACCAGACTGCGCTCAAACAACTTGGATTTGAGATTTGCCTAGAACAGATGATCAGGTTGACGGATAGTATCTATGGCGGGAAAGGAAATCTATTCGCTTATCTGAAAAGGAATTATGTTGTTTGGGCAGAGGTCTTTCCTGTCTTCAACTGGACCTATTTCAAAAGCAATCTTGAAGAGATTCCGGATCGTTGCAGGGCGGCTGCGGATCAGGCCCGGGAACTTTTCAGCATGCTGCAAAGCGTGCTTGGCCGGCAGTTCAGTCTCCGCTTAGATCCTGAAAAGGTCAGCGAAGATATCTTACAGATGATCCTGTTGGCCTCGGAAAATCTGATCATCAGGTTTAAAGGCTTAGTGGAGGTGCTGGATCGAATTAATTCCTTTTTGGCTCTTGAAAGTGAACAGCTGGAAGAAACCAGATATGAGATTAGCAGAATAAAAAATGAACTTGCCCTAATCGTTGACGGATTAGGTAAAATCATCAGCAAAAGTGAAGTGGATCGCGTAACCTATCTCGAAAAAAGCAATACAGTCTATTTAAAAAACACGCTGATCAATGTAGCTCCGCTTTTAAATAAAAAAATATTCAGTAAGAATAATTGTACGGTTTTAACTTCTGCCACCTTAAGTGTCGGTGAGGATTTTACGTATTTGACCAGGGATATCGGCGTAGAGGACTATATCAGCCTGAAGCTGGATTCACCGTTTGATTATGAAAAACAAATGGTTTTCTGTGTTGTCAATGATTTATCTGTGAATCTACCGGAGGATAGCCTTGCAGAAAAGACAGCTTCATTTATTGGGAAAATTGCTGAAGAGCTGGAGGGAGGTACACTGGTATTATTTACTTCCCACCGATATTTGCAGCGGGTGTACCACTTGTTAGAGAATGAAGAATGCTGCCGGCACCTGAATGTGCTGGCTCAGGGGATTGACGGTACCAGGGAAGACCTTTTACAGGAGTTTATGCAGGACAGCAGTAGTGTCCTGCTTGGAACGAACAGCTTTTGGGAAGGCATTGATCTTCCCGGGGATATGCTGCGCTGTGTAATCATGGTCAGACTGCCATTTTGGCCGCCGGATACACCCATTCTGGAAGCAAAGGCTCGCCTATTGAAGAGTCAGGGACTTGATCCGTTTTATACGTTAAATTTGCCTGAAGCAATTATCCGCTTCAAGCAGGGTTTTGGACGTTTAATCCGAACGAGAGAGGATAAAGGGGTTGTGATTGTTCTGGATGACCGGATTATCAAGAAAAGGTATGGCCGATATTTTCTGCAGGCGCTGCCGATTACTTCTTTTTATCAGGGAAGTTCGGAGCATGTCCTCCAAAAGATTTATCGGTTCAGGTAAACCAGAACCGATAAATGAAAGGGGTAAGGCCCTTGAATATTCAAGAACTGATTTCACCCCTCATCTAACCTGTGCATATAGTAAGGCACAGGTTATTTTTTGAGGAGGAATGGAAATGGCTCAGCCGGTAGATTGGTCCAATGTTGGCGTCAGGATCGTCCAGGGATTTTATACGACTATTGATGCCGTACGGCAGCTCGATACGCAGGAAGCTGCACTCGTTATGAAGCTGTTGGGAAAATCCTGTACGAAGATGATGAAAGACGGTGTCGGACATCAATTTGGGATTGCCATGATTGAAACAAGTGAAAAATTAGCGCTCACAGATAAACTGACCTTTGAAGATGTTTTGAAAATGCTGACGGCAATCGTAGGAAAACTTTATTTCACGGCAAAAACTGCGGAGGAAATCGAACTAGTCAAACAGCTTGAAGATGCTGTTAAAAATTACCACGTTGTATAAAATCAGGCTGCTGCATAAATTATTCTCAAGACAGCAGTGCTGGAAGGAGGAATAATTCCATGAAAATGTACTACATCAAACTGCCTCAGTCCGTACTTAATCTTCTGAAAAAAATCTTCAATAAATAATTGCCCTGGTGTCATGAATTTCCAATTTCCCTCCTATATTATAGTAAAAGGTCTAGGAGGGAAATTATGTTATTGAACCGGCATTTTTTCATACTTGTCTGCAGTATTTTTTTTATTGGCGTCATAGTCTGGTGGCAGAATCCGGATACTGCAGTTTCTGCAATGGCCAATGGGCAAAGTTATGCAAATCCAAATGCAGTGATTGAAGAATATTGGGAAAAGCTTGATTACAGGCAATTTGATCTTGCTTCGGCCCTGATATCCAGACAGGCCGAAGCTACAAATAGCATACTGCAGCAGATGTTTCGGGATAATCCATTTTTAAGTGTTCAAAATGTGGAGATTCAAAACACTTCTGCGCAAAATAGTTATTTTGTCGAAATTACGACGGGGTCATCCATTGATCAAAGAAAAGTACTGGCTTACCAGATTACAGTGGAGCAACAGGACAATGGTCTGAAAATCGTAGAGATAAGTCTCAAATAGAAAATCTGCATAGCTTTAGTCATCTCGGGAACAATACAATCGACGATTGACAAAAATAGTTTGGGGTGAACTTCATGATTGCCTATGTAGAAAAAGAAGCCTGTATCGGATGCGGAGCATGTCCTGCAATCTGCCCGGACATATTTGAAATGGATGATGACGGATTGGCTGTAACGCGTCAGGAACAGGTTCCGGAGACGCTTGAAGAATCAGCGCAGGAAGCAGCCGACGGTTGTCCGACGGAAGCAATTATCATCAGCTGATACATACAGATACAGTAACTCGTCAGAACAAGACAAAACTTTGATATTTACACAGAAATTCTCTTGAAGTTCGGGACAATATGTAGGACAAAAAATAAATTGGCTTATTTTAACGAAAAAAAAATAACCCTTAAATAGCGTTTCCTACAGATGGGACAAGGGCTTTACAATGAATGCCAAAATTAGAAAGTGTTCCTTATTTTTTAAGAATTCGACATCTCCGCTGATTTATAATGATACTACCGGAAAAAGGAACCGGGAAAAATATGATAAAGCGGGGAAATGTAGAGATGTCAAAAAAGGTAAAGATTATTGTAGCCGAGGATAATCGAAATCTATGTCAGATCCTTCAGGATTATATTTCAAAGGATGATAGCTTTGAGCTCGCTGGCGTAGCCTACAATGGACTTGAAGCTTGGGATTTGATTCAAAAGCATGACCCGGATCTCGTCATTATGGACCTTGTGATGCCCAATCTCGATGGTTTGGAAGTCCTGGAAAGAATCAATGCCAGAACATCTGTCAGGAAACCCAAAGTCATATTATTAACGGCCTTCGGGCATGAAACATTGACGCATCAGGCCATGGTCATGGGAGTTGATTATTTTATCCTGAAACCATTTGACCTGGAGATTTTGGGGAAACGTATCAGGACGCTGACGCAGGACCTTGAAGTAACGAATCCCCCGATGCTTCAGACGTGTTCTTCGGTGGCGTCAGTCGGAAGAGGGGTCAATATCAATGTAGAAGTAACGACAATGATGCACCAGCTGGGCATTCCGGCTCATGTCAAAGGATATCAGTACATCAGAGATGCAATACTCATGGTAATCGAAGATGTTTCTTTACTCGGGGCTGTAACCAAAGAACTGTACCCGGCAATTGCTAAGAAATACAATACTGCTCCCAGCAGGGTGGAAAGAGGTATCAGACATGCTATTGAGCTAGCCTGGGAACGCGGACATATGGAAACACTGAAGCGGATTTTCGGATATTCGATGAACATAGAACGTCAGAAGCCTACCAATTCTGAATTTATTGCACTGCTCGCTGATAAGCTTCGGGTGATGAGTAAGGTTGGATAAATGAACGAACAGTTAGTGTATAAAGATGTCTCAGAGAGGAGGCATCTTTTTATTTGCGCTAAAATCGATTACAATAAATCCTGAAGGAGTTGAAGATCGTGCAGGCAAAGGGAAAGTTCATTGTGCTCGAAGGCATCGATGGATCAGGTAAAGGAACGCAGATTGAGCGTCTTAAGGTATATCTTGAAACCGTGTGCGGAGTAAGAACCATTCTGACCAGAGAACCAAGCCAGGGTCCGCTCGGAACAACGATCCGTCAGGTACTTTCAGGCCGGATCAACGGTGTGGGTGACAAATGTCTGGCGTTGCTGTTTGCTGCCGACAGGCTTGATCATAACAACAATCTGGTCATTCCTGCTCTGGAGCAGGGAAATTATGTGATCTGTGACAGATATCTATGGTCTTCGTTTGCGTATCAGGGGATGAAAAATGATGAATCCTGGATTGGGGAAATTAATCAATATGCGGTGAAACCAGACCTTACACTATTTATAAAAGTAAGCCCGGAAACATCGCTCAAGAGAATAGCTGCAGGAAGATTCCAGACTGAAATATTCGAAAACAGCGAGACGCTGCGGCACGTTGCAGATAATTACCAAAAGCTGTACAAACAGTGGCAAAAAAATGGGGAATCGGTTGTGGAAATCAATGGGGAAAAGGAGCCGGAGCTGGTTCAGAAAGACATCATTGCGGCTTTCCAATTATATTTCCCGGAGTAAGTGTTATTAATTTTTGAAAAGGACACAAAATATAAGGAATGCCAGTCTCTTTGAGGCTGGCATATTAAATGTATATGGAATACTGAAAAATGAATTTTACGTTGCGTGTTAATGAACGATTTTTGCAATTTTGGGAAGCCAGTTTCTTTGGAGCATCAGCTGCTCCAACCGGTAAGCCCAATCAAATCCAATGTTTAGTTCCTTGCGGAGACGATTCCCAATTTCCAGGTGATAGCTTTGATTAATGGCTGTCAATAAGGCCATTTGGCTGGAAGCGCTCATTTCCAGCAGCAGCAGCGCAATTTCCATATCACTGAAGTGTAAGCGGTCTGGGATGTCCTGGTATTCTTCCAGGGACCGTTCGGGAAACTGTATGGTTGGCAGCGTGACATCCTCGGATTGTAAAAAATCCTCACTCATTTTGACAGTTCTTTCTACCAATGCATCCAGTGCATCTTTAAGCAGTATTCTGAGTTCAGGATCTTCAGCATGATTATACAGAATAGTAATAACTGAGGCTTGAAAACGACCCATCAAAACAATCTGATACTGCAAACCTGCCTCAATATAATTAGCAGGTTCGTGATCCATCATATTTTGAACAATGGAATGGCTCTTGGCGGTCGCTTTTTCCAGAATATTCATCGTTAAATCCTCCTTTTTATTTATATAGTAGGTTTAACGATTTATCTGTTTTTATGCTTGAAAACAATAAATGCCGGGAAAAGTATATGATACTAAAAAAACACTGCAAGCACTTGCAATGTTAGTTTTCTAATGGTGCGCCCGGCAGGATTTGAACCTGCGACCTCCGGCCTCGGAAACCGTCACTCTATCCCCTGAGCTACGAGCGCAATAAAACTGCTACATTACTTTACTAAATAGAATTCTTTTTGTCAAGAATAATGTTAAAGAAAGCTTGGTACAAATTGTCGGAGAGAGCTTGGATGACTAGCTTAATTTGAGGTAAAACATGAACCTAAAAAAAATACCATGGCATTTTTTCAAAAGGTTTTTTGGAATCATTATGGGTACAGTGATTGTAGCTGTCAGCATTAATACATTGATCCTGCCTAACCAGATTGCTGACGGCGGAGTAACCGGAATCGCGATTCTGTTGCATTACCTGTTTCAATGGAATATTAGTATTCTGGTGGCACTTCTGAATATTCCATTATTCATTCTCGGTTACAAGTCAGTCGGCAGACAATTGTTTTATTGGAGTATACTTGGTGTGGGGACATTATCTGCTGCGCTGAAGTTTACAGATGTTTTGTCTCCGATAACAACAGATACGCTGTTGGCCTCTATTTTCGGGGGCGTCGTATCCGGTATCGGAATGGGCATCATCTTTCGCTGTCGCGGTTCATTAGGCGGTACCGATATCCTGGCGATCGTGTTGAATAAAAGAATCCAATTTAGTGTCGGACAGATCATCTTAATTCTCGACGCGGTTGTCTTTATCGGAGCTGCACTGATCTTTAGCCCGGAAATGGCCATGTATGCGATGATTTATATGTTTATCGCTACCAAAGTGATAGATCTCGTCCAGGTTGGGTTGGATTATTCCAAGAGTGTTATGGTCGTCACAGAAAAGCCGGACAAGATTGCTGAGGATATCATCCATCTCGTCGGCAGAGGCGTAACGTATCTTCAAGCTGAAGGGGCTTATTCGCGCTTTCAAAAGAGGGTGGTCTACAGTATCGTAAATAGAGCACAGTTGACCCAGGTCAAAGAAATCGTCCACAAATATGACCCGGATGCTTTTGTGGCCATCGGCGATGTTTCCGAAGTCGTTGGCGAAGGGTTCCAAAGTTGGAAAGGGCATTAATAGATCGATTCGTACATCCCGTTTTCGAATAAAGGTAGATATTAGTTTACTCGGGTTAGTCTCCATAATGGATGGCCGCTTTCGGCTGTTGTGCCATCCGTGGCACAAAAAGCCGCGCTGCGCAATCCATTCTCCGCTTGGCGCCGGCCATCCATTACGGAGACCTAGTCTGGAGTCATGGAAGTGTCTTTTGGAGCTAGCATCAATTTCGGATCGTTATTCTAGTAAAACGTTCTTAAAATAGCCCGCTCAAATAATGGGCTACATTATTGCATGCAGACCTGCTTGAATAATCCTATGATTAGTCTGCGTGCCACAGTTCCGCGACGAGTGAAGCCTGGATGGCGCAGCGCGGCCTTTTGACGGCCACGGATGGCCTAATGCCGCGGTGCCATGGATGGCAAGGAGCGGTGTGTCAGGAGGACACAACGGACGAAAGCGGTATTGTGGCACGCAGACTAGCCCTAACATACTAGTCTTGTAATGTAAAGAGGGTTATGTCGACAGATTTAGCGAGTAAATTGAGAACGCGATACAAGTGCTCATTACAGGCTCGAACCAGGCGGCCAGCTCTCCTGGGCATTGCTGAGCAGCTTGCCGACCGTCACAATTTCATAGTTCTTCTCTTTGAGCATTTTCAAAACAGTGGGGAGTGCCTCGGGCGTATCCGGCGCGGAATCAGAAGCGTGGAAGAGGATAATGTCGCCGGGGGAGGCTCCTTTATTTTTGGAGCGTCCGTTCATCACATAATTGACGATTGCGTCGGCTCCGGGCCTTTTCCAGTCCAGGGAGTCTACACTCCATTGGATGACTTTGTAGCCTCTCTTGTTTGCAACCGAGATGACCTGGTTGTCATAAGCCCCGTTCGGAGCGCGCAGCAGAGTAATTTTTTGGCCGCTTAAACGTTCTAGGACTTCTCTGGAAGTATCGAGCTCCTTCATGAGAATATCAGCTGTCATGGTGTTTAAATCAACATGACGCCGCCCGTGGGAGCCAATTTCGTGGCCGTCTGCGGCAATTTGCTTGACTAACTCTGATTTTATTTCGGCCCATGGAGATGAAAGAAAGAAAGTGGCCTTGATATTTTCTTTTTTTAGGATATCCAAAATCGGCTGCACATTTTCTTCGCCCCAGCTGATATCAAAAGTAAGCGCAACCTGCTTCGTTTCGGTCTTGACGGAGTAAATCGGCTTTAAATTTCCGGTAATAACGGATATAGCCTGCTCTTTGTTTACGGCCAAAACCGCAATTAGCATCAGCATCACGATCCCCACCGCCAACTTTTTCCTGTTCACCACAAAGACGTTCATTGTTTATCCCCCCTTAGAACCATGCTTATTCCGGGGGGGCGTAAATCATGATAAATATAAAAATGGAAGCGTCGATAAAGACGCTTCCATTCAGTATTTAAAGTTCAGATAGCAAATATTGTCCGCCACGCATCGCGGTGGTATTACTTGGGCCAGCGGACCCCAAAAATGATTTCCAACAGATCAATCTTGAAAATGATTCTGAGGAGAAGGTGCAATACCAATAAAGAAATGAAAATGACTACAGCAACCTTGATGATCCAAAAGCCGATACTCAAGATGATGGCGAGCAGCGGTTTTAAAATCAGGTAGGCTAGATAAATACAGAGTATAAAAATCAGAATTTTAGCTATGATCCATAGAATATTTTGTGAAGATGGGTCTTTGGTGCTCATTACAATCCCTCCTGCAGGATAATTTACTTCATTGTTTTCAATGATAAGAGCAAAAACATTCATTGCACCGGTTTGCTCCGTTAGATTTAGTATAGCATATTATAGACCAAATGAAGTTGCTCGAACTCATATATTGTGAAGAAAATTCAGATATTGTAAAGAAAATTCGTATATTATAAAGAAAATTCAGGAGGGATACCATGGAGACCACACTGGAAATATGGAGGAAGTATCTTGAGAATGGAATCAAATGCTTGGGTGACGGAAAAACTGAAGAAGCTGAAAAAAATCTGCAGATAAGCCTTCTTAAGGCTGAAGCGCTGGAACTGCCGGTAATTGTTGCTTTTTCTCAGCGTTTGCTCGCAACGGTTCAGGTGAAAAATAACAAATTAGATGAAGCCGAGGCTGGATTTCGAAGGGCACTGGCCTGCTGCAAACAGCTGAATAACAATAAAGGGATTGCTGAAGCCAGGGCCGGACTAGCCAGCGTTTATTTCAACCAGGGGAAGAATGCCAAAGCCATTTATTTATATAAGCAGGCTATCAGGGACTATCCGAGAGAAGCATCGCCCCTGCGTTTGGCGGCCTTGTACTCTGATCTGGGCCAGGTTTATACAAAAATAAAAGAGTGGCAGGCTGCAGGAGAGTCTTTTCTGCATGCCGAAAATCTCTGCCGGGAACACGGTTATCTAAATGGGGAGGCAGATATCAGCCTCTGTTTGGGAGAAATCTATTACAGTCAGGCGCAGAAAATTGCTGCGCAGGGGAAATTTTACTATGCCGCGAAGATCTACGCCATGTTAGGCGAACAGGTTTCACTGGCTAATGCGCTGCAATATATCGCCTTCTTGTACTTTGAAAAAAATAGGCTGCCGGAAGCCCTGCTTTTACAACAGAGAGTTGTCGCGCTGTATTTGAAAAACGGCCGTGATCCTGAAATCAGTGAAAGTTATTTCATGTTAAGTAATCTTCTCCAATGTTCGAAACTACTGGATGAAGCAATCAGCAGTCTTGAGTTGTCCCTTCAATACCATCAAGGAAGCGAATTCGGCTTTGCTGTGCGCTATTACAGTCTCGCCATCCTGTTGATTATGAAACAGGATTATTCGGAGGCAAAAAAACAATATCTAGAAGCCCTAAAGTACTTTCAGTTCTTTGGTGACAGCTCCAAGATCGGCGAAATCAGTGAGGAATTAACATATCTTGTCCGCTACGAGGATACTTTGTTTCAGGAGAATCTGTACAAACTGCTCGGCAAAAGGTTTTATGACGAGCCGGAACTGCCAAAAGGAGAAGCAATGTTAAAGCTTGCTAATCTTTTGATGAAAAAAGGCAAAAATATGGAAGCGCTGCGCTGCGGTTGGATCGCACTGGTGTGCGCCAGGTCCCTGCAGGATGAAACTAAAGAAATTGAGCTGTTGATTCAAGATTTGTCCCAAACCATCAGATATGAGAAAAAAACCTCTCGGCCTTATCGGTAAAACAAAAATTATACTTTCAAAAGGACTGTGAAAAAAATTGGGAATAGGTTAGAATAGGTTATAAGCCAAAATAAGGTGGAGATGTTCCTTGAATCATAATGATCAGGTTCTGCTTGAAAGCTTTGAACGGATTTATTTTCTTTTAGAAAAAGAAGCCCAAAATTTAACGGAGATCAAATCAGCTTATGCCGAAAAAATTCGCCAGTGGGAGGATGAGATCAAAGCGTATGCGATGATGATAGAGGAAATCTCCGTTCCGGCCAGGTTTATTCTTGAGCATATCCTGTCCCTGAAATTTAAGTCCGGTCAGATGGCAGTTGAAGCTGAGAATATTACCCAGGGCCTTTCAGGAATAGGGGACATCCATGTGGAAAAGTTCGGAATTATCAAAATCTCCACTGGAAATTTACAGCTCAGCTGGCGCGATGAACTGTATAATTACTTATTTTATCCTGATAAGGTGGAATTGCGGACAAACGACGAAAGGACGACGATTAAACTGTTCTTTTCCCAGCAATTTGACGCGAAGGATATTCAAAGGTTTTCTGCGGTTACGGAAAGCCGTCAGCTGTTATATATTCACCCAGCATTGGAAAAGTATTTAGTACTAGAATAAAAAATTTAAAGAATTGGAGAGTGCTAAGGTTTGAATTATACGAAAGAAGATGTCTTACGAGAGGCGTATGAAAAAGGCGTAAAATTCATGAGACTCCAGTTTACCGATATTTTCGGAGTATTAAAGAATGTCTCTATTCCTGTAGAACAACTTGAGAAAGCCCTGGACGGAGAAATGATGTTTGACGGTTCTTCTATTGAAGGCTTTGTGCGTATTGAGGAGTCGGACATGTACCTGAGGCCCGACCCCGACACATTTGTCGTCTTCCCGTGGAGGCCTGCTGAAGGCGGGGTAGCGAGACTCATCTGTGATGTTTATAATCCTGACGGGACACCATTCAACGGTTGTCCGCGCAATACACTAAAAAAAGTACTGGCAGAAGCCTCAGAAATGGGTTTCAAATGCTACATAGGACCCGAGCTGGAATTTTTCCTGTTCCATGTCGACACGGAGGGCAGACCGACCCTGATTACCCATGATAAAGCCGGTTATTTTGACATGACACCGGTTGATCTAGGGGAGAGTGCCAGAAGAGATATGGTTCTGGCGCTAGAGCAGATGAATTTTGAAATTGAAGCCTCCCATCATGAAGTTGCTCCCGGACAGCATGAGATTGACTTTAAATATGCAGATGCCTTGGAAATGGCTGATAAAATGGTCACCTTCAGATTTGTCGTCCGGACAATTGCGCAGCGGCACGGGCTGCATGCGACATTTATGCCGAAACCGATCTTTGGGATCAATGGTTCCGGAATGCATGTCAACCAGTCTTTATTCAAAAATGGCAAAAACCTTTTCTATGATCCGGAAGGACCAATGAACCTTTCGAGCGAAGCGTATCATTATATTGCCGGTATTATGGAACATGCCAAGGCTTTCACGGCGATCACCAATCCTACGGTCAATTCGTATAAAAGGCTTGTTCCGGGCTATGAAGCACCTTGCTATATTGCCTGGTCGGGCCGCAACCGGAGTCCGCTGATACGTATTCCGGCCAAGAGGGGTTCTTCAACCCGTATTGAGTTAAGAAGCCCGGATCCTTCCTGCAATCCTTATCTGGCTTTAGCGGTCCAGATTAAGGCCGGACTGGATGGGATCAAACGGAAACTTAACCCGCCCGAAGCCGTTGATTTGAATATTTTTGCCATGGATGACAGGCAAAGAAAAGAGATGGGGATTGACTCACTTCCCGGAGACCTCAAAGAGGCTTTAACGCTATTAAGCAATGATGAAGTCATCAAAGATGCCCTCGGTGAGCACATCTATTCCCGATTTGTTACAGCAAAAACTGAAGAATATGACAGCTTCCGCATTGCCGTGCATAAATGGGAAATTGAGAGATATCTGGAAATATATTAGGCCAAAGCACGCGCAATGATAGATGGCTGAAATTGTCAATCTAGACAAGGGTTAGGGGTATATTCCTTAACCCTTGTTCTTCCCTAGGACCGCGTTCTCGAATTATGTTAGGACAAACATTAACATGAAAAATACAGTGAGTAAGTTATCTGCGCAGGGGGTATTCTAAACAGTGTTTATCAGCCAATTCAATCAATTAGCTTTTCAATATATAGAGAATTATGAAGTACAAAAGGCGCCCCCGGTTACGATAATTGCTGGTCAGGAAGGATTGGGCAAGACTCAGCTATTGAATTGTATCCTGCAAAAAATGGAACCGCAAAAGGTGAAGGCTGTCCTGATTGATGCGGATAAATTCTCGAAGAAATTTGCATTTGCGGCCCAAAACGGCAGTCTTAACGGTTTTCGCCATTCTATGCGTTCCAATGACCTTTTCCTGTTGGATAATATTAATGTGCTGCAAGGAAAAAAGAAAACACTTGAAGAACTGTTCCATACCGTAGATACCATTCTGGCGCAAGGTGGAAAGACGGTCATTACATATCAAGGCAGTACACTCAACTTTGACTTTTTAAATCAGCGGTTTGCATCAAGGCTTAAAAGCGGGTTTTTCCTTTATTTAAAGGATCCGGCAGCTGAAGAGCTCGAGCATTTCATCGCGTATCGTCTGACCGGGGACTTGTTTCAGGAGATCCGGCCCTGCCTGCCGGCACTTCTTTCCGGAATTAAAAATATGAAGCAGGCTGTAAAAATTGCTGAACAGTTGAAAAAAGACATTCAGCCGGCAAACTTTGCAGATGAGAAAATCCGCGTGCCTCAGTCCGAAAAATTATTTCACCTTCCCGGCATCGGAGAACAGGCTGATCTCGTCGTTTCTATCGTTTGTGAATGCTGCGGTCTGGAAAAAAACAAAGTCCTGGGCAGCACGAAAAAAGGGGAGATTGTGGAAGCAAGGCAGATGGTGTATCTCCTGCTGCATGAGATATTTCAGTATTCCTATCGCGATATTGCGTCCTACTTTCGAAAAAACACCGGAAGTCTGACAAACCAGTCCGAAAAGATACGGGAGAGTAAAAAGGTGTTGTTTGAAACTTTATGTAAAAAACTGTATAATGCTGAAAAGGAGAGATCTTATGGGCGCGGATAGCAAGGTTGCAGTTTTAACCAGCGGAGGAGATGCTCCCGGAATGAACACCGCCATACGGGCGGTTGTTCGCAAGGGCATTTACCATGATCTTCGGGTATACGGGGTTTTTCATGGTTATGATGGGCTTCTGCGCGGTGAAATAAAAGAAATGGAGCTTGGCTCGGTTGCAGATATTGTGCATCGTGGCGGAACGGTCCTGAAAACTGCCAGATGTGAAGAAATGTTTACGGCTGAAGGCCAGCGTCTGGCGGCAGACCAGCTGAAGGCCAAAGGAATCGAAGCGCTCGTGGTCATCGGCGGAGATGGTTCTTACCGCGGAGCAAAAAAACTTGCCGAATTGGGTATTAAAGTCATTGGCGTGCCGGGTACGATCGATAATGACATTGCCGGTACAGATTCAACGATTGGCTTTGACACGGCGGTTAACACTGTTGTTGAGGCCGTAAGCAAATTAAGAGATACCGCTTCGTCCCATGAACGAACTTTTCTAGTCGAAGTCATGGGCAGAAATTGCGGGGACATTGCCCTCCACTCAGGACTCGCGATTGGAGCGGAATCAATCCTGACGCCCGAAATCCCTTTTGATCTTCAGGAAATCAGTGAGAAACTGCTGCGGGGATATCGGAGAGGAAAAAATCATAGTATTATTATTTGTGCTGAAGGAGCAGGCGATATTCGTGAAATTGCTTCAGCGCTGAAGCAATATTCCGGATTGGAAAACCGAGTGACGATTCTTGGTCACATTCAACGAGGAGGAGCGCCCTCGGCATCTGATTCTTTACTCGGAGCAATGATGGGTGGCAAAGCCATTGAGGCACTGATAGAGGGAAAATCTGAGGTTATGATTTCTCATTTTCAAAATGAAATTGTGGACAGGCCGTTGGAGCTTGCTTTTAACGAAAAGAAAATGTTTAACCGTAAACTCTATGAGCTAGCTAACGAGCTGGCTATTTAACAACATACAAATATATAACTTTGCGAGGTGGGAAGAGAAGTGGAGACTGTTTTTGCCCTTGATATCGGCACTAGGGTCGTTATTGGACTTGTAGCGCAAAAGAGTGAATTGGGATATGAAGTCATAGCCAGTGCGCGGACAGAACATACGCAAAGAGCAATGTATGACGGACAGGTTCACGATGTGAACGAAGTTGCTAAAGCCGTGTCATTTGTAAAGAATGAACTTGAGCATAAATTAAACCGCAAATTGACAAAAGTAGCTGTGGCAGCAGCAGGCAGGGCGCTTTGCACCGAAATGGCGACGGTCTCGAGAGAGGAAGTTCTGCCGATACACTGGGAACAGGAAGAAGTCTTGGCCATGGAAATGGAAGCTGTCCAGAAGGCCATGAAGAAAATCTCAGCTGAAGAGACAGACAATATCCTATTCTACTGTGTCGGATACAGTACGGTGAAGCAGCTGCTCGAAGATCAGCAGATTACTACTTTGGTCGGGCAAAGAGGGAAAAAAGCAGAAATTACAGTTATTTCTTCATTTTTACCGAGGACGGTTGTCGATGGTCTTATTGCAGTTTTAGCAAGGGCGGGGCTTGAGATGGCCAGTTTGACGCTAGAACCAATTGCCGCTGGACTGGCTGCAATTCCCGGAGATATGAGAAGACTGAATCTGGCCCTCGTGGATATGGGGGCAGGGACTGCAGATATAGCATTAACCAAGGAAGGTACCTTCTTTGCCTATGGTATGGTGCCAATGGCCGGTGATGAGGTCACAGAAGCAATCTGTTCCAATTATTTGGTCGATTTTCAGGAAGGCGAAAGGATTAAAAAACAGCTGAACGGGAACGATCCAAATCCAAACAGCCTGATTAACATCGTCAATTTCTTCGGAGTCAGGTCCTCTGTCACACGTCAGGAAGTTCTGGATGTCATTAAACCGACCGTTCAGGTGATTGCCGAAAGGATCGGCGGAGAAATCCTGCTGCTGAATAACAGCTGTTCACCCCAGGCCGTGATCATGGTTGGGGGAGGTAGTCTTACCCCATTGATGGGAGATATTTTGTCCAAGGTGATTAATCTTTCCCGAGGCAGAATCGGCATTCAGGTTCGGGAAAGGCTGTCCGCGGTCTCCGGTCAGGAAGAAAATTTATTCGGTTCGGATGTCATTACGCCGATTGGAATTGCGATCTCGGCGCTGGATAATAAAGGTCTCCATTATTATGCAGTTAATGTGAACAATACGAATATTCCGTTGTTTGAACTACAGCTTGCTACGGTAGCGGAAGGACTTCTGGCGGCAGGCGTTCAGCCGAAAACGTTTTTCGGGCGTCCTGGATCGGCGCTGATCTATAAGCTAAACGGAGAGATTCAGGTTATCAAAGGAGAGTTGGGAAGTCCCGCGATGATTACAGTCAATGACCAGCCAGCCAAGCTAGACCAGAGGCTTAATCAAGGTGACGTGGTTACCTTTATGCCGGGTCATTCAGGAGAAGATGCCAAAGCGCAGGTCAAAGATATCATTTTCCGGTCTGCAGCAAAGAGGATTGTCTGGAATGGCAAGGAAGAGGAATTCAAGCCGTTCATCTATCTGAATAATAAACCGGCTGACGAAGAAGACTGGCTTGAGGATGGCTGCAGCCTGCTCGTAAAAAAGAATGAAACGCTCTATGATTTACTAGCCATAAAAGGCATTAATATCAATAAAATTAACAAAAAGAGAATTAGAGTCAACAACCAGCTCCGAGAACTGGTGTCGGATCTGGAGATTATCGTTAATGATTACCCTGTAACCAAAGACTGTATTATTAATAATAACGACCGTGTCGATATTCTTGAGAAAAAAATATTAATCAAGGATCTGGCGCTGGAAGCCGAACCAATGATTTTTACGGTTAACGGAGAAGCGTTCAGTTTACCGCCGTTTGAAGCAAAGGTCTACTTCAAAGGAAGGGTCATACAAGAAGATGAGCCTATCGAAGACGGTATGGAAATTAGAGTGGAAGGTTTTTCGCGCAAACCCATTTTGTCGGAACTATTTCCGTATATCAATCTTGCTGAAAACTCAATTTCGGGCGGAAAACTAGAAATGCAGGTCAATGGCAGTGAAGCTCATTTTACGACCGAACTGAATCAGGGAGACCGAATTGTCGTCAACTGGATCAACAAATTTGCGCTCGCCAAATAAAATAAAAAAGAAAAACCCCCGGCTGGGGGCAATAGGCCAAGGGCCTAGGTGGAAAGGGTTAAGGAGTATACACCTAATAGTATAGTGGGAAACAGCCGTACTTGTCCTGTTTTTTCACTCAATAGCGTGTTCTGGAGGGTGAACAGTTTAGGAGAGCGGTTTAACGCACCACATGGAACGTACCACATAGATCACATTATTTCTTCGTCAAGACTCCGATACTGCCACCGATCGCACCGGATATGGGACTAATCAGGACTTTCTCGAGCAGTATTTTCCAAGAAGGATCACCTGTATAGAAAATGTAATAGATTAATATGGTAACCACAAAAAAACCGATTCCGATAGCCAGCCCGTACAGAAGCCCTCTTGCTCCGGATTGATACGCAATGTAAAAACTGGCGATGAATACGCCAATTCCAGCAGTGAGCAGCGAGTAAAGAACAGATTCCTGCACCGAAGTAAAAAAGTAGACCAGACTCAAAACAACGGTGAGCAGAAATGAGATGACGATGGCCAGCGCTATACCTTTGGTGACTAATGACAGCTGAAACGGTTTTGACATACGGCAGCCTCCTTTTTCTCCAATTTCTGTACACCATATGCTTGGCCCATATAACTTATGACTTAAAAGTTAAGACAAAGATTGAAATAAAAAAGGTTTAGGGAGAAGGCGATCACAATGAAAAAAATGATTCCAGATTTTAAAAAGATGAGCGAACAGGAGAACAAGATTACAATGCTGACGGCCTATGATTTTCCGACGGCGCAAATCATGGAAAAAGCCGGTGTCGATGTGATTCTTGTGGGTGATTCGCTTGGGATGGTCGTATTAGGATACGACTCAACAGTTCCGGTAACGATGGAGGATATGCTGCATCATGCCAAAGCTGTCCGCCGGGGTGCTCCGAATACTTTTATGATTGTGGATATGCCTTATCTGACCTATGCGAGGCCTAAAGATGCGCTGCGCAATGCCGGAAGGCTGATGCAGGAGGGTGGAGCCGACGCTGTCAAACTCGAGGGCGGGGAGGAATACCGCGAAATTATCAGCTTTCTGACCAAAGCCGGAATTCCTGTTGTCGGCCACATTGGTTTAACGCCTCAAACGGCCGGCCTATTGGGTGGATATAAAGTCCAAGGAACAGAAATACACAGCGCTTCCAAACTTTTGCGTGATGCCGGAATTCTGGCTCAAGCCGGTGTTTTTATGCTGGTCCTGGAAGCAATACCGGCGCAGCTCGCAGCAAAGATCACACAGTCAATATCCGTGCCGACCATTGGCATAGGTGCCGGGAATCAATGCGATGGCCAGGTCCTGGTTATTCATGATATGATTGGCGTTTCAGATAAGACTGTGCCGACCTTCGTCAAACGATACGAAATGATCGAGCCTCTGATCGTTGACGCTGTGCAAAAATATTGCGCGGAGGTCAAAGATGCAGCTTTTCCTTCCGACATACATTCTTTTTCCATGAAAGAAGACGTCTTAAACAAGCTGACGTAACGGAAGAGGAATTATTAAATTTTTGAAATAGTTTATGCCGGTTTTATATTATACTTAAAAAATATATAATTTTTTACAATTTAAGTGAAATTAATCATTAATTTATGATATAATACAATAAACTATTTCGTTGTTTTATTTTGCTTGGAAGGATGAATAACATTGAAATTGAAGGATAAGACGTACAATAAGTTTTTGGAATTTTTTGAGAAAGTGTCCAAGAAACATGATGAAGACCAGTTTGAAATTGCTTATTCCGAAATACAACGTGAAACAGGCGTAGCAAGTATTACCCTAAAGAAAGCACTAAAAGTGCTGGAAGACGATAAGGTTATTGAAATCAACCAAGGAAGAAACACCCGATACGGTAAGATTAGGTATTTAAATAAATCGGATTCTAATTCCAAAGATCCCGCCCGTAAAACAAAAATGCTTACTTTAGTGGATGATGGAACGGCTAATCCTGGGACACTCCATCAGATTAAGAATATGTCCAGTCTCATCGAACAGCTGCGGCAGAGGGTACGTACCCAGGAGATGACCATCTCTGTGATTTTGGACAGACTTGCTGATTTGGAAGATAGAGTGCATCGCTAAAACATATTGGTTTTCCAGTTGTTTCTAGAGGATTTTTCTTCACCTTGGTGATATAATATCTATGATGCTGCTCTGTTTGTATGGACTATCATGGTTTTGATCCTATTTTTTTCCCGGGAACTGAGTAGTGGCAGGTTGTGTACATCATACTTTGCAAAAAAGAAGATGGAAAGATCTGTCTAGGTGCCCACCTGCATGTGCAGGGTCAGAAAACCAGATGTCTAACGGCAAAGCGGGAAGAGGATGTCCAACGGATATCCTCTTTATAATTTATGAGGAATTTTATGGAGGAAAAAGTGTCTAATTCTAAGTTTCTGGCTATGATTCCGTTAATGGTTTTAATATTGTTTGAGACGGTCTCCCGTGGAAGTTTTGTCCATACACTGATCTGGGCAGTATGCGAACCGAATCAATTTGTTGCCACGTATGCTATGCTGTTTGGACTGATTAATGCTTTTTATCTTTTGCCCCGGCGTTTATACCTGTCCATGGCAGCAGTCATTCTAACCGGCCTTTCCTTTATCGCACTGGTCAGTAGGGAAAAGCTACTCCTACGAGGAGAGCCTTTGCTGCCCTGGGATTTAAACCTTGGAAAGGAAGCTGCGAACATTTCCCAGAGCTTTCAGGATCTGCCAATCGCTTTTATGTTGGGACTCGTGATTTTACTTATCGCTTCGCTCATCCTGATCATTCGTTACATACCAACGGAAAAGTACCTTTCGGCTCAAAAAGTCCCTATTGCGGTACTGTCTTTTCTCTTGCTGTTTAATCTGGTTGCCCATACTTCTATGCAAAAGACCTTCAACTGCCGGCTTGTAAACTGGAGCCAGCAGTCCAATTACGAAGAAAATGGCTTGATTATCGGCTTTATGCTGAATTATAAGGCCTATTCGGATGATGCTCCGGCTTCTTACCAAAAAGAAGAAATTGAAAAGATCATTGCTCAGACCAAAACTGATTACACGGTTGATCCGGATTTTACCCCAAATGTTATTTTTGTACAAAGTGAGGCTTTCTGGGATCCGATGCTGATGAAAGAAGTAAGCTTCAGCGAAGATCCAATTCCGTATTTTCATTATCTGCAAAAAAATTATTCAGGCGGAACGATGCTCGCACCTGTCTTTGCCGGAGGAACGGTAAATACGGAGTTTGAAGTCTTGACAGGATATTCCTGCCAGTTTCTCCCCGCAGGGATCATTCCATATGTCCAATACGCAACCAGGGAAATGGATGCGCTGCCCGCGATCTATAAAAGGCAAGGTTATGAGGCTACGGCGATTCATACCTACCATAACTGGTTCTACCGCCGCAATATTGTTTTCGAAGAGATGGGATTTGACAAATTTATCAGCAAGGAATTTTTTGCTGATCCGGAGAAGAAAGGGACTTACATCCGCGATACCGAGCTCACGAAGAAGATTCTGCAGCAGCTCGGACAGAATGATAAACCCGATTTTATCTATGCGATTTCTATGGAGGCTCATGGACCTTATGCGGAAAAACCTAATGCCGGAAATACGATTCAGGTTCAGGGCAACTTTTCAGCCAAAAGTAAAATACTACTGGAGAATTACGTTAATACGATCTCTGACGTTGATCAGTCCCTAAAAGCATTGATTGAAGGCCTAAAGAAGATTGATGAACCAACGATTGTTGTTTTTTATGGAGACCATTTACCTTTGCTCGGCAATAGTTCTGAAGTGTACCAAGAAGCTGACTTTTTTCAGGACGGAGGAAGTTACAGCGATTATTTAAACAAATATACGGTGCCATTTGTTATCTGGGACAATTTCTCTACCCAGAAAGATAAAAACATCCGCATTTCTTCGAGCTTTTTGGGGCCTTATATTCTGGAAAAAAGCAAAAAAGAAGGAAATACCCTGATGGATTTCCTTTATTCCTTATATGAAAAAGGGTCGAACGTGATGGCCGCCGCGCATTATCAGAAGAATGAAAAAATCACCGAAGCAGAATCCGCGGACTATGAAATGTTGCAATATGATTCCTTGATTGGCAATGCGTATGTCTATGAGCTTAAACCACAGGATAAACCGGTTCAGAATGCTTTGTACCTGCTTGGAGAGCGTTTTCCCAAGATCAAAAAGGTCCTTCGTCTGAGTGAAAATGTGATTCAGGTTCAAGGGGAAAACTTCCTGCCGGATTATCAAATTTATATTGATGATAACCTGGTTAAAACGAAGTATGTAAGTAATACTGTCTTAACAGCCACCATGCCGAAATCAATCCAGAATGAGACTGAGCCTGTCAACCTTCTTCTAAAGATGATCGACAGCCTCGGTAATGTTATTTCGGAATCAAATACGTATTCATTCTCGTGTACGGAAGGTGCCTCCATCGATGCCAAATAAGTATAAGTACAGCGTATTTTAAATAAGTTAATAGTCAGACTAAAGTATTTGCGGCCTGTCTGCATACCACAATTCCGCTTTCGGCCGTTGTGTCATCCTTGACACGCCGCTCCTTGCCATCCTTGGCATCGCGACATTAGGCCATCCGTGGCCGTCAAAAGGCCGCACTTCCCCTCCTTGCTCCGCTTGACGCTGGAACTGTGGCACGCAGACTTGCCCTACATATGGTTTTATATAAGGATAGGAACGAGAAATACTGATTAAGGTGTACTATTAGCCCATTCTTCATCAAATAGCGCTGTAACTTTTTTTGCAACAGCAGGAGAAGGAACCGTTAAAGAACCTTCGTGATTGATGACAAAAGAATAATACGTCCAGGCAGAATTGGAAACAAACAACGTTGTCTGGTCAAAAATACCGAAATTTGCTCCCATTGTTTTTTTGTCAGGTTGATTATAATAGCGCAATTCAATCTGGGCATCCTTTAATTCCTGGATGGCATCGGGCGAGGTAATCGCACTGGAAAGGCTGACGATCACTTTAACGTTACAGCCTCTTTTTTTTGCCTCTACCAGAGCATCGATCGTATCACTTTCGCTCAATTGTTCAGTTTCAATCCTGATCTCAGATGTAGCAGCGTTGATTAAATTAAGAAGCTGCTGTTTGACGTTGACCGTAATAGCAAAGGTAACATTGTCTTCCGGCAAATCATAAGTATCCGGTAAATCAAGAGACATTGTCGTCGTATAGGTCCAGTCTTTGCCGAAGGATTTGTCCATGACACCAACAGAGTCTCCGGATAGTTTAACAGCCATGCTGTGCGCATCGAAACCTTTGGTGGTCCAGTCACTTCCGTAAAAAACAGCTGTTTTATGATCAATAACCATATAGCGTACTCTCTGGAACTGTCCTTTTTCAGCAGGATAGTACTGGACCGATATGTTTTCATTTTTGAGTGTTTTAATGGTTGAGGTATTATCTCTCTGCCATTGGTCGAGCAGCAGTCTAACTTCGACGCCCGAACGCGCTTTGGTAATCAGCAAATGAATGATTTCCTGATCATTCAGACTGGACAGCTCAATATAAATGGATTGTTTAGCCTGATTGATTACATTCAAAGTCAGCGGACGGATCGCAGCTCCGTTTATATAAATCGCACCAGCTGGCAAGTTTGATACTGGATTGGATTCTTCATCAGCGGAAAACGAGAATATTTTACTGCATCCGGACATCGTCGGTATTGCTATCAGGACGATCATGAGGATGATTAGGAAGGGTACTTTTGTTTTGGACAAAATATCAGCCTCTTTACCAATAAATTGAGCTTTGGCAACTCTTATCTTATTATACATATTTTTAGAAATAAATAACGAAAAAAATAATTCCAATTGGAAAAATATCTAATTGAAAGGCTATTTGATGAGCGGTTTTCCAACTAACCAAAAGGTAAATTATGGGGGAGAGAAGAATAACTATTTAGTACCTCGTCAACCGCAGGGAGCCGCAAGACAACGCTGAATTACAAGAAATCTGCCGACAGGAGATTTAGGGTTGATCTGGCACGAGTCTGATTTTATGTTTAGGGGTGTTGATATGGAAAATAGCTTGCGTCTCAAGACAAAACTGCAGATTAATTGGCTGCTTTTTATGGGTGAAGAACAGCAGGCTCTAGAAATCCTGTTTAGAGTCTTAAACACAGAAAATATCTCCGGTGCCCTGTATCTGACAGAGGTGAAAACACTGATTGATCATAAGGTTTTCAAGGAAGCTCAGGCCTATTTGGAAGCAGCAATCATCTATTGCGAAGAGCCCGGACAGCTTGCCGAAGTGCATTTTTTACTGGCCCGCTGCTGCCATGGACAGGGATTCGTCAATGATGCTTTGATCCATCTTGAAAATGCGCTTCAGATGGAAGCAAACAGTACATACTGGAATCTGCAGACGGATTGTTATCTCGAACTTGGGGAATGGCAGGAAGCTATTAATTGTCTGGATAAGTCTCTTCGTTCCTCACCTGGAGATGCTAATATCCTTTTTCGACTTGGCAGCATCTATCAGTTCCAGGGGCAGTACAGGGAAGCCTTAAACTGTTTCAGCGGCTGTTGTAAAGTGAAGCCGTATCAGCCGGAATTCTGGGAAATGAAAGCGGAAATGCAGCTGAAAATGAATCAGACCGAGGATGCGGTTGAATCTTTCTATAAAGCGATTAAATATGGGGGGCATTTCAGCCTGATGTCCAGGCTGGCCTACTGCTATGCGCGGACAGGCCAACAGAGCAAAGCCCGGAAGCTGTTCCAGAAAGTATTAAAACATGACCCGGATGATCTTGATGCTCTATGCAATCTGGCTGGCATTTACCACGAGCTTCAGCAGGATGACCAGGCTTACCGATTACTCAGAAAAGCCTATACACTGAAGAATAATGACATCTTGCTGCTGAATAATTTAGGCTTTATCTGTTTTCAGCTCGGAAGAACGCGCAAAGCAATTGATTATTACCAGAATGCCCTGAAAATTGATCCGGAAGATAAAACGGTGCTCTATAATTTAAGTGTCTGCATGACCGAAAAAGGGCTGTGGGACGACGCCAAAATTATCCTGGAACGGCTGGTTTCCATGGACAGCAAAAACAGCGCGGCCTGGATCCTGCTTGGGAATACGTATGAAGAAATGTCCAACACGAAGGTGGCAGTCGACTGTTACAATAAATCTTTTGGTTTAACGGTTAAAAAAGCCATTTAGGTTGGTTGAGTACTAGACTTCCCAAAGAGGTTTAATTATCATCTGTTTTCTGGTACAATCAAAGAAACGTTTTTGGGAGGCATTACCATGGCAGACTGGAATCCAGAGGCCTATTTAAAATTTGAGAAAGAAAGATCCAAACCGTCACGTGATTTAGTCAGCCGTATTAAGCTTGAAAAGCCTGAAAACATCCTGGATGTGGGCTGCGGTCCGGGTAATAGCACCCGTGTTTTAGCAGAAAGATGGAAGAATGCGGCGATCACAGCCATTGATAATTCACATGCCATGCTTGAAATTGCCAAAACCACAAACCCGTTAGTGCGTTGGTTATTACGGGATGCCGGACAGGACATTTCCGATTTGGGCCAGTTCGATCTCATATTTTCCAATGCGGTCTTCCAATGGATTCCTGATAATGACCTTCTTATCTCCAGACTGTTTGCAATGCTGGAACCCCGCGGCATATTAGCCGTCCAAGTTCCGTTTGTCAATGAAATGCTGATTCATCAGTTGCTTTTAGACCTGGTAGCCTCTGCAAAGTGGTCCGGTTATTTTGATCACATTGCGATTCCTTATAAGGTCCATACTCCTGAATATTATTATGATGTCCTCTGTGAATTAACACCGGAAATCGAATTATGGGAAACCAGGTATTATCATTTGATGAACAGTTATGATGATATCCTGGATTTGTATCGAAGTACCGGGTTGAGACCCTACCTGGATTGTCTTCATGAAGACAAAATGCAAAAAGAATTTGAGAGTGATCTGATGTTGGAAATCATGAAGTATTATTCCGGCTCCAAAGACGGTAAAATTTTATTTACCTTTGACCGCGTATTTTTTACAGCAACACGGTAATTGATTAGCATTGACATTAATTTGGAGAAATAAGCAGAAAAAGTCGCATAGTCAAAATATGCGGATGATAGCGGGACGTATCGAGACTTAAGCTACGTCTCTTATTTTTTGTGCCGTAATTAGCTGAGTAGGCATAGTCTGATTAGGGAATATCAATTTTGTTCCGTTCTGTTGTTTTCTTTACTTATATCCGTAGATTTGTTAAAGTTAATTTAAAGTAAAAGGGGGCTTTTTAGCATGAAGTTAGTCAAGGAAAAAGACTTGCCGGGGATCGGTAAAAAGTATCAGCTGGACACCCGGTCTGGAGATAAGCTGGTTGTGATCGTTCATGATGACGGGCGCCGGGAAATGTATCACTATTACCTCGAGGATCCGAACGAATCGATCTCAATGGTAACACTTGACGATGAAGAATCACGTTGCATTGCCTCTATTCTGGGCGGAATGGCCTATCGCCCCAAAGATCTGGATACCGTTGAGGTAGCCATCGGGGATATGGTACTTGAATGGTACAGGATTGAAACGGGGGCTTATGCGATTGGTAAATCAATCGGTGAGATGCAGGTCCGGAAGCGGACCGGCGGGACGATTATTGCGATGGTGAAAAAAGACCAAAATAAAACGATTAATCCCAATCCCGACATCGTTCTTCAGGAAGGTGCAACGATTGTCATCCTAGGAGAAAAAGAACAGGTGAAAGCTGCAAAAGCGCTTCTGTTTCACGGGAGTGTTCATTAATGGAGCATTTGGTACTGGAAGTTGGTCTCGCTCTGGCCTTGTCGGCCTTAGCAGGGATGATAGCCGGTAAATTGCGGATCTCCATTGTGCCTATTCTGATTATTGCGGGGATGGTTGTTGGACCCCAAGCTCCTCATATCGGAGTATTTGATTTCAGGTTTATTCAGTCAGCCGCACTAATTGACTTTATGGGAAAGATGGGTGTTTTATTTTTACTTTTCTCTCTCGGATTAGAATTTTCGATCAAACAGCTGATGGCATCGGGATCGTCGATTCTACGCAGCGGCCTCATCTACATGCTCATCAACTTTTCTGTTGCGCTGTTGTACCCATTGCTTTTAGGCTGGCCCGTTAAAGAGATCCTGGTCGTAGCAGGGATGATGACAATTTCGTCAAGCGCTATTGTGGCCAAAGTCATTGTTGAGTTAAAACGAGCTGCGAACGATGAGACAGAAATTATCCTAGGGCTGATGATGTTTCAGGATGTGTTTGTAGCAATCTATTTATCTGTTGTCTCTGGTTTGGTTCTTTCCGGTTCAACTTCGACTGTTACAGTCCTGCTTACAGCAGCTGTTGCACTTGGATTTATCGGGGCATTTTTGTTTTTGGGCCATAAGCTCGTTCCATGGCTGAACCGCCGGCTAAATATTCCTTCGGATGAGACATTTTTACTGGTGACTTTTGCGGCGGTGACGTTGATTGCGGGGATTTCCGAAACCCTGAATATTGCCGAGGCCATCGGAGCAATGCTGCTCGGACTGGTACTGGCGGAGACGGAGCATCGCGAGCGGATTGAACATATTATTGTTCCTTTTCGTGATTTTTTTGGCGCATTATTCTTTTTCAGTTTTGGTCTGAGCATCGATCCTTTCGCGCTGGGGGGCGCTGTTTGGCCGGTTCTTGGCGCAGTGCTGCTGACGCTTCTTGGCAATACGGTTGCTGGGTTTATAGCCGGAAGAAGAGCCCGGTTGTCGCATCGCGCTTCGCTCAGGATTGGCTTAACGATCCTGTCACGTGGTGAATTTTCAATTATACTTGCCACACTGGCCCTATCAGGAGGCTTACTAGGAGTCCTGCAACCGTTTTCTGCCTTGTATGTGCTCATTCTCGCTATATTGGGCCCCATACTGACCAAGGAATCCAGTCTGGTATATAAATTAATTGGACCAATCCTTAAATGGCCGGAGCTGCCTGAAAAACGCAGGTTGAAACTTTAGAAAAGTAAAATTTTGATAATAATGTCGATTAAAATTGCGTATCTGAAAAAATAGTACAAAAATAATTTGGTCAAATCGAAAATAAATGATACAATTCAAGTTGACCTATTTATAAAATATTCCGCTAATTTACACCATTATAGGAGGCGATCATGATGGCTATAGATCATGCAAAAATAGAACGAGCTGTAAGGGATATTTTGGAAGCGATTGGAGAGAATCCGGAAAGAGAAGGACTTAAGGATACTCCTAAAAGAGTTGCCAGATTTTATGAGGAAGCTTTTGCCGGACTTCATGAAGATCCGAGCAAGAACCTGTCTGTATTGTTTTCAGAAAAACATGAGGAAATGGTACTGGTTAGAGATATTCCGATTTATTCAATGTGCGAGCACCACCTGCTTCCTTTTGTTGGACAGGCCCACATTGCGTATATACCGAGACACGGCAAGGTGACAGGATTGTCGAAGCTGGCCAGAGTTGCCGAAGACTACGCCAGAAGGCCACAGTTACAGGAAAGGTTGACGAGCCAGATTGCGGGTACTGTGAATGATATGCTTAATCCGCGGGGTGTTATTGTCGTCATTGAAGCTGAGCATATGTGCATGACCGTACGCGGAATTAAAAAACCAGGCGCGCAGACCGTTACATCAGCAGTTAGAGGAATGTTTGAAACCAGTGCTGCTACTAGGGCAGAGGCCTTTTCATTAATTATGGGCAGACGCTAGTCCCAATCTAAGAATAATTTTTAGAATAATTTAATACCTATTTTGGGTTGGTCGGTATGTTACAATGCCGCTATTCGGCAGATTGTGCCCCTCGGGTACAAACAGCTGCGTTACTGTGCTTGATGCGGTAATTTGTAGCAAATCGGCCTTCTAATGGGTATAATGCTTATATAATTTTTTAATGTTTTGTACTAGTCTGATTAATTAGCTGGTCTGGAAATAAGCGACAAAATGACGGAGGCTAGTTTGCATGAAAATCCTGCTGACAAATGATGATGGTTATTTTGCTGCCGGTCTCAGGACCATGTATGATGTTTTGGCGGCGAACCATCAGCATGAGATCTATGTTGTGGCTCCGGAAGGGCAACGATCAGCTGTTGGACGATCTATCACCTTGTTTCAGCCAATCTTCGTAACCCATCATTCCTTGCCGGACAATCATATTGGGATATCGGTCAACGGCACACCGACAGACTGTGTCAAACTGGCGATACAGGGGGATATTCTTCCTGCTAAGCCGGATTTAATCATATCCGGAATTAATCACGGACCGAATCTCGGTTCGGATGTATTCTACTCTGGTACTGTGGCAGCTGCAATGGAGGGCGCCCTGTTAGGGATACGTTCCATAGCGGTATCGCTTGCGAATTATGATTACGAAGACTATATGCCAAGCGCTTTGCTCATCAAACGCTTGATTGATACGAACAGCCCCTTACTTCAGTATCAGAGCGGCCTGCTCAATATTAATGTGCCGCCCTGCGACAGAGAGGAATGGAAGGGGAAAAAAGTCACGAAACTAGGCAGGTCTGTTTATGACAATGCGTTCGAAAACAGAAAATCTCCTTATGGCAGAGAGTATTATTGGATCACTGGAACGCTCGTTTTTGAAGAAGAACAGGATACTGACCTTAGGGCAATTCAGGAAGGGTATGTTTCGGTTACGCCTTTACACTGTGACCTGACCGATTATGAACGGTTAAAGACCATGGAAAATTTACTATAGGGAGGAGAAATGTATGGGCTTTTGGATTTTCTTCTTTTATTTTGCTGTGTTTATTATTATTTTCTGGCTGAGTCGAGAAAAAGGTGGGAAGAATAATCTTAAAAAATTATTTATCATTCCGATTGTTCTTGCTGTCATTATTACGCTGCTGTCCGTGGTGAAAATTTATTTTATTTATAAGATCTTGCTTATTGTGATTGTTTTGGTGGTAGCCCTGCTGACGTATTGGCAGTGGGGAAGCAAGATCCGAAATTTTTGGCGGTGAAAGCATAACGCTGGGTACGCTGTAAGTGGGACACTATTTGTTTTTAGGCCAAAATCTCAAAGCCCGCCAGGTTTTCTTTATTTCTTTTATTGAAATACCTCCCTGAGAAATCAGGATCCCAAAATAAACCACGATTGCGGCAAGAAGGACGGTAAGACTCGGAAGCAGCGTTGTTTGGCCCGGGACCAGCCATAAGATGCTTTTGAGCACAGCTGTCATACCAAGTCCGGCCATAACCGGCTGCAGGATCATGGATTTCAGATCAGCTTGTAGTCCGATGTGCTTGTTTATGGCATAAAGGTTTAAGAAAGCCATCATGACAAAACCAAATACATAAGTTAAAGCGGTACCCACGAGACCAAATTTTGGAATTCCAGTCAGGTAGAAAAGAAGCGGAATCCGGAATACTGCTGTGATGACCGAATGGGCCAGCGGTAAAAAGGTTTTGCCGAGCCCTTGTAAAATTCCTGTAGTCGTCTGCTGAATATAGGCAAACATCCCGCCCAAGGCTAATACCTTCAACACTGCAGACACATGGTCACTTTTAAATAGGTGCGTAAGTGGTTCAGCAAAAAAATAAAGTGCAATGACACACGGCAATCCGAGCATAATGGTATAGCGGACCGCGTCTATGCTTTTACTCCTGGCAGCCCGGACGTCATTTCGGACCATTGCTTCGGAAATAGCTGGGACAAGCGATGTAGCCAGCGCAAATGTAAAGACGCTTGGAAATGAGAGCAGCGTAAGTGCAGTCCCGCTGAACTCTCCAAAAAGAGAGGTTGCATTCCTAGCCGAATAACCGGCAAGCTGAAGCTGTTTGGGAATAATGACAGTATCCAAAGAAGACAGCCCTGTAGCCATTAGCCTGCTTCCGGTTACGGGCAGGGACAAACTGATCAGCTCCGCCATGACGGGTTTGGATTGTCCGCCATTTTCATTTCCATAAGGAAGGTGCTTGTGCTGCACTAGATATTGAATCAGGATCACAAGCAAGCCAACGATCTCCCCACAGAGCATTCCTGCGGCAAGACCGGCTGCGGCCCATTCAATGCCTTTCTTTAGCAAATATACGGAAAGAGAAAAACCGATCCCGATCCGGAAGATTTGTTCACAAACTTGGCTGACCGCTGAAGGAACCATGTTCTGCAGCCCCTGGAAATATCCACGGAATGCAGAGGCCACAGATACGATAAAAATTGACGGGATACAGATCTGAAAAACAATTCCAACGCGCTCATCCGCAAAGAAACTGTGAACGATCAGCGGTCTGTTTATGTACAGCGTGATGGTAACCAGCAGACCGGAAATAAATAAAGTCAGGAAAGCCGTCCGGAATACTCTCCGGGCTTCAGCATAGCGGCCAATAGAGACTCTTTCTGCGACCATTTTGGAGACAGCCAGTGGTATTCCTGCTGTGGTTAAGACCAATGCAGTCATATAGACCGGAAATACCATATAGAACAATCCGTACGCTTCACTGCCGATATAATGCATAATCAGGTATTGGTAGACAAACCCGAGCAGACGATTGACCAGATTCGCCCCAAAAAGAATGACTGCACCAAAAATGAGGTTGTTTCTGGGCATTTTTTCCTCCCTGGCCGGTACTCTGTCAGAGTACATATAGTTGATTTCTATTCAACTTATGCGCTGGGAAAGGAGGTCATGCTCCAAGTTTTTTCAGGGATGCAGTTTTTTTTAGAGGATTTGTGGAAACCGCAGAGAATTAAAGAGAATTAAACATGTTATAATTTAATATTGAGTGATGTTCGAGTGCAATAGTCTTGTTTAAGTCAAGTTATTAAAAAGAATAGACAAAGGGGAGATTATTCTTGAAAAGCTATGACACCAAGAGTATTCGTAATATCTGTCTTGTTGGGCACGGAGGTTCAGGTAAAACGTCACTGGTAGAGACCATGCTTTTTAATGCCGGAGTAACGAACCGCATCGGGAAAGTAAACGATGGAAACACCGTCTCAGATTACCTTCAAGAGGAAGTACAACGTCACATTTCAATTAGCACTTCATTAATTCCGATCGAGCATAAGGATGTTAAAGTTAATGTTCTTGATACACCCGGTTATTCCGATTTTATCGGTGAAGTCATCAGCGCTTTGCGCGTCGTGGAAACAAGTGTTTTTGTGATTAGCGGGGTTGATGGTTTAGAAGTTCAGGCCGAGATCATCTGGGATCTGGTCGAAGAAAAACAAATTCCTAAAATTATTTTTATCAATAAACTGGACAGAGAAAATGCCAATGCAGAAAAGGTACTGGATCAGCTGAAATCAACTTATTCGAATACCCGTTTTGTTCAAATGCAGATTCCAATTGGCAAAGAGGCAGGATTCGAAGGTGTAGTTGGTCTGTTCCAAACCGACATACCTGATCAATATACAGATGATATTGCCGTATTGAAAGAAGCACTGGCTGAAGCTGCAGCTGAAGCCGATGATGACATCCTGATGAAATATCTGGATGGAGAGTCCCTGAATGATGAAGAATTAAAGACGATCACAGCCAAAGGGCTTGCTCAGAATATGATCGTTCCGGTTTTATTCGGTTCGGTAGAAAAAAATCTGGGCGTGAAGGAATTCGTTCAATTCCTGGCAGACAATGTGCCTGCGCCTATACCTATAGACAAAAAAGCCGCGTTGGTCTTTAAGACCCTTGCCGACCCCTATCTCGGCAAAATGACTTTCTTCAAAGCTTATGGCGGGATGTTTGCCAGTGAGACAGTTGTCTACAATGCGAACCGGGAAGTCGAGGAAAAACTCGGCCAGCTGTTTTATCTGAGAGGGAAGAACCAGGATAATACGGCTAGCGTCCAAGCCGGCGATATTGCCGTCGTTGCGAAACTTCAAGAGACAAAAACAGGAGATACTTTTACAACGAAAGAGAAAGGTATCCAGCTGAACGGAATCGAATTTCCAAAACCAGCGCTATCGCTTTCTGTCAAACCGAAGAGCAAGGGTGATGAAGATAAGCTCGGATCTGCGCTGGCTAGGTTAGTCGATGAAGATCCGACGATCAGCGTCGGCAAAAACACAGAAACTAAACAGACGATTTTAAGCGGGCTCGGTGAAATGCAGCTCGATATTGTTGGTGAAAAACTGGCCAGAAAATTTGGTGTTGCCGTGGAGACCGAGGTACCAAAAGTTCCTTACAGAGAAACGATCAAAAAATTGGTGCAAGTTGAAGGCAAACACAAGAAACAAAGCGGCGGCCATGGCCAATATGGACACGTTTGGATTAAGATGCAGCCAAACCCGGAAAAAGACTTTGAATTTAAAGAAGAAGTTTTCGGTGGAGCGGTTCCGAGAAACTATTTCCCTGCTGTTGAAAAAGGTCTGCGAGAGGCCGTGGCGGAAGGTTTCCTGGCCGGCTATCCGATGACCAATGTTAAATTTACGCTGTATGACGGATCGTATCACAGCGTGGACTCGTCAGAAATGGCGTTTAAGCTTGCGGCACATCTTGCTTTCAAGAAAGGTGCTGAAATAGCCAACGCGGTATTAATGGAACCAGTCGTTGAGGCTGAGGTCAAGGTCCCTGAAGCATTCATGGGTGATGTCATCGGAGATTTAAACGCCAAACGCGGTAAGGTCCTAGGTATGGAACCGGACGGCAAATTCCAGGTGATTAAAGCCCATGTACCCCAATCCGAAATGATGCGTTATTCCATTGACCTCAAGGCTATGACGCAGGGAAGAGGAACGTTCACGACTCATTTCATCGGGTACGAAGAAGTTCCGGCAAGATTATCCGACGCGCTGGTCACTCAACTCAAGAAAGAACACCAACATCACGAATAAAGCTCAATAATTGTAGGTAAGATAAAGCCGCTAACGAATTTTGTTAGCGGCTTTTTGTCAATTGCCAACATTTCAGCAGACAGTAAGACCTGTATCAGGTTAACTAATAGTTAACTTTTTTTACAATAGTTAATGACGATTCCGTTGAGCGTTACAAAAAAGAAGACTATAATGGACTTGAAATGAGGTGGAATCCATGACGAAAATCAACATCGGAAAAATGATTGCAGCCCGAAGAAAAGAAAAAGATCTTACTCAGGAAGAACTAGCCGAATATCTTGGGGTATCCAAGCCGGCAGTTTCCAAATGGGAGTCAGGGCAAAGCTATCCAGATATTATGCTTTTGCCTGTGTTAGCAGCCTTCTTCAACGTAAGTGTCGATGAGCTTTTGGGGTATGAAGCCCAAATGACAAGGGAGGATATAAGAAAACTGTACCGCAGACTGGCAAATGCTTTTGCATCGGAGTCTTTTGACCAAACCTACTCCGAGTGCCTAACGTATATCAAAAAGTACCATTCGTGCTGGAATCTGGTGCATTCCATCGCGCAGTTGCTGGTTAATCATGCACCGCTTGCCGGCGGACCAGACCGGATGAACGATGTTTTGCGGCAAGCCTCGGGATATTTTGAGTGTGTGGAAAAGAACAGCGGTGACGCAGCACTGGCTAGAGAGGCGCTTTCCTTGAGAGCATACTGTTGCCTGGCCCTGCAGGAGCCCTCCCAAGCTATTGATCTGCTCGAAGGGATCGAGGAAGGACCGGTATCAACGGGAATACTGCTGGCCAAAGCCTATGCGATGAAAGGTGATAGCGACCGCGCCAAGCGTTATCTCCAGCAATCTATTTACACGAATGTAGCCAGCCTTTTCGGAGCTTTTCCCGACCTGATGGCACTTTATGTAGATGCTCCGGAAAAAACGGATGCCTGTCTACAAAAGGCACTGAGTCTTGGAGAGGTGTTTCAACTCAAAGAGATGCAGCCGGCCCATTATTTCACGGTGTATCTCACAGCAGCCACGCTTTACACAGCGCAAAACCGAAATGAGAAAGCGCTGGATATGTTAGAAGCATACGCGGATATTATTTTTCAAAAGAATACTTTTCCGCTAAAACTAAAAGGGAATTCATTTTTTGACATGCTGCAGCCGTATTTTGAATCTCTCAATTTGGGAGGTGATGCTCCGCGCAGCGATAAACTCATCCGTAAAGATTTAAAGAGCGTTGTCGTAGATAATCCTGCGTTTCAAAGTCTTAAATCGGGGGAGCGTTATCAGAAACTTTGGCGACGACTTGAATCGATGGAGGAGGAAGTCTAATGGAAGATTTGATGTCCTATTTACCTTTTCTAATTCCGATCATGGTGATTGAACTTGCCCTGGCAGCAGCTGCGCTCGTTCATATTTTCCGGCACAGGACTTACCGCATCGGCAATCAGGTGCTTTGGGTGATTGTCGTCGTCCTGTTTCAGATAATCGGCCCTATCTTGTATTTTACCTTAGGCAAAGGTGACGACTAATGGAAATTCTGAAGCTGGAACATGTCAAGAAAAACTTCGGGGAACTTCCGGTCATACAAGATTTGAGCTTTTCGGTCTCCGAAAGCTCCGTTTTTGGCCTAATCGGAAAAAACGGAGCGGGGAAGACAACTACCATGAAAATGCTTCTGGGTTTTTTAAAGACTGACGCCGGAGAAATCAAAGTGTGCGGAGAAAATGTCGCTTACGGAGACACAAGAACCAACAGGCATGTGGGTTATCTTCCGGATGTGCCGGAGTTTTACAGTTACATGACACCAGTCGAATATTTAAGACTCTGCGGGGAAATCTCCGGGCAGAGCCCTCGCCCAATTCGGAAAAAGACGGAAGAACTGCTGGCTCTGGTAGGACTGGAGAACAGTAATCGAAAAATAAGCGGCTATTCCAGAGGAATGAAACAACGGCTGGGGATTGCACAGGCTTTGATGAACGAGCCGCGCCTCTTGATCTGCGATGAGCCGACGTCGGCGCTTGACCCCGTTGGCAGAAAAGAAATATTGGATATTTTATCCGTTGCCGGGAAGCAGACCGCCATTTTAATTTCTACCCACATTTTAGCCGATGTGGAACGGCTCTGTGACCATATTGGGATTCTGGATGAAGGGAAGCTTGTTTTACAAGGGAAACTCTCCGATATCAAGAATAGCTACCGCCATAGTTCCGTTCGGATCACGTTGGCGGATCAAGACAGTATTACCGTTCTTGCCGGGAAGCTTACTGATCTCCCCTTTGTATCGGCGGTGGAGGCCAAAGATAATTCCCTGACTGTCCGTATTGCGGACATTGCTGCGGAAGGACGAATAATTCAGGAACTGCTGCTCAAGGAACAGGTTTTTGTTCTGAAGTATGAAGTGCTTGAACCTTCGCTGGAAGATGTGTTTTTGGAGGTTATTCAATGAATGGTTTCATCGCTTTTACTAAAAAAGAATTTCTGGAGCAAATCCGCAGCTATAAAGCCGTTATTATGGTTTCTGTACTCTTTTTGTTCGGTATGACGAGTCCCTTGCTGGCCAAGATGATGCCCGATATTTTCGCCCAGCTGACTGTTCAGGGAATAACCATCAGCATGCCTGAGCCGACAGTTCTGGATGCCTATGGCCAATTTTTCAAGAACATGAGCCAAATGGGTTTGATCATCCTAATGCTTGTCTTTAACGTTATACTCTCCCAGGAAGTGACACGCGGTACACTGGTCATTCTTCTCGCCAAGGGATTGTCTCGGTCTGCGGTCATCATGTCAAAATACTTGGCGTCTTTGATTTTGTGGACGGTCAGCTATGTCCTTGCCGCGATCACCGATTACGGCTACACCGTTTATCTGTTCGGAAATTTTTCCTTGCCGCATCTGTTTTTTTCGTTGTTTTGCCTATGGCTGTTCGGCGCTTTTCTCTTGGCGGTTCTCCTGCTGGCAAGCACAATTGCATCCGGAAATTACGGAGGATTGCTTCTAACAGCTGCAGTCATGATGGTCCTGCTGATCGCCAATGTGTTCCCGCCGCTTCAAAAATGGAATCCGGTCGCGCTTGCCTCGGATAACATCACACTGCTTACCAATGCGAAAGCAATTGGCGACATGTCCGCAACAGTTTGGACGACGCTGCTGCTGATTGTGTTAGGCCTGATTCTCTCACTCCTGGTGTTCAGAAAAAAGAAACTATAAGGCGAAACACGATGAAAGAAAACATCACTGGTTACAAAGCGAAAGAAGTAAAGGGTCAAGTGTTTGGGTTAGTCGTAAGAAGTAGGGGCCTAGGAGGTAACATCATTGCTAGCTTAAGAAGTCTCGTTGGCGGAGAAATCCGTGAATACACATCTATGCTTGAAGATGCTCGTAAACAAGCGATCGACCGCCTCGTAATGAATGCAACTGCTATGGGAGCTAATGCAATTGTAATGATGAGATTTGATTCGAGTGAAATCGGCCAGTACATGAGTGAAGTCTTAGCCTATGGCACTGCTGTAGTAATTGAGAAGGATTAAAGATCATGGCCAAAATTGCCGGCTTTTATATTTTTGTCCAGATATGTATAGCTTTTTTTGCGGTAATAGCCTTTGTGATTTGGGACAAGAGATATCGAAAAAATCATGGATTAGGTGTCCCATCAGGATTTGAGAAAACCTCTGAAATAACTATTGACCCAAGTAATGGAAAAAGGTTTAGGGTTTACTACAATAGGAGAACTGGTGAGAGATTTTATCACGAAGAAAAGAGTAACGGTTGATTCTCTCTCTAAGGGAAGTTCTTATGGGTCACGTCATCCTTCATATAACAGCAGGGTTCCTTGCCACTTAGAGGAAGATTGAGCGGTTAGGACGCAGCGGGAACCTGTGAGGCGTTCTACGACAGCCTGATTGAATTGAGGAGTTGAAGATGGAAAGAAATAAAAAAAATATTATCGGTTGGATAGGTGTGTTCATAACCGTTATATTTTCAAGTGTATGGGCTTATTGGGGAGCTTATGAAAATTTCCATGAAGGCTGGTATGCCACTTCAATCTGGGAAAACCTCTTTATGTTTTTATTTCAATATATGGTATTTACTATTCTTTTTGTCTCGTTAGCATTAACAATATTAAAATGGAAAAAAACAGGTTTTCTTCTGCATCTCATTTTAGGTGGCTTTTGTATTTGGTTCTTTTCCGGTGCTAGTTTTAATGTGCTAGGATTATTAATTATCATACCTTTTGCTGTTCTTGGACTACTTTATTATTTGGGAGAGCCTGAGCCTAAAAAATGGGCATATCGGTTAATTATATCCATTCCATTAGTGATTATTTTAGCTATTTCAATTCCTCAAGGCATTAAAGTATCCCAAAGAATAAATGATAACGATTTTAGTATGAGAATAGTTGAAGGGAATGGTGTAACTCTAGCGTGGGCACCAAGAGGACCTGGCTGGCCAGACAAAGGTACTTCATGGGAAGAGGCACAAGATATATGTAAGTATTTATCACAGGATGGCACAACCGTTATGGAGGAAGAGCAAAATATTTGGCGTTTACCAACAGTTGATGAAGCGGTTCGTTCAATGATGATTCATGGCGAAAATGCAGGTGGAGTTTGGTATCCGGTAGAGGAGAGGGCCGTATATGGTAGAACACCAGATAAAGAAACACCTTTATGGGATGTACATTCTAAAGTAATTTATTACTGGACGCTAGAGTCATCAGCAAAGGATGAACAGCAGGCCTATATCATTTTATATCATGGAAGTATATTTGATAAAAGAAAGATCAATCATCAAAATTATTTGAGTTTTAGAGCTGTCAAAGAGGTTAATTAATGTTTATAGACAGATAAAGAGGTGCCGAATGAATCATATTTTAATCGTCGAAGATGATACTGCCTTAAGCAATGGCATTGTTCTTGCTCTGAAAAATGAACCTTACGCCTTTGTACAGGCACATGATATAGCTGTCGCCCAGAAACAGCTGAGAAGTAACGCCTTTGATTTAGTGATATTAGATGTCAATTTACCGGACGGAAACGGTCTTGACCTTTTAGCTGATGTTCGCAAGAGCGTAGCCGTACCAGTTATTGTCCTGACCGCCAATGATCTGGAAACGGATATTGTAACAGGTTTTGAACTTGGCGCGGATGACTACATCACGAAACCTTTCAGTCTTATGGTGCTACGGGCAAGAGTGGGTGTCCAACTGCGCAAGAGCAGACAGCAACATTCCGATCTCGTACAGATTGACAAGTTTTCCTTTTCCTTTGAGAAGATGGAATTCTCAAGAGACGGCAAACCCATTGAACTTAGCAAAACTGAACAGAAATTACTCCGCATCTTAATCGAGAACAGGGGAAATACCATTTCCCGTTCAGATTTGGTGGACCGGATTTGGACAGACGGCGCAGCGTATGTGGATGAAAATGCCCTGTCCGTGACGATAAAGAGACTGCGTGATAAATTGGAAGAACTTCCGTCTGCACCGCAATATATCAAAACGGTCTATGGCATCGGCTATACCTGGGCGGTGGAGTGATATGAACACACTTGTTTACACCTGTATCGGGATTGCGATTGCTGCGCTACTAACGGTCGTGGTTGTTGTTATTTCGTACCGCCGAAAGACAAAGAAAATGCTGGAGAAAATCGGGGAGATGCTGGACAGCGCGATTAACGGTAGCTTTGTTGAAGATGTTTTTGATGAATCTGCTTTATCCGCAGTGGAAGCAAAGCTTTCCCGGTATCTTTCCATCTGTGCGGCATCTTCAAAAAATCTGCTTGCGGAAAAAGATAAGACCAAAGAGTTGATTTCCGATATCTCTCATCAGACCAAAACACCCATTGCCAATATCCTGCTCTATTCACAGCTGCTCAATGAACACGCCTTGCCGGAGGACTGTACCGTTTGTGTCCAAGCCTTGTCCGCCCAGGCAGAAAAGCTGAACTTTTTGATCAGCGCTTTGGTAAAAACATCACGGCTGGAAACGGGCATTATTACGGTTTCCCCTAAACAGGAAGCGGTCCAAAGGTTACTGGATGAAGTGCGGGAACAAATCATACCAAAGGCAAATGCCAAGGGCATTGCTGTTGCCATGCAACAAACAAAGACCAACGCCTTTTTTGACCTGAAATGGACGACCGAAGCAGTCTATAATATTGCTGACAACGCCGTAAAATATACCGAAATAGGCGGGCGTATTACTCTAAAAGCCATACCCTATGAACTGTTCTGCCGTATTGATATTACGGATAATGGGATGGGTATTGCTGAGGAAGAACAAAGTAAAATATTTACCCGTTTCTACCGAACGGCAGCCGTCTCCAACCAAGAAGGTGTTGGCATCGGGCTGTTTTTGGCAAGAGAGATCGTGGCAGCCGAGGGTGGTTATATCAAAGTATCCTCCATGCCGGGCAGTGGTTCCACCTTTTCGGTTTATTTACCGATGGAAAAGTAAATTATGGCCTCTGGAAAAGTAAATCATAAATCTTGCAAAACTGTTAGATTTCGGAAAGAATGTGGAAAGATTGTTCTGATATAGTCTGTATTGTAGAGAAGTGCGATACAGATTATTTTCTTAGAGTGGAGGAAAAGATGACCATACTTAAAACAAAGGAACTAAAAAAAACTTACGGCAGCGGAGATACTGCTGTTCATGCCCTTGACGGGGTTGACTTTACTGTGGCGAAAGGGGAGTTTGTGGCCATCGTAGGTACGTCCGGCAGCGGCAAATCAACGCTTCTCCATATGCTGGGCGGCCTTGACCGTCCCACAAGCGGATCAGTCACCGTTGATGGCAAGGAAATCTTTGTTCTGAAAGACGAAGAACTAACGATTTTCCGCCGTAGAAAAATCGGCTTTGTGTTTCAGAATTATAATCTTGTGCCTGTTTTAAATGTGTACGAGAATATTGTCCTGCCGATTCAGCTCGACGGGAACGAGCCGGACAAAGCCTATGTGGATAAAATCATCGGGACCTTGGGGCTTGAAAGCAAACTGAACAATCTGCCAAACAATCTATCCGGTGGTCAGCAGCAGCGGGTGGCTATCGCCCGGGCGCTTGCGGCAAAGCCTGCTATCATTCTCGCCGATGAGCCTACCGGCAACCTCGACAGCAAAACCAGTCAGGATGTGTTGGGACTTTTGAAGGTGACAAGCGAAAAATTCAGTCAAACCATTGTGATGATTACGCACAATGAGGAGATCGCCCAGTTGGCAGATCGCATTATACATATTGAAGACGGGAAAATCGTGGGTGGTGAAGGCCAATGATCAAGGTAAAAAACCAAAAAGCGATTCGCCATCTGGCCGATAAGAGCTTTAAGGCCAATAAATCCCGCAACATCATCGCCATCATAGCCATTGCGCTCACGGCGATTCTGTTTACCACACTTTTTACGATGGGAAGCGGCACGGTAGAAAGCCTGCAACAGGCCACCATGCGACAGGTCGGCGGCGACGGCCACGCTGTGCTCAAATACATTACCGACGAAGAATTCGACGACATCAAAGACCATCCACTCATCAAAGAAATTGCCTATAACCGGATACTTTGCGATACTGTGGAGAACAAAGCGTTTTTAAAGCGCCATGCCGAGTTTTGGTATTACGATGATGTGGGGCTGAAGCTTGGATTTTGCGAACCCACAAGCGGACACAAGCCTGTGGCTAAAAACGAAGTCATTGCCGATACCAAGACTTTACAACTGATGGGAGTTCCTTTGAAAGTTGGGGCACCACTCACATTAACACTGGAAATCAGGGGCGTGGAAGTGCAGCGTGATTTTGTCCTTGCAGGCTGGTGGGAGAGCGACCCAGTTTTTAATGTGGGACAGATCTTTGCATCTCGTGCCTATGTAGATGTGCATGCGGCTGAACTCCAAAATACCTATAAGGAGGACAATTCCCTTACCGGAGCGATCAATGCATATATCATGTTTAATAGCAGCAGCAATTTAGAGGGAAAGCTGGAAAAAGTCATCACCGACAGTGGTTACTCTCTTAACGAAAATGCGCGGAATTATCTGGAGCATAATGTGAGCTGGGCATATCTTTCCACGAACTTTGGCTTGGATGCGGGCACTTTGATTGCGCTGTTTTCCAGCTTACTGCTGATTGTTTTCACCGGTTATCTTATTATCTATAATATTTTTCAGATTTCTGTCATTAAAGATATCCGCTTTTATGGCCTTCTAAAAACGATCGGCACAACAGGGAAACAGATACGCCGCATTATCCGCAGGCAGGCGCTGATCCTTTCTGTTATAGGGATTCCTATTGGACTGACTCTTGGTTTTTTTATTGGCAAAACGCTTGTTCCTCTCCTTATGAATAATTCATCCTATGCTGGAAGTGCGGTGTCTGTTTCGCCCAGCCCGTTGATATTTATCGGTGCGGCGCTGTTCGCCGTCGTTACGGTACTGATAAGCACCTTTAAGCCTGGCCGAATAGCCGGCTCTGTATCACCGGTGGAGGCAGTGCGGTATACGGAAGAAAATACCAAACAAAAACGCAAACTAAAAAAATCCACCGATGGTGGAAAAATGTACCGCATTGCCTTGACCAATTTAGGACGCAACAAAAAACGAACCATTCTGGTAGTCATCAGCTTGTCCCTAAGCCTTGTGTTGCTTAACACGGTGTTTACGTTATCTCAAAGTATTGACATGGATAAGTTCCTCTCCAAATTTGTGGATACCGATTTTTTGATTGCCCATGCGGACTATTTTCAAAATAAATTCTCCGGTCCCGAAAATCAAACAACAGAAAGTTTTATTCAGGCGGTGAAAGCTCGGCCCGGCTTTGAAGAGGGTGGGAGCCTGTACGGTGGCAAAGCGGAAATGTTTGCGGCAGAGGATGAAAAGAACAAGACTCAGAAGTATAACCTCAACACGAATGGGGATTTCATGGCTATGGTTTATGGCCTGGAGGATCTGCCCCTCAACCGTCTCGAGCTTATCGACGGCGAGCTTGATTTTGCAAAGCTGGCTACCGGCAAGTACATTCTGGAGGGTGTTCAGCTGGATGACAACAGCGTGCCGGAAATGGACAGCACTCATTTTGCAGTAGGTGAAACGGTCACGCTTCATAACTACAAGGGAACGTCGGAAAGATTTGCCGACAGGGAGTACACGACGCAGAAGTTTATCGTGCTGGGTCATGTGGCCATCAAACATTATGCCAATTCCGACCGTACGGGATGGGACTATAGCTTCTATCTACCTGCGGATGTCTACAAAACATTGGTGGTGCAGCCCGCCGTAATGAGCTATGCCTTCAATGTTACCACAGATCAGGAAGCAGCGATGGAGCGCTTTTTACAAAGCTACACTGATTCGATGGAGCCTCTCATGAATTACTCTTCGAAGTTTACTTCACTTCAGGAGTTTTCCGGGATGCAGAGAACCGTTGTGATGATTGGCGGCGCACTCAGCTTTATCATCGGACTGATTGGCATTCTCAATTTTGTCAATGCCGTTCTTACCAGCATTTTGACCCGACGCAAGGAATTTGCCATGTTGCAAAGCATTGGCATGACACGAAAACAACTGCGCTGTTTGTTAATGTTTGAAGGATTCTATTATACGCTTGGTACTTGCGCGCTATCGCTCGTATTCAGTGCGGTATTTTCACTTTTGATTGTCAAATCCTTTTGTGGTTTGCTCTGGTTCTTTAGCTATCATTTTATCCTGTGGCCGCTTTTGATCGTACTGCCTTTCCTGTTTGTGCTTGGCGTGATGATTCCTTTGGTATTGTATGCCATGACGGACAAGCAAAGTATCGTGGAGCAACTGCGGGAAGCAGAATAGGTTTGTATTTGTGAGCGGACTTTTTTAGGTTGATTTCATCCCGCTTTTTCAGGTAAAATATAATGAAATGATCAACTTGAGGATGGAGATATAGGATTATGAGTATGATATTTGCAGATCGGATGAACAGACTGGGCAGTGAAACAGCTTTTGAAATGCTGGCGAAGGCTAAGGTTTTGGAAGCGCAGGGAAGGGAAATCGTTCATCTTGAGATTGGCGAGCCGGATTTTCCGACGTTGCCCAATATTATAGAAAAAGGAATGGAATGCATGCGGGCGGGCATGACAAAATACACGCCTTCTTCGGGCTTGCTGGAGGCAAGACGGGCGGTTGCGGATTATGCGGGCGGTAAAAGAGGCTATAAAATTGACCCTGAAGAAGTGGTCATGACGGCAGGCGGCAAGCCGATCATGTTTTACGCGATTTTAGCCACGGTTAACCCCGGAGATGAGGTTATTTATCCGAACCCTGGTTTTCCTATCTATGAATCTGTCATTAAGTTTGTCGGGGGAGTCCCGGTACCGATTCCGCTGCGCGAAGAGAATGAGTTCAGGATGGATATCCAGGAATTTAAAACCCTTGTGACAGACAAAACAAGAATGGTAATTATCAACTCACCGCAAAATCCGACCGGCGGAATGCTGACCAAAGAAGACTACCAGGAAATCGCCGATTTTCTGGCTGACCGGAATATTGTGATTCTCTCGGATGAAATTTATGAAAATGTTGTCTATGAAGAACCGTCATTTTCAATCTCTTCACTGCCACATATGAGAGAAAAAACAATCATCCTGAACGGATTCTCCAAGACCTATGCGATGACCGGCTGGCGTGCCGGGTATGGCATTATGCCGAAGGCAGCCGCTCAGCAAATCGGCAAGCTCGTTGTAAATAGTACTTCCTGTCTAGCAGGCTTTACGCAAATGGCTTGTATTGAGGCACTGACTGGACCGCAGGACGAAGTTTTAAGAAGGGCAGAGCAGTTCAGAATCAGAAGGGACCGGATCGTTGACGGACTGAATGCCATCAGCGGTGTTACCTGTCTGAAACCGCGCGGTGCCTTTTACGTGTTTCCTAATATCAAAACTTTTAGAAAAACCAGCAAGGAGATGGCCGAATACCTGTTAAACGAAGCAGGTGTCGCGACCCTCTGGGGCAGTTCGTTCGGAGAGTACGGCGAGGGATATCTGAGGATTTCCTATGCGAATTCCCTGGAGAATCTTGAAAAAGCTGTAAGCCAAATTGATGCTGCCCTGAAGAAGTTATAAATGATTTTGAGACAATAAACGGTGCAGTGTGAGACTGCACCGATAAATTTATGGACGATTTTCAGTAACCAAAGAGAAGAACACGCTAACATTAATAATACCAATGAAGAAATCCAGAGGAACAGAGAAATTCTTTTGGGTATACTGAGCAAAAGAAGCAGAAAATTTTGAATAGTTTGAACTTTCTCAAAAAAAGTTTAGAAAATTGTTGCAATATTGTTGAAATTATCGAAGTTAGTCCTTATACTAAATACTAAACCTTGGTTTGAAACAATTCTGAAACCATATTTTACATTATTGGAAAGGGGGACATAATAATTACAGAAGGTAGAATAAGAACTGGGCACCTTATTCTGCTAGCGAGTCCATAATGAGGTTAATGAATGAATAATAATTAAGGGGAAAGAGGACACTATGAACACTGTGCTATTTCTTATTTCATTTCCAATTGTTGTTGCACTGCTTTTGCTTATCCGGCCGTACGAAAAGGCATTGTGGTGCTGTCGACAATCATTCTGACTGTAGCATCAGTATATTTGGTTGTTCAGTATTTTAACACAGGGGCAGTATTTTTTAATCTGGATAATCAATATATTGATCTTGGAATATTCGCTGTTGAGATCATTCTAGCAGTCATTGTCATTGGTATTTCGCTGAAATACAAACAGTATCTGGCTGGGCTTTTGATGCTTACCAGTGCTGCAATTATGATATGGTTTGAAGGTTCTTATGGGGAAGAGATTCAGACATCGTATAATTTATTTGTTGATAATCTCTCTTTGATCATGACACTGATCATTGGCGTCATCAGCAGTATGATAGCGATATTTGCTGTTGGCTATATGAAGGATTATCATCATCATCACAAGGACGTTAAAGACAGAACCCCGTTTTTCTTTTTCGTTATCTTCGTTTTTCTGGGAGCGATGTATGGGGTTGTTTTTGCCAACAATCTGATGTGGCTTTATTTCTTTTGGGAAATTACCACATTCAGTTCATTCTTCCTGATCGGTTACAGCCGCGAAGAAATTGCGATTAAGAATGCATTCAGGGCTTTAAACATGAACCTACTTGGCGGACTTGGTTTTTCCATTGCCATTGTCTACTTATTTATCAATGCACATACGATTGAGTTGAACCAGCTGCCGGAGCTTGCGTCTACCGTAGTGCTTCTGCCGACAGCTTTACTTGCGTTTGCCGGGTTAACGAAGGCTGCCCAGATGCCGTTTTCTTCTTGGCTGCTTGGAGCGATGGTTGCGCCGACTCCTGTTTCCGCACTGCTCCATTCCAGTACCATGATTAAAGCTGGTGTGTACTTAATCATCAGACTTTCACCGGTTTTTGCTTTTGTTGACGGCGGTTCAATGGTCGGACTATTTGTCGCGATGGTTGGGGCGGTGACATTTGTCCTGACATCCTTTATGGCAATTTCCCAGTCGGATGCCAAACGTGTACTTGCGTATTCCACGATCGCCAATCTTGGCCTGATTATTGTCTGTGCGGGTATTGGGACCTATCAATTGATGTGGGCTGCGCTCATGCTTGTAATCTTCCATGCGATTGCCAAGTCTTTGCTGTTCCTGTCCGTGGGTACAGTTGAGCATAACATTGGTGACCGTGTCATCGAGTCCATGGACGGACTGATAACCAAAATGCCGAAGATTGCAATTGGTATGGTCGTCGGGATTGCGGGAATGTTTCTTGCTCCGTTCGGAATGCTAATAAGTAAATGGGCGGCTCTTGAAGGATTGGTTACAGCAAATCCGATGCTTACGGTATTTGTGGCCTTTGGCAGTGCAGCAACTTTATTCTTCTGGACTAAATGGCTCGGTAAGCTTCTGATGGTTAAAGAAAAACCACCGGAATTCCAACCGAAGGTCCCGGCGACAGAACGCTTCGCGTTAACTACTCTTGCTGTTTTAACAATTGGGGTTTGCCTGCTGTTCCCGCTTATCTCGAAATATTCTCTGGAGCCGTTTATTGCATCGATCTATAATCAGACCTACCTGCTCGATCAGGGTAATGTCATCATCCTTCTGATTATGGTCGGACTGATGGTTATTCTGCCAGTTAGTCTATCGTTCACGCACAAGAATGTTCAGTATAAGCCGCAGTACCTGGCAGGACTCAATACTTCCGAAAAAGAGAGATTTTATGGCTCTCTCGGACTTACAAGAGAAATAACGGTGAGGAGTTTCTATCTGGAAAGTATTTTTGGCGAGAGCAAACTGTTTAAACTTGGCGTTGTGAGCAGTATTGTTCTAATTATCATAATGTTTGGGGTGGGGATCATATGAGTGGAAGTTATGCTTGGTTAATCGTCATTCTCTATATCATTCTGGCCCCGTTTATCGGCGGTTTGATTGCTGGGGTGGATCGCAGGATATCAGCCAGGATGCAGAGCAGATACGGCCCGCCGATTCTGCAGCCTTTCTACGATGTTTTTAAATTGATGAATAAAAGCAGCATTGCGGTAAATTCACAGCAGAGGCTGTACATCATCTGTTTCATCGTATTTGTGATAATCTCGGGAGCCATTTTCTTTGGCGGCGGAGACTTGCTGCTGGCAATTTTCGCTTTAACGCTCGCCAGCGTCTTTCTGATCATCGCGGCCTACTCTACTTTTTCACCGTACGCCTATATCGGTGCAGAAAGAGAAATGCTGCAAATCATGGCCTATGAGCCGATGGTGATCTTAACGACTGTAGGAATGTATATGGTGACAAAAAGTTTTAATGTTTGGGATATCGCAATGTATGACCAACCACTGATTTACAGTCTGCCAGGTATTTTTCTTGGATTCCTGTTTATCCTAACCATTAAATTTCGTAAATCACCTTTTGATATATCGATGTCTCATCATGCGCATCAGGAGATTGTCCGCGGGATTATCACAGAGTTTTCCGGGACGGATTTGGCGCTGATTGAGATTGCCCACTGGTATGAAAATGTGTTGCTGTTGGGCATTGTCTGTCTGTTTTTTGCGTCAAGCCCGATCATTGCCTTAATTCTGGCGGTCGTCGTCTATTTCCTGGAAATCTGGATTGACAACAACTATTCCCGTCTGAAATGGCAGTCTGCGCTTGGAAGCGCCTGGATCGTTGCACTTGTACTTGGCGTAGGCAACATCGCCTATCTGGCTCTTAGATAACGGGATACAATGTGCCAAGGGCGGCGATTCTAAATTAACATTTAACGATCATGCTGCAGACTATGTCACCGTAATGGATGACACAACGACCGAAAGTGGCTTCCACTACGGGGACTAACCCGAGCAAAACTAAATACATTTTTATACTGATTGGAGTGAAATGATTTGTCATACTTGCCGAAGTCTCCTTGGCTGGTTCATTACGACGCCTCCAGCTGCAACGGCTGTGACATCGAAGTACTGGCTTGTCTGACGCCTTTATATGATGTCGAACGTTTTGGCGTTTTGAATATTGGCAATCCTAAGCATGCTGATATTTTTGTCGTGACTGGATCTGTCAATGAACAAAATAAAGCGGTAATTAAAAATATTTATGACCAGATGGCTGATCCGAAAGTTGTAGTGGCAATCGGAGCTTGCGCCACTTCCGGAGGAATCTTCCGCGAATGCTATAATGTCCAGGGCGGAATCGATAACGTCATTCCAGTAGACGTCTATGTCCCTGGATGCGCTGCCAGACCTGAAGCGATCATTGACGGTGTCGTTCAGGCTTTGGGAGTCCTTGAGGAAAAATATAAGAACTTAGGGAAGGTGGCGAAATAAATGACGGAATGTATCATTAATCCGGTCGCGACTGAAGAGCTTGTTGACCGTTCAAAGCAGTATTTGCAAAATGGGTATCGACTGGTTCAAATCTGCGGCACCAAAACGCCATCGGAAATGTATTTACTTTATTCGTTTGAAAAACTCGACTTGACTTTGGAAACTTTGAGATTAGATGTCCAGGTTGGCGATACCGTTCCGAGTATCAGTGGTGTATATTTTGCAGCGTTTCTTTATGAAAACGAGATCCATGACCTTTATGGCGTTAATGTCAGCGGAATGGCAGTCGATTTTCAGGGGACATTTTACGAGACAGCAGTTAAACAGCCTTTCAGCGTAACTGCCGCGGATATGAAAGAATAGGAGAGGAATGGTAATATGGGTGAGCGAACAATAATTCCATTTGGGCCTCAGCATCCGGTACTGCCTGAACCGCTCCATCTAGATCTTATTATGGAAGATGAGAAAGTAGTTGGCGCTGTTCCTTCGATCGGGTTTGTGCACAGAGGCTTGGAAAAGCTGGTTGAAAAAAGAGATTTTAATGAAATGATCTATGTCATTGAGCGTATTTGCGGGATCTGCAGTTTTATTCACGGACAGGCCTATGCTCAGACGCTGGAAGGCATGATGGGTGTGGACATTCCACCCCGCGCCAAATACCTGCGTACCATCTGGGCGGAACTTTCCAGGGTACACAGCCACTTGCTCTGGCTCGGTCTCATGGCCGATGGTTATGGATTTGAAAGCCTGTTTATGCATTGCTGGCGAATCAGGGAAAAAGTGCTTGATATTTTTGAAGAGACCACCGGCGGTAGAGTTATATTTAGTGTATGTAAAATTGGCGGGGTCTGGAAAGATATTGATAACGACACATTGAATAGAATAAAGCGTATTATCAAAGACATCGGTGAAGAAGCTAAAGCAGTGACAGACGTATTTGTACGGGACTATTCCGTTCAGAAGAGAACCAGGGGCATAGGAGTCCTGACCTATCAGGAAGCGATCGATCTGGGCGCCGTTGGTCCGACCTTGAGGGGCAGCGGTGTTGTGGAGGATATGCGTACCTTAGGCTATGCCGCTTACGGCGATCTGAATTTTGAGCCAATCGTCGAGAAAGACGGTGATTGCTACGCCCGTACCGTGGTTCGGGTGCGTGAATTATACCAGTCGCTGGACCTGATTCGTCAGTGTATTGAAAAGATACCTGACGGTGAAGTTGATATGAAGGTGAAGGGCAATCCAAACGGAGAATATATCGCCCGTCTGGAGCAGCCGCGCGGCCAGGCTTTCTACTACGCCAAAGGCAACGGTACAAAATATTTGGACAGGTTCAGAGTCAGGACACCGACGTTTGCGAATATCCCTGCGTTGCTGAAAATATTGCCGGGCGCAGACCTTGCAGATGTTCCGGTACTGGCATTGACCATTGATCCTTGTATCAGCTGTACGGAAAGGTAGGGAGAGACGCATGGCTTTTAATGTAATCAATAAAACAATTATGAAAAGTTTATTCAGCAAGCCCGCTACAGCGATGTATCCGGTCATCAAAAATGAATTTTATCCGAATACGCGCGGCAGCATTGAGATGGCTAAGATAGATGATTGTTCGTTCTGCGGCATTTGTTCCCGGAGATGTCCGGCTACAGCCATTGAAGTCGCTAAAACCGATAAAAAATGGGAAATCGACCGTACGCGTTGTATTGTTTGCAATTTCTGCGTTCAGGTATGCCCGAAGAATTGCCTGAATACCCAAAGAAGTTACACTGCGCCAATGAGAGATAAATCGAGTAAGTTGTTTACCGCATATAGGCCTGTCGTCCAGGAAGTTACTTCCGGGACAGAAGCTCAGAATAATCTTACACAGGTGGAAACAGTAGAAGAAGATGCATGAATATCCGATTACTGAACAAATTATAAAAATCGCTTCCGGAAAAGCCAAGGAGAATAATGCGCGTAGTGTTACGCGCATTACCTTGGTTGTCGGGGAACAGTCCGGCTTCATTGGCGAATCCATTCAAATGTATTTTGACATTATTTCGAAAGGCACGCTCTGTGAGGGGGCTGTTCTTGAGATGGAAAATATTAAAGCTAAGTGGTATTGCCCTGACTGTAATAAGCATTATAAGCGTCAGCCGTTTTCTTTTGCTTGCCCTGACTGCGGCAATGATGGCATGCCAACAAACATTGGAAAAGAATTCTATGTTAAGGATATAGAAATAGAAACAGAATAAAAGGGGGATCTCAAGTGGCAGAAAAAGAAATTCAGGTTGTCCAGAACATTTTTGATGAAAATGACAGGATAGCCTTTGCAACACAGGAAAAACTGGGCAAGATGGGAGTATTTGTCGTTAATATCATGGGAGCTCCCGGAGCAGGAAAGACATCGAGCATTATTAATTTAATCCGACAGCTCTCCGAAAACAAAGTATATGTGATTGAAGGAGATATCGAATCGGATATTGACACGGTCAAGCTCAAAGAGTTAGGTATTGAAGCGATTCAGATTAACACGAATGGAGCATGTCATCTGGATGCGCCTACAATCCAGAGTTCCCTTGACGGATTGTCTTTTGATAAGCCCGGATTGTTGTTCATCGAAAATATCGGTAATTTGGTCTGCCCGGCAGAATTCCAAATTGGTGAGCATATCAAAATGCTGATTTGCTCAGCGGCTGAGGGCAGTGATAAACCGTATAAATATCCGCTGGCTTTTGAAAAAGCCGACGTGATTCTGCTTACAAAATGTGACTTGAAAACGTATGTTGATTTCAACGATGAATTTTTCCTTAAGGGAGTAAGAGCATTGAACAAAACTGCACCAGTGTTTGAAGTTAATGCTAAAACCGGACAAGGTTTTGAAGACGTTGCAGGATGGCTACTGCAAAAAAAAGGTTAAAAGGCTATTCTTTGCTTTTTTAGGTGAACCGTAATAAAATGATTTTAGTATGATGTCAACCCTAAATCCTGTATATCACAATTTTGAGCTGACAAGGTACGAAAGAGACTAGCGGCATTTGAACAGGGTGGTGAACGAAATGTGTGTGGCTGTTCCCGGGAAAGTGGTGGAAGTGAATGACTTTACCGGCAAGGTTGATTTCCAGGGGAATATTATTGATGTTAATATGGCCCTGGTAGATGCCCAAGCAGGTGATTACGTACTGGTTCATGCAGGATGCGCCATTGAAGTTATTCAGAAGGACACTGCCGATGAAATATTGGAGTTATTTGTAGAATTGGAGTCACTGAAATATGAATCTTGATCATATACGGAAAGAGCTTGCGGGCGATCATCAAGAGCTTAAAATCATGGAAGTATGCGGAACTCATACTTCCTCAATCTTTAAAAACGGCATACGCAGTCTGCTTTCACCAAAGATCAGGCTTATATCCGGTCCGGGCTGTCCGGTGTGCGTAACTCCGGCTTCCTATATTGATAAAGCCATCGAATGGGCCATGACACCGAACTGCGTGCTGCTGACCTTTGGCGATATGATGAAAGTGCCGGGCTCGGAGAAATCTTTAAGTGAGGCCAAGGCGGACGGGGCAAAGGTCGAGATCATGTACTCACCGCAGGAAGCGCTTAAAAAGGCCGCAGCTAACCCGGAACTTACGTATGTGATCGCCTGCGTCGGTTTTGAAACCACGATTCCGTCTTATGCGCTGGTTATCCAACAAATGGAGCGTTCCGGTCTGACCAATATCAGGTTCTTGACGGCGCTGCGCAGGGTTATGCCGGCTCTGGACTTCATCTGCGCCACGGATAATGAAATATCAGCGTTTATTGCGCCGGGGCATGTCAGCACGATTCTTGGTTCGCAGGCTTATGCCGGTTTGGCGGAGCAGTATATGAAGCCTTTTGCCGTAGCCGGCTTTGAAGGAGAACATATCCTGATCGCCATTTATGATTTGGTCAAACAAGTCGAAAATCATAAACACGAAGTGCATAATCTTTATCCTTCTGTGGTTAAGCCGGAAGGGAACGCGATTGCTTTAACATATATCAGCGACTATTTTGAAGCCGGACCTGCCTTTTGGCGCGGAATCGGCGTTATTGAGGACTCTGGTTTATATCTGAATCAAAAATACCGGCAATATGATGCCGGTTCGACCGATCTTGTCGGCGATGCTCAAAAATCGACGAACTGTCGTTGCGGCGAGGTTATCCTTGGCAAGATTAACCCTGATGAGTGTCCGATGTTCGGTAAGGCCTGTACACCGGCCAAAGCGCAAGGGCCCTGTATGGTATCGTCTGAAGGTACCTGCGGCATCTGGTTCCGGTTTACCAGAAAGTAATCCATTCATAAATTTGTAATCAACGTTTAAATGTTGCGTATGAAAAAATAAGTCGGGAAAATATACTAAGAAGATAAATAAGATAGATAAGGTAGATACAGTAAGATAGTTTACAGATGGACTCAGGCTAAGCAGCCTGTAATGAAAAATGAGTGGGTGAGTAAGTGAAGATTGTAATGGCGCATGGAAGCGGTGGCAATGCTACCAGGGAGCTTATTAAGGATCTTTTCCATAAATATCTGGCCAACGATTACCTTGATAAAATGGAAGATTCGGCCATCCTGCCGGTTTCCAAATATCCGCTGGCGATGACAACTGATTCTTTTGTGGTGACGCCTCTGGAATTTCCGGGAGGGAATATTGGCAAGCTTGCTGTCTGCGGAACGGTAAATGATCTCTGGATGGCCGGAGCCGAACCTCAGTATCTGACAGCGGGATTTATTCTGGAAGAAGGTCTCGAGATAGATTTACTTGACCGCGTCGTCGCATCTCTGAGTAAAACGGCCAAAGAGGCAGGCATTAAAATTGTCGCCGGAGATACCAAGGTCGTTCAGGGAAACGGCGGTTTGTATATCAATACAGCTGGTCTTGGTTTCAGAAAAAGCGGTAAACAGATTGGTACGGATGCTATCCGTAAGGGAGATGCCCTCATTGTCAGCGGTGACTTAGGTAACCATCACGCCTGCATCATGTCCCAACGCATGGAAATCGCCAATTCGATCCAAAGTGACTGTGAGAATCTTGGACCGATGGTCGATGCTTTGCTTCAGGCAGGCGTTGAAGTCCGTGCGATGAGGGATATTACCCGGGGAGGCTTAGGTACGGTCCTAAATGAGATTGCCGAAGCTTCGAACCATGCCATAGAGATTGAAGAGAAAAGCATCCCTGTGGATCCGGAAGTCAAATCTTTCTGTGACATTTTAGGCCTGGATCCACTCTATATGGCCAATGAAGGGAAGTTTCTCTGTATCACCGCTCAAGAGCATTCAGACCAGGCTTTGGAAATTCTTAAGCAAAATCGGCTTGGCACTAACGCGAGGCTGATTGGTAGCGTCGCGGAGACCGGAAGACCTCTCGTGACCGTGAAAACAAGACTGGGAGGAAAAAGAATTATCGATGTCTTATATGGGGAAGGCCTTCCAAGGATTTGTTAGAAACCGTTTGAGAACCAGGAAATTGTCAGCCAAGGGCTTTCTGATCTGGATTGCAGCCACAGCGTTCATCCAGGTCATTGCTGTCGAAATGATTCAACGGGGAGATTTTAAATTAGCTTTTGGGTGGATAACTTCCGATTTTCTGGTATTTCTGATCAACGATTTCCTGGCAATTGTCATTCTGTGTTTTTTTCTTTTTCTTACCGGAAATCTGCGCCTTACGATCATTTCTTCATCTGTCCTGCTGATTTTACTTGCGGTAACGAATACGGTAAAGAAACAGTTTTTAGGCGATCCTTTGTTCCCTTGGGATTTTGGAAGATTTAACCAGGTTTATAATTTACTGCCGAAGATTTCCGGAGAAGTGGTGCCGGTCCTTGTTCTTCTTGGTGTGGTGATCATACTTTTTATTTTGGCTGGAACATTCCTGATTCCGAAGGACCATCTTCGCTTAAGGACCAGAATCTGTGTACTCGTAGGTGTCGGGATTCTGATTCCTGTTCTTGTTTTTTACCGGCATACGCCGATTCAGACGTTGTTTAAAATGGCAGAAATCGAACATATCTACTGGGTTCAAACCCAAAATAGCTTACAGAACGGTTTTCTCCTAGGTTTTATGATGAACACGGAATATGTCATGGTTTTTGAGCCGACTGGCTACAGTGAAGAAACCATCGACAAGATCATTGCTGGTGACAAAGCCAGTTCGTCTGCCATGGTTGCCAGTGTTCAAGACAGCGGAATGAAGCCGGATATTGTTGTCATATTAGATGAATCTTTTTGGGACCCTACAAGACTTCCGAATGTTGTTTTTTCTGAAGATCCGCTGCCCAATTTTAGAGAATTAAGCAATGAGGGCACTTCGGGTGAAATATTGTCCCCTGTGTTTGGAGGAAGTACGGCAAATGTGGAATTTGAGTTTTTGACAGGGTTATCGACAAATTTCCTGCCTCAGGGAGCAATAGCTTACCAGCAGTATGTCACAAAATCACTGCCGGCTCTGCCCAGCCTGCTTCAGCGTTACGGCTATGAAACGACGGCCATCCATCCCTATCACAGCTGGTTTTATGACAGGGACAAGATTTACCCGCTGCTGGGTTTTCAGCACTTTTACAGTCTGGAAGATTTCAGTGGGGCAGAAATTGACGGCGAATATATCGGAGATATGGAAGTAAGTAAAAGAATTATTCAAGAGCTTCAAACTGCCGATCAGCCGGAGTTCATTTTTGCTGTAACCATGCAAAATCACGGTCCTTATCCGGCTGACCGCTATAATGACCATGCGGTGAGTACCTCAGGCAGTCTGACGTCCGAAGGAAAAGGAATTTTAGACACTTATGCGGAAGGCGTACAAGATGCAGATACGTCGCTGGCTTTTTTGACTGACTATCTGCGGGAATCGAATAGGCCGACAATCGTCGTTTACTTCGGGGATCACCTGCCTTTTTTAGGCAAGGATTATCAGGTTTATAAAGAAACTAGTTATATTACCCGGAATGAAAACGAATGGTCCACTGGAGATACCTTAAAAATGAAGTCGGTTCCGCTGATCATTTGGTCAAACGATCAGCCGGACACTGCTGAAATCACTGCGGATAAAAGTTTGGCAGGCGCAGTCAAAAAAATACAAAGGACCTCGAATTTAGGACTTATCAGCTCGTCGTTTCTGGGAGCCTATTTGTTGGAACAGCTGAATTATCCGAAAAATGCTATTTTTGATTATACCGGGCGAATGGCTGATGTACTGCCCGTTTACGGAAAAACAGTCTTTGTTGACCAGTACGGGCAGGTGTACAACGAGTTGCCATCATCATTCCAGGAAACAAAAGAAGATTACTGGCTGCTGGAATATGACCTATTATTTGGGAAGCAGTATACAAATAAATAAAGAGAGTAGAAACAAAGCTAAAAAGAAATTAAAATAAAGCAAAGCTTTAACCGAACAGAACTAATGGTTATCTGTCCAAACAGGGAGTGGAAAAATAAACTGAATGACAGGTATAAGGAAAGGTAGGGATAAATATGCTTGATTTGTTATATGAAAGAAGAAGTATCCGCAAATACAGCCCATCTGCAATAGAAAAAGATAGAATCCAAAACCTGGTCAAAGCTGCCTTATTGGCTCCTTCCGGCAGAGGGATTCAGCCGCAGCGTTTCATCGTTGTGGAAGATCGTGACCTCCTTCAGAAACTTTCCGTAGCAAGGGAGCACGGATCAGCTTTCTTAAGCGGAGCCCCTTTGGCCATTGTGGTCCTGGCGGACAGCAGTCTGACAGATGTTTGGACCGAAGATGCATCTATAGCTGCGATCATTATTCAATTGGCCGCAAAATCGATGGGACTAGGTTCCTGCTGGGTTCAGGTCAGAAACAGAAATCAGTCCGAGGGGAAGACCACGGAAGAATATATCCAGGAAGTACTTAACATACCCCGGGGCTTAAAAGTGGAATGTATGATCGGGCTTGGATATCCTGCGGAACAAAAATTACGCAGGACGGAACAGGATTTGCACTATCAAAATGTATTTGTCAATCAGTATAGAACAGAATTTTTAAACGAATATTAAGCATATAAGCTTATCCTGTAAATAAAATTCTTGTGGAGGTGTCGTTCATGGATTGTCCGGTGTGTCATGTGAAATTGCAGATGGCGGAACGCAAAGGAGTAGAAATTGATTACTGCCCGCAGTGCCGCGGAATCTGGCTCGATCGCGGTGAATTGGACAAAATCATCGAAAAATCCCAGTCTGAGAACAGTACTCAGGAACGCAGACCTGGATATGTAAATGAATACGGGAATTATGAGCATGAATACAAGCAGCATGGTCAAGACCATGACCATGACCATGAACATGGTCAACATGGAAAATATGGCAGAAACAATAAAAGATCATTCCTCGGTGATCTGTTCGATTTTGGCGACTGATCTATCCTAACGAAAAGTCAGGAATTTATTGCCTGGATAAAAAACAGTAAAAATGCAAATTCTAAGACCGTAAAAGGGTACGTAATGGTTGAGCCAAGATTCTGTTATGCTCTTTTGGGGGTGTAACCGGGTTGGCCAAAGATTGTCTGAAGGTCGAAGGCTTTCAGGCAGTCGGAGGGAAGATTTTTAACGGTTGGGAAAAGCTTTAAGGCAGTCGATTAATTTTATTGTTTTAGGGTTCCAACCTATCGTTAAGGGTCGAGCTAAGATCATGCCGGGTGTCGTATATTCTATGTGTTTGTAAGTTCGTTACAAAGTCATAGAATTAATGGTTGGCTGCAGCCGTGAGGTTGCTGTCAGCTGTAAAGATATCTTGTATGGTCGAACAAACCATGACTATAGGTGGCGACCTGCTTGGTTATGGTCGAAAGATCATGGCTGGGTAATCAATCATCTATGGTGGTGCAAGGTAGATTATTGCGTGCTCTTTTCCGACCAAGATACATAACAAAAACAAGAATGTAAGAATACGAGCTGGAAAATGACCATTTAATATTTAGGTAGTCTTATTAAGCGAAAAGTGGGCCGTTGCTAGCGAAATGAATTAAGACCGATCGCATGCATCGGCCTTTTTTTGCTACAAATCATCACTACCCGTTTGGCGGGTAGTGATGATTTGTAGCGTGAGGGTGTTTCAATTAGGAAAGGTTGGAGAATCCTTTAAGCCCCAAATTAATAAGCTGTCCAGCCTGCATCCGTAGTAATAATCGTACCATTTACAAAGGAAGCTTCATCTGAAGCAAGGAACAAGGCAACTTTAGCAATATCATTAGGTTCACCGGATCTTGGATTTAGATTAATTCCAGCCATTGCTCTTTCCATACCAAATTCATGGGGGTCACAGATTGTTTTACCGATATTTGTATTTACAGCACCTGGAGCAATTGCATTGCAGCGAATGCCGAGCGTGGCATATTGAAAACCGACATTTTTTGTTAAACCTACAATCGCATGTTTTGAGGCAGTGTATGCTGCCCCAGCTCTCGAGCCAAATAACCCTCCGACTGAAGCAATGTTAACTATTGTGCCACTTTTTTTGGTGATAAATATCGGAAGAACTTTTCTGATTGTACGCATAGGCCCAGTAGAATTAACTGCAAAAACACGATCCCATAGTTCGTCAGTTACTGCTCCAGCTGGTACGAAATTATCCATAATACCAGCGTTATTCACTAAAATATCTATCGTACCAAATTTATTCACAGTACTGTCGACTAAATTTTGAACATCAACTTCATTGGTAATGTTCGCTTTTATGGGAAAAGCAACCCCGCCAGCCGACTCGATTTCATAAACAACGTTTTCTACATCCTTAAGAATTAGGTCCGAGACAGCAACTTTAGCACCTTCTTTCGCGTAAAGGATCGCAATTGCTTTACCCATTCCGCTGGCAGCACCTGTTACGATAGCCACTCTATTTTCTAATTTACCCATTTTTTTATCTCCTTATTAAAGTGAGTATGGTATAAACGAAGCAACGCAGTAATTAATTACATCTCCTTTCCTGTTAATTTAATTGAAATAAGCTCTTTGTTTGGATAAGTATAAAATGGCTATAAAAGAGAAATCAAGAATAGTTATTTTTTTGACAAGCTTACCAATAAGCTGTTTAAAGATCTGAATGAAGTTGGCAAGAAACAATGAGATTTTTTTTAATTATGTTAAATCATTAACATAAAAATAACAGTAAGCGCCTAACAAATATATTCTGGTGCATAGCTTACGCACGCCGATCATGAGAAAATACCTCCAATAGATTAAATAATGGAGGTATGCCGGATGATTTAGACGCAGCAATTGACTATGACGTGATGTGAATGAAATAAACTAATTTATTCAAAAGCAAGCGATAGAAAAATTAGTAGTTGACATTCCTACACGAAACTGCTAAAATCATCAACTGTGGCTAGAGAATAAATGAGAATAAAAATGTCTCCAGCAGCGCAAAGGTCATTGAAAACTGAACAACAAGAATGAAATAAAAAGCTAGACTCGTCAATGAAATTTGGTAAACAAACGAGCTTGAATCAAGCTCCGTAAATAGTTTTTATGGAGAGTTTGATCCTGGCTCAGGACGAACGCTGGCGGCGTGCCTAACACATGCAAGTCGAACGGAGATAGTTAATGAAGCTTGCGATTTAACTGTCTTAGTGGCGAACGGGTGAGTAACGCGTGGGTAACCTGCCCTTAAGACCGGGACAACAGCTGGAAACGGCTGCTAATACCGGATGTATTGTCTGAGAGGCATCTCTTGGAGAAGAAAG